>Ga0233425_10009132_pt1 | contig 12743 bp, 12 predicted proteins | sample Watercolumn_Towu_2_FD_181712 | JGI IMG/M metagenome (GOLD analysis project Ga0233425, IMG submission 181712) | Freshwater microbial communities from Lake Towuti, South Sulawesi, Indonesia - Watercolumn_Towuti2014_140_MG | ecosystem: Environmental > Aquatic > Freshwater > Lake | place...
TTCCGGGTGCATGAGCACGCCGAGCAGATAGAGTATCTCCTCCGCCGTGCCGGCGCCGCCGGGAAACACGACGATCCCGTGGCCGAGCCGCACGAAGGCCTCCAGGCGCTTCTCGATGTCCGGCAGGATCACCAGCTGGTTGACGATGGGGTTGGGCGGTTCGGCGGCGATGATGCCCGGTTCGGTGAGGCCGACGTAGCGGGCGTCGTGGACCCGCTGCTTGGCGTGGCCGATGGTGGCGCCTTTCATGGGACCCTTCATGGCGCCGGGGCCGCAGCCGGTGCAGACGTCGAGTCCGCGCAGCCCCATCTCGTGGCCCACTTCCTTGGTGTATTCGTACTCCTCCCGGCTGATGCTGTGGCCGCCCCAGCACACCGCCAGATTGGGTGGCTGGTTGGGCACCAGCGCATTGGCGTTGCGCAGAATGTGGAACACCGCGTTGGTGATGTCTTCCGAATTGCCCAGGTCGAAGTCGCCGCTGCAGACGATTTCGGAATTGGTGTAGACGATGTCCCGCAGCACCGAGAACAAATGCTCGCGGATGCCCCGGATCATTTCGCCATCGACGAAGGCTCCCTGCGGCGCGCTGAACAGTTCCAGCTTGATGCCCCGCTCCTGCTGCAACACCCGGATCGAGAAGCTGGCGTACTTTTCCAGCACGGCCCGGCTGTCGTCGCTGTGGCTGCCGCAGTTCAGAACCGCCAGGGAACAGCGCCGGAACACCTCATGCAGGCCGCTGTTGCTGCTATCCAGCAGTTTGCTGATTTCCAGGCGGGACAGGACTTCCAGGGTTCCTTCCGGACGAACTTGGGCATTGACGGTGGGCATGGCGATCGGATCGTTCGAAAACGTGCGGGAGGAAAGTCGGTACAAGGCACCGCGACGGCGGTTCCCGCCTCGCTGCCGGCGACCGGAAAAGCGCTGGCGGGCGGCGCAGGCAGGCCGCCCGCCTACGAGCCGCTGCCGCCGCTAGGAATCTTGCGGCTCCAGGCCAGGGTATGGAGCCGCTGCAGCGATTCGGGGTCGGCCACCAGCGCCCGTTTTTCCGCCGGCGACAGCTTTTCCGGTCCCTCTTCGATGACGCGGTAGACCAGGGCTTTCAGTTCGTAACGGCGGCGCTTGGAAACCGGGCGCTGCGGCAATAGCGCCATGTGCACGGCGCACATCCCGGGATCCATGAGCTTGCCGTACTCACAGCCGGCATCGGCGTCCGCGCTCGCCTCGGCCTGTTCCAGGTTTTCCTTCAGGTAGCGGATCACCGGCGGCGGCGCGAACTCTTCCGGCGTCAGGAAGAAGCCCAGCCGCCGTGCCAGAACGCCGAGCCAGGTGCTGCTGGACATCATCGACAGGGGAACGGCCAGGAACAGGCCGGCCAGCACCGGCGTGAACCACCAGAAGAAGCTGGGGATGTACTGGTAGCTGAGCAGGCCCGCGATCACTCCCACCAGGGTCTGGCCGCCGTGGGCCAGGGTCGCTTCGCGGAGACTCAGGCGGTGGTCGTCGCGGTTCTGGGTCGGCCAGCCCACGCTCTTGCGCAGCAGGATGGCGACCACGAACTTGCTCTGGTAGAGCATCAGGATGGGGGCGGTGAGCATGGAGAACAGGCTCTCCAGGATCACGCTCAGGGTGATCCGCCAATAACCACCGTAGGCCTTGGCGACCTTGGGCCGGAAGTAGACCAACAGCAGCCCCAGACCCTTGGGCAGGAACAGCATAGCCAGGGTCACCAGCAGCACCGTGGTCATCTCCACCGCGTAGGACTCTGGCCACACTGGATAGAAATTATCGCCGAAGAAGTAGACCGGCACGGTCTGGCTCTGGACGTAAGCCTCGAAGCCGGTGAACAGCAGGAACAGCAGCCACAGCGGTGACGACACATAGGACATGATGCCCATCAGCATGTGCAGCCGGCTGATGCCGGAGAAGCCGCGGGCCAGGATCATCTTCATGTGCTGCAGATTGCCCTGACACCAGCGGCGGTCGCGCTTGGCGTAGTCGATCAGGGTCGGGGGCAGTTCCTCGTAGCTTTCCTTGACGTCGCTGGCCAGCCACACTTCCCAGCCGGCCTTGCGCAGCAGCGCCGCCTCGACGAAGTCGTGGCTGAGGATCTCGCCGCCGAACGGTTCCCGGCCCGGCAGCTTGGGCAGGGCGCAGTGGCGGACAAAGGGCTGGATGCGGATGATGGCGTTGTGGCCCCAGTAGTTGCTTTCCGCCATCAGCCACCAGGCGCTGCCGGCGATGAAGATGTCGCTGTAGAGGCTGCTGCCGAACTGCAGGATGCGGGCGAAAAGGGACTTGTGATTGACCGGCAGCGGCGGCGACTGGATCAGTGCCACCTGGGGGTGGGACTCCATCAGGTCCACCAGGCGGGTGATGGCCTTCCCGCTCATCAGGCTGTCGGCATCCAGCACGATCATGTAGCGGTAGCGGCCGCCCCAGCGGGTGCAGAACTCTTCCAGGTTGCCGCTCTTGCGGCTGATGTTCTTCTCCCGGTTGCGGTAGAACACCTTGCCGTGGGCGTTGAAGTCCTCGCACAAACGCAGCCAGTTGGCTTCCTCTTCGAGCCAGGTGTCGGCGTCGCGGGTGTCGCTGAGAATGAACAGCTCGAATTCGTCCAGGCGGCCGGTGTCCAGCAATGACCGGTAAATGGCGCGTAAGCCGGCGAATACCCGGGTCGGGTCTTCGTTGTAGCTGGGCATGACCAGCGCCGTCTTGGCCCGGCCGGCGGCGGTTTCTGCTGTTGCCCGTGGCGGCAGGCGGCCGATGGAGCGGCGGTCGCCCCCGGAGACGATCACGATGAAGCCGATCACGGCGGTCCAGAACGAGGTGCTGACCCACAGGATCAACAGGGCGTACAGGACCAGGAGGACCATCTCCTGGGGCGTCAGGCCGTTCTGAAAGAAGGCGCTGGTGATCATCGCCATGGCGGCGAGGGTGGTTGCCACCACCAGCGAGAAGAACAGCACCCGCCGGTAGGTCGCGTCGACCTTGCGATGGCGGTGGGTCGCGGTCGGAACAGAAGCTTCCTCGGACATTGCGGGTCTCAATGAGCGGTGGAGGTGGGCGGGCCGAAGAAGAAGGCGATGGGTTCCGGGTGCATGCTGAGACGTTCTTCCGGTGGTGTGGCGAAGGGCAGTGCGGGGGCGGCCGCAGATGGTCCGGTGGCGCTTTTCAGCAGTGACTGCAGCTGCTGCCGGGGACTGCGGCTGAGCAGGGCGCGGGCGCGGGCCGCGGCGATGCGGTTGGTATCGGTGACGGTGTTGAGGTCGAGGGCCTTGGCGACCGCGCTGTCGATGCGCCGCTGCAATTCTTCCAGGGCGCGGCGCAGCAGTTCGTCGGCATCACCCGGAGCCGACCGCCGTTCGGCACGCCTCATGCTTTCATCCAGAAGCGGTGCGGCAATGTCTTCGGCGGTCACGCCCAGCTTGCCGAGATAGGCCTGCAGCCGGCTCCGCACCTGGTGCAGGGCGGCCGGGTCATGGCCCGCTGCCGGTTCGGCGCCGCTCATTTGCCGCTCCACTGATAGACCCAGGTCTCCGTCAGGACTTCGCCGCGGGATTTCAGCAGCGCCCGCAACTCCACCGGATCCTTGTCCTTTTCCGGCACCAGTTCGAAGCTCAGGCGCCAGGTGCCGGTCTCCGCGTTTTTCTGCACCACCGGGTGGCCGATCTGGCCGGACGAGGCGCCGATCTCGGCCTCGATCAACGCCTTCTCGCTCAACAGCTTGAGGGTGTCGCCGGCGAAATCCACCACGAACTTGCGAACGCTGGCCTCGGCCGCGGCGTTGTTGACGGAGCCGATGCGGGTGGCGCTCGCACGTCCCAGGTTGCCCTGGACGATGGCCTCCTTCAGGAAATGCAGGCGGTAGCCGAACTGGTAGTCCTTGCCTTCGCCGGTGGCCTGATCGGGGACCCAGAAGGCGACGATGTTGTCGTATTTCTCGGCGTCGCTGGGGATTTCGATCAGATATACCGATCCCGGTCCCCAATCCCCGAGTGCTTCCACCCACACGCTCGGGCGTTCGTGGTAATGCGCCTCCAGGTCCTGGTAGTGGTCGAAGTCGCGGTCGCGGGTCATGAGTCCAAAGCCGCCCGGCTTGGTGTCCTTGAACACGCTCACCCGCAGCAGTTTCGGGTTGTTGAGGGGGCGCCACACCCATTCGCCGTTGCTGCGGTTGATGAGCAGCCCGTCGGAGTCGTGGATCTCCGGCCGGAAATCATCGACGAAGCGGTCGGTGTTTTCGCCGCGGAAGAACATGCTGGTGAGGGGGGCGATGCCGAGCCGTTCGACGGCCTTGCGGAAATAGATGTGGCTCGCCACCTCCAGGGTCAGGTCGATGCCGGGACGGATGGTGAAGCGGTAGGCGCCGGTGGCGCTGGGACTGTCCAGCAGCGCGTAGACCACCACGGCGTTGGCGGTGCGGTTGGGCTTTTCCACCCAGAATTCGCGGAAGATGGGGAATTCCTCCGCCTTCGCCAGGCCGGTGTCGAGGGCCAGACCGCGCGCCGACAGGCCGTAGGACTGGCCCAGTCCGACCGCGCGGAAATAGCTGGCGCCGAGGAACACGGTGATCTCGTCGAAGACGTCGTCGCGCCGCAGCGGATGATGGAAGCGCAGGCCGGCGAACCCGAGGTCCGCCGGCAGCGGGGCGGGAAAGCTGTTCTTGCCGAAATCGAACAGTTCCGGCGAATAGGCCAGCCGGGTGGGGACGCCCTGGTCGACGATGTTGATGTGGATGCGGTCGCGGAACATGAAGCCGCGGTGAAACAGCTGGATCTGGAATGGCAGTCCCTCTTCCCGCCACAGTGCCTTGTCGGCCTTGTAGCGGATGTCCCGGTACTGATCGTAGTCGAGATGGCCGAGAAACTCCGGCATGCCGGCGTCGTCGCGCTGGTAGGGCTTGGCGGCCAGTTCCTTGGCGCGCCGCTCGACGTCGACGAACTGGAACGGTTGGGGCTGGGCGACCGCCGCCGCCGGCTTCGGAGGGTCCGCCAAAGCGACGCCGGACAACAGAAGGATTAACGATGCTGCAAGCCAGGTTGGAATACTCAAAGGCATACCCTAGGGTCGAAGTGAGTTCGGGAAATTCCGGCCATCACCGGGTGCCGCTGCGGCGGCGCCGTCTGGGTGCGTACCGGGCGCATTTTCCTGCTGCCAGCGGGGCCCCGGCAGGGCACAATGACGCAGCAAAACCGGAATCATGTTGCAAAAAGTATACATCGCATGGACGGCAGCGGCATGGCCACAAGGCCGGCGATATACTGCGGGGTGCCGGGGTTCCGCGGCGGCATCGGCCGGCGCGGTGCGGAGTCGGGCATACTGGTGCGGAAAGCGGGTGGTTCGAACATGAAAATCCTGTTGTTGGTGCGCCACGCCAAGTCCAGCTGGAACGATCCGTCCCTGGCGGACCGGGAGCGGCCCCTGAACGCCCGCGGCAAGCGCGACGCCCCGTGGATCGGCGAGTTTCTGAAGCGCCACGGGCTGGTCCCCGATCTCGTTCTGTCCAGCCCGGCGGTGCGTGCCTGCAAGACCGCGCGCAAGCTGGCCACCGCAGCCGGTCTGGACCAGCGCCGTATCGAGCTGCGCCAGGAAATCTACGACGGCGGCACCGAGGAGTTGCGGCAGCTGGCGGCCGGTCTGGGGCCGGAACTGAACTGCGTGGCGCTGGTCGGCCACAATCCGGTGCTGACGGAGTTCGTCAACGGCTTGATTCACTCCCGCATCGACAGCATCCCCACCGCCGGCATCGTCGCCGTCCGCTGCGCCGCCGAGGACTGGGCCTGGGTCCGCGACCGCAACGGCCAACTGCTGCTGTTCGCGCGACCTCCCGCCGCCGCTTAGTCCTGCCCGGACCGGCGTCCCTGTTCGCCGTCGTCCGGGAGGATGATGTTGACCCCAAGGATCTCCCGATTGTCGTCCTGCTCCATGGTCACTGAGATGGCGTCGTCGTCCACGCTCACGTATTTGCGGATGACCTCCAGCAGTTCCTGCTGCAGCCGAGGCAGGTAATCCGGTTTGCCGCGCTGCGCCCGTTCGTGGGCGATGAGGATTTGCAGGCGCTCCTTGGCCAGGGCTGCCGAGGTGGGCCGGGTGCTGCGGAAATAATCGAGAAACCCCATGGCTAACCCCTGAACAAACGACCGAACAGCCCCTTCTTTTCTTCCTCCAGGAAGCGGTGGGGCACTTCTTCGCCGAGATAACGCCTGACCACGTCGCCGTATGCCTGACCGGCGTCGCTCTTGTCGTCCAGGATGACCGGGGTGCCGGAGTTCGAGGCGTTGAGGACGGACTTGGATTCCGGAATCACGCCCAACAGGTGCAGGGAGAGGATCTCCTGCACGTCCTCGACGCTGAGCATCTCCCCCAGCTTGACCCGTTGCGGCGAATAGCGGGTCAGCAGCAGGTATTCCTTGATCGCTTCCTCGCCGCGCTCGGCGCGCCGCGACTTGCTGGCGAGAATGCCCAGCATGCGGTCGGAGTCGCGGACCGAAGACACCTCCGGGTTGGTGACCACCACCGCGTCGTCGGCGTAATACATCGCCAGGGTGGCACCGCGCTCGATCCCGGCGGGGGAGTCGCACACCACGAACTCGAAATTCTCGGAGAGGTTCTCAAGCACCTTGCCGACGCCCTCCACCGTCAGCGAGTCCTTGTCGCGGGTCTGGGAGGCGGGCAGGATGAACAGATTGTCGCAGCGCTTGTCCTTGATCAGTGCCTGGTTCAGGCTGGCTTCGCCGTTGATGACATTGACGAAGTCGTAGACCACCCGGCGTTCGCAGCCCATGATCAGATCCAGGTTGCGCAGGCCGACGTCGAAATCGATGACGGCGGTGCGTTTCCCCTGCATGGCGAGGCCCATGGAAATGGCGGCGCTGGTGGTGGTCTTGCCGACCCCTCCCTTGCCCGAAGTCACTACGATGATACGTGCCACTGAAATCCTCCAACAACAAGCTGACTGAATGAGTCGGTTACAAATCTTCGACGATCAGGGAATTCTCGCTCAGAGAGACCTGGACCGGCCGGCCGTGCGCGTGGGTGTCCAGGTTTTCGCTGACCTTGTAGTGGCCGGCGATGGACACCAGTTCCGCCTGCAGGTCCAGGCAGAAGATGCGGCTCGCGGTATTGCCCTGGACACCGGCCAGGGCGCGGCCGCGCAGGGTCCCGTACACATGGATGTTGCCGTCGGCCATGATCTCGGCGCCGGCGCTGACCGGCGCCAGCACGATAAGGTCCCCGCTGGCATAGATGCGCTGGCCGGATCGCACCGGCAGCTGCACGATCCTGGTCGCCGGTTCCGGCGGCCGCGCCGGGGCCTTGGGTTCCGGCGCGCGCGCTACCTGGTGCGGCGCCGGCTCGTGGCGCACATCGGAAAACACCGCCAGGTGGGCGGACTTGGCGGCCTGCTGTAAGCCGGCGTCGTTGCTGCGGATGCCGACCGGCACCAGACCGCAGTCCCGCAGCTCCTGGGCCAGTCGGGCCAGATTCAACGGTTGCTCCGGGTCGGCCGGCAGGGCATGGAGGTCGATCACGACCGGCGCGTCGCGGAAGAAATCCGGCGCCTGCGCGATGCGTTCGGCGAGTGCCGCGACGAGGCGTGCGATATCGGTGCTGAACAGGCGCAGGGCCGGCAGATTGACCGAGCCGCCTTTGATTTCGAACAAACCGGTGGGAGAAGGGGATTCGCTGCTGCGCGCTGACATGCCGGGCTGCATCACTGCGTGGGAGAGGGGGGACGGAGGTGGGCGACCCCATTGTACCACCAGCGCCGGAGCTGAAAAGTTCCGCCGCGAGGCGGCAGCGGCACGGGCGGGGCTGCCGCTCGTCACCGCGGCGGCCACCCGCTATGCTTGCTGGCAGTAAACTTGAGGCTGCCGGCATGCTGATACATTCCGAAGAGATCGAGCGCCTACTGGAGGAAGATATCGGGGCCGGGGATCTGACCGCCCTCATCGTGCCGGCGGGCGCGCAGGCGACGGCGCAGGTGGTGACCCGGGAGAACGCAGTGCTGTGCGGTCAGCCTTGGTTCGATGCGGTGTTCGACCAGCTCGACCCGGCCGTCCACATCTCCTGGCTGGCGGCGGAAGGGGCCGACGTCGCTGCCGGTGACTGTCTGTGCCGCCTGCAGGGGCCGGCCCGCAGCCTGCTCACCGGCGAACGCACCGCCCTGAATCTGCTGCAAACCCTGTCGGCGACCGCCACCGTGGCGCGCCGCTATGCCAAGGCGGTGGCGGATCTGCCGGTGCAGGTCCTCGATACCCGCAAGACCATTCCGGGGCTGCGGCGGGCGCAGAAATACGCGGTCCGCTGCGGCGGCTGCAGCAATCACCGGATGGGGCTGTATGACGGCATCCTGATCAAGGAGAATCACATCGTCGCGGCCGGCTCCATCGCCGACGCCGTCTCCCAGGCCCATGCCCTGGGGGCGGACATCCCGGTGGCGGTGGAGGTGGAAAACCTCGTCCAGCTGGAGGAAGCGATCGCGGCCGGGGCCGAGCGGGTGCTGCTGGACAATTTCCAAGCGGAAGCCATGCGCCAGGCGGTGGCCCTCAACGGCGGCCGGGTCAAGCTGGAGGTCTCCGGCAACGTCGACCTGGCGACCGTCCGCGCAATCGCCGAGACCGGCGTCGACTTCATCTCGGTGGGAGCCCTCACCAAGAATGTCAAGGCCATCGACCTGTCCATGCGCATCACCCTGCTGAGCTGATCCTGGCGGCCGTTATTCCAAGTCGCCGAACAGCTGCTGGTCGATGAGGTCGCAAAGACAGTGGGTGATGATGAGGTGAGTCTCCTGGACCCGCGCGGTGGAGGAGCAGGGCACGCGGATCTCCACGTCGGTGGCGCGCAGCAGCGGGGCGAGGGCGCCGCCGTCGCGGCCGCTCAGGGCGATCACCGCCATGTCCCGGTCGTGGGCGGCGGTGACGGCAGAGAGGATACTGCCGGAGTTGCCGGAAGTGGTGTAGACCAGCAGGCAGTCGGGGGCATGGCCAAAGGCCCGCACTTGCTTGGCGAAGACTTCGTCGTAGCGGTAGTCGTTGGCGATGGAGGTCAGTGCCGCGCTGTCGGTGGTGAGGGCGATGGCCGGCAGGCCGGGGCGCTCCCGCTCGTAGCGATTGACCAGTTCCGAGGAAAAATGTTCGGCTTGGGTGGCGGAACCGCCGTTGCCGCAGCACAGGATCTTGCCGTCGCTGAGAAGGGACTGGGCGAGGCGGATGCCGGCCAGCTCGATGGTGCCGGCCAGATTCGCCACGGCTTCCTGGCTGACCAGGATGCTGGAGGCAAACTGGTGCTGGATACGTTCCTGCAGGGTCATGGTGTCAGTCGGGTCGAAAGGCGTCTCGGATCCATTGGATGGAAAGGGCTTGGGCGTCGCTGCCGAGGGCAACCACGTCGAAGCGGCTGGGCAGGTCGGCGCCGCTCGCCTGCAGATAGTGGCTGGCGGCGTGTACCAGCCGCGTGCGTTTGCGGCCGTTGACGCTCTCCAGGGCACCGCCGAAGCGGCTGCTGCGGCGATAGCGCACCTCCACGAATACCAGGGTGCGGCCATCCCGCATGATCAGGTCGAGTTCGCCGAGGCGGCAGCGGTAGTTCCTCTGCACCAGGGTAAGCCCCTGTTGCAGGAGATACCGGAGGGCGGCGTCTTCGGCGTCCCGGCCGCTGAAGGCGGGATCGCTACTGCGCTCCGGCACCGGTGGCGGCCTCCGCGGCCGGCTGCAGGATCGGCGCCAGGCCGCGCAGTTGGAGGTTGCCGGCGTTGAACTGGGCACAATTCAACTGCCGCCGCAGGCGGTTGTCCCGGCTCAGGGTCAGCACCCCGGTGGCGCCGTTGAAACGGTGATCCGACGCGGACTGCAGCCGCGGCAGCTCGGGGATCAGCCGATAGGCGTCCATTCCCATGGGAATCAGCCGCCGGTAATTCTCCGGAGTACGGTCCAGGGTCTGCTGGAGGCCCTGGCGCGACAGCGGCCCGCTGTCGTCGTCGCCCAGCAGCCAGGGGATGTCGCAGAAGGCGATGCCGTTGAGGTCCGGATTTTGTGATACGTCGGGGCGGCCGTTGTAGACCTGCGAGGTGGCATAGATGGGCAGGGCGGGGCTGGCGGTGGTCTGCTGCGCTTCCAGGTAGGACCGCAACAGGCTGCCGTCGCGGGCGTCGGCGATCAGGAACACGAAGTCCGCCGCCTTGCCTCCGCCCGGCGCGCTCGCCAGGAGCTCCCGCACCGGCCCGGAAAAGTCGTCGCCGCCAGCCTTGTAGGTCTTGATCGCGACCACCGCGCCGCCGAGGCTGCGCCAATAACCGCTGAAGTGCTGGATCATGCGCTGGCCGAAGGCGGTGGCCGGCGCCAGCATCAGCGCCGACTGACGGCCGTCGAACCAGGCGCTGCCGGCGGATTGTTCCACCTCCTGTTCCGGTGCCAGGCCGAACTGGTAGATGCTGGCGCTTTGCACCTCCTTCACCTGATTCAGGGCCAAGACCGGCACCATCAGCTCGGCGGACTTGGCCAGCGCCGTTAGTTCTTCCTTGACCAGAGGACCGATCACGAGCTCGGCACCGGCCCCGGTCAGGGAGCGATAGACTACAGCCGGGTCGCCGCCTTGGGTGTCGGCGTAGCGCAGCTGCGGCTTGGCCGGGTTGCTGTCGGCGGCGGCGGCGGCTTCGAGGCCGGCCTTCACCGCCTGGCCGGCGGCGCTGTAGGGGCCGGTGAGCGGCAGCATGACGCCGATGACCTTGCCGGCGGCGGGAGCAGCCGGCGCCAGCGGCGTCACCTGGGGCGCGGGCCGGGCGGAAGCCGGTTCCGGCCGGTGCTGCCCCTTGGCCTTGTCCGGGGACGCCAGCAGCTTGTCCAGGAACGGCCCGTCCGCCGGATGGCCGAGGAAGCGCGCGCGCCAGGACCGCACCGCTTCCGGCCGGCCGGCGGGTGGGCGCCGCAGGATTTCGGTGAGGGCCATCCAGCCCCCCAGCACGTCCGGCGGGGCCGGTTGCAATTCGGCGAGGGTGCGGTCGGGCAGCCGCTGCAGGGCATCGTAGATGGCCCCGTTGTTGGCTTCGATGGCTTCGCCGTTGCTCAGCAGGTAGCCCAGTTCGACCCGCTCGCGCGCACTTTCCAGCATGTTGCCCAACTGGTTGTAGCCGGATGCCCGGAGGGTGTGATAATGGGCCATGAGCGGCGGGTCGAGGCGCTGGTAGGCGATCTCGTCGAGCCGGGTCATCGCTTCGTGGGCGCGGCCCTGGTTGAGGTCGATGCGGGCGCGCAGCAGGACGTAGCGCAGATAGTCGGGGTTGCGCAGTTCCCCGGGGTTGATCGCGCTGAGCAGGGCCTGGGCGGCACGGCCGTTGCCGTCGCGCAGCTCGGCGTCGGCCGCTTCCAGCCGGTAATAGTCGGGGGCGTCGGATTCTTCCGACAATTGCTGGTAAATCTGGGCGGCCCCGGCATAGTCCTTGGTGGCGATGCGCTGTTCGGCGGTGGAGATCAGCGGCATGTCCGCCTGCCGCGGACCTTGGCTGACGCAGGCGGACAGCAGCAGTACTGCCGCGCAGATGACTAATCGCTTCATGGGGGATGGGGCTCGGAGGGGAAAAATGGCAGTCGCCGGAATACTATACCTAGTGGCCACGCCCATCGGCAATCTGGATGACATCAGCGCGCGCGCGCTGGCGACCCTGCGCAGCGTCGACTTCATCGCCGCCGAGGATACCCGCCACAGCCGTGCCCTGCTCGACCACTACGGCATCGTTAAGCCCCTGGTCGCCTGCCACGAGCACAACCAGGACCGCATCGGCGAGACCCTGTTGGCGCGCATTGCCGGCGGCGAGTCGGCGGCGCTGATCGCCGACGCCGGCACTCCGCTCATCAACGACCCCGGCTATCCGCTGGTGCGGGTGGCACGGGAGCGGGGCTTCCGGGTTTCCCCGATTCCCGGCCCCTGCGCACTCATCGCCGCCCTGGCGGCGTCCGGACTGCCCACCGACCGCTTCTGTTTCGAAGGATTCCCGCCGCGCACCGCTGTGGCTCGCCGCAAACGGCTGGCGGAACTTCGCGGGGAACCGCGCACCCTGGTCTTCTACGAGTCCAGCCACCGCATTGCGGACTTTTGCGCGGACCTCGGCGCGGTGCTGCCGGCGCAGCGCCCAGTGGTGGTCGCCCGGGAGCTGAGCAAGCTCCACGAGACCATCGTCTCCACCCGCGCCGGGGAGGTGGCCGAGCTGGTGCGGGAAACGGCCTACATGGAAAAGGGCGAGTTCGTGGTGGTGGTGGGCGGCGCCGAAGCGGCGGACGGCGCCGAACTGAGCGTCGAGCAGGAGCGGGTGCTGGCGCTGCTGCTGGAGGAATGCTCGGTGAAAACCGCCGCCGCTCTCACCGCGCGCATCACCGGCGCCCGCAAGGAGACGGCCTATCGGGCCGCCCTGGCGTTGCGGCAGGAAAGCAGCCCGAAGGCGGAGGGCTGCTAGACCCGCGGCGGACATGGATCGGGAGGAAGCGGCGGATTTCTCGGCGGCGGTGGATCAGGCGGTTTCCCGGAGACTCACAAAATCAGCGGCGTGCAGCCTTCTATTCTGGCGGCGCATCCCCGCACCCGCCTCATTCCGGCCGGGTCGGCCGGTCCGACTGGCGCATCGGAGCGGTACTGGCATGGGTGACATTCTTGGGGGCTTCCGCGTCCAGTTTCGTCATCATGTCTTCCCACGATGCGTAGCGTTTGAAGTCGGCGCTGCCGGCGGCGATCTGCTTGTCGACTTCCTCCCTGGC
>Ga0233425_10009133_pt1 | contig 12741 bp, 13 predicted proteins | sample Watercolumn_Towu_2_FD_181712 | JGI IMG/M metagenome (GOLD analysis project Ga0233425, IMG submission 181712) | Freshwater microbial communities from Lake Towuti, South Sulawesi, Indonesia - Watercolumn_Towuti2014_140_MG | ecosystem: Environmental > Aquatic > Freshwater > Lake | place...
ACATGAAACTTCTCTATAACGCAAATATTTACACGCTCAATAAGTCTCAGCCAAAAGCCTCGGCGATTTTGATCGCCGGCGGACGGATCATCGCTGTGGGGGAGAGGGACAAATTGGAAGGCATCGCGCACGGTAAAGTTGAAAAACAGGATATGCAGGGCGGAACCATTTTGCCCGGCCTGACCGACGCGCACATCCACATTCAGCATTATGCGCTTTTTCTTGGGCGCATTGACTGCGAAACAAGAACAAAAGAGGAATGCCTGCGCCGCGTGGCAGAACGCGCCAAAAAAGCAAAACCCGGCGAATGGATTCTCGGCCACGGCTGGAATCACAATGAATGGGCCGATAAAGCCGAATTGCCAATCGCAGCCGACCTCGATGCGGCTGCGCCGAACAATCCTGTTTATCTCACTGCCAAATCGTTACATGCCGCGTGGGCAAATACGGCGGCGATGAATTTGGCGAACATCAGCGGCGACACACCCAACCCGAAGGACGGCCTGATCCAGCGTGATGCCTCAGGCCGCGCAACGGGCGCCCTGCTTGAAACAGCCATGCAGTTGGTTGGCGATGCTGTCCCCGACCCGTCAATTGCTGAAATTGCAAACGCGATCGAAGCCGCGCAGCCTGTCTTATGGAAAATGGGATTGACCGGCATCCACGATTTTGACCGCCGCGACTCTTTCATGGCCTTGCAGCAATTACACGCGCAAGGCAGGCTGAAAATGCGCGTCAATAAAAATATTCCGGTAGACAGCCTCGACCATGCCCGTGAACTTGGCCTGCGCACCGGCTTCGGCGACGACTGGCTGTGGATCGGCTCGGTCAAGGCTTTCATGGACGGCGCGCTGGGCCCGCACACAGCCGCGATGTTCCAGCCTTATCACGGCGACGAAGACAATCGCGGCATCCTCAACATGGACGGCGAGGAATTATTCGAGCATTGCCGCCGCGCCGCAGATACCGGCTTGAGCATGACCGTCCACGCCATCGGCGACCGCGCCAATCATGAAGTCCTCGACGCCTACGAACAACTCCGCAAATACGAAACCGAAAACGGGCTGCCGCACCTGCGGCACCGCATCGAGCATGTGCAGGTTCTGCATCCCGATGACGCGCCGCGCCTCGCACAGCTCAATGTGGTCGCGTCCATGCAGCCCATCCACGCGCCGTCTGACATGCCCGCCGCAGACCGTTATTGGGGGGAACGTTCCGCGCTGGCCTACGCCTGGCGGACTCAACTGAATCATGGCGCGCATCTCGCTTTCGGGTCAGACGCGCCGGTCGAATCGCCGAATCCATTTTGGGGACTTCACGCTGCGGTCACTCGAAGAAGAGCCGACGGTTCACCCTCCGCTGAGGGCTGGTACCCCGAACAAAAATTGACCCTGGCTGAGGCATTATCCGCTTACACGGCCGGCGCCGCCTATGCCGCCAACGCCGAACAGCGCCTCGGCAAACTGGCTGAAAATTACCACGCAGATTTGATCGTCCTCGAACAGGACATCTTCTCCGCCAACCCCGACGACCTCCTGGCAATGAACTCTGCATCAACGATGGTAAATGGAGAATGGGTCTTGAAGTAAAATTTATCAGGAGCCTATGACACAAAATATTCCCAAACTCACCCCGGAAATGCTCATTCCCCGTCTTGGTGAATCCATCGTCCAGAAGGGCTTGATCAGCGAGGAAGACCTGCAAAGAGCCCTCAACTATCAGCAGGAAAAGATGGACATGGGCGGTCATTACCGGCTCGGCCAGGCCTTGATGGATTTGAAACTGCTCGACCAGGACGCGCTCGATGAAGTCATCACCGAGCAGATCCTGCAGCTGCGGAACGCATTGCAAGCCTCCAACCGCACCCTTGAACAGCGGGTCAAGGAACGCACCGCCGACCTGAATGAAGCGCTTCAAAGACTTTCGGAATTAAGCCAGATGAAAGCCAACTTCGTGGCGAACATCTCGCACGAACTGCGCACGCCCCTCACGCATGTCAAAGGCTATCTTGAATTGCTGGAGGCGGAGTCGCTGGGCAGTATTACCGAAGAACAGCGCCATGCCATTCAAGTCAGCCAGCGCGCAACGGTGAAACTTGAAAGCATCATAAATGACCTGATTATGTTCTCGCTGGCTTCACGCGGCGAGATGAGCATGAAACTGGACAGGGTGGATTTGGGCGCCATCATTATGCAGGCGGTCAAGTCGGCGCTGAATAAGGCTGACTTGCGCGGTGTGAATGTTGTAGCGGTCGTCCCTGAAAACCTGCCGCTGGTGCAGGCCGACTCCGAGAAGATCAGCTGGGTGGTGAATCAACTCCTCGATAACGGGATCAAATTCACCCCGTCGGGTGGAAGCGTGGTGGCCACTATCAAGGAAGAGGGCAGAAGCCTCGTCCAGATTTCAGTCACAGATACCGGCATCGGCATCCCGCTCAGCAGGTTTAAAGAAATCTTCGAACCGTTCCATCAACTGGATGGTTCGTCCACGCGGCATTATGGCGGCACCGGGCTGGGACTTTCACTGGTGCGGCAGATCGTGGAGGCGCACGGCTCGCTGATGGATGTGCAGTCGGTGGAAGGCAAAGGCTCGACCTTTAAATTCCCTTTGATGGCCGTGCATGAATAAAAATGGACAAAGCCACCCTTTCTTTTTTACATGAAATTTTCCAGGAGGTCCAGCAAAAACAGGACTGGCGAACCGCGCTGGATACCTTGTTCGTTTCCTTGCGCAGTTCCTTTATTTTCGATAACGTAGCCATCTATCTTGAAGACCCAAAGACAAAAGCGCCCGAGGTGGTGTACGCGCGCGCAGTGGGACGCGGAAAAACCGCCGAGGCAGAGGCTGTATGGGGCGAGGCGCTTTCGCTGGAAGTGATTCAAAAAGGAAAGATGGTACAGGCAGAGTCCAAAGCCGATTCGCGTCATTTGGGACGCATGACCTCGGCCACCCTGTTGGGGTTTCCGTTATACATCGGCTCAAAATTAAGCGGGGCGCTGGTGTTTGTCCGTTTTGGCGGCCCCGAATATTCCGAACTGCATATTCAAATCGCGGCGCTGCAGGCTTTTTGGGCGGCCGCGTTGATCGAACGCAGGGACTTGCAGGAGGCGCGCGTTGAGTTGGATTCTGTCCAGCGCCAGATGCGCCTGCAGGATGACTTCGTCTCCACCATTTCACACGAACTGCGCACGCCGCTGGGTTTCATCAAGGGCTACAGCACCAGCCTGTTGCGGCAGGATACCACCTGGGACGAAGCCACCCAGCGCGAATTCCTCACCATCATTGATGAAGAAGCCGACCGCCTGACGCGCCTGATCGAAGACATGCTTGAATCTGCCCGCCTGCAAAGCAACACCCTGCAATTTAAATTCTCGCCTGTCCGCATCGAAGCCCTGTTGCGCGATGTCACCATGCGCATGAACACGGTTCGACCGGAATTAAAGATTTCCCTCGATCTTCAGTCCCTGCCGCCCATCCGCGGCGACGCCATGCGCCTCTCGCAGGTCTTCGACAATTTATTCACCAATGCCATCAAGTATGCCCCCGGCTCCGAGATCAGGATTTCAGCCCGGCCCAGCGGGGACAAAATCCGCATCGCCATCGCCGACAGCGGGCAGGGCATCCCGGCGGATTATCTGCCCTTTATCTTTGAGCGTTTCTACCGCGTGCCCGGCGAGCGCACCGTCACCGGGGCCGGACTGGGGTTATACATTTGCAAGCAAATTATTATGGCACATCATGGTAACATTTGGGTAGAGTCGGTATTGGGAGTGGGCACGACCTTTATGATCGAGTTGTCTATAGGGAAAGCGCTTTGAGAGTCATTCAATTCTCTATTAAGGAGATCCTATGTCCAAACGTATTTTGATCGTGGATGATGAGCCTCGCTACCTGCGCCTTTTGGAAGCCAACCTGCGCACAGAAGGCTATGAAGTGGCCACCGCGCAGGACGGTATGCAGGCGCTGGATGTATTCTCAGCCCAGCCGATTGACCTCGTCCTGCTGGATGTGATGATGCCGCGTTTGGATGGGTTTGGCGTTTGTCAGCGCCTGCGCGAATTTTCCACCGTGCCGATTGTGATCCTGACTGCGCGCGGCGAGGAGCAGGACCGCGTCCGCGGCCTTGACCTCGGAGCCGATGACTATCTTGTCAAGCCGTTTTCTGCGACCGAATTGCTGGCGCGTGTGCGGGCTGTATTGCGCCGCGCCCAACCCCCGACAGAGACCACCCAGGCGCGTTTCTTCACGCACGATGACCTTAAGATTGATTTTGCGCGGGCGGAGGTATGGCGCGGCGAAGACCCCGTCTCCCTGTCTGCCACCGAATACCGCCTGCTGTTGCAATTTGCGCACAACATCGGCAAGATTCTCACCTCGGAGGATTTGTTGACCAGTGTCTGGGGAGTGGAATACAAGACCGACAAGGAAATTTTGTGGGTGAGCATTGCCCGCCTGCGCCAAAAACTGGAAGAGGACGCCCACAACCCGCGCCATATTGTCACACGTTCCGGGCTGGGCTACCTCATGCCGCCGCGTGATTCATAAACTGCGAGACGCGGAAAAACTGACAGGAAACCCGCATGGCTGAAAAGAAAATTCTCATTGTTGACGCAGATGTGGCCAGCCGCAACTTTATTGCCCGCATTCTGTCTGACCAGAAATTTGATGTAATTCAGGCCGGTTCCGGCAAGGAAGGCCTGATCTGCGCCTGGCGCGACCGCCCCGACCTTGCGATCATAGACCCGGCCCTGGCCGACCTCAAAGGGGAGGAGATTGCCATCAAACTCAAGCAGGATGCGCGGACTGCCAACATGCCGCTGATCGCATTAAGCGGCGATTCGAGCGTGGTGCGCATCAAATCCTGTCTCGATGCCGGGTACAGCGACTACATCACCAAGTCCGGCCAGGCGGTGCCGGCGCTAAACGAGACCATCTCCCGCCTATTGGGCATTGCGGCCGTCTCCTCCAAAAGCGGCGGCATGTTGATGGTATTCCTGAGCGCCAAAGGCGGGGCCGGCACGTCCTCGCTTTGCGCAAATATCGCCATGAACATCTCGCAGAGTCAGCCGGAGGCGCGGGTGGTTGTCCTCGACATGGTACTGCCCATCGGTTCCATCGCACCGATTGTCGGCTACGATGGGCCGCAAAATATCGCCACGATCACCGATTTGTCGCCCGCAGAAACCACAACCAGGTTTTTCAAGGAGGACCTGCCCGAGATGAACATCTGGGGCTTCCGCCTGCTGGCAGGTTCGCCGGACCCGGAGAGCAGCAATCATATTAAAGTGGGGCGCATCTGGGATATTGTGCTGGCGCTGAAGGAGGCCTATGATTATGTGCTGATTGATATTGGCCGCGCGCTTTCAAAGATCACCCTGCCGTTGATTCAACAGGCGGATGTTGTGTCTTTGATCATCAGCACCGATACAAACGCCTTATCGTTGACAAAAACCCTGTGGAAATACCTGCACAGCAAGGGCGTCGAGTCTTCCTCGATCTATTCGATCCTCAACCGCGCCGTGGGGCTGGAAGGGCTGAGCAAGGCTGAGGCCGAGAAATTCCTTGGGATTTCCATCACCGCCGCCATGCCGTTCCTCAGCAGTAATTTTGCATTTGCCAACAGCCAGCACCAGCCCTTTACCTTGAAGTTCCCCAAAGACACGGCCTCATTTGTGTTTCTGGAGATTGCCAGGGAAATGACCGCGCTGGCTCGAAGATCGCGCGGATCCTGACCCGGAATTGGGCGGGCATACTACTACGGAGTACAACCATGTCCATTGAATTTGATGAAAAGGGCAAATACTATACCGACATCATTACCAAACTGCCGGTGGCGGCTGTCATTCAAACCACCACGCATCTGGTGCGGGGATTTGTGCATGTGGTGCAGGGCGAGCGTCTGAAGAACGAGCTTGAACGCAATGAAGAGTTCCTGGCTGTCACCGAGGCCAGTGTTATTGGCGCGGATGACAAACTTTTGTTTACCGTTCCGTTTCTGGCGGTGAAGCGCTCCCAAATCGTTTGGGTGCACCCGGCGAACGACAAGGATGACAAGGTGGAGGATATGAGGGAATGACATCCCCTGCCGCATCTTCATCAGCCAGATTCGCCGGCGAAGACCTCGCCCGATTAAAAAAATACCTTGCAGACAACCTGTTGCGCGCCGCAGAATCAGAGGGATTGCCCGCCGACCGCCGCAGCGCATTCTTTCAGAAAAACATCGGCGCGGCGTATGAACAGACGCAGTTAAAACTCCCGGACGACCTGCAAAAGCAGATCTTTGAACAGGTGTTGAATGACCTGCTTGGCTACGGCCCGATCCAGCCCTTGTTGGAGGACGAGAACGTTTCGGAGATCATGGTCAACGGGCCAAAGAAGGTATTTGTCGAGAAGGATGGGAAACTCATCAAGTCCAATGTCACTTTTGACAGCGACGAACATGTGCTGCAAATCATTGAACGCATCATCCTGCCGATGGGACGCCACGTCGACGCTGATTCTCCCACAGTGGATGCGCGCCTGCCGGACGGTTCGCGGGTGAACGCGGTTGTGCGCCCCGTAGCCATTGACGGACCTTCCATCACTATTCGCAAATTCCGCAAGGATAAGTTAAAAGCCGAAGACCTGATCGCATTCGGTTCGCTCACAAGGCAAATGGCGGACTTCCTCGAAGCCTGCGTGCGCGCGCGGTTTAACATCATCATCTCCGGCGGCACAGGCTCAGGCAAGACGACCCTGCTTAACGTCCTCTCCGGTTATATTCCCGAGAATGAACGCATCATCACCATTGAAGACGCAGCCGAGCTTCAACTGCAGCAGGATCATGTGATGCGCATGGAGACCAAGGCGGCCAACGTGGATGGGCTGCACGCAGTCAGCATCCGTGAACTGGTGAAGAATTCCCTGCGTATGCGCCCGGATCGAATTGTGGTTGGAGAGGTGCGCGGCGGCGAGGCGCTGGATATGCTGCAAGCCATGAACACCGGGCATGACGGCTCACTGACCACTGTCCATGCGAATACGCCGCGGGATGCCATCTCCCGCATCGAAACGCTTGTGCTCATGGCCGGCATGGACCTGCCCCTGCGGGTCGTGCGCCAGCAAATTTCCTCTGCCGTGGATTTGATCGTCCAGCAGACGCGCCTGAAGGACGGCCAGCGCAAGATCACCGCCGTCACCGAAGTGGCCGGCATGGAGGGCGAGATCATTGTGCTGACCGACATCTTTAAATTCATGCAGACGGGCGTGACTGCCGAAGGAAAGGTCATGGGCGAGGTGAATGCCACAGGAATCCGCCCCAACTTCACGCCGCGTCTTGAAGCGGCCGGGTTCAAACTCAGCGCGGATGTCTTTGCTCCGAAATCATCCGCCGCACAGAACGCGCGGCGCTGAAACACTCTGCTATAATTTAGACATCCGACCCACTAGAGGAAACATGAACAACGCCCAGATCACCATCCGTGAAAAGAAACTCGGCCTGCTTATTCGAGATGCCCGCCTCTCTGAACGCCGTACCATCAAGGAATGCGCCGACGCGATCGGTGTAAAACCGGGACTGTTCCGCGCCTATGAAGAAGGGCGCCGCGCCCCTTCGCTGCCCGAACTTGAAACGCTGGTCTATTATCTCAAACTGCCGATATCGCAGTTTTGGGGCAAGCAGACCAAATCAGATACCGCCACCTTCATGGATGAATCTGACACTGCGCGGCTGATCTCTTTGCGCCAGCGCATGATCGGCGCGCTTCTGCGGCAGGAGCGTACGAATGTCAACCTGTCTGTCCGGCAGGTGGCAGCCCAGACCGGCATAGCGGCTTCGCGCCTGAACGCCTATGAACTGGGTGAGCGCGCCATTCCTGTTTCGGAGCTGGAAAGCATCCTCGCTGTGCTGGGAAGCCGCATCGAAATGTTTTTCGACCAGAGCGGCCCGGTCGGTCAGTGGATGAACAGTCAGCGTGCGCTGCAAAAATTCCTCGACCTTTCAGAAGATATGCAGAAATTTGTCTGCCAGCCGGTCAACCGCCCATACATTGAACTGGCCATGAAACTGAGCGGGATGTCAAAAGACAAACTCCGCTCTGTGGCCGAAGGCCTGCTTGATATCACCCTTTAATTTCCATACCCCCAGCACAAAATGATGCCCGACCCAAATCAGCTTGCCGCGCAGGGAAAGCTTGCCTTTGAAAATAAACAATTTGCCGCAGCCGCTGAGTTATTCCGCCGGGCTGCCGATGAGTTCACCGCGGCGCGCCAGGAATTAATGGCCGCCGAGATGATGAACAATCTGAGCGTGGCATATTTGCAGGCGGGTCAGGCCGCCGAAGCGCTAACCGCCGCGCTCGGCACCGATCGAATATTTGAACAGGCAAAAGATTTAAAGCGCCAGGGCATGGCGCTGGGAAATCAGGCCGCCGCGCTGGAAGGCCTGAGTCGAAACGATGAAGCCATTGCCGCCTACGAACGTTCCGCCGAATTGTTTGCCCGCGCCGGCGAAGGTGACCTGCAAGCCATGGTCATGAAATCTGCCGCCGCCATAAAACTAAAAACCGGCCGCCTGACCGACTCAGCCTTCAAGATGATCGGCTCGCTGGATGTCAAGGACAACCCTGGTTTCCTTGAACGCATACTAAAATTCCTCCTGCGTTTTATCAAATGATCAATATCAGCTCGAAGGTGCGCCGCGCGTCTGCCGAAGACCAGAATCAGATCGCCAGCCTCGGCAATTATGAGGCCAACATTCACCGCCATCTGGACTGGCGCTCGCCGCTCGACTGGATCGGCTCGCCCAATTTCTGGGTGCTGGAAGAAGAGGGATACGTCACTGCCGCGCTCGCCTGCCCGGAAGACCCGCCCCAGGTGGCCTGGATTCGACTCTTTGGGCATCACCCGCATCTTACCGGCGCCGAGGCCTGGTCTGCCCTGTGGAGATCGGCCAGCAACGAGATTTTGTTTGCCTCTAAAAAAACACAGGTCGCAGCCATCATCGTTAAACAATGGTTTCAAGAACTTTTATTATCCAGCGGGTTTGAAGCGCGGCAAAACATCGTACTGCTGCAACTCGACCAGGAAAATATCCGACATCTTGCCGAACCGCCGCAGATTCGAATCCGTCCCATGCTGGCATCTGACATACCCGCCGTGGAAAAAGTGGACCGCGAATCCTTCGGCGTTTTTTGGCACAACACGTTTGACGCGCTTTCGCGCGCACGCCTGCAAGCCGCCAGCGCCACAGTCGCAGAAGATGATTCAGGCGTGGTCGGGTACCAGCTTAGTACCGGGAATCCGCTGGGGGCGCACCTCGCCCGGCTCGGGGTCAGGCCGGAGGCGCAGGGCCGCGGCATTGGATCCGCCCTTGTCAGCGACCTCATCCAACAGCTTGGCGGGCGGCAGATGGGGCGACTCTCGGTCAACACCCAGTCGGATAACACCGCGTCGCTGGCGCTTTATAAAAAATTGGGCTTCACTCAAACCGGCGAGTATTATCCTGTAATGGTTTACCGGGCATCTGCCAATGACTGAAACGGTTTTCCCTGCGCGCATCATGCAAAGATTTGTCGAAGCGCTTTCCGCCGAAGTCGGCGCGGATACGCTGGCGGCTGTGCTGTCAAAAGCCGGCCTGCCCGGGGAATGGTCGCGCCCGCTGCACTTCATCGCGCTGGACGAGGTTCGTACCGCGCAAGCCTACGCCCGCCTGCAATCTGCCTTGCGCGCATATTACGGGCGCGGCGCGCGCGGAATTTTACTGCGCATCGGCGCAACACTTTGGGCTCACCTGCTGGAAGATTCGGCATTTGGATGGAGACTCTGGGCCATGCTCATTCGCGCGCTTCCGCAAACCCTGCGGCGCAGGGCGGCATTGGATTTGCTGGCGCGAATTTTCGGCGCGGGAAAGATTACGCTTCACACCCTCGACCTTGACCTGCTGCTCGTTGACCAGACATCGCCCGCCGCTCTCGGTCAGACTGACGACGCCCCGCTCTGCTTCGTGACATTGGGACTGATCCGCGCCTGTTTGTTCTGGGCTGATGGACAGGAGTACAACATTGAAGAACGCGCCTGCCGCGCCATGGGCGCAAGGCAGTGCGAGTTTAAGATCACCATTGGAGGATGACATGCATCATTTTGAAACAGGCTGGAAGGCGCGCGACGGTTTGGATATTTTCGCCGAAGGCTGGGAACCGACAGTTGTACTTCCCAAGGCAGTAGTCTGCCTTGTGCATGGGCTGGGCGAACACATTTCCCGCTACGCTCATGTGGCAGAAGCGCTCGGCAGGGAGGGCTTTATCCTCTTCGGCGCAGACTTGCGCGGGCATGGCCGCTCCGGCGGTCCGCGCGGACATATTTCGTCCATCGAAGATTTCATGCAGGATATTGACATTCTGCTCGAGCAGGCGCGCCAGCGTTATCCAGGACTGCCTGTCATTTTATACGGGCACAGCCTTGGCGGCATCCAGGTCTTGCATTATGGATTGATACGGAAGCCGAACGTCAAAGGCGTGGTGGCCACAAGTTCCGGGCTGCACACCGCCATCGAAAAACAATCCATGAAGGTGTTGATGGCAAAGGTGCTCGGCTCACTCATGCCTGCCGTTGCCATTCCCAGCGGGCTGGACGCGAAAACCATTTCACACGATGAAGCGGTCGTGCAGGCTTACATTAATGACCCGCTTGTGCATGATAGGATTTCGCTCGGCTTTGGAAAGATCATGCTGGGCGTCACAGCCTGGACTTTGGCTCATGCCGGCGAGTTTTCGCTTCCGCTGCTGCTGATGCACGGCAAGGCCGACGCGCTGGCATTCCCTTCGAGCAGCACCGAATTCGCCGCAGCCTTGAAGGACAAATGCACCCTGGTTCTATGGGATGAAGCCTATCACGAACTGCATAACGAACCGGAGAAGAACGAAGTCTTCAAGACCATGACTCTCTGGATGGATGCGCGCCTGCGTGAGTGAAGATATACCGCACTCGGCCACAAATTGCGCCTTTTTTTAGAAGAAGAAAAGCATAATTTGTGGCCGTGGGTATTATAAGAGCAAATTAACCCTGTACTGGACAAAACCATTTTCGCATGGGAAAATCCATGCCTATCTTATTTAAATCACAGGAGTCAGCAGCATGAGCAGTACAAAAGATTTAAGCAAACGGCAGATGCGCCGCGAGCAGATGCGCCGCAAGGAAGCGCGCGGACGTTGGGTCGGAATCGGAATGATGATCGCCGGCGCTTTGGCAGTTGCCGCCATGGTTGTCTGGCCGCAGGTTAAACCCATTACCGGTATTGTCTCTGTCGAGTTGAATCCCCGTCCGCAGGCAGACGCCAACCATATGGGCAATCCCGAGGCGACGGTCAAACTCGTGGAATATTCCGATTATCAGTGCCCCTTCTGCGAGAAGTTTTCCAGCGAAACAGAACCCTTACTGGTTGAAACCTACATCGCCACCGGCAAAGTGTATTTTACCTACCGCTCGACAGGCAACTGGGTCAGCACAAACATCGGCCGCGGTTCGACCGAATCTGAGGATGCCGCCAAAGCCGCCTACTGCGCGGGCGATCAAAACAAATATTGGGAAATGCACGACATGCTTTTTGCGAATGTGCTGGGCGAGGATGTCGGCTCCTTTGTAGACCGCCGCCTGGCCGCCATTGCTGAAAAGGCCGGACTGGACATGAATCAATACAATGACTGCTATTCAGGCGGCAAATACGATGACATCGTATTCCAGGACGGCAAGGACGCGCTCACAGCCGGCGTGCAGGGCACGCCTTCATTCGTGATGACCTATGTCAATGCCAGTGGTGAGGCCGTCACCGAATTGATCGAAGGCGCGCATCCGTTCAGTGTCTTTCAGGAAAAAATTGACGCAGCCCTGGCCGCTGCCGGGCAATAGTGCGGGTACTTGATGACTCAGGAAACGAGCAAACGTCAGCAAAGACGGGAAAAGCAGCAGCGCGAATCAATGCGCCGGCGGCTGGTCACGATCGGGTTGGTATCGCTTGGCGCGGTATTTATCGCCTTCATGGTGATCTCGCAGGCTGCCAGCCTGCGCACGGCAGTGGTCACGCCGCAGGCTTCCGCCGCCCGCCCCGAAGGAGAGGGACTCACTCTCGGCGACCCGAATGCCCCGGTCAAGATCGAAGTCTTTGAAGATTTCCAGTGCCCGGCCTGCAAGCAGTTTAGTGAAAAGGTCGAGCCGGAAGTGCTTGCAAAATTGGTTGCAAACGGACAGGCGTATTATGTCTTCCGTCAATACCCGTTCATTGATCAAAATTCGAGCACAAAGGAATCTCACCAGGCGGCCAATGCCAGCATGTGCGCCAGCGAACAGGGTAAATTTTGGGAATATCACGATGCGCTGTTTGCCAACTGGAACGGCGAAAACGAAGGCGCATTTAATGATGCGCGGCTCAGGGAATTCGCCGGCGCTGTTGGACTGGATGTGGAAGCCTTCAACGCCTGCTTTGACGAAGACCGTTATGCCGCCGATATCGAAGCGGATTTCAACCTCGGCAGTCAGATGGGCGTCTCTGGAACCCCGAGCGTCTTTGTCAACGGGGTGATGGTTGCTCCGGGGTACATCCCCTCATTTGACGACATCGCCGCCGCCGTTGCCGAGGCGCAGAAATAAAATTTCGCTCATGTGTAAAGAGTGTGCGGGCAAGAGCAAAAATCTTAACGCGAATTTCCCGAATGAAGCGAATTACGCGAATATGCGAAAAAATTCGCGCCATTCGCCCAATTTGCGTAA
>Ga0233425_10009134_pt1 | contig 12740 bp, 8 predicted proteins | sample Watercolumn_Towu_2_FD_181712 | JGI IMG/M metagenome (GOLD analysis project Ga0233425, IMG submission 181712) | Freshwater microbial communities from Lake Towuti, South Sulawesi, Indonesia - Watercolumn_Towuti2014_140_MG | ecosystem: Environmental > Aquatic > Freshwater > Lake | place: Indonesia...
AACCATTACCACAAGCAAACAAAACAACAACATCAGACTCATTATCATCCAACAAACCAGAACAACCAGGATCAGCCAAATCAACCAAACCATCACCATCATCATCCAAACCATTACCACAAGCAAAAATAGGAGGAACAACAACATTAACATTACCTACAAAATTAACAAAACCCCCATCACCATCTGCCAATCTCAAAACAAAAGAATCAGAGCCATTAGACAAACCCCTTACACCAAGCAAAGAACCGGACAGATTAACAACAGAATGCACACCTCCAGAACCAACCAAAGACCAACTTAAAACAGAATCCTCAACATCATAACCATAAAGATTAAAAAACAACGGCGCACGACCGACAGAAATATTACTCACATCACTCAAAATTATTGGCGGGTTATTGACAACAACAACAGGAAAACTTTCTGAAACAGAACCATCAGCAAAACTAAAAACCAAATTAGAACCAAGAAACTCATCAGACAAAGGAACATTACTTAACTTAAAAAAAGTAGAACTACCAGACGAACCAACTTTCAAAAGGTCAGCAACACCTCCAAAAGAGCCAACCAAACGAGCACCAGAAACACCTGCAGAAAGACCGGTAAAAAGATCAACTACAGAAACCTCAACAAATAAATTTTCACCACGATAAAAAAAAGAACGACTAACTGAAAAATCAGAATCATTAAAAAACGAAACAGAAACAACATTATAACGACCATCAAACACATCATATGAAAAAACAGCACTTCTATTGCCAATAAAACCAACCTTAGACACCTCAGCAAAAACACTAAAATTCCCGGCAGAACTCTCAACACGAGAAACAGAACATACACCATAAGCATCACTAACACAAGAGCCAAAAACATCCCCCCCAGACTTAACAACAATAGAAACATTCTCAACAGCCAAAGCACCACCCATCACCAAAACATAACAATCCTGACGCCCACCAACAACCAAATCAGAATCAGAACAAGAAATAACAGAATACAACCGCGGAACAACAACATCAGACTCATTATCATCCAACAAACCAGAACAACCAGGATCAGCCAAATCAACCAAACCATCACCATCATCATCCAAACCATTACCACAAGCAAACAAAACAACAACATCAGACTCATTATCATCCAACAAACCAGAACAACCAGGATCAGCCAAATCAACCAAACCATCACCATCATTATCAACAGAATCAGAACACTGAGAAGGAACAGGAATCTTGCGCATAGTGAAAAAAACATTTTTGTCAATATCGACAATTTCAACAATACCCGTCTCATTAAAATATGAGTTGCGCACAGCCAAAAAAGAATAATTGCCTGAAACAAGATTCCAAAACGCGCAAAACCCCGAAGAATCCGCAATACAATAAGTTCCATTAAGATAAATCACGGCACCTGAAACAGGCAGGCCAGTCAAAGAATCAGCCACCTGAAACTGTATTGAATACCGCGGAACTTTTTCAACATTAAAGGACAGCGCCACAGTTTCCTTCAGATTCTTAACGCCGCCAGCAAAACTCTCAACACCCGCACCCTCAACAACCACAACATAACTGCCTGAAACAGGCGCAGTCCACGAAAAAGAGAAAGATGCAGGATTCACTGCATCTGGATTTTCCGGAAGCACAAGAGCATTATAGTAAACTAAATTCCCAAAAGCATCATAAATAGAATAAGAAACATTAGACTTAACAGGAAATAAACCGTGATTTATGCCTGCATAATTGCTTATCTTTGTGAAAGAAAAGTCAAGAGCATCACCTTCTTTGGCATAATGATTATTCACATCAAGCCCATTTAATATAGTATAGTACTCATTTGCAGGGCGGGCAGGCAGAACCGAAAACTGCTTCGCTGAACTGGCAGGAATTGAATTCGCGCACTTAGAGTCAACAACAATTGACTTCACAACTGCGCTGAAAGTCCCTTCAGAAGAGGGAGCCCATGAAAAGCTTGCATTTGCAGACTCGCTCATGTAAATTGTGAAATTCTTTTCTGAAGAATATGCCACATTTCCAGATGCATCAGTTATCTCAAGCTCAACAGCCACATCAGAAGAATAATACTCATCTTTTGCTTCAGGCGGAACATACTTTACACCGTTGTTTTTCTCTGAAAAAGCAGAAGCAGTCATTGCACTCAGAGAAGAAGAAACATTTATCTGAACCGGCTCATTCCTGTAAACATCATTAACAATAGAAAACTCATCAACAACAGACTCGCAGTCAACCACTCTGCCAAAATTATTCACCTGATAAGTAGCATTATAATGCCGGGCATCACCATTGGTATGAAATGTTGAGACATACGACTGAGGAATATAACCATCAGAGAAAAAATAAACGGCATAACCGAAAGGAGACTTCAAAACAGAGGGAAACAAAATCCTGAGAGAGCCATTCGATGTTGAACCGCCATCAGGATACCGCCCTGAAAAAGCGCTGACACCCGCGCATTCAGCATCAAGACAATCATAAGCAAGAGAAGAAACATTCTGCTCATCAAAAACAAAAGAGATATCAGCAAAAGCCGAAACAAAAGAAGATAACACTACAACTGCCAAAAAAAACAAAAATACTTTTGCGAACCCACCCATTTTACTCCCCCCATGTTTATTTTTACTTAACAAAAAAATTAAAACTCATTTCCGCCGGACATTCCGCCGGATATGCCGCCCGAAGCAGGATTGCTCTGTGCTCCGGCGCCACTATGCGAACCATGACCTTGCGACAATGAATCAATTCCAACGGCAACAGCTCCGATTCTCACCGCACTTAAAGTAGCATCAACTGCGCCAGCTTCTCTGTCTGCAGGATTATATGTATTAAGCGCAGGCGCATCATTTAATGTGGAAACATCACCAGCATAATTTAACTGCATTGAATCTTCTCCCCTTACGAGTGAATCAACACCTTTTACAACTGAATGCGGAGCATAACAAACGCTTCCAACAATTTCATCAACTGCTTTTACAACGCCCCGTAGATAAGGCACTTTTCTTGTCACATCAACCAAAAGACGGGTTGGAATGCGGGCAACTGCACCAACAACCGCAGTAGATGTTGAAACACAGCCGTCTTTATAATGAATGACACGGCCATTCTCATTAACACAATTATATCTTCCTGAAGCAGAGGCTTTTAACATTTCCCAAGTATTATAGCTGTCAGGCACAATACCTGCGCCAAGACAGACATCTCTGCCAGTCCGGCTCTGCGCCCCCAGTCTAACACCATCGGATTTTGCTTGTATAGCCATCTTATCTGCCATCTTATCTTTTTCTACAAGAGCCACATCAGCAACAGCAACTTTATTGCGCAATTCCTGCATCTCTTTTTCTTTAGCGACTAATTGTTCTCCAAGCAAATCAAATTCTGCACCCAAACTATTTAATCTTGTTTGATAATCAGAAAGCAACTTTTCCTGAATACAATCTGACTGCTCGGCCTGTTCTAAATAAGCAGTTTCAAGAGAATCAAATTCTGCACTCAAACTATTTAATCTTGTTTGATAATCAGAAATAATCTGCTGTTTTTCTTCATTAAAATTAAAAGACTGTTCATTAAACCGCGCCACAAATGAATCTATTTGAGCATTTGCACTTTCCAGCTTAGCTTCATACTCTTTAATCCGGGACTCAAAATTAGCTTTATCTTTGGCATAGTCTTTCTCAAGCCCGCTTAAACGCTCTTCAAGACTTCTTAACTGAGCATCACTTGCTGATTCAACAATAGGTGTTGTGGACGCTGTATCCTGCACAGGCGCAGCACTACTGCCATTGCCACTATCAGAACCAACACTAGATGAAGAAGGAATTGCTGGTAAAGATGGAATAACTGATTGCGAAGCTGGTTGAACTTGATAAACAGCAAGAGGAGTTGCGTTTTTATCAAAATAAGATTTTGAAACATTATATGCACAGTATAATATGCCCAAAGCAGTAATACCTGCGAGACCTGTAAGAAAAACTTTATTCAGAACATTATGTTTACCACCAGTTTCGCCATCTACTGCCCCCGCAGTTTCAGTACCATTGGGAGAAGATGAACCAGAATCACTACCTGAATCCTTATTACTAACACTTGCTAAAGCTGCAGCCATTCTGGCTCGACAAACTGCTGAACCAAGTGAAATAGTATGTGCACTCATTTTTTACCTCTAAACAAAGCTGAATAGCTAAGTTTTATAAGGGGTAACACACAACAATTTATAAATCTTTTGGTTTTTACTATTGTTGAATAGTAAAAGCCTCTTGGTGTATGCAAAAGAATAAAAAGAAGAGCAACAAAAGCAGTGCAATGAAAACAGCCAACATAATCGGCGCAGGCCCTGCGGGATGCTTTCTTGCAGGAGAACTCGCAGGAAAATTCAGAGTAAATGTTTACGAAGAACATAAAGAAATAGGAAAACCTGTGCACTGCACAGGCATAGCCACCAGCAAAATAAAAGAACTCATTGAACTGCCTGAAGGCATAATACTCGACAGGATACACACAATAGAGATAAATTCAGGAGATAAAAAACTTGAGATAAAACTAAAAGAGCCGGACATTGTGCTTGACAGGGAAAAATTTGAAAAATATCTTTTCAGCAGGGCGGAAAAAGCCGGCGCAAAATTCTTCCTCGGACACAAGCTTGAAAAAATAACTGAAAACACAATAATCATCAAAAACAATGAAAGAAAAATAACAAAGCCGAAAGAAATACTCATAGGCGCAGATGGCCCGCAGTCAATTGTCTCAAAGCATCTCGGAAACAAAAACAGATTTTTCAGCGGAATTCAGGAGCTCTGCAACAAATGTGAAACAGGAAAAGCAATCGTAAAAACAGGCACAGGCAAATTCTGCTGGAAAGTGCCATGCAAAGAATACTCAAAAACGGGCGTGATGTCCGACCTAAAAAACGCAGGCGCAGACTTTGCAGAAATTAAAACCAGCGAGAAAAGCGAAAAACAAGGCGGGCTGATACCAATCTACAACCCAAAAGAAATACTGCACAAAAAAGACACATATATCATAGGAGATGCTGCTTCACTGGCAAAAGCAACAACAGGCGGAGGCATAATACCTGGGCTGTGCTCTGCAAAAATACTGGCAGACTGCCTCATCAACGGCAAAAAATATGAAAAAGAAATAAAACAAATCAAAAAAGAGCTCCTGCTTCATCTTACTGCAAGAAAAATCCTTGACGCAATGAAAGCAGAAGAACTTGAAAAGCTCATCAGCATATTATCAAAACAAAAAAACAAAGAAGTTCTTGGAAAAAACAGCAGGGACAACCTGCCAAAACTTGCACTGCTCCTCATGCTAAAAAATCCAATCAGGCTGACATCACTATTCACAAATGTGATTGCGAGAATGTTTCATAACAAAAATTTATAAACCGCCCGCATTTCTTAACCCTGCTTAAAGGGGGTTTTAAGATGGAAGAAAAAAAAGATTCAGATACACTTGATTTTTCAAAAATAAAAGATTTTTTCAGAAAATTTAAAGGAAGGGAAAAAGAAAGCGAAAAAAATGCCAATAACGGCGATGAAATCAGCATAAACGAAATAGGCGAGGGACTTGCAGATGGAATGAAAAAAATCGCGGTTTTCGCAAAAAAATACTCAGTCATACTGCTTATGATAATACCGATATTTCTTGCGTTCTTCATCCGGATTCAGGCGCTTGAGCTTCATGTCATGGACAATTTTGCTGAAAACAGCGTGCAGAACTTCAACAAACAGATTCTCACAGAATCAATAAAAGCAAAATTTCCGACACTTCCTGCCGCAGGCATTGAAAAAGAGGTTAATGCAGAATATGAAAAAAGGGTGAAAGAAAACAAAGTACTTTTCCCACAAGGAGGCCAGCTCGCAGAAGTCCCGCTTCAGACCGCAGTCAGCGCTTATTCAGATGCACTCAAGTCAAAACTAAAAAATAACAATGGAGACACATACCTTTCAGACATAGATACATACTACTTTGCGCGATTCGCGCGAAACCTTGCTGAAAACGGCCATGTATGGGATACTGAAAAAAACGGCAAGCCCTGGAACGACCACAGGATTGCACCCATAGGAAGCGAGCCAGAATGGAACTGGCACAGCTATGTTAACTACTTATTCTTCAGAATTTCACAGATTTTTGGAAACAAAGAATTAATGAACGCTGTTGCATATGTGCCGGTTATCATTGCCGCGCTTTCAGTAATACCCTGCTTTTTCCTAATAAGGCGGGTGGCAGGAAACTTCGGCGCAACAGCAGGCTCAACAATGCTCGCAGTCCACAACGCATTCGTGACAAGAACCGTCGCCGGCTCATCAGACACAGATGTTTATAATGTGTTCTTCCCCCTCCTGATTTCATGGCTCTTCATTGAAGCATTTGAAGCAAAAGAAATAAAGAAAAAAATAGGCTTCGGCATCATAGGCGGAATTCTTGTCGGCATTTACTCAAGATTCTGGACAGGCTGGTGGTATGTTGTTGATTTCATTATTGCGACTGCGCTCATATATGCAGTTTACGAAATAATCAGGCATTACACAGCCAAATATAAAAATAAGCAAGAAAACACTGCGCGCATATTTGAAAAAATCAAAGACCTTTCTTTCTCAATTCTGCCATTCTTTTTTTCAGCCATGCTCAGCGTTGCAGTGCTTTTCACCTCAACATTCAAGGCAGGATTAATACAGTTCTTTGACGGATTCTTCGCTTTCCCCCTAAGCATAATCACAATCAAAGAAGTTGCGCTTGGAACAATCTGGCCGAATGTCCTGACAACAGTCGCAGAGCTCAACCCGTCATCATTCAGCGGAACAATAAACATAACCGGCGGAGCTCTGCTAATGGCTCTTGGCTTTATGGGGATTATCTTAAGCATTGCCCGAAGAGATGAAAAAGGAATGCTTATCATAAAAGAGAATGGAACAACCATCCGGATGCTTTTGCTGGGAACACTGCTAACAAGCACATGGTTTCTGGCGGGCTGGATGAAAAACTATACATCAATAGAACTTACTTTTTTGCTTGCACTGCTCGCATTGTGCCTGATTAGCTTCATATTCTTCAACATGAAAGCAAAGGAAGGAAACATAGACATAAAATACGCAGCATTCCTTGCGCTGTGGTTCATAGGCATAATCTACGGCTCAACAAAAGGAATAAGATTCACGCTGTTACTGGTTCCTGCATTCAGCATTGCAATAGGCATTTTCTTTGAATACCTTAAAAATGAGATAGAACTGCTTTTGAGCATGCTGGAAATCCGCAAAGCAATAGGCAAAATAATTTCGATTACGGCATTGGTTATAATATTCAGCGTCTTAGTATTTGCGAAGATTGAAAAAAACGGCGATTTAAAATATGAAGGAACCGGAAGACTTGCTTATGAACGGTCAATCCAGGAAGCGCCGATGATGAACGACGGATGGTGGGATTCACTGACAAAAATAAAAGAAAACTCACAACCGAACGCAATAATAACCTCGTGGTGGGACTACGGGCACTGGTTCCAGTTTGTTGCAGACAGACCGGTGACTTTTGATGGCGCATCACAAAACCTTCCCCAGGCGCACTTTGTCGGAAGAATGCTCCAGACAAACGATGAAAAAGAAGCCATAGCACTCCTAAAAATGATAGACTGCGGAGGGCATTACGGTTATTACGCAGTAAAAAACGAAATAAAAGATGACTACACTGCTGTGCAGACACTGAAAACAATCATCATGCTGGACAGAGATGAGGCAAAAAAATATCTTGAAGAAAAAAATATCAGCCCAAATGCAATAGAAGGAATACTCAACAAAACACATTGCACACCTCCGGAAGCTTTCGTTATTGCTTCTGATGACATGATTGGAAAAGCGGGAGTCTGGGGGCATTTCGGAAGCTGGAACTTCAAGAAAGCTAAAATGGTAAGAGATGTAAGAGGAAAAAGCGAAAGCGAAGGAGTAAGCATACTAAAAGAGGAATTCAACCTAAGCGAAAGCGAAGCAAAAAGCACATACGATGACATAAAAAACAAAGACCCAAACCAGTGGATTACGACATCGCCAGGCTATTTCTCAAAATCAAACGAATGCACAAAAGACAAAAATGACACATTTAAGTGCCCTGGAGCACTTCCGGGATACAATGAAAAAATCGCAATATATTACAATACCACATCAAACGAAGCATATGTAATGTCAAACGACGGCAAAAAAACTTATGTCAAAAGACTGCTCGTAATGGACAAGAACGGCACAATAGAAAAAACACATGAAGAAAGCCAATTTGAAACAGGAATGGTAATAATCCCCGAAGGAGAAAAATACAGGACAGTTCTTGCAGACCCCCTGCTGTCAAGCGGGATTTACACAAGAATGTTCTTCACCGAAGGCCACGGGCTTAAATGCTTTGACCTATTTGACCACCAGGTCCAACTGACAGGAGGAGACATATTTGTCTATAAGGTGGATTGGAACTGCACAGATGCAAACAATGTTTTCTTTAAAAATAACATAACAGATGAGGCAAAAACAGCAAAATGAACTTCTGCGTAATAATACCCGCATACAACGAAGAAAAACGGCTTGGAAATGTCATAAAAGAGGTTAAAAAATACACTTCAAACATAATAGTTGTTGATGACGGAAGCAGAGACAAAACAGGTGCAGAAGCAGAAAATGAAAAAGCAACAGTCATAAGGCACATAACAAACCTTGGAAAAGGCGCAGCGCTCAAGACAGGATGCGACTATGCACTTAGCAGAGGATTTGAAAAAATAATTGTAATGGACGCAGACGGACAGCACGAACCAAGGTTCATACCAGAATTCCTTGACGGGCTGAAAAACAAAGAACTTGTATTCGGTTGCAGAACCGCCTCAAAAAATATGCCTCTAATTTTCAGAATAGGCAACAAGGCAATTGATTTTGCAACAAAAACATTTTACGGAATAAGCATTGACGACACACAATCAGGATACAGGGCGTTTACAGCAGAAGCATATAAAAAAATAAGATGGAACGCAAGAAACTACTCAGTTGAGTCGGAAATGATAGCAAGAGCCGGAAGAAACAAAATAAAATACAGCACAATACGGATAAGCACAATTTACGGAGACAAATACAAAGGAACAACAGTAATTGACGGAATAAAAATAGCGCTCAATCTCATAAAATGGAAAATTTTTAATGAGCTGAAAAAGCAAAATTAAGGAGGCAAAAAAATGTTACTGGGCATTCAGGTATTGGGAATTTTGTTTGCGCTTGGACTGATTTATTTAGTATTCCTGAACTATAAACGGCGCGAGTTCAGCAAAGCAGAGTTTTTGGCGTGGCTCTTTTTTTGGGCAGTGTTTATTGCAATAACACTGTTCCCGAGAGTTCTTGACAAGTTCACAAAAACAATGTCAATAACAAGAGTAATGGACCTACTGACAGTCCTCGGGCTGCTTTTTGTAACCGTGCTGGCATTCCACAACTATGTCACCGTAAAAAAGAACGCAAACAAGCTTGAGACCGTTGTAAGAAAAATCGCGCTTGCAAAAGCAGAGGAAAAAAAGCAATGAAAATACTTTATGTCCTTGAGCACTACCACCCGCACATAGGCGGAGTAGAGACTGTGTTTAAGAATATCTGCGAAGGGATGGCTGAACGGGGGCACAGCGTAAAAGTAATAACAACCCGGCTTCCCGGAACACAAAAAAAAGAGGAACTAAACGGCGTGTTCATAGAACGAATAACTACACCTGCAAAAATGGCCCGCTATTTTTTTGCCTTCCTGTCAATACCAAAAACAATAAAAGAAGCGAAAAAGTCGGACCTGATACACACAACAACATTCAGTGCAAGCTTCCCCGCATGGCTGGGAGGGGTTTTCAGCGGAAAAAAAACAATAATAACCGTGCACGAAGTCTGGGTGAATATGTGGAAAAAAGTAACAGAAAAAAGCAGGATGTCTGCGCTGGCCCACAACTTTCTTGAAAAAAGAATTTACTCGCTCAACTTTGACAAATATGTATGCGTTTCAAATGCCACAAGAAGAGAGCTGGTAAAACAAAAAATAGACCAAAGCAAAGTCATGACAATCCACAACGGCATGGATTATGAACACTGGGCGCCTGAAAAATACGACGGAAAGGGCATAAGAAAAAAGCTTGGAATAGAAAAAAGCTTTGTTTACCTCGGCTACGGCAGGCCCGGAACATCAAAAGGATTTGAATACCTGATAAAAGCAGTCCCGCTGATAAGCGCAGAAATAAAAAACTCAAAACTCGTCATGATACTAAGCAAAGACAAAGCATATGAAAAAGAATACGAAAAACTCACCATGCTCATAGAACGGCTCGGAATAAAAGAAAAAATAATAATCCTCGACCCGGCAGGATACGCCGAGCTTCCAAACTATGTAAAAATGGCTGACTGCATTGTTGTGCCGTCGCTTTCAGAAGGCTTCGGCTACACCTGCATTGAGGGCTGTGCAATGAAAAAACCGGTTGTGGCATCAAACACAGCATCGCTTCCAGAAGTAATTACTGGAAAAGGAAAACTTGTCAATCCTGCAGATGAAAAAGCAATTGCAGAAGGAGTCACCGCCGTATTCAAAGGAAAAACCGACATATTCCCTGAAAAAAAGTTCCTTTGGGAAACTGCAATAGAAAGCTATGAAAAGCTTTACAAGGAGCTCGCATGAAAGCGCTGAATATGAAAAAGAGAATTATTGCGAGCGTATTTGACGCGACACTCCATGCAGTCTACCCTGCCATGAAGCTTTTTGAAAGCAGAAGAACAAGCGCCTCAAAAAAAATACTAATAATTGACCACGGATTTCTCGGAGACACAGTAATCAGCTTTCCAGCAGTGAGGTCAATACGAAATGCATACCCTGATTCAAAGATAACAATAATAATCAACCCGAAATTCAAAGAGCTCTGGAAATATGAAAAAAGCTATGACGAACTCGTAGAGCTTGAAGGAGGAGTAAAGAATTATTTTTCGCTGATAAAAAAAATCAGAAAAGAGCAATTTGACATTGCAGTTGACCTGAGAGGAGACATCAGAAACATACTTCTGTTTCTCTATGCAAGTGGTGCGCCAGTGCGCGTAGGATTCGGAAAAACCGGGGGCGGATATCTTCTTACAAAAAATGTTGCGTGGCCCGGAAAAAATGAGGTTGAAAACAACATTGCAATAGCAGAAGCATTAGGCGGGGAAAAACAGGAATATAACATGAATATTGGAGAAGAAGAGCTTAAAACAGCAAAAGAAATAATCCAGAACAACGGCATCAAAAAAAAGATAATACTAATCTTTCCCAGCGCAGGCTACCCGACAAAAGAGTGGAACAACAAAAAATGGGCGCGGGTGTGCAACGCCCTCGGCAAAAAATACAGCACTGTCCTTTCAGGAAGAAGCGATGACAAAAACATAAAAGAAATAATCCGCATTTCAGAAACAAAACCGCTCAGTTTCTTCGGCACGCTGAACGAGCTTGCAGCACTTATGACACTGTCATATCTCGTAATCGGCGTTGACACAGGCCCGATGCACCTTGCATCAGCAGCAGGCGCTGAAACAATAGTATTAATGGGCCCGACAGACACAACAAGGTGGAAGCCGTACAAAAACTCAACAGCCATAACAAAGAAATGCCACAGAAGGCCGTGCGGGCTTTACAGAAAGTGCAGAAAAGAAAAGAACAAATGCATGAGCCAGATAGAAGCAGAAGATGTCATTTCTCTAATAAAATGAATGAATATCTAAAATACACAAATGTCCAAAATGATGTTTCAGGAATAAAAAGACTAAAGTTCATCATTGACTTCTGCGACAAGAATTTCACTAAGGCAAAAATCCTTGACGCGGGATGCGGAACAGGCTCAATCTCAATCCCCCTCGGACTGAAGCATGAAGTCACAGGCATAGACATTGACAAAGCTTCAATAAGCATTGCAGAAAAAAGAAACAAATTTGAAAATGCCCGGTTTTCAGCCGGAGAAATAAGCGGAATAAAAGAACAGCATGATGTTGTGCTGTGCATACAGGTTCTTGAACACCTTGAAAAGCCAGAAGAAATGATGAACGCAATATTCAGGACATCAAAAAAGTTTGCAATAATAACTGTCCCGAACGGCTACGGCATCAGTGAAATAACCGGCAGAATAATCGGCAGGGCAAGAGGAACAGCAAAACTTAAAAACGCGACAAAAACAAATGAAGGAATGTTCACCGCAAACTATGACAACCCACACATCCAGAAATTCACAATCAAAAAAATAAGAAAGCTGGCAGAAAACGCAGGCTTCACAATAAAACAAATAAAAAACCACAATTTCCTGATGAGCGCCTTTCCATTCAACCAGCTGTTTTTTCACACGCCGCTCAAAAGAGCCCTTGAAAAAATAGACGAGGCAATTGCAGACATGCTTCCGCACTTCATGGCAAGCGGATGGTATTTCGTGCTTGAGAAAAAATGAAAATTGCACTAATAACCGCATTTTACGACGAGAATGAGCAGGTCAACGAGTTTTACCTCGCAAAAAAACTGTCTGAACTCGGGCACAAAGTCTCAATAATCGTAAGCAGGTTCTCCATCCCCCGCTACGGCATGGCAGAGACAATCAACAGTGGAAGCAAGCTAAAAAATGTAAATGTAATCCGGCTCGACAGTTTCGGAATAAAGAAAAAAGGCATGCTTTTTTTTAATGGTTTGAACAAGGTGATAAAAGATGGAAAGTTTGATGTGGTTCATCTT
>Ga0233425_10009135_pt1 | contig 12738 bp, 10 predicted proteins | sample Watercolumn_Towu_2_FD_181712 | JGI IMG/M metagenome (GOLD analysis project Ga0233425, IMG submission 181712) | Freshwater microbial communities from Lake Towuti, South Sulawesi, Indonesia - Watercolumn_Towuti2014_140_MG | ecosystem: Environmental > Aquatic > Freshwater > Lake | place...
GTTTAAGCGGGGATCATCAATCCTTTGGAAATCAGCCCCAATCTATGGGAGTTTTTGATTTGGATTCCATCCAGCTTATTCAAACCGTACATCAGATGCGCGAAGACAGTCAGATCCTGGGTGGAGAGGCTCTCAGTCAAGCCCCGGATCTTTTCATCGGAGCGGCGGCCAATCCTTTCGCCGACCCCTTTTTTTATCGTGTGATCCGTATGGCCAAAAAAGTAAGGGCCGGGGCCGAGTTTATTCAGACCCAGTGTATTTATAATTTGGAGCGTTTTAAGGAATGGATGATCCAGGTGCGGGATCGAGGCCTTCACGAACAGGTCTATATCCTTGGGGGGCTGACGCCTTTGAAATCGGCCAAGATGGCCGAATATATGAGAAGCCAGGTGGCCGGCATGGATATTCCGGAGGAATTAGTTAACCGGATGAAAGGGGTTCCGGTTAAGGAACAGCGCCGGGAAGGCTTGAAAATCTGCGTAGAGACCATTCAAGCCCTTCAGGAAATAGAAGGGGTCAAAGGTGTCCACATCATGGCGATTGAATGGGAAGAAGCTGTGCCGGAGATCGTCAAAGAAGCCGGATTACTTCCGAGACCGAATTAAAGAAAGGTGTAAGGTTTACGGTATAAGGTTTACGGTGTTTGAAGGTCTTTTTTAGATCTTTTCCCTGCACCTTGAACCTTGGACCTTAGACCGAGTTTTTATTATGCCAACTAAATACCATATCCATACTGCCGCCGTGCCGAATCGGTATGCAACGGTGATTCGTTCCGGGGTTATCGCCTGGGAAGAAGGGTGTTTGAAATGCCCCCGTTGTGTCAAAAAAGAATGTGTCTACGGGGTCTATGATAAACGAGGATTGGATTCCCGACTGATGGTCGATTCCCTGGACAGTCTGTGCAAGGACTGCTTTCGGTGTGTCCAGAATTGTCCCAATCGTTTGATCCATAAGGCCTTAAATCCCGAATATAAAAACTTGGGGGATGAATACTGGACCCCGGAGATCATCTCCAAATTATGGTTTCAGGCCGAGACCGGACGGATTCCGGTTTCCGGGGCCGGATACGGTGGGCGGTTTTCCGGGCAGGGTTTTGATGCTATGTGGACCGATATGTCGGAGATCGTCCGGCCTACCCGGGACGGGATTCACGGCCGGGAATATATCAACACTCAAGTTGATCTGGGGAGGAAACACCAGGCCTTAGAGTTTGACAATCGGGGCAATCTTCTCTCCCCGATTCTTCCTTTAAAGGAAATCCCTTTGCCGATTATTTTTGATATACTGCCCTGGTCGCCGCCTCTAGACCGCATCAATCATACCTTGCTTCGGGCAGCCAGAAGCATCGGCACCTATACCGTTATTTCTCAAAAGGACTGGGACCCCAGTCTGAAAGCCTATCTCAATCATGTCATGCTCTATCTGACGGACGGCCCCGATTCGTTTGAAGAGGCCCTTTTGAAAAAGTTGAATCTGATCGAAATCCCCGACGGGCCCCAGGTTTTGGACCAACAAAAAAGACTTAAAGAGCTAAACCCCGAGGCCGTCATTGTCGTCCGGATCCCCTTAAACGCCCAATCTCCTGAACGGGCACTGGAACTGGCCCAGTCCGGGCTGGAGGTCCTCCATTTTACGGCCGATGAATACGGCCGGGAACAGGGGGAGACCCCTTTGGCCATCAAAGATCGCATCAAAGAAACCCATTTATATCTGGTCCGGTACGGTTTCCGGGATCAGGTGACCATCCTGGCCGGCGGTGGAGTGGCTATGGCTGAGCACATGGCTAAGCTGATTATCTGCGGGGCCGATGCCGTGACGGTGGATATCCCCCTGCTCACTGCCTTGGAATGCCGGGTTTGCCGGCGCTGTGCCGAAGGGATTCCCTGTCCGGTCAATATTTCCCAGATCTATCCTCCCCGGGGGGCGGCCCGCATACGCAATCTGATGGCCGGCTGGCACAGCCAGCTTTTGGAAGTGATGGGGGCCATGGGTATCCGTGAGGCCCGACGCCTGCGGGGTGAAATGGGCCGGGCCATGTTTTTTGAAGACTTGGAGAGGGAAATATTCCTTCCCTTAGGTAAAAGGATATAGTTTATGTCTGAAGTCATTCCCTTCAATCCTCCTGAGGTGCGGCCGGCTCCAACGCGCTTTCGCCACGCCTTAAGTAAATTTCGGATTGTCATCGGCAAGGAGTGTGACAACTGCGGTTTATGCGTTTCCCTCTGTCCCCATGGGGTTTATCAGCCCGGTGCAAAACGTCCAAAACCCGTCAAAGATTATTTGTGCCTGGGACCGGCTTGCCGGAAAAATAATTTTAGCTGCTTGGTCCGCTGTCCCAAAGAAGCCATTCATCTGAATCCCAATCCTTCTTTTGAAGTTATGGGAGACAGCCGCTGGACTGCCGATCTTCTGGCCAGTACCTGGACCATGGCCGAAACCGGCGAGGTCCCTTTTCAGGGGTTGAATTATAAAACCGGGGACTCCGGCGGCGGGTTTGATAAAATTCGTTTATTCTTCTCAAAAGATAATACAAAAAAGGGTTCAAAAAAGGAGCCTTCTCTGACCCTGGAATTGAATCGTTCCGGAGATGAACGGCCGCGGATCTCTTTACCGGTGCCCTTTTATTTAGGCGGCATGTCTTTTGGATCAGTAAGCATCAATGCCATCCTATCGCGAGTACGGGCGGCGGCCGCCTGGGGAACCTTTTGCTGTACTGGTGAAGGGGGCTATCCCGACGAACTCATGCCCTATGACGATCATATTATTACCCAGGTAGCCACCGGCCTTTTCGGTGTGCGGGAAGAAACCATTCAACGGGTTCGCATCGTGGAATTCAAATATGCCCAGGGGGCCAAACCGGGGCTGGGTGGTCATCTATTAGGTGATAAAGTTACCCCGGAAGTGGCCCGGATGCGCGAAGCCGTGGTCGGAAGTTCTCTGTTTTCCCCTTTTCCCTTCCACAGCGTTTATTCGGTGGAAGACCATAAAAAACATCTTGACTGGATCAAGGAAATCAATCCCCGTGCCCTGGTGGCTGTGAAGGTGTCCACTCCTACGGATGTGGATATGGTGGCCGTGGGGAGTTATTTTGCCGGGGCCCATATCCTCCAATTGGACGGCAGTTATGGAGGAACAGGGGCCGCCCCGGATATAGCCAAGAAAAATATCGCCATGCCGATTGAGTATGCCGTTCCCAAGGTCCATAAATTCCTGAGCGAAGAAGGCATTCGGGATAAACTGACGTTAATTGCCAGCGGCGGTATTCGAACGGCTTATGATGCCGCCAAGATCATCGCCCTGGGGGCTGATGGGGTTTGTCTGGGGACCACGGACATGGTGGCCCTGGAGTGTCTGCGCTGCCACAACTGCGAATCCGGACGGGGCTGCGCCCGAGGGATCGCCACCACTGATCCGGAGTTGACCAATCTGATGACCCAAGACTGGGGGACCCAGCGGATCATCAATGTCTATGCCTCCTGGATGAAACAGTTAAGGTCAATCTTGGAACGATTGGGCCTCGCCAGCATCAGGGAATTAGTCGGGCGCTGGGATGTGCTTAGACACCTCGATTATCTTCAGGATGAACAGAATGAAGGAGAGTTGGAATAAAACAAAATCAGGATTCAAGGAGTCAAGGGGGCAAGGACTCAAGTGAAAGGCGTCGAAACAAAACTACTTCAACCCTGGAATCCTCGAATCCTTGCCCCCCATTTATAAAGGTTATTGTTATGAATCAGCAAGAAATAGCACAAGCCATTATCGAGGCCCGAGGCTGTTTACTGGAAAAAACCGGAAAACCACCATTCCCTGTAACTCTAAGTGAGGCTGGAGAAGGGGGCTGCGGAGTTACCGGGTTTGCCTGTAATATCCCGGTCAGCGGACGACACATCTTCGAACCCTCGGCCCAGATGCACAATCGGGGTAACGGAAAAGGAGGCGGCATTGCCGCCGTGGGATTGGAAGCCGCAAAACTAGGCGTGGATCAATCCACCTTGGAACGGGATTTTTTAATTCAGGTCGCCTTGCTCGACCCCACGGTTCAGACCGAAATGGAATCCCGCTATATCCGCCCGTTCTTTCAGGTGGATCATGAGGCCTATGTACCCAGTATCGATGATTATCGGGATATCCCCGGACTGGAGATGGAGCCGCCGAAAGTCAAACGCTATTTTGTGCGGGTGCAGCCGAAGGTCCTGGCCCAATTTCAGAGAGACCGACATCTGGAAAAACTGCTGCCGGAAAAAGTGGCCGAAGAATTCGTCTATCAAAATACCTTTCAATTAAACCAGAGCTATTACAGTTCCCTGGGAGAGAAGCGGGCCTTTGTCCTTTCCCATGGCCGCAACATGATGATCCTGAAAATCGTCGGTTATGCCGAGAAGGTGGCCCAATATTACAAACTGGAAGATTTTAAGGCCCATGTCTGGATCGCCCACCAACGCTATCCTACTAAAGGGAAGGTCTGGCATCCGGGGGGGGCTCATCCCTTCATCGGTCTGGATGAGGCCTTGGTCCATAACGGAGACTTTGCCAACTATTATTCGGTCAGCGAATATCTCTTTCAGCGAAATGTCGTGCCTCTTTTTCTGACCGATACGGAAGTTTCGGTCCAGGTCTTTGACCTGCTCAACCGTGTTTACGGATATCCGCTGGAGTACATTATCGAATCCCTCGCCCCGACCACGGAAATGGATTTCGATAAGCTGCCCCTGGAAAAACAGCGGATATACAGCCAGATCCAGGCTACTCAAATTCACGGATCACCGGACGGACCCTGGTTTTTCATTATCGCCCGTAATCTCACCGGTCAGCGCTGTTACCAATTGATCGGGATCACCGATACGGCCATGCTCAGGCCCCAGGTCTTTGCCCTCCAAAAAGGGGAAGTTCAGATTGGTCTGATCTGTTCCGAGAAACAGGCCATAGATGCCACCTTACAGTCTTTGGCTAAGGAAGATGCCCGCTTCGGCACCATCGCCGACCGCTACTGGAACGCCCGGGGCGGCAGCTACACGGACGGCGGTTCCTTCATCTTTTCGGTCAAAGAAACAGCCCCTGAGCAGTGGACCCTTTCCTGTGAAGATAAATTCGGGAGGGCGATTGACGTCCCGTCCGAAAGGATCCCTTATGATTTCCGCCAGGAAATAAAGATCACCTCGCTTAGAGGAGCCTTGGGGAAAAAGGTCAAAGACGGTTTGAAGGCCGGAGAGATCGATGCCTTGTTTGGTTTTCTAAGGGCTTCTTTTGTTAGATGGGATTATACTTATATCGGCTCTTTCCTTCAACAGTTGACCCTTATGGCCAGGGATGAAACCATGCGGGAAGGGGTTATTGAATTGCTGACCCTTTTGTGGGACCGTCGTTACCCGACAGGAAAGAAACGGCGCCGTTCTATCCTCCAAATGATTTTCCTGGCCTTGGATCAGATCTTCCAGGATATCCCATTTATTCAGGAGAGTTCGGGAACCCGATTCACCCAGATCGATTTCACCCATCGTCAGGACCTTCGTCCGCCCCAACTGACGGAAAAGATTTTGGTGATCAATGCCGCCCACTTTCCTCCGGAAGGAGAGGAATGTGATGCTCGACTGCTGGTCAAGGCTTACGGCCTAGGATGGAAACGATTCATCTGCTATGGTTATCGAGGACAGCGCTTTCTGGGTTGCGGACTGGGACCCGATACCGAGGGGGTGCGTATTGATGCCTATGGCAGCAGCGGGGATTACCTGGCCTCCGGCATCGACGGCTTGGAGATCCATGTCCATGGCAACGCCCAGGATCAATTGGGTCAGATCCTCAAAAGAGGGAAGTTAGTGGTCCATGGTGATGTGGGCCAGACCTTTATGTATGGGGCCAAAGGAGGGGAGGTCTACGTTTTAGGAAATGCCGCCGGTCGCCCTTTGATTAATGCCGTGGGACGTCCCAAAGTGGTCATTAACGGCACGGCCCTGGATTTTCTGGCCGAGTCCTTTATGGCCGGTGATCCGTATAACGGCGGAGGATTCGTCATCGTCAATGGGCTGACCGTTGATACTCAGGGCCAGATCCTCCCGCAGGAAACCCCTTATCCCGGTTCCAATCTCTTTTCCCTGGCCTCAGGCGGGGCCATCTTTATCCGAGACCCCCATCAAAAGATTGTTGCCGAACAACTGAACGGTGGAGAATTGCTCCCCTTCTCGGAACAGGATTGGGAACTGATCCTTCCCTATCTGAGAGAAAATGAGCGGCTCTTCGGCATCTCGATTAAGGAACATCTGCTGACCGTTGACGGACAACAACGCACCCCGGCGGAAGTGTTTCGAACGGTGCGACCGGCCAAGCAGACCGTTCTGGCTGGCGGGCTGGAGGAGTGGGAATAAAAAAAAGAAGCGCCCGGAGTTTTGACCAGGGTTTAGTCGAAGAAGGTGTTAGTTGTTTTTCGGTTCAGGAGGAAGGACCGTTTTAAGGCCCTTCCTCCAGGTTGAAGAATTCGGCGGCGTTTTTGTACAGAAGCCATTCCAGATATTTTTCTGAAAGCCCGAGGGTCTTCATCCGCTTCAGTTCCCTGTCCCAGGAATAGGGGATATTCGGGAAATCCGAGCCATAGAAAATTCTCTCCATCCGATAACCGGTTAAGTCCGCCGACCCCTCCGAGGGAAAATAATCGGCCAGCATCATCGTTGTATCCAGCCAGAGGGTGTCGTATTTTTCAATCAAGGCTCGATAACGGGCCACCTCGTCAAAACCCAGATGGGGGACACATATTTTTAATTTGGGAAAATGTATTAAGACCCGTTCCAATTTTTCGGCGCTGCAGATTTGATAAGGATCGCAGAGATAGGCCGGGCTTTTGGGCTCCCGACCGACATGCATAACCATCGGCTTTTCAGCGGACTGACAGAGATCATAGATGGTTTCCATGGCCGGCGAATTCATGTCGAAGCACTGGACATGGGCGTGGAGCTTCACCCCGATCAAACCCTGATCAAAAGCCTCTTGGAGAATTTGTCGGGAATCTTCTTCCCCCGGAAAGATGGTGGCCATCCCGGAAACCCGGCCCGGAAACTCGCGGCACTTGCCGGCCAGATACGTATTCAGCATCCGGGCCAGGCCTGGCTTGTGGGCATATTGCAAGGCGATGATGTGTTTGATCCCTCGAGATAAGAGGAATTGCAAGATCTCCGAGGTCGAAAGCCGATAGCGGATGGGCCAGGCATGCTGATCAAACCAGGACCAGATAGCTGAAAAGATGTTCCGGGGGAAGACATGAACATGGCCATCGATGACCGGAGGCAGTCCCTCGGGCACCCTTTCGCCTTCCACATCATGGAGTTCTGGAAGATCGGAGTTCAACATGATGGCCTTAATTTGTTGCCAGTTTAAAAATCCTCCGGGCGTTTTCTCCAAGGAATAGGGCCTTGGTTTGCTCGTCGAGTCCCAGAGTCTCCAAATCGGCCAGGGCCTTGGCCGGGGTGATCATCGGGTAGTTGGTGCCGAAGAGCACCTTGGTTCGGCCATGGCTTCGCAGATATTCGACTAAAGCAAGCGGATAACGCTTAGCCGTATAGGCGGAGGTATCAATAAAGATGTTTTCATGCTTGGTGGCCAGGGCAATGGCCTCATCGGTCCAAGGATAGCCGATGTGTCCGCCGACAATGACCAGTTCGGGAAAATCCAAGGCAACCTGATCCAGATAAATAGGGCGACCGACCTCAGAAGGCATCAAGGGACCGGTATGGCCGATCTGGGTGCAGAACGGCACCTTCATCTCGCAACAGGCCGTATAGACCGGGTAGAAGCGGCGGTCGGTGGGCGGCAACTCCCAGAGCCAGGGCAGGACGCGGATGGCCTTGAAACCCAGTTCCTCCACACACCGGCGGATCTCACGGACGGCTGTCATGGGCTTGGAGATATCCACCGAGCCTACACCGATCAGGCGCTCAGGGGCCTGGGCGACAAAACCGGCCACCTCATCATTAGAGATCATGACCTTGTGCGGAGCAACCCAGGCGCTGATCAGGCTTTTGGAGATACCGGCCTGATCCATGGCCGCGATGGTGACTGCGACGGGCAACTCCTCCTTCGGAGGTTCGGCCTTAATCCAACGGAAAAGGGAAGCGAACACGGGGTCCTGAAGGTGTCGTAGGGTCGGGTGTTGAGCCCAGGCATCTATGATCATTGGTTTTCTCCTTCATGCTGAGAGGTATTAAATATAGAAAGATAGGTTAAGGGGATTTTCGAGTCAAGAAGAAAAGGAGTTTTTTGATTTTAAAAATGGAGTAAAGTGGTGTATTATTCCGAAGTATATTATCGTCGAGGTGTAAGATGAACCGGAGGGAAGTTTATTTAATGGAACGCTCGGAAATCAAAACAGGGATAGCGAGCGTATCCACATCACGCGTTGGCATGACTGTGTGGGTTAGCGGGCGAGCTACAATAAAAATGGCTCCCTCCTTGCCTGAAAGATTCCTTGTGCCTTGGTACTGGGAGCTTTAATTTTCCAAGATTCTACATAATGTTTGCTAAACGAAGGCGTTGGGATGATTTAATGATAGATAGGCGTTGTAATGAAAAATAAAAAGGAAATAACCAAAAGGCAGACCAAAGCCAAGGAAAAACGTAAAAAAAACCGCCAATCGGCCCAGATAAAACAGACGTCAAATTCGAACTATTCTACAGTTAGCATCAAGAAAACCAGTGGGGCTCAACTCGGTCTTGCAGACATTCGGGTTGTCCTGCCATGTTCGGGGCAAACGATACGTTGGGGAAATTATTTGGGACTTCCTAAACATTTGGCGCCATTTGATGGGATTCCTCTCATTAAAAGGACGGTTACTCAGCTTAGACATATAGGTTTCACCGATATCTTGATAACGGCTTTTAATGAAAATTTCCAAACCGATGGGGCGAACTTAGTTGTTCCTGAATATAGCCTGTTGCCGGGAACGGGGATAGGGCATTCCGAGCCCTTTTGGTCAAAGACCGGGCGGACCCTTATCCTATTTGGAGATGTCTATTATTCGGATATGGCCATGAACATTATAACTCAGAGTGATCCCTCCAACATAAAATGGTTTGGCAGAATCGGACCGGGGAAATCCGGATGTTCTTATGGCGAATTGTTCGGCCTTTCCCTTCCCTTGGAAAAACAAAGTGAATTAAGAGAGTGCATTCTCTTCATCGGGCAGGAAAAAGAAAAGGGGAATATCGACAGAGCGACCAGTTGGGAATGTTACCGATTTTTGCACGGCATCGATTTGAACCTTAACATCATCGGACCGGATTTCTATGATATCGATGACGAGACGGAAGATTTCGATTATCCTCATGAATATGAAATGTGGCATAGAACCTTTAGGCCTGATCAAAAAAGGTCCTTGCCCGATATTATAGGAATGACGGGAGATTAAAGGATGCCGACAAGTCAGTTCCACAAGGCGAATATTCGGAAATGTCTAAAGGGCCTGCTCTTTATCGGATAAATAGATTGCTGCCGGTTGTTATCATGGTGGGGCTGCTGTTTGCGCCCCTTACAGGGCATTCCGCCTATTTCCCCAAATCTCCCATTACTCTGGTCATCCCCTGGGGCGCGGGTGGGGCTACGGATGTGACGATCCGATCCCTGTCTGAGGCGGCCCAAAAATTCCTGGGCCAACCGATCGTTATCGAGAATCGGGTAGGCGGGGGGAGTGCGGTAGGAGTAGGCAGCATCATCGGCAAGAAGCCTGACGGATATAACCTGGTGGTCACCACGACCAGTCTCCACCGCAATTCATACATTAATAAATTACCCTTTGATACGGTCAAGGATCTGACTCCGATCATTCTAGTCGGTGCCCATTTACATGGGATTCTGGTCCGAGCGGATTCCCCTTTCAAATCGTTATCTGATCTATTGAATTATGCCCGTTCCAATCCCAAAAAGTTAAATTATATGGCCTCCGGGATCGGTACGGGAGGACATATTGCCTGGGAAGAAACGGCTTATAATGCCGGAGTCCTTTTATTTGTTCATATACCGTCGAAAGGGGATCAGGAATCTTCTCTGGCGTTATTAGGCGGCCATGTCGATTTTATTGTCACTACGGCCGGATGGATCCCCTTAGTCGAGTCCGGGAAGTTAAGACTTTTGGCAATATATGGAGGCACACGATCCAAATTATTTCCCGCCGTCCCAACGGTTAATGAACTGGGGTACAGGGTGATCCACCAAGATCCATTGGTAATTTTCGGACCTAAGGGTCTGGACCCGCCGGTCATCAAAATTCTTCAGGATGCCTTTCATAAAGCCCAAGATGATCCCCGTTTCATTGCCGTCATGGGGAAATTGGGTATGCCGATAATGTACCTGGACGCCCAAGGATCTGCTAAATACTGGGCCAATGCCTACCTCGAGTCGGGAGAGAAAGTCCATAAATTTATTCTTGATAAAAAATAGGATTAGAACCATGATCTTAGATCAGAAATAAGGTGGTCTTTTTATATGTCCGACTTGAAGGCCTTAAAAATTATCCAGGAGGCCGTGGAGGCCCACGGCGGGCTGGCATATTGGAACGGCCTGGAAGGGCTTGAAGCGGAAATTTCGGCCAGGGGATTCCTGTTCACCGCCAAGCGAAGGCCGGTGCTGAATCGCGTCCGCATGTGGGCGCACGCCCGTGAACCTCAATTTACCTTTTTTGATTTTCCAAACCCTGGTCAGAGAGCCGAACTCCTAGGAACCAGGGAGGTCCGCATTCTCGATGATCGGGGAAGAATAATCGACCGCCGAGGGAATCCCCGGGCGGTCTTTCATGGTCTAAGGCAATTTTTTGTCTGGGACGATCTTGATTTTACCTACTTTGGCGGGTATGCCACCTGGAATTATTTGACCACCCCTTTTCTCCTCCTGGAAAAAGGTTTTATCTTAAAAGCGCTTGATCCGCTGCCGGGAGCAGTCGTCAAACTCACTCGGATAGAGGCGATCTTTCCCGATCATATTCCCACTCATTCAAAAAAGCAGATCTTCTATTTCGACGATCAGCGTCTGCTACGGCGTCTGGATTATACGGCCGAGATCGTCGGCGGCTGGGCCCATGCGGCTCACCTTTGCGAGGACTATCAAACTTTCGATGGAATCAAGGCCTCAACCAGACGTCAAGTGCTTCCTCTGCTCTTTGGAAACAAGCCTCTGCCGAGGCCAAGGCTGGTTGAACTGGAAGTGCATAGGATTACACCGATTCATCATTCCGAAGCGGCATAGATTTGGGAATCTATTTTTCTCCTTGACCCCGAATTTTCCTTATATTATTCTTGCTCCAACTTAAGTCAAGTTCTGTCAATCTTGTCATGTGTTTGAGGTGGCAATTTTGGGCGCATAGGTTCATTTTCTTATTGAAAACCACTGGGGAATTTCTATATGGCATTTAGCCGCAATAAAATTTCTATATTCCTATCTGTCGTTGTTAGCCTATCATTGATAGCATTGTTGGGATGTAATGATTTTTTTCCAAAACAGACTGCGAATGTCACCATAAGAAATGTGCACCTGTTCGGTACCGTCGTGGCTTTTAATTCCAGTTCAACCTTGCTAGCCTCGGGCGATCAAGATGGCCATATATTATTGTCGAGCCTTCCTAAGGGCAGTCCTGTCGTAAATATTAAAGCACATCGTGACTATGTTACGGGCATTGGGTTTCTTGGGGAAGACCAATTTGTAAGCACTGGAGACGATAAACGCATCGTCGTTTGGGATACTACCGGAAAAATGTTGCGCGAAATCCATACTCCCAGCACCATCACCCAAATGGTGATGAGTATAAAGGGCCGGATTATGATAACCGGACATGAGGACGGCTCGGTGCGGCTTTGGAAGCTGCCTCACCTGGAGCAGGGCGGCGATTATCATCTCCATCGGGGAAAGGTGCTCAGTGTGGCCTATGATGCGGAAAACCAACGGTTTGCTTCCAGTGGAAGCGAAGGTCGGGTTATGGTTTGGAAGGCCGGTCTGGAACCTAGAGAACTCGATAAGATATACGGAAATACGGCCAGCTTGCTTTTTTCATCCGATGGGCGCACCTTGTTTGGAGGGGGCTGGTTCAAATTATATCGCTGGGATGTTGCCAGCGGAAAAGTGCAGATTTTTCGTACCGAACATCATGGTTCAATCCACCGGTTGAGTTATACGGGCGATGATAATACCCTGGCGACGATTAGCCGCCACACGGACAGCGCTGTCTATTTTTTAAATTCAAAAAATGGAGCCGCTGAACGTCGCTTTCAATCCCACGATCTCTGTGGTGCCGACATAGCTGTTTCCCCTGACGGATGCTATCTGGCCACCACCAGTGATGACAGCAGCGTACGCATTTGGTACTTGGATTGTAAAGCCCGGAAGCTCACTGAGTCGAGACCTGCACCGGCGGCTGAATTATACGACCCAGGTAGTCTGCAGTCGGACCCATACGGCCCACCTCTGTGAGGATTGTCAAACGTTCGGCAGGATCAAGGTCCCAACCAGACATCGTCTGCCGTCATTTTTTGAGAATCTGCCTCCTATCCGGACCGATATTGGTTGACCTGGAATACCAAACTATTCGAACAATTTCTCCATTGAGGGTTCCCTATGCCAGGGATTGGATTTCCTCTTAATCCTGGAGAAGTTCCTCCAGGATGACTCCGGCGTCTTCGACGAATTTCGGACAGAATTTTTTTACCAGCGACTCCTCTTTGATTAATTTTCGCCCTTCTGCGGTGTTGAAGTCCGCTCCCAAAAGCTCTCGA
>Ga0233425_10009136_pt1 | contig 12736 bp, 7 predicted proteins | sample Watercolumn_Towu_2_FD_181712 | JGI IMG/M metagenome (GOLD analysis project Ga0233425, IMG submission 181712) | Freshwater microbial communities from Lake Towuti, South Sulawesi, Indonesia - Watercolumn_Towuti2014_140_MG | ecosystem: Environmental > Aquatic > Freshwater > Lake | place: Indonesia...
AGTGATATGGAGCGAAATCATCTTCATCCTGTCGCCCCGATTTATCGGCGACGGGGATTACAGCTTTCTCAGGCTGGCATTGAACCACCGGCAGTACTTTACGCTGGTGAAAGAGCACCTATCGCTGGTGTACCGGATCGGGTACCTCGGTACGATCGCCGGCAAAGCGCCTTATTATGTCCTCCCTTACCAGATCAGCTCGTATGCCCTGACAACCACCATTGATGGAATAGGGGGCTCCCAGACGGTTCGCGGGATCCTGCGGAACAGAGTCGTGGGAGACGGGATGGCCTGGATCAATGCAGAGATACGGTGGAAATTCTGGTATTTCCGGTTTTTGGGATCCGACTGGTATATGGCGGCCAATGTGTATGGCGATGCCGGCATGGTGGTACAGGAGCGGCCGGTCAATCTGCAGGATGTGCCCGCAAGTATCAACCGCGATGATTATTTCAGCGACAGGCCGGAGGTTCCGCATATCACCCTGGGCGGCGGACTTCATATCGGGATCGACCGGAATACGGTGTTCACTGCGGAAGTCGGGAAAGCCCTCAACAAACAGGATGGAAATATCGGGGTTTATGTCGGGATCGGCTGGTTGTTCTGAAACCGCAGAGTCCCCTCCCGGGCGCATCCATGACCAGCCTTGCATAATACAGACTCAGCCCGACATTTGTGTCGGTATGATGTCTGATATTGCTGAAAGGTTTGAACAGGTTCTGCAATGCGTATTCCGAGAATCCCGGACCCTGATCTTCTATTGTGATCTGCTATCAGGGATTCCCAGGTTCCTCCTGAAGCCCCTGATGAGGCTTAAAATCAGATCCACGTCGAATTGCCGGACGGCCTGGTTCAGTTGGTTCCCGTATCCGGTGAAACCGGGTATTGAACTCTGGGGAAGTAACCTTTGTGATGGTCAATGTACGTGTGGAATCCTCAAAACCCTGGATATAACTGGTGAGATCAATAGCTCTGGCAGAATCGGAAAAGAGTTGAAATACCGGAAAGGAATCCACCGGTACAGTCCGTGCCGTTTCCGGAATTGACACAAGAGCGATCAGAGGCAGAAAAAAGAATAAAAACTGTTTCCTCACTTCCAGCGGTGATCAGGTACTTATGCAAAAATACATGGAATATCGATAAAGACCAGGAATTTCTCCACGATCCTCCCATATACCGTGAATTTCTTAAACTACAATCTATAGCGGAAAGATTACACTGATCTTGCAGGCAAGATTATCCAGTGCATAATCGAACGAATACGGCCCCCACCGGTAAAATGCTCCGATCCCTATCGTGTAAAGCTGCAGGTTCACCAGGTTGTTGATCAGGAGGCCGGTTTCGTAATACCCCAGGTTCATCTCCCGGATCCCGGACAGATAATACCTGTAACGGTCCTTGTGTTCCAGCCATCCAAATCCGATGTTCTGGACGACAGCAAACTCAGGGTGGAACCATTTCCGGCCTTTGATCAACAGGTTTTTGAAATCATGGTACAGGTACAGCGCTCCGTAGGCATTGGAAAGGAACTCGGTGGAACGCATAGTGGAGAAGGTATACGGGGCAAAGATCGTGAACAGGCGGTAGGTCCCGTTCCCGTTATACAGGTTACAGGCGGGAATGGGCTGGTCCACATAACCCGCATTCAACTGAAAGGTAAAGTCTCCGATATATTTCAGTTTAAAGGTCTTTTTCAATTTCAAATCGAACTTATTATACCCGAAGTTTCCGTCAAGAAATCCTTTGATCCCCCGTGTATAGTTGAACCAAACCACGGGATAACTGGTCCCGAGCGACACTTTTGAGTTTACAGTCTGGAGAAACTTTTCCTTGTATGCCCATTTGAAAGCCGCCGTCGCTTCAGTGAAAACGAATTCATTTTCCAGGATGGTGGCATCTCCCTGATAACCAGCCAGGTCGTATGTAGTGGATTTCTTGAACTGCCTGGAAAGAGCCAGGTTGACCAACAGATATTTACGCAACCGGAAGGTGAAATCCAGGCTCACCGATTGGGTCCGGTCCAGTTTGGTGATGAGCAGGGTCCTCCAGTTCCCAAGGAGGACTGAGTTTTCCTCGTCGAAGAAGCGGACACCTCCCGACTCCAGCAGGTCGTAAAATCCCGCGAGCCGGATATTCACATCGTTCCGGCGATTGATGAGGAAATTGATATCTCCTCCGTATTTATTAGTGGAGATGGCAAAGGAATACTGGTAAAATCCGCCGACCCGGAACCATTTGCTCAGCCGGTTGTTTGTATGAATCCCCGCTCCTAAGATCAGGCCTTCGTACTGGTTATATCCCAGAAAGCGGTTTAAGTCGAAATCAACAGGTCCCCACGGAATCCGTCCCGACATAACAGTTTGAAACGTTTTGGCCATTCGGTCGAAATTGTGCTTTTCCCCGATGCTGTCCAGCACATGATAGGTCTGGCGCGACCGGGCGTCAAGTGTATCAGTGCGGTACAGGTTCCAGAAATCCTCGGTTCGTCGGGGGGCATTGACATCCACCTCAATATCCAGGTGATTGAATTCACTCCTCACCAGATCAGGATTCAGCACGATATCCGTGATATAGCTCCGGCCGCTGCCGATCGCTTTGTATTTCCCGATCCGCAGGTTATCAAACGAAACGTCGGTGTTCAGCTGAACGGGAAACCAGTTTTCCCCGTCAACCAGCTCGTACAGCTGCCGGATCCGGATCCTGAATCCCTCCAGTGCAGCTGGTTCGGCGATCACATTCCGGATCCCCCATTTCCTGGTACTGATCGAAACGGTCCCTTTCAGTCCGTCGAAATTGGTTCCTTTGCGCGGACGGAAGGAGATGATGTACAGCGTGTCTGAAGCCATGAACAGGGTATCTTCGATCCGGAAGAAGTATTTGCTGAAGCAGCCGGCGCCTATCGGATTTACGTAGCTCTGCTGAAAGATGGTGATGAAAGGTTTGTAGAAGGAAAAGGACTGGATCTGGGTGGTCAGAAAAACAAAGATCGGATCCTTGAATCCCGACATCTTGGTGGCAACCACTGCGTTGTAGTTCCGGTCGGGGTAGAGAAACTTCCGCTTTGTCACATTCTCCATCAGGAACAGGTACTGCCGGCTGATCAGTTTTTCAATGGAGAATCCGGCGGAATCCAGTGCGGAACTGTCGGCCGGGATAGAGTCACCGGATTCCCGAAGGACAAACGACACACCAACCGGTCCGGGCTTTGAAGCGGAATCAGCGAATCCGGCTTTAATGCTCGTATCGGCGTCGATCGTGAAGACTGTCTTCTCATACATGGTATAGGAGAAGGATTTTAACTTTTCGGGATCGTTCAGTTCCCGGTTGTCGATGGCATTCCCGATGATCCGGTGGGCGGGATTGATCCCGGGCAGGACCTCGACCTCTTTCAGTTCGATCTCCTTCCGGCACAGGGTTATCACCAGGTTCTCTGTCCTGCTCCCCACCGGGTAATCCAGCGGATCGTAACCCACGTATGTGAACCGGAGTGAGCGTACCGGCTGACCGTACCGGAACCTGAATTTACCGTCTATATCGGTAGTCCCCCCGTAATTGCTTTGGTTGATGACAATATTGACAAAGGCGAGGGGCTCTTTTGTTCTGGAATCCAGTACTTTTCCGGAAACAGACCATCCCTCCTGAGCCGGGATCAGGCCGGTCCGGAGAAATAAAAAGAAGCAAAACAAGACAGTGGAATTGCGCATATCGCCGACGGCTCAAATTTACGAAACGGATGATTGATTTTGTTACTTTAGTGGCACAAATACCGATCTTATGAGACGAAGGAATGTGGATTTATTACTTTGCCTGCTGCCTGCTGACACGTAATTTTGATAATATCCTGATGCAGACCAAATATTTTACAATAGTCGGGAAAACATTGTCGGGACTGGAAGAATCGCTGATTTCGGAGCTGCAGGAGTCGGGAATCCACGCCGAACCGTTGAATCGTGCAGTCCTTTTCAGGGGCACCACGGAGATCCTCTACAGGGCGAACTACTCTTCCCGGCTGGCACTGCGGTTCCTGGTGCAGATCGCTGCATTTGAAGTGCGCACGCAACAGGACCTATATGAGGGCATCACAGGCCTTCCGTGGGAAGACCACTTCTCTGCGGATCAAACGTTCATTGTGGATGCCGTTCTAAGCGGGTCAGTGTTTTCCAATTCCCTCTTTGCGGCTCAGAAGGCCAAGGACGCCATTGCAGACAGGTTCCGGTCACACTTCGGGAAGCGGCCTTCAGTAGACCTTGAGAATCCGGACCTCCGGATACATATTCACCTGGCAAAGGAGCAGTGCACCGTGTTCCTGGACAGTTCCGGTACCTCGTTGCACAAACGGGGCTACCGCCGGCGGCAGGGTGAAGCACCCCTGAGCGAGGTGCTGGCAGCAGGGATGATCCGCCTGTCGGGATGGGATGCATCCACCCCATTTTACGATCCGATGTGCGGTTCGGGAACCCTGCCTGTGGAAGCGGCTATGCTGGCTTCAAGGACACCGGCCGGTTTTTTCCGGAAGGAATTTGCCCTGATGAAATGGCGGGACTTCTCAGATGAACTATGGAAAAGGATAAGATCGGAGGCCGACTCCCGCATCCAGTCCGTTACAATCCCGATCATCGGAAGCGATAAATCACGGACGGCGATTGAAGCGGCCCGGAACAACCTCAGGACTACCCATCTGGATCCCTGGATCCGGTTTTCGGTTTCCAACTTCCACGCCACAAAACCTCCGTTCGGAACCGGGTTGATGATCATGAATCCCCCGTATGATGAACGGATCCGGGTCGACGATGTGATCGCTTTTCACCGAAGCCTGGGCAATACCCTGAAACACCTGTATACGGGCTGGCAGGCCTGGATCATTTCCGCCGACCTGAATGCAATGAAATTCATTGGACTCAAGCCCTTTTCCGGATTTACCCTGTTCAACGGACCGCTCGAATGCCGGTTTGCGGGATACCGGTTATACGAGGGAAGAGGGATAAGGAAAGAAAAAGATAAACCTTTTCAGTCGGAGTGATCGTGAACCTTGCGCCTGAATTCCCTCAGACGCGTTCCTGTGATGTAAATCACTTTTAGCTACCTTCGTACCCGCCTTATTAAAACTTCATGAAAAAATGAAGGAAACCATTTCTGTCTTATCATTCTTCCTGGCCCTGTTTTTTCACTCAGCCGGTCAGGTGAATGTGCTACTCGATATCCCGGGCCGTTTGCAATGGGACAATGATAACGGGTATTGCGGGGAAACGTCGGTTCAGATGGCGGCACTCTTCTACGGAAATTATATCAGCCAGGATGTATGCCGCACAGTTGCAGGAGGTGAATTGCTGATTGCGGAGAATGATGCCGCAACGCTCGATGCGTTCTCTTTTCAGTATGACGAATGGGACTATAACCAGCCAACCCCGCAATATCAGAATTACCTGGTATGGGTGAAACAGCATCTGAATAACCGGCACCCGGTGATTATAACCGTTTTTGTACAGGGCATGGATGATCCGGATTATGACCATATTATTCCCGCCATCGGATGCAATGCTTCAAATGCAAATACGTACAGTGGCACTGATCAGCTGATGTTCAATGATTGTTATGACAGCTTATACTTCACCCGGTCGTTTGCCTCAATCTGGGACACACGCAGCATGAACGGGAACGGAGCCCTGTATGAATACTGCATTCCAAAAGATGTGGATTATGGCATTGCGCTTACTGGGATCAGGGATGCCCAGCATATAACCCGGCCGGTTCACCTTGCCGTGGATTCCTGGGATGAGCCGAACGTCACACTGGGTGAATTGCCCAAGCTGCTTCATGCGGTAATCCGGGTTGATTCGCTAACCACTGGGAATAAGTATGCATTGCTGAGATATAATAACTATCAGAATGTCCCTTCGTCGAACTTCAACCCGGTGAATGCAGACACGAAGATATATTTCACTGCGGCGGGAAGTGTTGCGACCTTCACGGATTCGTTCCTGTCTAATGCCGCTGTGTTTTACCGGTGTATTCCTTATAATTTCAACAATATCGATGAAACCACTGCAAATGCAAACTACCAGGTGAGTGTTTACCCCAATCCTGCAAAAAATGAAATCACCATTGAACTGTTGCAGAGGGTAAATGGCCGCGGGACGACCTGTGAGATCCTGAATCCTGCCTCTGGACAAATCCTCCGGAAACTTTCGTTTAAGGAGCAAAAAACAATCATCGATATCAGTGAATTTACCAGTGGTTTTTATATCATGAAAATCAGATCGGAACATGGTATGGCAGTGAAAAAACTGGTTATAGAGTAATCGAAATCACTTATTGACTTATCTATGAAGCGAATCGAGAGAATTGGCGTGTTTACTTCCGGCGGGGACGCTCCCGGCATGAATGCTGCCATCCGCGCGGTGGTCCGCACCGGAATTGCCGCAGGGCTGGATGTATTCGGGATCTACCGTGGCTATGAAGGATTGATCGACGACCATATTGAACCAATGTACAGTCATTCTGTCTCAAATATCATCCAGAGGGGAGGGACGGTTCTGAAGACCGCCCGCAGCAGCCGGTTCATGACCTATGAAGGCAGGCAGAAAGCATTCGATAACGTGCGGAAGCACAAAATAGACGGACTGGTTGCCATCGGTGGCAACGGCACTTTCACCGGAGCCGTTCAGTTCATCAAGGAATTTGAGGTGCCGGTGATCGGGCTTCCGGGGACTATAGACAACGACCTGTACGGTACCGACTATACAATCGGATTCGATACGGCCGTCAACACGGTGATCCAGGCAGCCGATAAGATCCGGGATACAGCCGCTTCGCACGACCGGTTGTTCTTCATCCAGGTCATGGGGAGAGATTCGGGATACATCGCGCTCTGGAGCGGCGTTGCCTGCGGGGCTGAGTTCATCCTGGTCCCGGAGACCAAAACCTATATCGACAATCTTACCCGGCTTCTGAAACATGACCTCCGGCAGAATAAAACTTCCGGCATCGTGATCGTAGCCGAAGGAGAAGATGCAGGCGGTGCCGATACCATTGCCGCGCAGGTGCGTGAACGGTTGCCGGAGATCGACACCCGCGTGACCGTACTTGGACATATCCAGCGTGGCGGCTCACCCACTGTCCATGATCGCATGCTGGCCAGCATACTGGGTTTTGCAGCTGTCAGGGCAATGCGGGAAGGGAAATCGGGAGTCATGGCTGGGATGATCAATAAACAGGTGGTCTTCACGCCCTTCACGGAAGCTATTCAGAACAGGAAAGGGATCATCCTCGACCTGCTGGAGATGTCGAGGGTATTGGCCTTATAAAAAGCGAAATAGCGAAAATTCGTTAATCTTTGGACCGGCTTACCCTCTTCGCGGATGTGATTTTACCCCTGCCTGTCAGCGGGACATTCACCTACCGGGTCCCGTGGGAACTTAATGAAGCGGTTCAGGCCGGAGCACGGGCGGTAGTGCAGTTCGGACAGCGGAAGATCTACACCGCCCTGATCCGGAAGATACATCAGACACCTCCTGCCGGCCGCGTCCCTAAGTATATCCTCTCGGTCCTGGATACACAGCCCATCGTCACCGCAAAGCAATTTGCTTTCTGGGACTGGTGCTCAGGGTATTACCTGTGCCATGTGGGAGAGGTCATGAACGCCGCTCTGCCGTCAGTGTTCAAGTTGGCTTCCGAAACCCGGGTAGTGATGAATCCCGGATTCTCCGGCGACAGCTCGGTTTTCACCGACAAGGAACAACTGTTGCTTGAGGCGCTGGGCCACCGGAAGGTGATACCCCTTTCGGAGGCAGCCAGGATCCTTGACCTGCAGAAGGTGATTCCGGTCATCCGTACGCTGATCGAGCACGGAGCGGTGCTTCTGGAAGAGGAATTAAAAGAGAGGCTCCGTCCGAAACGGGAACAAATACTGAAACTGGCAACAATGCTGCAGTCTGATGAAAATAAGCTCAGGGAGGTGTTCGATACACTGGAGAAGAGGGCAGTCAGGCAATCGCAGGCCCTGATGACTTTCCTGCAGATCACCCGGTTCAAACCCGGAGAGGAAGTTTACCTGCCCAGGGCTCAGTTAATGAAGCTGGTACCGAAGGGAGCAGCGGCAATCAGGGGCCTGATCGAAAAGGGCATCCTGTGCCTGACGGAAGAGGCCACTGTGCCTGACCGTGATCCGGGGCATTTTATCTCCCCGGAACCAATCCTTCTGACACCCCTCCAGCAGAATGCCCTGGACTCGATCCGCGCGCAGTGGCATGAGAAAGAGGCGGTACTGGTCCATGGCGTCACCTCCAGCGGGAAGACAGCGCTATATATCCATCTTATCCGGGAAGCTCTGGATCGGGGGAAGCAGGTGCTTTACCTGCTTCCGGAGATTGCCCTGACAGCCCAGATCATTAACCGGCTGACGAAATATTTTGGCGACCGTGTAGGGGTGTACCATTCCAGGTTCAATGAGCGCGAGAAGGCTGCACTTTGGAGCCGGATACTGGACCATCGCGTGGATGTAATCCTCGGGGCCCGGTCGGCCGTGTTCGCGCCGTTCACGCAGCTGGGCATGGTGATCGTGGATGAAGAACATGATTCCTCGTTCAAGCAGAACGATCCTGCCCCTCGCTACCAGGCCAGGGATGCGGCCCTGTACCTGGCGCACCTGTTTGATACCCGTGCTTTACTGGGATCGGCTACACCTTCTCTGGAAAGCTATTTCAATGCAGTTCAGGGTAAATTCGGTCTGGTTGAGCTCCCGGAGCGTTACGGTGACCTTCCCCTCCCGGAGATCAGGGTTGTGGACATCAGGGAGGATCAGCGTTCAGGACGGATGAAATCTCATTTTTCAGGCGCCCTCCTGGAGCAGCTGGAAAAGACATTGACCAACCGTGAGCAGGCAATCCTCTTCCAGAACCGTCGCGGATTTTCCCTGCGGCTCGAATGTGAGACCTGTCACTGGATCCCCGGTTGCAGGAACTGTGATGTGACACTGGTTTACCACAAGAAAATAAACCAGCTCCGGTGCCATTACTGTGGCTTTATCACCCGGATCCCCGAAAAATGCCCGGAGTGCAACGGAGTGAAGATCAGGATGAAGGGCTTTGGCACCGAACGGGTGGAGGAAGACCTGCAGATCCTCTTCCCGGATGCAAGGATCGTACGGATGGACCTCGACACCACCCGATCGAAACATGCACACCAGAAGATCATCAGTGATTTTGAAGAACGGAAGATCGACATCCTGGTCGGCACGCAAATGGTGACCAAAGGGCTTGATTTCGACCGGGTCAGCACTGTTGGTATCCTGAACGCCGACAATATGCTCAGTTATCCTGATTTCCGTTCAGCGGAGCGAAGCTACCAGCTTATGGCCCAGGTGAGCGGCCGATCGGGCCGGAAGAACAGGCAAGGCATCGTATTCATCCAGACCTGGCGACCCGCCGATCCCGTGATCCGGTTCGTGGTCGGTCACGACTTCCATGGCATGTTCCGGCAGCAACTGGCGGAAAGGCAACGGTTCAAATACCCGCCTTACTGCCGGTTGATCAACCTCCGGCTGAAGCATAAAAAACCGGAACTCCTGAACCAGGCAGCAGCCGCGCTCGCCGCCGATCTGCGGGCGGTGTTCGGGAACCGGATCCTCGGTCCCGAGTATCCGATGGTCTCCCGGATCATGAACCAGTACATCAAGCAGATCCTGATAAAGCTGGAACGTGGAAGCCGGCTGATTTCCCTCAAGGATCAGCTGACAGAGATCTTGCAGCGATTCGAAAAGATCAGGGAATTTTCCGGGATCCGGATCATTGTGGACGTAGATCCCGTGTAGTGTCAATAACGAGGAAGACATCCTCGCTGTCGCGTTTCATCAGGTACTTTTCCCGGGCATAACGCTCGATCTCTGCGGTATCATACAGCAGCTTCCGGGTAAGGATGGAATCTTTGCTGATCTCGTCGAGGTAATACTGCTTTTCCTTCCGGAGCTCCTTTAGCTGGCTTTTCAGCCGGAGCCGTAGAAAGACATTGTTGCTGTCGAAAAAGAACAACCATACCAGGAAAGCAACCGAAGTCAGGAAATATTTATTCAGCAGGATGTTGAGGATCCTCTTCCAGATTGGCTTGCGGTTCGGCTTCACTGTGTGCGGCTTTTTGCTTGGTTGTTTTATCTGATCACCCGGTCACCAGGTCTCCATTTCCGTCTCAAAATTACACCGTTATCATCACAATGTCAAATATCCTTCACTTTTTCTTCTGTTTCCGGATCACCGGGAACCGGTTCAGGTTATGTAAATCTATCTAAATTTGTGCATGTAAAAAGATACGACCATGGAACATCCGAATCCTGATCCCCTGGTGGAGGAGACCCTTCAGAGATCTCTGGCAGCTGCGCAGGCCTTCTCTCTCCTTGACCAGGATGCCACCGACCGGATTGTGAAAGCAGTGTATGAAGCCGGTTTTATGAACCGGTGGACGCTGGCTGAACTGGCCCACCGGGAAACCGGGATCGGGATAGTCCACGACAAGATGGTGAAGAACATCATTGCCACCCGGTTTGTGTACAGGGCGATCAGGGATCAGAAAACCGTCGGGGTCATTGATGTGGACGAAGAAAAGCTGATTACAGAGATTGCTCACCCGATGGGCCCTGTGTTTGCAGTTACCCCAGTCACCAATCCCACTTCCACTGCTCTGTTCAAGATCCTGATCGCGCTGAAAACCCGGAATCCAATCATCGTGTACCCGCATGGGGCAGCCCGGAAATGCACGATTGAAGCCGCCAGGATCTGTTATGCAGCAGCCCTTGACGCGGGTGCGCCAGTGGATTGTATCCAGTGGATTCCACGGGCATCCCGGGATCAGGTCATTCAGTTCATGAGCCATTCCCGGACTGCCCTGGTGCTTGCCACAGGATCGGTAAGCCTGGTGAGAGCCGCGTATTCTTCAGGGAATCCGGCCATCGGTGTTGGCCCGGGCAATGTTCCGGTGTACATCGGGAAAACCGCCGACATCAGGTTCGCTGTGGAACAGATCCTCCTGTCCAAGCTGTTCGACCACGGAACGATCTGTGCCAGCGAACAGTCGGTAGTGGTTTCCAGGGCCAATGCGCAGAGCGTCAGGTCTGAGTTCGTCAGGCAGGGTGGCTATTTTCTTTCGCCGGAAGAAACGGAAAAGGTTGGCCGGATTGCCGTCGACAGGGCGCAGCATACCATGAGCCCGGAAGTGATCGGGCGGCATCCGCAGGTCATCGCCGGCCTGGCCGGGATCACAATACCCGAAGGCTCCCGTATTCTGATCGCTGAACTGGAGAAGCACCAGGTCGGTTGGGAATGGCCTCTGTCCCTGGAGATCCTGGCACCTATCCTGTCATTTTATGAGGTGGATAATTTTGAGGAGGCGATCGCACTGTGCAAGCGTATCAATCAGCAGGGAGGCCTCGGCCATACAGCCAGCATCTTTTCTAACGATCCGGGGAGAATCCATTATTTCGCCCGGTCGCTCAACGCCGGCCGCATAGTGGTCAACACCCCTTCCTCCCAGGGAGCATTGGGCGGGATCTATAATTCACTCACCCCATCCCTTACCCTGGCCTGCGGCTCAGGCGGCAAGAATGTTACGACCGATAACATCTCGGTGAGGCACCTCCTGAACATCCAGCGGATTGCTTACCGGAAAGTGCGTATCTGTGCCGAGCATCAACTGGGGGAGGCTTTCTGTTGCGACAGGTATCTGACCCTTGAAGAGATTGACAAACAGTGCGAGGTCGCTAATAATGAACAAAGAACCGGGCTTAGGGAGCCAGCAGGGTAGATTGATCTTTGTTCAATAATCAGTGCTTTTTAAAGTATTCGTAGGTTTTTTCCTGCGACCGGATGGATGGTCCCTTCGTTCTCCGGTACCGGTTCGGCGTTCCTTCTCCCAGGATCCGCGCTTTCGTGTTGTCGGATAGCTGGATACGGAGCATATCCCGCAGTTCTTTCCTGATCTCCGGGTCATACACAGGGCAGGCCACCTCGATCCGGGTGTCAAAGTTCCGTGGCATCCAGTCGGCCGAGGTGATGAAATACAGCGGATCCCCTCCGTTGCAGAAGACCAGGACCCTCGAATGTTCCAGGAACCGGTCCACGATGCTGATCCCCTCTATGCGATCGCTGACGCCGGGCATTCCGGGGATGAGCGTACAGATCCCGCGGACGATCAGTTTAATGTTTACCCCGGCCTGACTGGCTTTGTACAATTTCCTGACCACAGGGCCGTCAACCAGGTTATTCAGTTTCAGGATCATCCAGGCTTCCTTTCCCTCTTTCGCCTGCCGGATCTCGTTGGTTATCATCCGCAGAAAGTGGTTCCGGAGACTGAAGGGAGAGAGGACCAGGGATCTGAACCGGTAGGGTTTATACGCCGATTCCATCTGCTGAAAGGCATTTATCACATCCTGACAGATCCTGGGATCGGCGGTCAGCAGGCAGTCATCGGCATAGACCAGGGCGGTATCCTCGTTAAAATTCCCGGTGTTGATCATGGCATAGGAGATGGTTTTCTGGGTCTCTTTCCGCTGGATGAGTAGCAATTTGGAATGGACCTTGAATCCAGGAATACTGTGGATGACCTTCACTCCTTCTTCGTGCAGGCGCTGTGCCCAGAAAATGTTGGCCTCCTCATCGAAACGCGCCTGGAGCTCCATATACACGGTCACCGACTTCCCGTTCCGGGCCGCATTGATCAGGGCGTTGATCACGCTTGAATTCTTGGCGGCACG
>Ga0233425_10009137_pt1 | contig 12735 bp, 10 predicted proteins | sample Watercolumn_Towu_2_FD_181712 | JGI IMG/M metagenome (GOLD analysis project Ga0233425, IMG submission 181712) | Freshwater microbial communities from Lake Towuti, South Sulawesi, Indonesia - Watercolumn_Towuti2014_140_MG | ecosystem: Environmental > Aquatic > Freshwater > Lake | place...
GCAAGGACCAGGTGGCAGCCCGGGCCGAGAGCCGATGCCTCGGGATGCGTGAGCACGGGTTTCCCCGAGGCGGGATGCGCCGTGGTCTCGGCCCCGGAACCCGAAGCCCCGGCCCCAGCAGCTCCGGAAGCCGAAACGCCTGCGGCCGCGGTCAGAGGCGCGAGGATGCGGGGCAGAAGCCGCAGGTGCGGCATCTCCTCCTCGTTCATGTAGCCCATGTCCCGCCACGCGAACGCACTCAGCCCCGCGAACAACGCACACGCGGCAGCAAGGACCATCCACGAGCTCTTCTTCACGCGGCACATCGCAGGCAGCATACCAGATGCCCCGAACGCAAGGAAGCTTGACCCGGAGACCCGCAAGCCACAGTATTGCCGGGTGGAGAAGTGTGGAACCACCAAGGAGGTGCCTATATGAAGATCCTACATTACGAGACGCCCAACGCCATCGTGGTGCCCATGCGCGGGTCCCAGGGAGTCACCATCCGCAAACCCATCGCCATCCAGGACGGCGCTCCAACGTTCACCATGCGCGTGTTCACCTTCGAGCCCAACGGCAGGATCCCCTACCACAAGCACGACCACGAGCACGAAGTGTTCATCGTGAAGGGCAGCGGGGAGATCCTGTACGAGGGAGGCAAGAAGCCCGTGGTCCAGGGGTCGGTCGTGTTCGTGACCCCGGGCGAGTTCCACGGCTTCAACGCAGGCCCCGAAGGGATGCAGATGCTCTGCCTCGTGCCCAAGCGCGCATGCGAGGTCGGCGCACCCGCAGCAACCCCGGGCGAGTGGAAGGACGAAGGCAAGGACCTCGCATAGACCGGTGCACGTGCGCACGGAGACGCGATGTTCTCCATCGGAACCAACTTCACGCAGGATCTGCTCGACGGGCTCGAGCCGTTTCCGCAGGTCGTCGACCTCTACGGCACCCTGCCCCGCCACGTAGTCGGCCACGGCCGCCCCCGCACCAGCGTTCCGCAAGTCACCCGGCAGGACGTCGAGAAACACGTCGCTGCCGTCCATGCAGCGGGACGCGAGTTCTCCTACCTGCTCAACGCTCCCAGCATGGGAGGCCGCCAGTTCGGCCGCTCGGAGCGGGCCGCCATCCTCGAGCACCTCGACTGGCTCGCGTCAATCCCCGTGGACTCGGTCACCGTGTCGCTCGCGGACATCGCCCAGCTTGCGCTCACTCGGCACCCGGGCCTCAAGGTCAAGATCTCCCACAACTGCATGGTCACCACCGTGGAGCAGGTCCGCATGTTCGAGGACCTCGGCGCTTCCATGGTCACCGTGCACGGCAGCGTCATCCGGGACTTCCGCCTGCTGGAAGCCATGGCCACGGCCGCGTCCATCCCGATCCAGGTCATCTGCACGGCCAACTGCGTAAGGGGCTGCCCCAACCGCATCTCGTACCACAGCAGCGCGACCGCAGTCCTGTCGTCGGACCGCACCGCGGACAACCCCCACCTGCGCCACGCCACGGGCTACTGCTTCTCCTGGTGCCACGACAAGAAGCTCGAGGATCACCGGCGCATCCTCATGTCCGGCGTCCGCCCGGAGGACCTGGCGCTGTTTGTCGCGGCAGGGGTCACGCACTTCAAGCTCGACACGCGGGTGATGCGCACCCCGCAGATCCTGGACCGGGTGAACGCCTATGTCTTGGGCCGCTACGAGGGAGACCTGAAGCGCATCTTCTCCGTCTTCTCCCTCGGCTACCGGACCACCACCGGCAAGCAGATGGGAGGCGAGAGCCTCGCATCGGACGGCGGACAGCCCGCAGTCGACGACTACTACCGGGTGGCGGACCTCGTGGACTTCGACCGTGCGCTGTCCATCGACAACCGCGAGCTGGCCGGCGTGCTGGAGCGGTTCGCATCGGTGGAGTGCCCGCCCGACTGCGGTCAGTGCCGCTTCTGCGACGCGTTCGTAGACCGGGCCATGGCAAGCGATCCGGCCGAGCACGACCGAATGCGAAGGGTGCTTGCCCGATACAGGGAGTGGATGTTCGGACGGTAGTCGCGCTACAATGCGGGCGCAGAGGTGACGCATGACGGACGTTCGCCAGTTCATCCAGCTCCTCGAATCGCAGGGCGAGCTTGCGCGGGTGTCGGTCCCGGTGGGGCTCGACCGCGAGCTGTCCGCGGTCCAGTACGAGACCCTGCGACGCGACGGGCCCGCACTGCTGTTCACCCACATCCCCACCCACCGCGACACCTGGTGCCGCCAGATCCTGGTGGGAGAGCTGGCGTCCACGCGCCGAGTCGCGCTGATGCTCGGCCTGCCCCGGGACGCGGCATTCCCGGACATCACCGCGGCGCTGTCCCGGGCATTCTCCAACCCGCTGCCACCCGAGCTGGTCGCTTCCGGACCGGTCCAGCAGCACGTCCTGTCCGGACCCGAAGTGGACCTTGCGCAGATCCCGGTCCCCACGTGGCACCCCGGGGACGGCGGCCCTTACATCAACACCTGGTGCGGCGTGGTCACCCGCGACCCCGAGACCGGCGTGCACAACGTCGGCATCTACCGGGGACAGGTGCTGGGCCGCAACCGGATCGGCGTCAAGCTCATGCCATCCAAGGGCTGGGGCGTGCACTTCGCGAAGTGCCGGGCGCTGGGCCGCAGCATGCCGGTCGCGGTCTTCTACGGCGGCCACCCCGCGCTGGGGTTCATGGCCGGATGCCCCATCCCCGAGCCGCCCGAGTACGACCTCGCGGGCAGCATCATGGGCGAACCCGTGCGTCTCGTCCGCTGCAAGACACAGGACCTGCTGGTGCCCGCGGACGCGGAGATCGTCATCGAGGGGACCATCTCCACCGACCCGGCCACGTACGCGGTCGAGGGCCCGTTCGGCGAGTGGACCGGCCACTACTCGGTGCCGCAGATGGCGCCCGTCCTCGTGGTGGACTGCATCACCCACCGGGACGACCCCGTGTTCCGCGGCTGCCTCGCGTGCACCGAGAGCACCGTGCCCCGCGAGTCCGCGGTCACCGGCCGCGTGGGCCAGTGCGCGATCATCCGGCACATCCTCGACCGGTCCGGCGTCGCGGGCGTGCTGGACGTGGAGACCGGGCCCCGCCGCGTGCCCGCTGCCGTATTCGTGAAGACCGACCGCCGCAGCACGGAGCAGGCACGGCTCGTGGCCGAGGCGCTCTGGGGCCGGACCCTCAACATGCGCCCCATCTCCACCGTGTTCGTGGTGAATGGCGAGGTGGACGTGCACTCCCTCGACAGCATCCTGAACCACATCTCCCGGCTCAACTACTTCGGACGGCCTCCCCGCGTGTTCGTCGAGCGCTACGAAGGAGGCGAGTGGGTGCTGCACGACGCGGTCGACAAGGACCAGATGGCCATCGTGCTCACCGGCTCGTTCCCGCGCCGCGTGCTGGTGGACGCCACCCTCGACCCGGACACGGACATGACCGCGGACGAGCGCAGGCGTGCGGAGGTCGGCGACCCGTGCACTCCGGACTGGGGCGATCTCAGCCGCCAGGTCGCGGCAAGCTTCGAGACCTACGTGGGGAAGAAGCCATGAGCGTCGACAACAACCTGCCGGCAAGCGACGGCAGCAGCCCGCTGAGAGGACCTCGCGAAAGCCCCTTGCGGTTCGTCGTCGGCATCACCGGAGCGTCCGGGACCGTGTACGGCGTGCGCGTGCTGGAAGCGCTCAAGTCAGCGGGAGCGCAGACGCACCTCGTGCTGACCGAGTGCGCGGTGACCACCATGCGCATCGAGTCCGGTTACACTCCCGAGCAGGTGCGGGCGCTGGCGACCGTCTCGCACGACGTGAACGACTTCACCGCACCCATCGCCAGCGGCTCGTTCCACCACGACGGCATGGTGGTCGCTCCGTGCAGCATCAAGACGCTTTCTGCGCTTGCCAACGCGTATGCGGACAACCTGCTGCTTCGGGCCGGCGACGTGACGCTCAAGGAGCGCCGCCGCCTCGTGCTGCTGGTTCGCGAGACCCCGCTGTCGTCCATCCACCTCGAGCTGATGCTGCGGCTTTCCAATGCTGGTGCGGTCATCATGCCCCCCGTGCCCGCGTTCTACCAGAAGCCCGCGTCCATCGACGACATGGTCGACCACACCGTGGGCCGCGTGCTGTCGCTGCTCGGCGTGCGCAACAACCTGGCCCCGCAGTGGGGAACCCGGTAGCGCGACCAACGGCACTCTCGAGACGTTCTGCAGGGCTGCGACTCAGTGGCGGGTCTCAGCGGTTCAGCAGCCACTCCCGGTAGTCGCGCAGGATGGAAGCAAAGCGGGCCCGCTCCGGCTCGTTCCAGGCCATGGCCCTCGAAGCAAACACCCGGCAGTAGTCGCAGTCCGCGCACCCCTGGTCGCACAGCCCTGACTCGAAGCGCGACAGGAAGCCGTCGAGGGCCGCGGAATCCAGCCGCATGAGCGTCGCGAAGTCGACCCTGGAAGCAAGGTCGAAGAACGCCGCGACCTCGGGCGGGTCCACTGCCGCGCCCCGGTCAGCTCCGCGCAGGGAGCGCTCGTCGCCGCCTCCCATCTGCCCGCCGCCGCGGGTGCGGTTGCCCAGGGAAAACACCGAGAGCAGCCGGCGCAGGTCGCGGGACCCATGCCTCTCGGCATAGGCGCGCACCCGGTCCACGAGGTGATCGGTGGTGAGCACGCGGGTGTCCAGCTTGAACTCGTGGATCCCCGCGGCCTCGTACTCCGCCAGGTCCTCGGGCCGCACGAACCCGCCCTTGAGGATCTCCTCCGGGTGCTCGAGCTTCTTCAGGTGGCACCACGAGAAGCAGTACGCGGACGCATGCCGGTTGAACCGGTCCGGGGCCAGCCGCGTGGACGACAGCGTGGACGTGCCCGACATGTGATAGCCAATGCTGTTGGGGCATCCGGGCATGCAGTCGATGGTGCAGATGATCTGGAAGGGCACGGGCACGCGGGAGGCAAGCTGACGCACCAGCGGCAGGTCCCTGACCGCGGTCTGGTGCAGCGTGATCATGTCCACGCCCATCTCTGCAAAGGCCAGCGCCTGGGGCAGGCAGCGCACGAGGTTGTTGTGCGAGATCTTGATGGCCAGCCGCGGGTGTCGCTCACGGATCAGCGGCACGAGGCTGGGGATGGACACCGTGATCGCGTCGGCTCCCATTGCGTCGACCCACTCGAGATGGTCCCGGATCTCCCGGTGCTCTTGGGGCCGGAACTGCCTGCCGCCGATGCTCGGGCCGTTGAACAGGTACGTGAACGTCAGGCCCTTCGAATGCACCAGCGCCACGTGCTCGGCTACCTGCTCCCGCGTAACCTGCGGCACGGAAGATCGCGGCCTGCCGTGCCCCACGACGTGATACGGCATGGTTCCGTACAGGTCCCTCACCTGCGGAAACGACGCAAGCCGCTCCACCAGCAACGGGTCGAAGTTCGTGCCGACCGAGAGGTTCATGCAGACCTCCGGGCCGCGTCGCGGAAGCTAGCAGGGAACATGGCAGTGCTCCACCACGAACTGGAATCGAGAAAGGTCCTCCGGCAGCTGGTCGTTGAAGTAGAACTGCGTGTTCCCGTTGAGCACGAGCCCCACGCCGAACTCCTTGACGCTCAGCTCATGGAGGTACCCCTCGCACTGCCTGCCGCACCGCGCGGGAAGCACCACGGGCTGCAGCAGGGGTGCGGCAGCAGCTCCGTGCGCATCGCCGGTGTAGTTCCCGTACCCGCATCGCCGCGTCGTGGTCACGTAGACCCACGGCCAGTGCAGCACGCGGGCAAGCCGGTGCCGGACCGGCCTGACTCCCTGCTCCGGGTTGTCCTGCTCGCTGCCGGCAACGCCGATGCTCTTGAGCCACGCGGCAAACCGTGCATTGTCCGCAGCGCACGTGCCCGCATAGTCCCAGAAGTCCCGGGGCAGCGACTGCGGCTTCTCGAGCAGGTCCACCAGCTGCGGCGACGTCCGCTGCCTGTTCAGCACCCTTCCCAGGTACACCGGGATGCGCGGGAAGTGCTGCCTGACCCGTGCCAGCATGCCCCAGTCGTTCACCGTGACGCGCTGGACCACGTCCTTCTCCGCGAGGACGGGCCGCACGTTGTCCCAGAGCAGGTCGAGGTCCCGGCCCGCGGCGTACGGCGTCACCAGCGTGAGCCGCATCCCCTTGCGCAGCGCGTGGTCCGCAGCAGAGAAGATGTGCTCGGTCGCGGGCATGCGGTGGACGCAGAACTCCACGCCGAACCAGAGCCCGTCGACAGGCTTGAACGCGTTGCGGGCGGCCTGCTCTCCGTAGCGGCCCAGCAGGGCATCCGCACGGTTCCTGAAGAACGTCTCCAGCTGCGGAAGCGTGTTGGCAAGGATGGCGCGGCCCGGGCCCTTCTCAGCCATAGTAGCACTCCGTCGCGCGGCAGCCCGCCTGGAGGAACCGCTCGTGGAGCGCCCGCGCCTCTGCCCGGTATTCTTCGGGGTGAAGGCCCCTGGCCGCAAGCTCGATGCACTCCGCGAAGAACCGGATGTCCGCGAGCTTCCGTTCCGTCGGGAACCCGCGCACGGCCAGCTTCGCGAACCCCACTCCGGCCGCCTGGAGCTCGGGCAGAGCGCAGGCCGCACAGCCGCCGTAGGGCACGCGGGAAGCGGCTTCCAGGAACCGGGCCAAGGACTCTCCCCGCTCCGGGTCCCCGGCCTCCATCACCTCGACCGTGTGCGGGTACCAGCAGGGGATCATGCGGTTGGCGAAGTCGTCCACATTTCCCGCGGCGTTGAGGCCGTGCACGTGCCTGCAGAACCCGTCCACGTTCTTGCAATAGGAGTTGCTCACGATGACCTCGTACTCGAGGCCCGGAGCGCTGGCAACGATGTCCGTCACCTCGCGCAACGAGAAGCAGCGGTCCAGGATGACGCGGCGCAACCCCACGGCCGCTTCGAGGAACCGGATCCCCGCGGCGTTCAGCAGCCCCGTATCCACGCCCGCGGCAAACGGCAGCGTGATGCCCGATGCGCGCAGGAACGCCATGAGCCCGGGATCGGACAGGATGAGCCCGGACAGGCCGTCCGCCTCCACGACGCGGGCCGCATCCAGAACCGTGCGGTACTCCCGCTCCTGGTAGAAAGGTGCGTTGAACGCGACGAAGAGCTTCTTGCCCGCGGCAAGCACCTGCGCGGCCGCGGCACGCAACGTCTCCATGTCCGGAAACGAGCAGCTCACAAAAGAGCGCCGGTTGAGGCTGTACATGGGAGTGAAGCGGGCCACGTGCTCCGGAGGCAGCAGCCCGCAGTAGAACTCGTGGGCTGGAGACGCGACCAGGTCCCGGACCCGGTCGTTGCCATCGATGGGTGAGAGGATCCGCATGCTCTCCGGTCTGGCCAGGCAGCCTGCTTCGGCCCGCGGCAGGCAACGCACCCACCCGCGGACACGAGGGAAGTATGGCATCGCGCGCGAACCGTTGCAAGACAACCTCGACATGAAGCACTATTGTTCCGTTGAGCGGAGGGGTGCATGCCGACACGCGTGGCAGTGGTGTTGTGCGGAAGCGGAGCGCTGGACGGGACGGACATCCACGAGGCGGTGTGCTGCTTCCTGGCCCTGTCGCAGGCAGGCGCGCAGACCGTTGTCTTTGCCCCGGACGCGGCGCAGTACCGGGTAGCCAACCACCTGACGGGCCAGGACGCACAGGAGCAGCGCAACATGCTCACCGAGGCCGCTCGCCTCTGGATCAAGGTGCGGCCGCTGCACGAGGCCGATCCCGAGGAGCTGGACACCGTGCTGCTGCCGGGCGGGTTCGGCGCGTCGCGCAGCCTCGCCAACCTCGGGTTCGTGCTGGACCGCATGCAGCTCATCCCGGACATGGCCCGGCTGCTCAACGGGCTCGCGGACAGGGGCAAGCCGCTGGGTGCCATCTGCGTGGCGTCGGGCCTGCTGGCCGGCCTCATGCGGGACCGCGGAGTCACGGGCGCACGCATCGCGATCGCGGGCAAGGAGCACTTCGTGCAAGCCGTGCGGGACATGGGCCAGACCCCGGTGGACGCGGGCCCAACGGGCGTGGTCGTGGACGAGAAGAACCGACTCGTGACCGGTCACGGCTACATGCTGGCGCGCAAGCTCGACACGCTCTGGACCGGCGTGGAAGCCGTCGTGGCAGAGCTGATGAAGATGACGGCCAAGGGCTAGAAGGTCCAGGTCGACAGGGGCTCGAAGCGGCCCTGGAAGAATCGCAGGAACGGGGGCTCGTAGGTGAACTTGAGCCCCGAGATCTGCTCGCGGTGCTGGTACAGGCGAGCCACCCCCTCGACGATGAAATCGAAGTGGGACGGCGTGTAGACGCGCCGCGGGATCGTGCAGCGGACCAGCTCCAGCTTGGGCTTGTAGTTCTGCCCCGTCTTGGGATCACGCCCCTTGGACACGTTGCCGCGCTCCATGGTGCGCACGCCGGTCTCGATGAAGATGGCCGACGCCAGCGCCTGGGCCGGGTACTGCTCCTGGTCCACGTGGGGCAGGAATCGCTTCGCATCGATGAAGATCGCGTGGGAGCCCGGAGGCAGCACGATGGGCACACCCGCGTCGATGAGCTTCTGGCCGAACCGCTGCGTCTGCTCGATGCGCATGCGGATGTAGTCGTCGTCCAGCGACTCCAGCAGCCCCCGGGTCATGGCTTCCATGTCCTTGACCGCCATGCCGCCGTTGGTGACGTCCCCTTCCCATACCCGCAGCATCCTGCGGAAGCGGTGTGCGAGGTCCGCGTTGTTGCACGCGAGCATCCCGCCCATGTTGACGAGGAAGTCCTTCTTGCAGGAGATGGTGCAGCCGTCGCCGTAGCTGAGCATCTGGCGAAGGATGTCCCGCACCCGCCAGCTGGCGTACGCGGGATCCTTGCGCCGGATCATCTCCGCGTTCTCCACGCACCGGGTGGCATCGAACATCACCGGGATCCCGTGCTTGTGGCACAGCGCGCACACGTCCCGTGCGTTGTCCATGGAGAAGGGCTGACCGCCCGCCATGTTCACCGACATCTCGAAGCTGATGTACGCGACGTTGCGGGCCCCCACCCGGGCGATCTCGGCTTCCAGCTTCTTGAGGTCGATGTTCCCCTTCCACGGGAAGGTGCTGAGCGAGTCATGGGCCTCGTCCACGATGATGTCGACGAAGATGCCGCCGGCCAGCTCCTGGTGCAGCTTGGTGGTGGTGAAGTACATGTTGCCCGGCACGATCTGGCCGGGTGTGATCATGACCTGCGACATGATGTGCTCTGCGGCCCGGCCCTGGTGGGTCGGGATGATATGCTGGTAGCCGAGCACGTCCCGGAAGACCGCTTCCAGCCTGTCGAACGCCCCGGAGCTGTAGGGAGTCTCGTCGACGTCCGCCATTCCTTCCCACTGCGAGGTGCTCATCGCGGCGGTGCCGGAGTCGGTCAGGAAGTCGATGTAGATGTCCTCGGAGTTGAGCAGGAACGTGTTGTATCCCGCGGCGGCAATGGCCTTGCGGCGGTATTCCTTGTCCGTCACCTTGAGCGGCTCGAACGCGCTGGCCCTGTAAGGCTCGTAGGGCCGCGACGCCTCCGGGAGCATCAGCGCGGCGGGTGCGATGAGCCGGTCGCCGACGGGCTCGAGATCCGCCTCGTCCACGAACTCGGGTGCGTTGAGCAGCTTGAGCCCCTTGACGGTATCGCGCTGCAGGTACACGGAAAGGATCGCGTCCGCGACGCTGTTGACGTGGTTGCGGTTGAACGCAAGCCTCGGAAGCTCGAGCAGCAGGCTGGCCGCGCCGGCCCCGGTGACGTGGAAATCCCAGAGCCCCTCGATGCACCCGCGAACGCCGCCTGCCACATACAGGCACGCCGCCAGCGTGAGCTTGGGAAACTGGGAAGCAGGCAGGTGCGGCAGGAACTTCGCCACGTCCAGCGCAACGCCGAGGCCGCACCGGACCATGGGCACGCCCGCCTTTCCCAACCGGGCGCACAGGTCGCTCACCTGCTGCTGGTGCCACTGCGTGTACTCGATCTTCCCCATCTCCGCGATGCCGAGGGCAAACACCTCCATGGCCCTGCCCGACATCCCGCCGTAGGTGTGGAGGCCTTCGAACATCACGACCTGGTTTCTGAACCGCTCGTACAGTTCCTGCGCCGGGCTTGCGATGAACCCGCCGATGTCGCACCGGGCATCCTGCCCCGCGTCCATGACGACGACGTCTGCAAGCGCCACCATCTGCTTCGCGACGGCCGGAGCGTCTCTGCCGGCCCCGCGCACGGATGCGTCCAGCCACGCGTTGGTCATGATGCTGGACGCGTCCAGGACCAGCATCACCTTGTGCTTGCGGCACAACGCGGACACGGCCTGGAGATTCGCCAGCGCCAGGGGCAGCCCGTTGCGCCACGTCGGACAGGTCACTGCATAAACGTATGCTACGCCGGAAGAGCGGGCCTCCAGGATCGAGGCCACCTTGCCGGTGTCGAAGTCCGCGCTCGCCGCGGCCGTGCCGCCGGCAGCAGCCCCGCACTCGATGCTCTCGCCGCCGAGAGCGGGAACGAGCCCCTCGCAGCGCCCCATGTTGTGCAGCACCGCCTGGCCCTTCTTGAGGGACGTCGTGGCCAGGAGCTTCTCCGCACCGATGCCGTTGTGCGAAGGCACGATGCCGGTGACACCGAGCACTTCCTTTGCATTGGCGCACAGCTTGAAGAAGTTGACCGCGCCCGCATAGGCCTCGTCGCCCACCGACAAGGCTGCCTTCTGGAAGTGCGACACCGCGGCCGTCCCCCGCGACACGAGGTCGAACGTCACCTGCGTCGACTGGAGGCGAAACGTGTTGTGGCCTGCGGCCAGCAGAGCGCGGACGCGCTCGAAGGGAAGCAGGCGGGGAAGCGCCTTCACGTCTTTCAGCTTGTAGGGTTCGCTCAACATCATGGCTCCTCTGCTCCCCTCCGGGCGTCACGCCCGGATGCGGGAACGGGCGCAACTTATCGCCCCCAATTCCGGCATGTCAAGAACAACATCGTGCTTGAAAGTCTCGCCCGGAAGTTGGACTGTAGGGATCGGGAGGTACGTGCATGATCGACGTGTTCGCGCACATCATGCCGCCAGCGTACGTGAGAGACGTGCTGCCGCACACGACGCCCGCTACCCGAGCGTTTGCGGCTGGAACAAGGACTCTCGCGGATCTGGACGAGCGGTTTCGCCTGCTGGATCGATACCCGGGGCTGCGGCAGGTGCTGACCCTCGCGGGTCCGGTGGAGGCCGCGGGCCCGTACTCGGCAACAGACGTCGCCCGCATCGTGAACGACGGGCTTGCCGACCTCGTGTCCCGCTTCCCGGACCGCTTCGTGGCGGCCGCCGCGTCGCTGCCCGCAACCTCCGGGGAGGAGATGCTTGCAGAGGCGCAGCGGGCGCTCGCCGTCCCCGGGATCCGGGGAGTCGAGATCTTCACGCCCACCGCGGCCGGCCGCCCCATCGACGCGGACGAGATGATGCCGCTGTTCGAGATCATGCAGGAGGCGGACCTGCCGGTGTGGGTGCATCCCCGAAGGGAGCTGCTTCCCGACTACCCGGGCGAGGAGCGCTCCAGGTACCGGGTATTCGGGCTGTGGGGCTGGCCGTACGAGACGACGGTAGCCATGACGCGGCTGGTGATGAGCGGCGTGTTCGACAGGTTCCCGAGGCTCAAGGTGATCACGCACCACTGCGGCGGCATGGTGCCCGCGTTCCACGCCCGGATCTCCACGTGGTACGACTACATGGCGACTTCCCTCAAGGCCGACTACCGGAAGCCCCTGCAACGGCCGGTGGTCGAGTATTTCCGCCTCTTCTACGCGGACACAGCGCTCAACGGCAACACCGCGGGCCTGGAGTGCGGCCATGCGTTCTTCGGCGCATCGCACCTCCTGCTGGGCACGGACATGCCGTTCGACTGTGAGATGGGGGACGCGAGCATCCGCGACACCCTTGCCTCGGTGCAGAACATGCGGGTGTCGGAAGCGGACAAGGCGCTCATCCTCTCCGGCAACGCCCGGTCCCTGCTCAGGCTGGAGGGCTGATGGTCGCTCCGACCCGCCTGACGACCGGCCAGATCCGATACCGGCTCCGCAGCGGGGCCTGGGATGCCACGACCCTGTCGGATCTGTGGCGGCAGCGGGCCCTGCGGCATCCGGGCAGGATCGCGCTGTCCGATGCCCGGCGCGTGCAGACGAACCAGGAGGCCTGGGTCGAGATGCAGCGTGCTGCGGCCGACCTGGCTCGTCTCGACCTCGACCCGGACGTCCCGGTGATGCTCCACCATGCCTCCGGCAGACGGCAGCTCGTGCTGCGCGTGGCCTGCGAAATGGCCGGGCTCATCGCAGCGCCCCTGCACCCCGGGCTCGGAGAAGAGGAGGTCCGCTCAGCCGTGCGCGTCCTCTGCCCGCAGGCAGTCGTGACCGACCTGCCGGGCACGCTCGAGGCGCTGGCCGTGACCGGGGTGCGCAGAAAGCACCCCGGGCTTCGGCTCCTGGACGACAGGAGCGCGTCGTGGGCAGCAAGAGCCCCCGAGCGCTTCCCCCCGCGTGCTGCAAGGCCGTTTCGCGATCCCGTGGCGGTCGGCTCGACCGATGTGTCCCTGCTGCTCCACACGTCCGGGTCCACCGGGGCTCCCCGGTTCGTGGAGCACTCCGCGTGCCACCGGATCGCGCAGTGGAGGGCCAATGCCGAGGTGCTCGGCATTACCGATACGGACGTGATCGCGCTCCTGTCGCCGCACCCGGGCGGCATCAACCTGCCCGGGCACTTCGGCGCGGCGGTAACCGGCGCGCGGGTCGTGTTCCTGGATCGCTT
>Ga0233425_10009139_pt1 | contig 12733 bp, 10 predicted proteins | sample Watercolumn_Towu_2_FD_181712 | JGI IMG/M metagenome (GOLD analysis project Ga0233425, IMG submission 181712) | Freshwater microbial communities from Lake Towuti, South Sulawesi, Indonesia - Watercolumn_Towuti2014_140_MG | ecosystem: Environmental > Aquatic > Freshwater > Lake | place...
CGCTCGAGCCGCCGCTTCCGCCCGCGCCGCCGACGCCCCCGCTTCCGCCACTGCCCGCGCTCGCGCCGCCGCTGCCTCCGCTCGCGCTCACGCCGCCGCTGCCCCCGCTCGCGCTAGCGCCGCCACTCCCGCTGCTTCCGCCGGCGCCGTCCTCGCCGCAGCCCACCAGCAGCGCCGCGCCGACCCCCAACGCTCCCAAAGTCCCTCGTCGAAGCATGCCCCGACCTTACCACGCGCGGTGCGTCGTGCTTTGCTACGCCCGATGGCGGACCTGTATCTGAGACAACTCCTGGTCGGGCGCGACGTCGGCAAGCAGAGCAGCGTGGGCCGGCAGATGCAGAACTTCGTCTACCTGGTCGGCGACCGCGACGCGAAGGAGTGCATCGCCGTCGATCCGGCGTGGGACGTCCAGGGCGTGCTCGACGTCGCCGCGGCCGACGGCATGAAGCTCGTCGGCGCCTTCGCGACCCACTACCACCCCGATCATGTCGGCGGCGGGCTGTTCGGCTTCGGCGTGCAGGGCCTGCCGGATCTGCTCGAGCGCCAGCCCTGCCCGGTGCACGCGCACCGCCGCGAGGCCGACGGTCTGCGCAAGGTCACGGGGATCTCCAAGACCGACATGACGCTCCACGACTCCGGCGACAAGATCCGCGTGGGGGAGATCGAGATCGAGTGGCTGCACACGCCGGGGCACACGCCGGGCTCGTCGTGCTTCCGGGTGAAAGACGCGCTGATCGCCGGCGACACGCTGTTCCTGCAGGGCTGCGGACGCGTGGACCTGCCGGGCGGCGACCCGGAAGAGATGCGCCGCACGCTGACCGAGCGCTTGGCGCGCCTTCCCGATCACATCGTGCTCTATCCCGGCCACGCCTACGGCGGCGAGCACGCGGCGCTCGGTGAGGTGCGCGACACGAATCCCTACTTTCCGCGCGGAGATTGAGATCTTCAATCTCGCTTCGCTGCCGACCTCGTTCCAAGCTCGGCCTCCGGCCTCGTGGTGACCGAGGGCTCGTGCTCGCGCGGCGGTGAAGCCGCGTGGCTTCGCCGGCTCACTCGAAGCGCGTGCGCGCGATGTCGAGGCGAGGGTGCGAGGGGAACGCCAGGCGGCGCACCGCGCGGGCGACGCAGCGCTCGACGGCCGGGGACGACGGCGTGAGCCGCACGGTCACGCCGACCGCGCGGCCGTTCCGCACCGCCGCGCACACCTCCACGCGCGCGCTGTCCGGCACACCGCAGCCGCTCAGGTAGTCGCCGCGGTTCAGCACCTTGGCGTAGTCCGCTGCGCCGAGATCTGCAGGGCCGCGATCCCCGCCTACGCGGAGCTCGTCCGTGTTGGCTGCGGCGGCGGCCTCGCACGAGAGGCCATCGCTCGATCCCGTGCCCGTGGGAGCTTCGGCGGCGGGCGCGGGGCTGGCCGGGGGCGCTCGGGTCGGCGCGGGCGCCGGGAGCAGAGCGGGCTCCGGCGTCGGCTCCGCTGCTGCGAGGGATGCCGCGGGCGCTTCGGGCCGTAGGCGGGGCCGCTCCGGCTCGGCGGGAGGCAGGTGGGCCGCAACGCTCGGCGCGGGGACTGGCTCGGGGGCGGGCTCCGCTGCGGGCTCGCTGGTCGCGACGCGGGGAGCGCGCCTCGGCGCGGGTGCCGGCAGCACGCGTGGGGCGCGCCGCGGCGTGGGCCGCGCGGCCTCCGGCTGCCCGTCGAGCCAACGCGCGACCGGTATGGTGCCCGCGTTCACGCCCCAGGCTACCGCCACGGCGGCGAGCCACACGGCCACGCCGACCCCGAGGGCGGGTGAGCGACGCGGCCGCGGCATCGGCGGATCTTCGGGGTCGCGCAGGCGAACCCGACGCTTGTGCTCGAGGGGCTGCGCCACGGGAGGAGCGGTCCTAGCCGCTTCGCTTCGTGCCGTAAAGCCGTCAGCGAGCAGCGCTCTTGTCGGGCCGGCTCGGCGGCAAGCGCCGCGCTGGGATCAGCACTGCGGTCGGGCGCGAGACCGGCCCGCGCTTCGGGATCCGGTACACGTGCTTCACGCGGATCTTCGTGCCCTTGAGCCCGTTCGCGAGCTGGATCTCGCGGACGCTGGTGCCGTATTTCTTCGCCAGCATGCCCAGCGTCTCGCCGTTCTTGGCGCGGTGGGGCACGAACGCGGTGGCCGCGCTCGCGTAGCCGTGCGCGGACAGCACTTCGTGGGCTCTGAGCGCGGTCTCTTGCGCCACGGGGTTGTAGAACCTCACGTGCAGGTGCGTGGCGTGGCCCTTGGCGTGGAAGATGAGCGGGCGCAGGGCGCCGGGGATGCCGTCGAACAGGCCCGCGACCCAGGCTGGGTCTTCGCCGATGCCGAGCGCGTGCTCGCGCAACAGCTTCTGCAACCCGCGGTCGATCAGGATGAGCTCGGCGTCGGTCTCGACGATCAGCGCGCGGACGAAGGCCCAGGTGCGCTCGCGATCGAGGTTCTGCTCGGTGGCGCGGCGGTACCAGCGGGCCGAGTCGTCCCGGTAGAAGTAGCTCAGGTCCACGTCGCGGCCCGACTGGTGGCTCATGTGCGGGCGCAGCGCGCCGCCCTTCTTGGCGCTGATGTGCCCGATGTAGACCTGATGGGCTTCCGGGTGGCGCGAGCGCAAGGCGCGGATGGCGCTCGCGATGTAGTCCACCGTCTCTCGAGTGCCCCAGGCGTGGGCCGGGTCCATCACAGTCCAGGCCTCGTCGCGGGGCATTTGCACACCGTTCAAGAGGCCGCCCGCGCTGGGACGCCCGAGCGAGATCGAGCCCAGGCTCGCCGGGTCATCTCGGAACGCGCCCGCGATCTCCGCGCGAGCCTTGCCGGCGAGCGGGTGGGGCGCTCGCGGCGCCGCCCCGAGCTGACGCTCGTCGGGCTCCGCGGGCTCCTCCCCGTCGTCGGGCTCCTCGTCGGCGTGCGGCTCCGCGTAGGTTGGATCGGGGCCGTGCTCCTCGGGCTCGGGGCTCGGGGCCGCCAGCGGCGGCGGCTGCGTCGCGCCGGGTCCGGGAGACGCGGGCGCGCGCGCGCCGTTCGGCGCGCCTGCCGCGCAGGCGGCCGCGAACGACGCCACGACTATCGCGAGCGAGGCGCGCATGGACTCCCGAACGCTAGGCGATGACCGCGGGACGTGCCAGCCGAGCACGCCAAACGCCGAGAGGCGCCGCGTTTGCTGCGCTCCTGCCATCGGCCGCGTCCGCTTCCGACCTTGATCCGCGGCCGCTTTGGGCTGCTATCCTCCCGGCACCGGTGGCCCTTCGCATTCCCGACAACGACGAGTCGCTTGCAGCGCTCGCGCAGCAGGAGATCACGTCGTTGCGCGAGCCCGGTGTGGCGTTCCGGCTCGGTTCGCTCTTGGGCACCGGCGCCATGGGCATCGCGTACTTCGGCATGCGGCACGCGGCGGACGGCAAGTCCCCCGTGGTGATCAAGCTCCTGAAGCCCCACTACGTCGTGCAGGCCGGCGAGACGGCGAAGCTCGTCGTCGACAAAGAGGCGACGGCGCTGTCGCGCTTGAACAGCCGCGTCCCGCCCACGCCGTTCGTGGTGCGCATGATCGACGTCGGCGCGTTGCCGGTCCACTACAAGGGCAAGAGCATCGAGCTGCCCTGGCTCGCGCTCGAGTACGTGCACGGCGGGGTAGAGGGCACGACGCTCACCGAGCGGGTGGCTTACAGCGTCGACAAGACGGGGCACGCCTTCGATGCTGCGCGGGCGGCCCTGGCGGTCGAATGCATGGCGAAGGGCATCGACGCCGTGCACGAGGTCGGTGTCATCCACCGCGACCTGACCCCGAACAACGTGCTCTGCTGCGGCTTCGGCGACAGCGAGATCTTCAAGATCACCGACTTCGGTCTGGCGCGCCCCATCGGCATGAACGCCACCTTCGGCGGCATCGTGGTCGGCACGGTGGGCTACGCGCCGCCCGAGCAGGCCGCCCTGGACGATAGGCGCATCGGCACCTGGAGCGACGTCTTCACCTTCGCGGTGGACCTGTTCTTCATGCTGACCGGGCGTGGCTACTTCCCGACACGGAACGCCATGGACTCGCTGGCGCTGATCCGTTCGCCGCAGCGCCTCAGCATCCTGGAGTCGAACATGCTCTCGCCGGAGCTGCGCGAGCAGCCGGCCGCCTGCGCCGGCATCGACCTGGCGCTGCGCCTGGCCACCAGCCAGAAACCCGAGGACCGGCCGCGCACCGCGCAGATGTTCGCCTCGATGGTGCTGCCCTGGCTCAAGGCTGGCCCGCGCTCGCGCCCGGCCACCTCGCGCCGCATCGAGAGCATCGCGCCGGTGATGACCGCCCGCTCGGCGGACGACGCGGGTTGGCGCTGGAACGTGCGCCACACCGCGGGCGACGACCGCGTCGTGCGCAGCGTGGCCTGGGACGGTGACGGTCGCTGTTTGGCGGCGACGAACGAAGGCCTGCGCTTCTGGAACGGCACGGGCTGGCTCGAGGCTCCCATGGACGAGCTACCGAACGAGCGCGGCATCCGCTTCGTGCAGCGCGCCTCCGCGGGCAGCTGGCTGGTGGGCGGCGATCACGCGACGCTGGCCACCTACTCGGCGGACGGCGTGACCGACGTGGTGCGCGGCCCGTCGCCGGAGGTGAGCTTCTCCCACGCCAGCGGCGACTTCGACGACCTGGCCGTGCTCGTCGGCGAGTCGGAAGATCGCCCGCCGGTGCTCTACGCGCTGTCTTCGCGACGCTGGCTGAAGCCTCTTCGGCTCGACGACGTGGCGCGCGTCAGCGCCATCTCGCGCGTGGGCGACGACCGCTGGCTCGTCGTCGGGCGCCGCGGCGACGGCGCCGGGTTCGCAGCGCTCTACTACCCGCTGCTCTGGCAGGTGCAGATGCTCGACATCCCGCGCGTCCGCGCGCTGCTCTCCTGCGCCGGGCGCACGGACCGCCGCGTCGGCGTGGCGACGGGCAGCGAAGGCCTGGTCATCTGCGTGGACGACGTGGGCGAGAGCCACTGGTTCCTGAGGGGCAAGCCGGACCTGCCCGCGGCCGCGGTGGACGTCGCGGGCCGCATCTGGGCGAGCGGCGCCGGCTGCATCTTCCTGCGCGAGCCGAGCTCCGATCGCTTCGAGCCGGTCTGGCAAGACCCCGCTTGGGTCACGCCCATCGTCAGCCTGTTCGCGGACATCGGCATCGTGATCGCCATGGGCGCCGACGGCGGCATCCTGGAAGGCAGCCGCTCGAGCGTGGACCCGGTGCACTCGACGGAGCGCGCGCTCTAGGCGGCGCGGCGGGGATCCGTCACAGGCTCAGGCGGCGCTGGAACGCGGGATCCTTCTCGAGGTACTTCGGCGAAAATACGCTGACCAGCGTGCCCTGCGCCGTCCGCACCACGAGCGCCTGGGAGCCCGCGAGGGCGCCGCCCGTGAGGTTGCAGTGCAGGAGCGCGCCGCCGTGCGCGTTCTTCAGCTCGGCGCCGCCGCCGAGCAGATCGCAGCTCACGTCGCCTGGGCTCGTCGTCGAGAACTCGTGTGCGTCGGGCTCCGCCTCCCAATAACGCACCTTGAGCTTGTGCTCGCTGGCGGCGCGCTCGCGCGTGCACCAACGCTCCTTCTCCTTCTTGGGGTCCGCGGGCTCCGCGCAGGCGACGTTGACCGCGGCTCCGGCAGGGTTGCCCTTGTTCGCTCCGGCCCACTCCGCGAACAGCTTGACGAGCTGCTCGGTCTGCTGCCGCTTGCCGTCCTCCGCCGCCTTGCGCGTCTTCGCCGAGGCCTCCTTGTCGACGATCTCCTTGTCGAGAGCGTCGAGCGCCGCGCGGTCGGCGCAGTGCTTGTAGGCGTAGTCGCGCCATTGGCGCGCGGCCGCGAAGTCCTCGGCCGCGATGCCCTGGCGGATCACGCTCTGGGCGTTCTCGCACTTCTTGGGGTCCTTCGGGTTGCACGCGAGGACGAGCAGGGAAACGACCGAGAGGCCGAGCCAGGAGTGGGTCTTCCGCATGGGGGTCGGATACTACACGGGCTCGGACGAAGGGGTGAAACCCGGGCCAGGGGCGGTCTCACCCGAGCGATCCAGCGCGAGCTTGAACAACACGGGCCCGAGCACCTCGTTCACGGCCACCACCGCGATGGTCAGGGAGCGCAGCGGGTCTCCGAAGCTCGGAAAGGTCCGGGCGATGGCCAGGGAGAGACCCAGGGTCAGCCCCGCCTGGCTCACCAGACCGGACCAGCCCCAGCGGCGGATCACGGGCGGGTCGCTCACCAGCCTGCTGCTCATCCGGTGGGCCACCCAGGTCGCGAGCGCCCGGGTGGCCGCCAGGGCGAGGGCCAAGGGCCAGAGTGACCGGAGGAGCGGGATGTCGAGGTGCGCGCCGGCAGAGGCGAAGAAGACCACGAACACGATGGCGCTGGTCTGCTGGACACCATGCAGCAGCTTGCGGCCCTGGTCGGAGAAGTTCTCGACCACGAAGCCGGCGATCAGGAACGTGAGCAGCGGATCGAAGCGCAGATAGTGCAGCCCCTCCGTGAGCCCGTACCCGAGCGCCATGAGCACCACCAGGAGCTCGGTGCCGACGAAGCGCAGATACAGCATCAGCAGGATCCCGAGCGTGGTGCCGAGCGACGCGCTGCCGAGCAGCTCGTGCCCGAGGGCCTCGAAGTCCTGGTACGAGGCCTGCGACGCCGGGTCGAGGAGCTGCCGCGCGAACATCATCGCCACGGCGAGCATCACCAGCACGACCACGTCCGACGCCATGACGAAGGCCAGGGTGAAGCGGGCGACGGGGCCCTGGGCCCGGGTCTGCGACAGGATGGCGAGGGTCGCCGAAGGGCTGCGGCTGACGGCGAGCACGCCCCAGAGCAGCCCCACCGCGAGCACGCCCGAGGCGGAGAGGGAGGCGGCGAAGGGCATGAAGCGAGCGAGCAGCACGAAGGTCAGGGTTCCGGCCGCGAGCACGATCAACGACTGGAAGAGCATGGCCGAGGCCAGGCTCTTCACCAGCGCGCGGAGGTCTCGGACGCGGAGCTCGGCCCCTCCCGCCAGGGCGATCAACGCCAAGGCCAAGGTGTTCACGATGGACAGCCGCTCCACCGTGCGCTGATCGATCAAGTGCAGCACGTGCGGCCCGGCGACGACACCGGCGGCGAGGTAGCCGGTGAGGTGGGGAAGGCCGACGATCTCGCAGAGCTCGCTGGCCAGCGTTCCGGCGAGCAGCAAGAACCCGAGCGCGCCGATGAGCTGACCCATGCCGTGCGATTCGGGCACGACACGCACGGCGAGCCAGAGCAGGCCGAACACCGCCACCAGCGTCACCACCTGCGTGAGCCGTGCCGTGACCGACTTCGACGCTTCGAGCTCGCTCATGCGGTCCTCGGTGGTGGGCGGCTGGACGTGCGGCGCCCGAGGCGCGAAGAGGTGGGCGCCGCCTCGATCTCACCCGCCCGCCCCAGGGCGTAGCGCAGCGAGGTCGGGCCGACGAGCTCGCCGAAGAGCGTCACCACCGCGGCGACCACCAGCACGGTTTGGCCGACCTCGCCGGGGAAGCGGAACGCGAAGGCGAGCCCGAAGCCCATCGCGACCCCGCCGGACGAGAGCAGACCGAAGCCCAGGAGGGGACCGGCGCGCTTGCCGCCCCGAGAGAGGCGGAGCAGCGCGCCGCTCGTCCACTTCACTGCCAGCCGCGCGCTGAGCACGACCGCGACGAGCGGAACGAGGTGGCTCGGTGCGCCGAAGTCGACGTAGGCGCCGGCGAGCACCAGGACCGGAAGCAGCACGGAGTGCTCCGTGCGTTCGAGCATCGCGCGGAGCTCGTGGCGGCGACCCGCGAGCCACGACAGCGTGATGCCCAGGGCGAAGAGCAGGCCCAGCGCAGAGCTGGCGAGGCGCGTGGCGAGGCCGATGCCGAAGAGCGCCGCGCCGAGCACGATGCCCCAGGTCTGGGTCACGCGCGCTTCGACGCGCAAGAGCGCGGAGGCCAGCGCGCCGAGCAGCACCCCCGCCCCCAGGATGCTGAGCGCCACGCCCCAGAAGGGCAGGCTGAGCTTGAGGCCTGGGGTCGGGACGAGAGCGAACGCCAGCGTGATGGCGACGAGCGGGATCACGTCGTCCGCCTCCGACATGTCGGCGACCAGGCTGGAGAGCGGGCCCTCCGCCGCGTAGCGCTCCACCACCCAGCGCACGGCGTAGCGGGTGGTCTCGCAGGACACCGCGCCGACTCCGATGCAGGTGACCATGAGGTCGTGGCCGCGCAGGCCGGTGAAGGTCTGCGCGTAGACCGCGAAAGCGGCCGCGACCCCCGTGCCCGAGCCGAGGGCCAAGACCACGCCCGCGAACAGGCGGCGGAGCGAGATGCGGCGCTGGCCGACGAAGCCGTAGTCCACGCCGATGACCAGCGCGAGCCAGGCCAGCGCGACCTGCGCCACCGGTTCGAGCAGCGCGAGCGTGCTGCGCTCCACCACGCCGAGCAGGTGGGGGCCGAGCACCACCCCGAGCAGCACCCACTCCGCGCCCGAAGGCAGACCGTAGCCGCGAATGGCGCGGCCCCCGACCAGGATGCTGCCCAGGTAGGCCAGGACGAGCAGGCCCACCAAGACCAGGATGGAGCTCACGGAGCTCGACTCCGGCCGAGACGGATGCCGCGCTCGGAGAGCGCCGCGAGCAGGGCCGCGAGCAGCGCGCCGCGGGCGTTCTCCGCGTCGGAGCGCAGCGAGACCCGGTAGTGGAGCGCGTCCGCGTCGGCGCCCATGAGCTCGACGCTCGGGTCGTCTCCCGCAGCGCGAGCCGCAGCCGCGAGCGCCGTCTCGACGTCGGAGAGCTTCGCGTCGGCGGCCACCGCGAGCTCGACCACGACGCGGCCTCGGGCCTCGACGACCTCCCAGGGGTGGAGGAATAGCGCGAGGTGTGGGACGCGCAGCACCGCGCCCTCGTCGGACTCGAGCTCCACGTCGAGCAAGCCGACGCGGCGGACTCGGCCGACGCGCGAACCGACGCGCGCGCGGTCCCCCGGCCCGAGCTTCTTCGAGTAGAGCACTGCGGCCCCTGCCAACGCCGTCGCGAAGAGCGGCGTGGCTGCCAGGCCCGCCACGGCCACGATGACGGTGCCCGCTCGGGCGAGCGCGCCTTGGCTGTCCCCCGTCACCACCGGCGCGCCGAACACCAGCGCGATCGCCACGATGCCCAGGCGAAGCAGCACGCTGGTCGGGCCCGCCAGCTCCGCGGGAAGCCAGGCCACTCGGGTCTCACCGCGCGCCACGCTGCCGAAGAACATGGCGACGAAGCGCAGGACCACCAGCACGGCGACGGTGGCCAGGGCGGTGACGACCAGCATCGGGATGGTGGCGACCACGCGGCCGACCAGCCCCGCGATGGGCGAGACCACGAGCCCGGTCAGCTTCTCCGTGTAGGGTCGCGTGGTGTCGAAGAGCGACAGCGAGCCGAGCAGCCACAGGTAGATCACCGTGACCTGAGCGACGAGGCGCAGCGCGCCGAAGCCGACGATGAGCGCGCTGCGCAGGGCTGCGGGCTGGACGACCTCGAGGGAGTAGACGCGGATGGCCGGGATGCGATCGGGGTTCGTGACGACGTAGTCACGCGCGCGCTCGGCGAAATCGGAGAGCTTGCGGATGAGGTAGAGCGCGAAGAGCGCGGCCAGCACCACCAGCGAGAGCGAGAACACCGTGGTGGCGATGGCGCTGCGCTTTTGCTCGCGGCGCATGCTCTCGCGGACCTGCGCGGCGACGCGCGCCGCGTGATCCTTCACGCTGGGCTCGCCGGCTGCGCTGGCATCCTCGGCCCAGAGCTCGATGATGGGCGACTTGCCGGCGTAGACGACCGCGCCGTCCGGGCGCTCCTCGACGCGCACGTCGTCGGCCTTCTGGGTCGCGATGGCGTCCTTCAGGGCCGCTGCCGCCGCGTCGGCGCGCTCCTTCGCGCTCGCCCGGCCGTGCCCGACCAGGACCCGGAACACGACCACGTCGCCCACGCGGACGGGTGCACCCGACTCGACGCCCTGTGTCGCCGAGGCGCTCGGCGCGGGCGCGGGCGCCGCCGACGCGTCGGGAGCTGGGGCTTCCGCGCTCGGCGCGGGCTCGGCGCTCGGCGCGGCGGACGCGCTCGGCGCAGGCTCGGCGCTCGGCGCAGGCTCGGTGCTCGGCGCGGGCTCGGCGCTCGGCGCGAGCTCCACGCCGAGCGCGGGCGGAGGCTCGGCGCTGGGTGCGGGCGCGGCGCTCGGCGCTGGCTTCGCGGGAGCGGGCGGCTTGGGGGGCGGCTTCGCTGCGGGTGCGGGCGGAGGCGCGGCGGAGCCGCTCGGCACCTGCGCCTGGCCCGCCGAAGCGAGCACCAGGGCCGACAGCGCAACGGCGCACGACACACGCCGGGCGCGCTTCGACGTTCTCGGGATCTCCCTCGGTGCCAGGCGAGCCAAGCTTCGACCAGCCCGGGCTCGGGAGGCAAGGGCTCAGGCAGCGCTGCCGCGGAGAACGCGCGCGAGCGGCAGGCAGATCAGGAGGAAAAGCAGCGACAGCGTCGCCTGGGACGCGCCCACGGGGAACTCGTAGAAGAAGGCGAAGAGGTAGCCGAGCCCGCCGGCGAGCCCGCCGAGCGCCGCGGCGAGCGCGAGCGCCCAGCGCACCCGCTCGAGCAACGCGAGCGCCGCCATGGCTGGCGCCACCGCGAACGCGAACACGGGCAGCGCGCCGATCGCCCGGGTTGTGACGGAGACCTCGAGCGCCACCAGGACCCACAGCGAGAGGTCCAAGAGCCGCACCGGGAGGCGGTGCACGCTCGCGCCCTCGGGGTCGAAACCAGCGAACAAGAAGCCGCGGTACCCTGCGCTGATGACGATCAGCGTGATGGTGCCCGCGCCGACGACCAGCGCGAGATCCATCGGTCGCACCAGGACCGCGGTCCCGAACAAGATGCTCGCGATGTCGTGGGACTCCTGCGCGATGCGATCGCCGACCAGGATGGCCCCCGCGCTCGCGGCGAGGTAGATCAACCCCACCAGCGTCTCGCTGGGCAGACGCATGCGCTGCATGCGGTAGGTGAGAACGGCGGTGGCACCGAGCGCGAGCGCGAGCGCCGCGAGCACCGGCGGGATGTGAGCGTGCAGCGTGAGCTCGAGGTAGAAAGCCAGCGCCACGCCCAGGCCGGCGGCCTGGCTCACCGCGGCGGTGACGAAGACCGCCCGGCGCAACACCACGAACACGCCGAGCACGCCGAGCACGACGCCGGCGAATACGCCGCACAGCACGGGGTCGCGGTAGATGCCGAGCTCCCAGCCGTGAGCGAACTCGGACCACGAAGGCACGCCCTCGACGGCGCTGCGCTCGGCGCCCATGGGCGGCTGAGCAGGCGCCTCGTGGGGCGCCGACGGGGTGGCGGTCGCGCTCGTGCTCGGGCCCGCGCCCAGGTCGCTGCCGAAGGCCTCCTCGAGCTCGTCGTGGCTGAGGGCTTCGCCGCCGTCAGGCATCCCCGTCCTCCAGCGTCTTGAGGGCCGGGGGTCGCTCGCTGAAGCGAGCGTGGAAGCGATCGTCCGCGAAGACCTCGGCGGGGGCGCCGCTCACCGCGGTACCCGTGTCACGGTCGAGGAGCAGCGCGCGGTCGGCGAAGCGCCGCACCATGCCCAGGTAGTGGCTCACGATCACGATGGCGAGCCCGCGCCGCTCGCGCAGGCCGTCGAGGAGCGTGAACGCCTCGTGCTCCGCCACTTGATCCATGGCGCTCGTCGGCTCGTCGAGCACGGCGAGCTCGGCGCGCGAGACGCTGAGCCGCGCAAACAAGACGCGCTGCTTCTGGCCCTCGGAGAGGCGGCGGAAAGGCTCGTCCGCGAGGTCGTTCACGCCCATCTCCTCGAGCGCGCTGGTGACCTCCGGGTGCTCGCGACCGAGCCAGGGACGAACGAACGACCACCCGCGGTCGAGCCCCATGCGTACGACGTCCCGCGCCAGGAGCGGGTAGAGCTCGTCGATGGCCTTGCGCTGCGGCAAATAGGAGAGGCGCAAGCCCGCGTGCCCGTGCTCCACGCGACCGCGCACCGGCGGAAGCAAGCCCAGCATGGTCTTGAGCCAGGTCGTCTTGCCGGAGCCGTTGCGGCCGATGATCGCCCAGAACTCGCCTTCGCGGATCTCGACGCTCACCGGCGGCAGGATGGCCTGGCCGAGATAGCCGACCTCGACGGAGCGGCTGGCGAGCAGGAGCTTCGGTTCGCCCACGCGGCTCACTTTCCGTAGATCTTCAGCAGCGACTTCACGACACCGTCGAGGTGTTGCACGTAGGTCTTGCCACCCTTGAGGTCGGGTCCGCCGGGGATCTTCACCAGCGTGGCGCCGGCCTGCTTCGCGATCAGCTCGCTGTTCTTGCTCGGGTAGTACGCCTCTTGCAGCACGGCCCTGGCTCCGCCCTGCTTCGCGACTTCGATCACGTGCGTGACGTGATGCGGGTTCGGCGGGATGCCGGGGCGAGGCTCCACGTACTCGATCACGTCGAGGCCGAGCCAGCCTGCAAAGTAGGCGATGGACTTGTGGTAGGCGATGACCTTGGCGCCTCGGGCTTTCTCGAGCGCTGCCTCCCAGCCCTTGGTCGCCTTGCCGAGCTTCTTGACGAAGGCGAGGGCGTTCTTGCGGTAGGCCTCGGCGTGGGCGGGGTCGAGCTTCGTCAGGCGGTCTGCGATGCCCTTCGTCACGCGGGCGGCCTGGCGCGGATCGAGCATGTAGTGCGGATTGCCCTGCGGGTGGACGTCGCCCTGGCTTCGATCGACGTTACCGCTCGGGACCTCGAGGATCTTCAC
>Ga0233425_10009140_pt1 | contig 12731 bp, 11 predicted proteins | sample Watercolumn_Towu_2_FD_181712 | JGI IMG/M metagenome (GOLD analysis project Ga0233425, IMG submission 181712) | Freshwater microbial communities from Lake Towuti, South Sulawesi, Indonesia - Watercolumn_Towuti2014_140_MG | ecosystem: Environmental > Aquatic > Freshwater > Lake | place...
CAAGAGGGCCGTCAGGAGGGCCGTCAAGAGGGCCGTCAGGAGGGCCGTCAGGAGGGCCGTCAGGAGGGCCGTCAGGAGGGCCGTCAGGAAGGGCGTCAAGAAGGTGAGCTAGCCTTATTACTCAAGCAACTCAAAAGACGTTTTGGGATTCAAGCCATAGAGCCTTATTTAAAGCGGATTCATCAAGCTAATTGCGATCAACTCTCTAGGTGGGGAGAAAACTTGATGGATGCCGTTAGAATTGAGGATGTCTTTTTTCTCGGTTTGCGTTAACAACTCTTAAACAGAGCTTGATCTACAGTACAAATGGGGATTGCTAAGGCTGCGCGACTTTCATGTGAAGAGGTAAAAAGAATTTTGATCACTTTTGATTGAGATTCATGAATGAAAATTCTTTAGTCTGCAGCCTGTAACCTGTAGCCTGAAGTTCTGTAACCTGTTTTTCATGCCTCTCATCATCCAAAAATATGGTGGTACTTCCGTTGCTAATCCTGAGCGGATCAAGCACGTGGCTCGTCGTAAAAGGGGTAAAAGGGGTCGGTTCCGTAGATTGAAAAAGGGGTCAAAAAGGGGTCGGTTCCGTAGATTGATGTATTTGGTGCCAGTTCATTAGTTTTTAAAACGGCTCATTTTTTCAGACGTTGCCAAAAAAATTTAAAAAAATTTAATTTGATCTCGCCATAGGCTCTTTTTTGTGCAAGATCAATCGAATGCCTCAAAAACAAAATGCTTCCAAAAAATCAGACCCTTCTCTTTTAAAAGCCATCACTCAGCCTCACGATTATTTTTTTAAGAAGATCATGGGCAATCCACTGGCAGTTGCTGAATTTTTAAAAGAATATTTTCCTGCTATTGCTGAGAAGGTTGATCCGGGATCTCTCAAGCCCATTGATGGAACGCTCATCAGCCCTGACCTTCAAGAAAAAAGAACAGACCTCATTTACCACGCCGCGTTTCAACAAAAACCTGGCTATCTTTATTTTCTCCTCGAGCACCAAAGCACTCCTGATGATTTGATGCCATTGCGTTTGATGGAGTATCTTCTTCAACTCATTCGGCGTGATTTAAGTTTGCAAGGAAAGAGAAAAAAGAAAATTTTTCCCATCGTCTATCCCTGTGTCATCTACAATGGGAAAAAACCATATCCTTACACAATGAGCTTTTGCGAGATGTTTGCTGATCCAGAACTCGTCCGAACAATCATTACCAATCCCTTTCGACTCATTGACCTGGCTAAAACAGCTGACGAAGAGCTCACCAAACTTCCCTTCATCGGATTTATGCATATGCTCCTCAAGCATGCAGCCGAGCGCGATGTTGTTGCGCTTATTCGAAAACTCTCATCAATGATAAAATTCCTTGAAACAGCAAACCAACTTGATCTTCTTGAAGCAGGAGTTTATTATCTCGTTGCAACAAATCAGAGTGATGCTTCTTTTAACAATATTTTTCACGAGTTTCAGCAACATATCACTCCACCAACCCAAGAACATGTTATGACCATTGCAGAAAAATTAATTCAAGAAGGGCGTCAAGAAGCCATGACTATTGCAGAAAAATTAATTCAAGAGGGCCGTCAGGAGGGCCGTCAAGAGGGCCGCCAAGAGGGAGAGTTAGCCTTATTGCTCAAGCTGCTCAAAAGACGTTTTGGGATTCAAGCCATAGAGCCTTATTTGAAGCGGATTCATCAAGCTAATTGCGATCAACTCTCTAAGTGGGGAGAAAACTTGATGGATGCTGTCAGGGTTGAAGATGTCTTTTTTCTTGGCTCACATTAAACAGAGCATATATCCGTTCACATGAACGGAAAAAGAAAAAAGAAGGGTTGGTTCCGTAGTTTGTTACATTTGGTGCCAGTTCATTAGTTTTTGAGTGATCAGCAAAGCTGATTTTATGTAACTGCCAACGCACCGTTGGCAGTCACGGTTTATAGGGTTATGGGTTTATAGGTTTAGAATATTAGAAAGCACTTACTATTTGCATTTCAAAATAATTGAGTAGCGATATCGAATGAATTTTTTCTTAATTTCATTGATTTTTCTGTTCTATCCTAACCTAGAGCTTGTCCGAATGGAGGCTGTTTTTGAAAATGAAAATTTCTTGTTGTTTGTCAAGCAAACCAACTACAGACAAAGTAACGAGTAACGAGTAACGAGTCAACCATCTACCAACGGTACGTTGGTAGCATCAAAGCGAAATGCGCCCGAGCGGTTGAATATTAATTTCCTCGGTCAACTCCTGATGAGAAAGAACATTGAGATGGGGAATATCTAGCTCAATCAATTTTTTCATGTAGCGTCGTACATCCATTGAGGTGATCAACACAGGAGGCCGCTCCTTGGTGGAAATATCGCCTACCTGGGCCTTGACATTATCGATGAGTCTTTTGCTCGTCGCTGGATCCATCGCCAGGAAACTTCCTGCGGAAGTCTGACGAATCGATTTTCTGATTTGTTCTTCAGCAGCTGGCTCTAGAATGTAGGCTACAAGCACATTCCGGCCTCCACTGAAGTGATAACTAATATAGCGACGCAGAGCGATGCGCACATATTCCGTCAACAACAAGACATCTTTTTCTTTAGGAGCCCACTCAATTAAAGCTTGAAAAATCATTCGCAGATTGCGAATGGAAACATCTTCTTGAACGAGACGTTGCAAGACTTCTGCAATTTTAGTCGGAGGTAACACACGCTGCACTTCACGGATAATTTCTCCATTTTCTGCTTCCATTTGCGATAGCAATGTTCGTGTTTCTTGTAAGCCGATAAAGTCAGCAGCATATTTTTTGAGAATTAAAGAAATGTGAAAACTCAACAGCTTGGACGAATCCATACCAAACAATCCAATTTGTTGAAGCAATTTTTGTTGTGATTCTGCGACCCAAACCGCGGGAACCTGATCTGGAGGGTTTTCGACAGGCTCAAAAGGAATGTGGAAAGCCAACAAGTGCTCTTGACTTTCTTTTACATAAAGATAGCCAGGTCTCAAAACACCCGATGACATGGGGACTTCCTGGAGGAGCAATTGATACTGACCTTGTTTAAGATTTTCATTAAAGCGCAAGTGAATGCCTGGAAAAGGCACTCCCAAGTCGTGATAGAGTGCGCGTCGCACATGAATCAATTCATCATTTAAAGCCTCGGGTGAGATCTTCTCTTGGATCGCAGCATCGACTTCTAACAAAACAGGAACAGTAATCGAAAAATCATTTTCCTTCGCTGCCTCTTCCCCAGGACGCCCCCCCGTAGGAGCGCCTCCTGGCGCACCCTCAGCCGAAGGAGCTCCTGATCCTTTTCCTGGCGATAAAAAGAGCGAACTTTTTTTGAGCAGCGGTTGCAATGTTCCTCGCTGAAGCATGTATCCAAAGGACAAAATAAAAATCGATAAAATGCCAAATTGAATTTTTGGAAATCCAGGCACAACGACAAGCCCCAGCAAGATCGTTCCTGCGATCAGCATTGCTTTTGGAACAGCTAATACTTGTCCAAAAATATCGGTACCAAGACCTGCTTTTTTTTCCGAGCCGGTCCGAGTTACAATGATACCTGCTGTCATGGTAATCAAAAGACCAGGAATCTGTGAAACTAGAGCATCACCAATGGACAAGATAGAATAGGTGTGCACAGCAGTCCCAACCTGCATTTTCTTCATCAAGACACCAATCGTAATTCCTGCAATAATGTTAATCGAAACAATGATCAAGGTAGCGATGGCATCTCCCTTCACGAATTTCATAGCACCATCCATCGCACCAAAAACTTGACTCTCTTTTTCAACGTTAGAGCGACGCCGTTGAGCTTCCTTAATGTCAATCACTCCCGCTCTCATATCGGCATCAATACTCATTTGCTTTCCAGGCATAGCATCCAATGTGAAACGAGCCGCAACTTCTGCCACACGCTCAGCTCCTTTAGTGACAACAATGAATTGAACCACAAGCAAGATTAACCAAACAACAATACCGACCACAAAATTTCCTCCCACGACGAAATTTCCGAACGCATAAATGATTTCTCCCGCATAACCGTCCAACAAGATCATACGAGTCGACGTGATATTCAGCGACAAACGAAACAAGGTCGTAATTAACAAGACACTTGGAAAAGTCGAGAAAGCCAAGACCGTTGGCACATAGAGAGCCATCATGAGGAGCACAATGGAAATCGTGAGATTGAGTGATATCAAGGTATCTAATAGCCAGGAGGGAACTGGAAGAATGAAGAGCGCAATGATCGCAATAATCAAAAAAGAGATATAGAGATCTCCAAATTTCTGCGCACGACTTACCCAGCCATGAAGTTGATTTAAGAATTCGTTCATTTAAATTGCAAAAATTGATAAGCAGCCATGCCGGAATCTTCCAACCGTTGCAACCGCCACAGTACACGACTTAAGATCAAAAAAGTTGCCGCTCTTTCTTTTTGAGTCATCTCCAATGCGAGACTCTCCTCCAAAATTTCCTTAGCCCGCTCTGGATTCCCTGATTCTAATTCACTTCGCGCCAAAGCCCGTAGCAGGCGGCTCTCACTCGGACGCAACTTCACTAACAACCTCAAATAATCACGAGCTCGTTCCGGCTTTCCATAAATCATATAAAGATACCCCAGCACATCGAGCAACGCGTGCAATCGTTCCCGGTTGGTGGGATGAAGGCGTTGCGAGCCGTTGCTACGCAACGGCAGTTCGTAGTTCGTAGTTCGTAGTTCGTAGTTGTTATTAAATTGTTGCTCCATTAAGAAAAAGAAAATGTTTTTTCTAAGCGATTAAATTATTGCAAAACTTTTTCATTATCCGTTTTTCATTTTAAATTTTTCTACCAACTACCAACTGGCATCGCGAAGCGATGTCTACCCCCCAACAAGAGCTCGACGAAATGCCGCTAATAATTCGTGATTCATGATCTCTTCTTGGAGCATCTCTTTAACACGAGCGATGTCATGCGTAGGAGCGATTCCACCTGCTGCTTCAAGCAAGGGAGCCATGTCGGCAATCAAGGACTTGAGTGATTCTTTGGACAAAATCTTGAGCGTCTCCGGCGGCAGATTCATCGAGTTGGTCTCCATCTCATCGAGCTGATGACTTTTAAAAAGTTCTTCCAATTTACTACCCACGGGAGCCTCTCTCAAGGCTGGAGGTGAAGGCTCATCTTTTGGCAAAGCGGCAGCGGGAACAAACTGAGTGACAGTAATGACTCCTGACGTAAAATCAAATGGCGAGAGACCTTCGATGGGCATGGGAAGAAGTTTAGGAGTTTAGAGGTTTAGGAGTTTAGAATGAAACAGCAGTTCTTGTCTAATAAGTTCAGTATCATTGCTTCGATTCCAAAATTCGTATGCTGTTCAATAAAAATTTCTGCAAGTTCCTAAACCCATAAACAAAAACTTCCATTTGTAATTTCAATTTTCATTCTGAAACTCGACTTCATTGTCACGTTAGCGCCTTATCCATCGTATCGGTCAATGCATCCAAAGCCTGAGAGAGAAAGGCAGCAGTCACTTCGTTTTCTTCAAAAAGATAAAAAATTCCTAGCATCTCGTCATGGAGCTGTGCATGCAGCGGATGAAAATTGGGTTCTTTAAAATAACACATCCCTAAAACTTTTCGCGCACTGAACAAATAAGGATTTTCAATTTTCCTCGTCAGTCCCATGAGCAATTTATTTTTTGTATTCAAAAATTGAAGATCGCCAATGCCTTCAATAGAAAGACGCAACTTGCCTCCCTCTCCCATGGAGACGCCTTGAAGCCCATACTGATTGAAAAATTCTTGAATAGTATCGGAAATCATTTTGATTTTTTGGAGTAATTTGGTTCGTTCAAAAATGATGTTTACGCTTAAACAAGTCAAGAGTCTGATCAAAATGCGCTGCTGTGGATGCAGGACAAGGAACGGCGGCGCACAGCGTCTGAGTGTATATGGAAATACTCGATGACGCGAGCACCGCCGTGACGCAGTCCTGCGCCATAGCAGTAGCATTTGGACAGACTTTATGCGACTTCACTTTCTCTAGCTATGGCAGAATCCAAAGCATGTTGAATCGCCGTTAAACACACTTCCCTATTTTTTCCACTCGGAAAAATACGCTCTGGAAAAAGACGGACCATTTCATAAATGCGCGTTAAAAAATGAATCGAAAGTTGCAATGGCGGGACACCAAATTGTTGAGCAACTTTTAAAAAATCTTCATCGCTAATCTTGTCTTGCAAGACACGTTTCAATATTTCATTGATCAACCGTGATGGCTTGATGGGAACAGCGTTGCAATCTTTATTTAACTTGGTCAGCATGTCTAAAAAAGAGCGATAGGTATTGCGAAAAAATTCCATCTCGCACAGACCATCCAAAACTTTTTTCAGCATGCTTGGCTCCAAAGAAGGCCGATTGGATTTTAATTCTGCTCCCAATGATTTCATCAGAAATTCTAAAGCTTTTTCTAATCGCGCCTCTCCTTCGGGGCCATCGACTTCTTCCGGCACATATTGCTGTTTATTCTTTTTTTCTTTCTCTCTCTTTTCTCGTTCCACCTGATCTGGAAAATCGTTCATGATGGCATGGTAAGTATCCACCAGGCTTTGATCACTAAAAACAACCTGGCAATAAAAATCTCGGAGTTGCGCAATGAGATCGGTCTCTCCTTTGGCAATCGATTCAGCAACGCGTGAGACATTGTAACCAGCTCTCACCTCAGCTCCGCTACTCTCGAGCAAATCCTTAAGAATTTGTTGCAATAATTCTTTGAGCTCCTCTTGATCAGCCTGCCCTTCCAAAAGCTTGATGGCACCAACAAGCGCAGCATGCTTTAATGTTGGATCATCGAACGTCGTGTCTAAGGCCTCTTGAATTTCCTCGTAGGTCTCACTTCGTTGTCCTTTGCGAAGTTGAGCCATGAATTTTTTGAACTCAGGAGAATTAGCAAATTCCTCAAAGTCGGGAAGATTTTCTTCCTGATCAGAAAAGGCTTGCTTCTCACGTTCTTGAAATTTGATTTTCAATTCTCCTTTTGTACTCCCCGATGATTTGCCCTCTTGATCATCTTCATCCGCATGCACTCCAAAATCGATCTCCTCACTGAGCTTCGATCTTTTAATTTCCTTGCCTCGATAAAGCCCCACTCCCTGCAAATCTGATGTATCTAACTCACCTCCTACGGGCGTGTAATGGCGAGTTGTAATTCTTGGGTTGAACATGGAAAAAGTAATGAGTAATGGGTAATGGGTAATGAGTATTTTACATCGAAAACCAATTAGTTTTGAAAAATTCTTATCTTGCTAGAGCATGTTAAAAAGCAAACTTATGAATAGCATTTTAAATTTGCTACTCATTACCCATTACTCATTACCCATTTACTTGCCTCTTAAGAGGCAAAGACTTTCGTGATTTGAATCGATGGCCGCTGATCAATCATGACGAGCTCTCCTTCTGCAATAGCTTTTTCTTGCAAAAAGAGCGTCGCTTTAAACTCGGCGCCACTCAACGTGATCATCTCTCCTACTGCGAGAGTGCTCAGGTCCGTTAAAGGAATGCGTTTGCGATCTAAGACGAAATCTATTTCCACTTCCATCGCAACGGGAGGCAGGTTGGCAGCAACTTCTTTTTGAGGAGGAGCTGAGACTGATGGCGCCATCGTCGCAGCTGGAGCTGATGCAGCTGGCACTGGAGCTGTGGGCTCCGCTGGAGTTGACGGCGTCGGCACGTGAGGCACAGTTACTGCTCGTGCATGCCTTTTCAATTCTATTTTTTGAGGAGGATGAGAAACCTCTGGAGGCTGTTCTGACGATGCTGTCGCTTCGGAAGATGTGGCAGACTCCTCTTCCTCTAAATTAATTTCTGGAGAAAGTGTCAAATCGTCTAAAGAAGGAATTGACTCTTCTGCTGCCGAAGAAACTTCTTGTTCTTGCGTTGATTTTTTTTCCTCAGAGTCAGGCATGCTTTCATTAATAACTCAAATTGCAAAAGAGGTCAAATAGCCAACGCGAGCAGGAAGTTTTATTGTTGCTACCAACGTCATTTTATTTCTGCGAAATAAAATGCCATTGGTAGTGATTCGACTGTAATGCGTCAACAGCTACTTGAATCGCGTCGTACTCTTGCTGAAATTCTGCTAGCCTCGCCTTTGCTGCTGCTTGCTCTTCTGGGGTTAAGGCCGTTCCTGAATTTTGCGAAGAGGATGAGGAAGAAGAAGAGGAGGATGATCTCACTGCTTCCAAATCGTTATTATTGTTATTACTGATGAGTTCATTGTCTACATTCTCATTGAGCAATGTGGCTCTTTTAGCAGCAATTGCTGCTTTCCACCTTTTAAGGGCTACGTTTCCTTTTTCAATTGCATCCATGGTATCAGCAGTATTGTTATTATTTTGCTTTGCTTTCTCATGATTGACGAGAGCATGATGAAATTCTAGACTCGCTAGCTCCGCTTCATAGAATGCGATGAAATAGTTCAGCCGTTTTGATAATGCTTCCCATTCTTCTTGAAATTGTGGCCCGGTGTCCATTATCATAACACACTCGCGATCATTGCACTTTTTAAGCTCTTCAATAGCCTCAGTCACAGCTTTTTTACTTACTATGCCATCGCGTTTGTAGTTAGCCAAAGCTGCTTCAACATTTCGTTGCGCTTGCAAAACTTTTAACTCAGTTTGTGAAACTTCTTGTTGATGACTCAAATGATAAAACTCATCAGCCAGAGCTTGCGCAATAGGGTGTACTTCTTGAGTTCCTTGTTGTATGGCCTCTACAGTTGAGTTTAATGAGTCATCCTTAGGAAAGTTGTGATAAAGATCTGGTAAGTTCTGCCAATGTTTCCATAATCCAATTACACTTTTATTCAACGCATCACTTTTCTTCACTTCAGCAAGGGCAGCTTCCCTTGCGTTAATCAGGCGTATTGCCCTCATTTGAATGCTTAATTCTTTTTGTAATGAGTCGCTCAAATTTTTACTTGCACGGTTGCCAAAATTAGTACGCCCCTGTTCCCACGCATTGCTAGAAGTCTCTATTTTTTGCAGTGCATCTGTGTGAGGATCGGTAGGAGCTGTCGAGTTTTCTGGGATTGTTGCTCCAGTCGCTGACTGTTGAGTTAATTTAATAGCTTTTATTGCAGCAGCACTGGCCTGCCTGGCAGGCAACGCCGCTTCCAAGGCCAGCGCTTGGATGTGAACCAATTTAGCTGCATTGACTTCATCGTCAGTGTATGTTTTTTGAGATTGGCCCAACCAACGATCTATTGCCGAGAGAGGCGGCGGTGTGATGATTGACTGACTCCATTTTTTTACTAACTTAATTTTTGCAGGAGCAGTCTTCCATGCCTCTGCACTGAGATCATTTGCTTGATGTGCTTTGTAAATTAATTGCCGGGCATTGAATAAACTGTTTTTCATCCGCGCTGCTTGCTCCGTGATGGACAAGTCTTCAAAAATTTTTTTTGCTGATGTTACGCTGCTAGATGAGCCCATTGACGTCGTTAACGCGTTCTGCGCTGCACTTGAATTGGCTAATGACTGCAGTGTTGGATTCTGATTATGCTCGTTTGTTGGGTCTATATCGTTTCTCGCATTGCGTTGTTTGTTTTGATCTGCTGGCTTTCTCTCTTCTCCTTCCATCATCGGAAAAGCCTGCAAAGAAGCAAAAGAAGCGCTTAACAAAAGAGAAAGGAGGAACAATCTTGTTTTCATAGTATGGGAGAATGGGGAGGTAGGAAAAATTGGGTTGTTAAAGTATCAGATCTTTCGAATCCTGTCCATTGGATATCTTTAATAAAACGGCGTTGAGTCTCATCTTAAATTTTTAGGGAAAGGAAGCTTCCCGAGCAAACGGGTCAGTCCCCAATGCTCAACAGTTTGCGTCAGCGATGCGTTTCTCGCGGATGTATCTCTTCCAAATGGACAATGTCTCAAAGCGCTTCTTGCAACGCATGTCGGCATAGATCCAAAAAAATCCATTGCAGCAATATCCTTCGATCTCGCCCAAAATCCGATGATAGTAACGCACGAGTCGATCCATTTTTAAATTCTCCGGAGAAACCTGATCAGTGATTTTTTCGACGCAGCCTCCAAGGCAGTGAACCTCTGGGCAATGATAATGACAGAACGCAATAAATTCCATGACTCCTAAAAGCGGAGAACTCATCTTTTTTTTCTGAGTCTCCCGCTCGATGTGACAAATCAGAACATCCTGCGATGTTGGTTGTCGAAAAACAATCGTGAGGCCTTTGATAGAAACACTCGAGGCAAGCCAATCCTCATCCGTGTAGTCACTTTGAAGAGGATGATTCCTCACTTCGTATCCATGCACTACGAGCGCTTTAGCCATAGGACTCTCGTGAGGATTTTTTCGAAAATGAAATTCATCAAACCGCTCTTTGATTGCTGCACCACGAGGACTGACGGGAATGAAATCTTTTTCTTTCAGCATGGCTACAGGCTACAGGCTGCAGGCTACAGGCTACAGAAAATTTTCTCCACACCCCTACTCATCACGAATGTAAATAAAGCTGTTTAAAATTCGCTGATGAGGATGAAGTACAAGGAACCTCGGAGCCAAAAAGTCCCAAGCTAAATTAAAATTGGCTAAGAAACTCGCTGATTTAGATGAAGAACAAGGCGCCTCGGAGCGCACAGCGACTGAGTGTATATTAATACGTGAAGCGACAAGCACCGAAGTAACGCAGTTATTTGCAGCCACAGTAAAATTAGAGGCTGCTTTATTCGGCAATTCGCGGCGGAAGCGTCCTTACCCATCTCAAAATTTCCGTCACAGGTCCCAACAATTCTTTAGGGATGACATCGCCTATTTCTAGTTCGTTGTAGAGCGCTCGAGCTAAGGGAACGTTTTCCACAATCGGAATGTTTTCTTCACGAGCAACCGCAATCATGCGCAGCGCAATGAATCCAGTTCCTTTCGCTCTCAAAATGGGGAGCATGATTTTCCCTCGTTCATAAAAAATAGCAGCGGCGTAGTGAGTCGGATTAGTGACGAGTACCGTCGATTTTCTCGTCGCTGTTGTGTTATCTTCAAAAATCATCTCACGCTGCAGACGACGGCGATTTCCTTTAATCATTGGGTCTCCCTCCGACTCGTGCATCTCGCGCTTGATCTCATCTTTGGTCATCATTAAATCTTTCATCAGCATTTTTCGCTGAATCAGATAGTCAATCACAGCAATGATGAGGTAGCACAGCATGAAGGCATCGATGAACCCCATCAGCATCGGTTTAATGACACCCACTCCGTTGAATAAGGTAGCAAAAGGAAGTGTGACTAGCGGTCCAATCGATCTTGCAACAATGGCATAGAGTAGAATTCCGAAAATCGTGATTTTGATGCTCGACTTAATGAGCTCGACTAACGTTTTTGTTGAAAAGATTTTTTTAAATCCCGACATGGGACTCAGCTTGCTAATGTCTGGCTTCATGGACTCAAAAGCCAATAAAAATCCAAATTGCCCAACGTTAGCGATGATCACGGCAAGCGCGGCAACGATACAAACGGGAAACATCGCAGAAAAAAGAAACGTTGGCATCATTCCAAAAACATCAATGAGTGCATTTGGCATCGGCTCCTTGATGGCTGCAAAAACAATATCAAAATAATTGGCATATCCTTTCCACGTGGAAGAAAAGGTTATCAAAACTGCCGATAAAACAAAGAAAGTACAAACCGTCGTGACGACATCCGTACTTTTTACAACCTGTCCCTTGTTTCTCGCGTCGCGCAGACGCTTCGGCGTCGGCTGTTCCGTTTTTTCTCCTGTAGGTTGGTCGGCCATTTATTTAAAAATCGTTTTTAAAAAAGCATCGACTCCCGACTCTGTGAATAGATCTTTTTGAAAACCTTCCATGACATAGCTCATGTAGTAGGTCAAAAAGACAAAGCAAATTCCACTTTTAATCGGAAGAGAAAGGAAGAATACGTTGAGCTGTGCAACAAAGCGGTTAATAAGTCCCAATCCAAAGTCCATGAAAAAAAAGATGATGAGCAACGGCGCTGCGTAGAGAATTCCTAGTTCGAAAACATCTGTCAAAAATGGAAAAATGTGATTCTGCCATCCTACTAAAAACGGCGGAAGAAAATCACCAATCGGATAGACTTGATAGCTTGTAAAGAGCACTCCCAACAAAGAAACAAAGCCACCGATAGAAAAAAAGACATATCCTGCAAGACGCAAGAACATTCCTCCCAGCGGTGATTCTTGAGCTCCCAACATCGGATTAAAGATCCCTCCCGCCGTGGTTCCACGCTGCAGATCGACTAATTCTCCCGCAATTTCAAGCCCCCAGAAAATAACAGAAACGAAATAGGCAATGAGCATCCCCACAAAAAGTTCTTTCAATACAAGAACCCAAACATAAGTAGGATTCAGATCTCCCTGCGGCAATGTCGGCATGACCATGGGAACGATCACGGCTACCAACATGATCAACAAGGCCTGACGCGGCATTCCACTAATTAAAAAAATGGGAGAAATCGTGAGAACTACACCTGCACGAGTTGAACCAAGAGCGAGAATGAGAGGAATCTCGACAAAATATTTTTTTAGTTCGTCCATATTCTGCTTCGCAGAAATTTGAGTTTGAAGTTTGAGTTTGAGTTATAGTGGTCTTCAGCAAAGAAATAAAAACCATGTGGCATTTAACCTAAAAACGTGAATGGGAATGATTGAGATTTTGTAAGGAGTTGTTCTAAAAGTGGTTTTTAAATCGGTGCAGCGTACCCTTTGGTCCGTAAGCCGA
>Ga0233425_10009141_pt1 | contig 12730 bp, 12 predicted proteins | sample Watercolumn_Towu_2_FD_181712 | JGI IMG/M metagenome (GOLD analysis project Ga0233425, IMG submission 181712) | Freshwater microbial communities from Lake Towuti, South Sulawesi, Indonesia - Watercolumn_Towuti2014_140_MG | ecosystem: Environmental > Aquatic > Freshwater > Lake | place...
GGTGGCGCGCATCGCCAACTTCATTCCAGAAGCGGAAGTGAAGGGCGCTCAATCCGGCAAGCTGTTGATCCTCTCTTGGGGCGGCACTCACGGCAGCATCGCCGCAGCCGTCGAGAAGTGCGAGGCGGCAGGCAAGAGCGTGGGCTGGGTCCACCTCCGCCACATCAACCCCATGCCGAAGAACCTCGGCGACATCATCAAGAAATTCGACAAGGTGCTGGTGCCCGAACTCAACCTCGGGCAACTCGTGAAACTGGTGCGGGACCGCTATGTCGTGCCCGCCATCGCAATGAACAAGGTGCAGGGACGTCCGTTCATGACCAGCGAGATCGTGGCGGCCATCGAGAAGGAGCTTGCCTGAAATGACTCCCGTGACGCTGACTAAGAAGGACTTCAAGAGCGATCAAGAGGTGCGTTGGTGCCCGGGCTGCGGGGACTACGCCATTCTCAACGCGGTGCAGGGTGTGTTCGCCGAACTCGGCATGGACCGCTCCAAGACCGTGATCGTCTCCGGCATCGGCTGCTCTTCGCGCTTCCCGTACTACATGAGCACGTACGGCTTCCACACCATCCACGGCCGCGCACCGGCCATCGCAACGGGCGTCAAGCTGGCGAACCCCGAGTTGGATGTGTGGGTCGTCACCGGTGACGGCGATGCCCTCAGCATCGGCGGCAATCACTTCATCCACGCGCTGCGTCGCAACGTGGGGCTGAAGGTGCTGCTGTTCAACAACCGCATCTACGGCCTGACCAAGGGCCAGTACTCGCCCACATCCCTCGTCGGTGCTGTGACCAAGTCCACACCCAATGGCGCCCTCGACAATCCGTTCACTCCAGTCAGCGTCGCCCTCGGCGCAGGCGCAGCCTTCGTGGCGCGCTCGGTGGATGTGTTCGGCAAGCACCTCGCCGAAACCGTGAAGGAAGCGGCCATGGTGAAGGGCTCGGCTTTCGTCGAGATCTTGCAGAACTGCAACATCTTCAACGATGGTGCATGGATGCACGTGACCGAGAAGGACGTGAAAGACGACAACATCGTCGAACTGCGCGCGGGCAAGCCGCTCACCTTCGGGAAGACCTCGCAGTTCGGTCTGCGTCTGAACGGTTTCGATGTGCAGAAGTTTGAGATCGGCAAGGACGGCGGTCTCGACGATTGCATCACGTGGAACCCTGACATGCCGAATCCAGGCCTAGCCTTCGCTTTCGCTCAATTGGCGGAACGCGAAATGCCCATGCCCATCGGAGTGTTCCGCAACGTGGAACGCGCCAACTACGAGCGCGCAGTGCATCAGCAAATCACCGACGCGACGACCAAGTCTGGCGTCGGCGATCTCGCCAAGCTGCTCAACACCGGCGACACTTGGGTTGTGAGCTGAGCCTCTAACTCTCGTTCACCAAGCGCCGCATCCTCAACCGGGGGTGCGGCGCTTAGCATTGGGACATGGGCGCTGTGTTGTGGATGGCCGTTGCCACCTTGCTGCTCGTGGCCGACGAGTTCTCGGTCATGCTCATGCTGCCGGAACTCGAAGCCGCGTTCCCCGGCGCGGACGTGCGTTGGCTGCTGATGGCGTTCGCCATCGGCGCCGCACTAGCACCGCTCTTTGTTCTGCGCACCGTGCCCCAGCGGCAGGAAACGCCGGTGCTCCTCGCGAGCTTGATTCTGCTGGCGTTGTTCAACGGCGCGTCGGCGATGCTGCCGCCGTTCGGAGTGCTGCTCGTGTTGCGAGCATTTGTCGGCGGATTGCACGGGCTCTTGGTGATGCTGCTGGCCCGCACTGCGGCGCGAACCGGCGTGCGTGCACAAACAGGCCTGACCTTCGCTTGGTTCATGGGCATCGTCTTCGTCGTGCCCCTCGATGCGTCGCTCGGGACGCTGATGGGTTGGGATGGCCTGATCTCCGTCATCTCCGGCCTTGCGCTCTTTGTCTTCCTGCCGGCAACACACTGCCTGCCCTCGGGCCCGAGCCCGCGCTTGGTGCCCGTCGGCGCCACCGAGGCTGATCAAGATCCCGTCGGCGCAGAGAAGTGGCTGCTGGCTGCCGAGCTCCTTGGATCCGCAGCTCTCGCCGCGCCCTTTGCTCTCGGCGTGCGCGAGCTCCGCTCCGCAGACGGCGCCAATCTCGACCTTTGGGATGCCGCAGTGCTGGCGTCGTTCAGCATGTTCGGCCCGCTGGTGGTTGTGTTGTTCAGAAAGTCGTTGCTGTTCGGGCGCGAGGTCGCGCTCTCGTCATGTATTGCAGCGGCCATGGTCACGGGCGTGCTGTTGCTCTTGCCGGACGCCCTGAAAGACCCCGCGCACGCGGCGGCACTCATCCCCTTGGTGGTGGCGGCCGAGTATGTGCGACGCCTAGGCTGGCGCCATCTCAGAACTCGACTCGTGCCCGCACACCGTCAGAACTCCTTCCGCATCACGAGCACATCCACGCAGCACTTGGGTGTGGCCATTGGTCTCGCGCTCGTCTTGCCAACTGCGAACTTCCGCGAATCCACGCTGGTGTGCGCAGGCGTCGCATTGGCGAGCACGCTCTGCCTCGTGTTGCTCAACGCCGTGCACTCGCGGCGGCCCACGCGCTAGCGCAGTCTTAGAAACGCCAACGCAGGCAGAAGCACAACGCCCATGATGGCGGGCGCAGTCCATCGAAGGTGGTGGCGTAGCGCTCAAAGCGCTCGCGTGAGAGATGCGGTTGGGCCGCAAGCATGTCCAACGTGCGCTGCCGGCGCTGCTGTGTGGCAGCAGCATCTTCGCCGTAACGGCGAAGCAAAGCGATGAGCTGGGCTCGGACGACTAGCGTCTGTGGAGTGTCTTCACCCACTTCCGCGACAATCAAGGCCTCGGCGCGGCGTGCGGCTCGGATCGCTGCACGCAGATCGCCGCGTGCCGCAGCCGTGGCTGCACATTGAGTGAGGACGAGGGCCTGCAAGTGCCCACTGGCGCGATCGGTCACCGCGGAGAACGCTTCATGGGCCGCCGTGAACGCTTGCTCATGATGTTCGAGTTGGCTCCACGCCACAGACTCCATCAACTTGAGCGTGGCGAGTTCATCTAGCGAGCGCGCAAAGAAGAAGGCATGAGCCGCCAGACCCCGGTCGCGAACGCTCGTGTCCATGAATGCACGCAGGTCTTGGAGTCGGCCCTGAAGGCGCCGCGAAAGCTCCGAGAGCACGGGCATCGGGTCGAGAGCCTTTGCGTGTGCCATCACAACCATCACAGCCTCCAAAGCTCGGGCCACAATGGCCGTCAAGCCTCAGTGCGTCATTTCGGCACGTCGGCGTACCTTTCCGCAGTTTTGTTGTCAGAAAAACCTCCTTGCTGGCCGGAGAGCACCATCATGTGCGCGACGGGGCCACGCACGAGGCGCACGATGCATGTGGTCTGCGCCGCCATCTGCAGCCGTGTCCGCGGCTGTAGGATGGCAGGCCCCCACGGCGATCCATGTCCCTAGCTGTGCGGCGAACGATCAAGGAGATTCCGATGTTTCGACTTCTCGCCCTTTGTGCTTGCGCCACCTTGCTGGCCGCCCAAGCTCCTCAATCCGTCATCGAGGCCATGAAGAAGGAGGCCACGGAGCAAGAGTCCGAGGTTCAAGCAACGCTCAAGGAACTTGTGGACGGCATCGGCCCGCGACTGACCTCGTCAACCAACCTCACTCGCGCGTGCGAGTGGGCTCGTGACAAGTTCAAAGGCTTCGGCATCGCCAACGCGCGCTTGGAACAGTGGGGCGAATGGCCCGTGGGCTTTGACCGCGGGCAAATGCGGGGCAAGGTCGTGGTTCCAGAGGAACTCGTGCTGGAGTTCAGCACCGCTGCTTGGACAGCCGGCACGGATGGCCCAAAGCGCGGACGTGTCGTTGCAGCGCCAGCCAACGCCGAAGACCTCGCCCGCGCGGGCGACACCCTGCGCGGCGCGTGGATGCTCGGCGACGTCAAGGACCTGAATCGCGAAGAGCGCGCCGATGCGCTCGCAAGAGCGGGCATCCTCGGAACACTCAGCGGCGGTCGCGGCGACCTCGTCCTCACCGGCGGCAACCAGAACGTTTCGTGGGAGAAACTCCCCAAAGAAGTGCGCATCAACATCAATGGCACTCAGTTCAAGAAGTTGAAGGACTGGGTGAGTGCTGGCACCAAAGTGGAAGTCGAATTCGACCTGCCACAGAAGTTCGTGAAAGGTCCCATCGCACTCTACAACGTGCTGGCCGAGATCCCGGGCACGGAGAAGCCCGACGAGATCGTGATTGTCGGCGGCCACATCGATTCGTGGGACGGAGCTCGCGGCACAACGGACAACGGCACAGGCACAGCCACCACCATCGAAGCCGCGCGCCTGCTCATGCAAGCCGGGGCCAAGCCTCGTCGCACCATCCGCTTCATGCTGTGGAGCGGTGAGGAGCAAGGCCTCTTGGGATCTAGGGCTTATATGGAGAAGCACCCCGAGGAGAACGATCGCATCTCAGCCGTGCTCGTGCACGACGGCGGCACAAACTATGTCAGCGGCATCAGCGCCACTGCGGCCATGATGCCCACCTTCACCGAGGTTCTGGCCCCCCTGACCCAACTCTCCGACGAGTTCAAGTTCACCATCCGCGAAGTGAAATCCTTGCCCATGGGCATTGGCTCCGACCATGACAGCTATGTGCGCAAGGGCGTGCCAGGATTCTTCTGGTCGCAGGCTGGGCGTGCCAACTACACCCACACCCATCACACGCAATACGACACCTTTGACGCTGCGATCCCGGAGTACCAGCGCCACACGAGTCTCGTGGTGGCCATTGGCGCTCTGGCCATTGCCAACCTCAAGGACATGCTGCCCCGCGAAGGGCTGCGCTCGCCCACAGAAGTGGTGCGCGGCCCACGCCGCACCATCGGCGTGCAATTCGAAGGCGAAGGCGGATTGCAAGTGACCAGCGTGGAAGACGGCAGCCCCGCCGCCAAGGCAGGAGTGAAGACCGGCGACACGCTCACGGCCGTAAATGGAGCCGCCGTCAAAGATCGCTTCGACCTGCGCAGTGCCATCCTCGAAGCCAAAGGCAAGGCCAAGCTCACCGTGCTGCGCCAAGGCAAGCCAGTGGAGCTAGAAATCACCCTCTCGCAACAGTGAACGAGTCATGGCTGCGCGGGGATGAACTCCGCGCAGCGGAACTCGACGCCGCAGCGATAGCACTCAGGCTCCGTCCGGTCGGCGGCGCACTTCGTGGTGATGGCGCACATCGCGGCCCTGCGCTAGGTAGATCACTTCTTCAGCGATGTTCGTGGCGTGGTCGCCCACGCGCTCGAGGTTGCGCGACACGAGAATGAGCGCCAGCCCACCGTCGATGAGGCCGCCATCACGCTTCATGCAGCTCAGCGCATCGCGCAGCAAACGCACCTTCATTTCGTCCACGCGGTCATCGATGTTCAACACTTGTTGAGCGAGGGCCGTATCGCGCCGCACAAAGGCATCCAAGCTGTCGTGCACCATGCCGCGCACCACAGCGGCCATGAGTCCCAAGTCCGCCTGCAACGGCGGCGATGGGTTCTGTAGCACCACCGCCGTGTTTTGGCAGATGTTCACCGCCTGGTCTGCGATGCGCTCAAGTTCACCCGCCATGCGCGAACACATCATGGCCATGCGCAAGTCCCCTGCAACGGGGTGCTGTAGCGCCAAGAGCTCGATGACCTGCTCATCGATGTCGATCTGCAACGCGTTCACTTCGCGTTCGCGCGCAAACACTCCGGCGTGGCGGTCGGCGCTCGAGGTTACGAGCCCCTGCGTGGCCTCTGCGATCATCCACTCGGCGCCGTCGCCCATTTTCAGCAAGCTGGCCTTCAGTGCGTTGAGCTGCTCGTCGAAATGCCGGTTCATTAGCCGAACCTCCCTGTCACATAGCCTTCAGTCTGCTTCTTGGAGGGACACGTGAAAATCGTGTCCGTGCGGTCAAACTCCACCAGCTCACCTAACCACATGAACCCGCACCAGTCGGATGAGCGCGACGCCTGCTGCATGTTGTGCGTGACGATCACGATGGTGTAGTCGCGCTTGAGTTCGTGCATCAGTTCTTCAATACGGGCCGTGGCGCTCGGATCCAAGGCGGAGCACGGTTCGTCCATCAGCAGGACTTCTGGTTCCACCGCGAGCAAACGTGAGACACACAAGCGCTGCTGCTGCTCGGCGCTTAGAGCGAGAGCGCTTTGCCCTAGCGTGTCTTTGAGGCCGTCCCAAAGGCCGGTTGCGCGCAGAGATTTCTCCACGAGCGCATCTAAGAGCGACTTGTCGCTCAGGCCATGCACGCGCGGGCCGAAGGCCACGTTTTCGTACACGGAGAGCGGGAACGGATTGGGGCGCTGAAACACCATGCCCACACGTTTTCTCAGACGGGTCAGTTCCACACCCCCACCGAGGATTTCCTGGTCATCGAGGCGGATGCTGCCGCTGATGCGGAAGATGCTCGTCCCGTCGTTCATACGGTTCAAGCAGCGCAGCAGCGTGGATTTCCCGCAGCCAGATGGCCCAATCATGGATGTGATGGCGTGCTGCGGGATCGTCAGGCTCACGCCCTTGAGCGCGTGGAACTTGCCATACCACGCGTTGATGTCCGCGACGGTGATCTTGGGGCGCTCGAAACGCACAGACTCAGCCGAAACGGCCGCTGATGTAGTCATGCGTCTCCTTTTCGCGGGGGTTCACAAAGATCTGCTTGGACGTACCGCACTCCACCAAGCGACCGCCATTGAAGAACGCCACGCGATCCGCGGCGCGCGAAGCCTGCATCACGTTGTTAGTGACCAACACGACGGTGAGGCGCACCTTCAGATCCTGCAGGGCTTCTTCGATGCGCGAGGTGGAAATCGGGTCGAGGCCCGAACACGGCTCGTCGAGAAGCAGCACCTCCGGGTCTAGCATGAGCGCGCGCGCCAAACAGAGTCGTTGTTGCTGCCCACCGGACAGACTGGGCGCGGGCATGTCGAGGCGATCTTTCACCTCGTCCCACAAACATGCGGCCTTCAATGTGGATTCGATGCGTGCGGCGTGATCGCCTTGCTGCCCCACAAACGCCGGGCCTAGGGTGAGATTCTGGCGAATGGAGCCGGGCAGTGGCACGGGCACCGCGAAGACCATGCCGAAGCGGCGGCGCAACGCCGCCGTGTCGATGGCTCGGTCGGAGATGTCGATGCCCTGATACGAGATCACACCCTGCGTGCGGCAGCCCACCGTGAGATCATTCATGCGATTGAGGCTGCGCAGGAACGTGGACTTGCCAGCGCCTGCGGGGCCGATCACACCGAGGATCTCGTGTTCCTCAATGGTGAGGTGCACATCATGCAAGACCTGAGTTGGGCCATGCCACGCCGACAAGCCACGCACATCAATGAGCGCCGTCATGAGCTACGCATCCTGCGGCGCACGCGCGCGCGAATAAGAACGGCCGTGAAGTTGAGGGCGAACGTGAGCAACAGCAAGACCAACACCGTGCTGTAGAGCAGAGGCTTCGTAGCCTCCACGTCTGGCGATTGCGTGGTCATCACGTAGATGTGGTAGCCCAGCTCCATGAACTGATCGTTGAGGTTGCCGGGCAGGAAGGGCAAGAAGTAGGCCGCGCCCGTGAACATGATGGGCGCCACTTCTCCCGCGCCGCGCGAAATCGCGAGGATCGTGCCCGTCAGAATGCCGCCTAGTGAGTTCGGCAGCACCACATGTCGCACGACCTGCCAGCGCGTGGCTCCCAGTGCGTAGGCCGCTTCGCGGTAGATCCTCGGCACCGCGCGGAGCGACTCTTCCGTAGCCACCACCACCGTAGGCAGGGTGAGGATGGCAAGAGTCAACGCCGCCCACAGAATGCACGGCTGCCCGAAGGTGAGCGAACCACCGAAGAAGACATCGTCGATGCCTCCGCCGGTGAATTGCACGAAAAACCCAAGGCCGAAGAGGCCGAAGACGATGGCCGGAACGCCCGCTAGGTTTTGCAGCGCCAAGCGCACGAGTTGCACAAAGCGCGAATCCTGCGGCGCGTACTCATGCAGCCAGACCGCCGCCGCCACACCCAGCGGGACCACGGCCAAGGTCATGAGCAAGACGAGCACGACGGTGCCGAAGATGGCTGGAAAAATGCCGCCCTCCGTCATGCCCGTGCGCGGGTTCCCTGCAATGAACTCCCACGACAGCATGTCCCAGCCATTCACCGCAATGTTGCCGAGAATGACCGCGACCATGAGCACGATGATGAGAGCCGCGAGGCCTGTGAGACTCACGAACATGCGGCTTGCGAGGCGGATGCGAGTCATCATGCGCCGGCTTCCTTGCGCACGCGGCCTTCCAAGCGACTGCGCACACGACGCACGAACCAAAGTCCGAGCAGATTCAGCAGGAAGGTAATGACGAAGAGCAACGCGCCTAAGAAGAACAGAACGTGATAGTGCGCGCTACCGTTCACCACTTCACCCAACTCAGCGGCGATGGTTGCTGAGAAAGAACGGAATGAGTCGGCTGGGCTCCATGACAGAGTCGCTGCGTTGCCGCTGGCCATCAGCACGATCATGGTTTCACCGATGGCGCGACCGAATCCGAGCACGCAGGCGGCGAACACACCCGGCATCGCTGCAGGCAGGACCACGCGCCACGCGGTTTGCCAGCGGTTCGCCCCGAGGGCTAACGCGCCGTCGCGGAAGGACTGCGGCACGGCGGACAACGCGTCCTCAGCAACGGTGTAGACAATCGGAATGACCGCCAACGCCAAGCCCGCACCTGCGCTAATGGCATTCAGGCGGAAGCGGTAGTTGAACGAATCTTGCAGCCAGGTTGCCAGCACCATCAGGGTGAAGAACCCCAAAACCACACTAGGGATCCCGGCGAGAAGTTCGACCACGGGCTTGATGATTTCGCGCGCGCGTCGGCCGGCGAATTCTGAGGTGTAAATCGCGGCGCCCACCGCGAGGGGCAGGGCGATGAGCAGGGCCACCAAGGTCACTTTCAAGGTGCCGATGAACAGCGGCAAGAGCGCGTACTTCGGCACCTCTGCGACCGGTTGCCACACCGGCCCCGTGGTGGGCGCAATCATGCTTCCTACGCTCACCTCTTCATGCACTTCGGCCGAGGTGACGAGGGGCAGCGCTTCCTTGCCCACGAACACGAAGATCAGGATGAGTGCCGCGACAACAACGTAGCCACTCGAGAGCACGACGCCCTCGAGCAGCCATTCGCGCACACGCTTTTGTTTCCGCAGCAGCGGGTGATTACTTGGGCTTTGCGGCAAGGGCCTTCCAGCTCTTAAGCTGTCCCGTATAGATCGCCTTCAAGTCTTCGAGGCTCACCGCGCTCACAGTGCTGGCCTCATGCACAAAGATCGCCAGCCCATCCATGGCTACGGCGATTTCCGTTGCTTCCTTGCCGAACTTCTCCTTGATCTGCTGGCGCTCCTTGTCCTTCATGGGGCGGGAGGACTGGCAGATGTCCGTGGCGCCGTTGATCAGCGCTGCGATGCCTGTCCCCGAACCACCTCCGGTCACTTGGATCATGGTGCCCTTGTTCTTCTCCATGAAGTGCTCGGCCCAGCGCTGGCCGGCGATGACCATGGTATCGGAACCTTTGATGGTCAGCGCGCCACCATCTGACTTGCTGCCGTTGGCGGTCACCGAGCCCTGCGCGGCCTTGGCCAAGGGGTAGTAGCCCACCTTCTCGCACACAGCTTGGCCCTCTTCCCCGACCACCCAGGCGATGAACTCGCGGGCGACACCCGTGGGCTCGCCAACGGTGTAGAAGTAGAGGTTGCGGCTGATGGGGTAAGTGCCATTCACCACATTCTCGAGGGTTGGTTGAACCGCGGGTGAGTTCGCGTCCTTCTTGACCGGAATGGCACGCACACCCTTCACGTAGCCGATGCCGCCGTAACCAATGGCGCCCGGATCCTTCGAAACAGCGTTGATGACCGCGGCAGTGCCGGGCAGGGTCTGCACTTCGGCCGCGAAGTCCGCGTTCCCCAGCACGTGCTCCTTGAAGTACATGTACGTGCCGGAGTTGTTCTCGCGGCCGTAGGTGATGATGCTGTCCGTGTCTCGGGCTTCACCCGAGCAGGCTGCGCAGAAGAACGTCAGGAAGAGGGTCAGAAAGGCGATTCGCATGGATTTCTCCTCGCGCCCACGGTCCCCTTCGTTTATCAAGAAACGGCAAAGAGAGCGCCAAGGCTCGCACATTTTTTGATCTCAGGGCGCCGCAACGACATAGGCCAGCCAACAGGGGTCGTTGGCACAGCGTTCCTTCAAACTATAGACCCCATTGCCCGAAGTCTTGCCCCGCGCCGTGCCTTCGAAGTAGCAGTTCACGGCGCTGAAGCCGGCCTCCAGCAGCAATTCGCGAATCTCCGGTAGCGACCACAGGCGCCACTCATAGGTGAAGGCATGTTTCATGCGCGTGCCATCGGGAAACTCGAACGAGATCGCGCAGCGCATGTCGTGGCTCACGATGTCGAAGGAGAGATGCTCCCAGACATAGGTGAATCCATGCTTCCTGCGGCGCTCCGTCAACACATTCATGGATTGATATCCCCCATGCATGTCGAGGAAGAAGAGCCCATCATTCTTCAAATGGCGTCTCACGGCGCGGAAGTAGTCCACCATCAATGGACGCGTCTTGAACACCCAGTAGGAGAAGTTGAACGCGACGTTCACATCCACTTTCGGGGTGCGTGTGTGCAAGACGTCGCCGGTGAAAAGCACGATGCGCTCGGCTTTGGCACCTAGCGGCCCGAGGTTGTGCTCGCGCCCCCAGTCCTGCACCTTGGCATCAAGGTCCACGCCGAAAGCGACCCGTTCGCTACTGCTCTTCACCCACTCGGAGCAGAGCAAAGCCGTGCCGCAGAAATCCTCGCGCAGGCTGAGGGGCTCGCGCCCACGCAGCCCACGATAGGTGCGGCGAATAAAACTCACGTCGGCTTCCGGCGTTTGCACGGCCTCCAGATAGAGGATGTGCTTGTCGGCGCTGCGCGCGGTGCGCGCGTTCTTGGTGGGCTTGGTCTTTTTCACGCGTCGGTTCTCGTCGCCCCGCGATAGCCCCGCTACCCCGCCAGCACAAGCACTCTCTTGGGAGCGCCGCTCCTCTCCTATACTGCAAACATGCGTACGCAACGGATTGGGGCGGTCGAACTCTCCCTCGCAGAAGCTGTGCCTTCACCCGCAAGTTGGGTTGGTCGGCCCGAGCTCCTCGAAGCGGTCCTCGCCTGCTGGACCATGGTGGATCAGACGGATCAGCCTCTCACCCCGCGCATCGTCGGCCGGCCAGGCATGGGAAAGACCACCTTGGCTCAAGCCGCAGCCGCGAGCCTCGGTGTACCGGTCTACATCTTTCAATGCAACATGGACACGCGCCCTGAAGATCTGCTGGTGCTGCCAGTGATCGCCGAAAACGGGCGCATCGCCTACCACGCTTCGGCGCTGGTCACGGCCATGCTCGATGGCGGCGTCGTGATCCTCGACGAAGCCAATCGCATGAGCGAGAAATCGTGGGCCAGCCTTGCGCCACTCTTCGATGCACGCCGCTATGTGGAAAGCGCCGTGGCTGGCTGCCGCATTCCCGCGCACAAGGACTTCCGCGCTTGCGTCACCATGAATGACGACAGCTCCACCTTTGAGGTGCCCGAGTACATCATCTCGCGCTTGCAGCCGCAGCTCGAAGTGGATTACCCCGAGCGCGACGCAGAACTCGAGATCTTGCGTTGGAACGTGAACTTCGCGCCTGAGGACATGCTGGCACTCACCGCGGACTTCCTGAGCGCCGCCCATCGCCACCAGTTGAACTACAGCACCCGCGACGGCATCAACATCTTGCGCTACGCCGTGAAGATGCAGAAAGCTGGGCTCGAGACGGACAACCTCTCGGCCTTGGTGCGCTCCATGGATGCCGTCTTGGGGCCGCAGTGCCGCGACTTCGCAACGCATACGCCGAGTCCCGATGAAATCAGCGATGAAGACGACGGCGCGGATGACAACGAACCCTTGTGATTGACACCGAAGATCCGTCGCGCAGCACAGGCCACCTATGGACAGCAGCCACTCAGCACTCCTTCGCTGCGGAGCCATCACGGCCCTGCCGGTGTTGCATGGGCGACTTGCGTGCGCCGTCCTCGCCGCACAACTGATCGAGAGTGGCAAGTTCACGGATGTCGCTGTGGAACTGCCTGCCTCCATGGCCGGCGAAATGCTCGCCGCCATCGACGCATTGCCGCGCATTCACACCATCCTCTACCGCGAAGACGAGGAATATGAGGGCCATCGCGCGCCGCGCTGGCACGTGCCTGCCGATCCCTGCGATGCCGTGGTGGAAGCCCTGCGGCGCGCGCGAGAACAGGGCCTCACGCTTCATTGCGTGGACCTCGACGTGCGAGGCTACCGCGCGAAGCCACTGACACTGCCCGACCCTTGGAGCGCGCTCACCCTCGGTGCGGAGGCTTGGTACGAGGCACTCCTGCCACTGTTGCGCCAACACCCACGGGACATTCAGGACCTGCGGCGCGAGCGGCATATGGCCGCCATGTTGCAACGCATCGTTGCCGCAGCGGGAACCGAGCGCCGCGTGCTGTTCGTGACGGGCCTCGCCCACTGGGAGTCCATCCGCGAGATGCTGGCTAGTGGCGACACATTGCCGCTAGAACAAGGTCATGCTCCTTCGCACATCGAACGCCGCGTGCTTGCGTGCGCATCGCTGCGCGAAGCGCTCACGGAGTTCCCCTGGGTCGCCGCACGTTGGGAGCGTGCCCGCCGCCGCGGCGCC
>Ga0233425_10009142_pt1 | contig 12729 bp, 11 predicted proteins | sample Watercolumn_Towu_2_FD_181712 | JGI IMG/M metagenome (GOLD analysis project Ga0233425, IMG submission 181712) | Freshwater microbial communities from Lake Towuti, South Sulawesi, Indonesia - Watercolumn_Towuti2014_140_MG | ecosystem: Environmental > Aquatic > Freshwater > Lake | place...
GCCGAGCATGGCGGGCTCGACAAGCCCGCCGCGCGAGCAACCCAGGAACACGTCCGCGCCCTCGAGCGCCTCGGCCAGGGTGCGGCGCGTGGTCTTGCGCACGTACCGCTGCTTGTACGGGTTCATACCCTCGACGCGGCCCTCGTGCAGCACGCCTTGGCTGTCGGTCATCATGATGTTCTCGCGCGAGACGCCGAGGGACTCGAAGAAGGTCGCACAGGCGATCGCCGAGGCGCCGGCGCCCGAGATCACGAGCCGGATATCCCCTGGCTTCCTGCCGGTGACCTCCAGCGCGTTGATCAGAGCGGCGCCCGTGATGATGGCCGTGCCGTGCTGGTCGTCGTGGAACACCGGGATCGACATGCGCTTCTTGAGCTTCTCCTCGATCTCGAAGCACTCGGGCGCCTTGATGTCCTCGAGGTTGATCCCGCCAAAGGTCGGCTCCAGGCTCGCCACGATGTCGACAAACCGATCCACGTCGGTGCACTCGACCTCGATATCGAAGACATCGATGTCGGCGAAGCGCTTGAAGAGGCACCCCTTGCCCTCCATCACGGGCTTGCAGGCCAGCGGCCCGATGTCGCCGAGGCCCAGGGTGGCCGTGCCGTTGGAGATGACCGCGACCAGGTTGCCACGAGCCGTGAGCTCGTAGACGCGGTTCGGCTCGCGGTCGATGACGAGACACGGCTCCGCCACGCCGGGCGTGTAGGCGAGCGAGAGGTCGCGCTGCGTCAGCAGCGGTTTGGTCGGGGTGACCTGGATCTTCCCTCGCCGGCCGGCCGAATGATATCTGAGCGCTTCCTCTTTCCGGATGAGCACCGGCACCCTCCGTCAACGTGGGTTGTCACATACACCAACAATCGATCCGAGTCGAAGGGATTTCGGTTTCCGGCACCTTCGGGTAGCGGTTTTTACACTTTCGGTTTATCGTATTGCATTCCATTTTCGGCGGAAACGATGTGATTCATCAGGAGGCATCGGCGTGACGGACGAGAACAAAGGCACTACGCCCGAGACACGGGGACGGGACTCCGGTCCTCCACTCGCCGATGACGCCCCGGCCTCACTGGCGAATGTGAACGCCGAGACCGGGGCTCCCGTGACGAAGGAAGAGCCGGTCTTCACGGAGGACGGCGAGGTCGAGGAGGCGGTCGGAAACACCGAGGTGGGCAAGTGCTGCAGCGAGGCGCTGGTCGCATTGGGCCGAGCGGCTCGATCGTTCCTGCTGTACGAGGCCGACAACAAGGCGATCACCAAGTTCCTCGAGGATCTCAGGGCCAAGATCCACATGTACCTCTCCCGATACGGGGACATGGTCTTGACCGTGAGGCCCTGGGAGATGGCGCTCGGCCGCGAGGTGGTCTACGTGAACCGCGACCGCGAGCGGTCCCTGGCGTTCCGGCTGTTCCGCGACGGCGTGCGCAAGGTCACGCTCGGCAAGTCGATGGCGTGGGAGGAGCTGAGCAAGTTCCTCGGCATCATCTCCATCCGGTACAAGGGCATCCGGCAGCAAGAGGACGACGTCGTCACCCTGCTCTGGAAGGCCGGGTTCAAGAACATCACCATCGTCGCCGTCGAGGGGTTCATCCCCGAGGACGAGGACTATATCGACCAACAGGACCGTGGGATGCTCGTCCGGGGGATCTTCCACGACGGCTCCCGGGCCTTCGATCAGCCCGCGCCGGAGCTCGCGGAGAGGGGACCGCTGAGCCACGTCGCGGTGGACCCGGCGAGGCTCTCCGAGCTCACCGCGGAGACCACCAACCTGGCGCTGCCGAACCAGGCCGTGAGCTTGCTCAGGGAGGTCCTCCAGACAGCGTCGGATCCGGCAGAGCCGCTGACACTCGAGGAGGCCCGCACCACGATCGACGAGATCCGCGACTTCCTCCTGTCCGAGGGTCTCCTCACCCACCTCCTCTCAGTGCTCAAGCTGCTCAAAGAGCTCCACTTCCGCACCGAGGACGAGGAGCTGCAGGAGACGTTGATCGGCGCGTTCTCGGACGCCAAGGCGTTGAGCCGGATCATCCGGTCCGTCCCACCCGGGCTCCGGGAGCTCCCGACCGACCTCATCGACCTCGTGTCCGCGATCCCGGGCGACCGCGTGCAGCTCCTGATCGATATCCTCGGCCAGGAGCGGTCGCGGCACGCCCGATGGGCCGTCCGCTCGCTCCTCGCGCACTTCGCCGCGGACTCGTTGGACTACCTCGTCGAGCTCGTCGGGCTCCTCGACGGTCCCGCGCCGGGCGACCTGTTGCTCGTCGTCGCGGACCTCAACATGGCGAAGGCCTTCGAGGTCGCCATGACCATCGATGTGGATGCCGAGCACGAGCTGCTGTCCACCGCGATGGGCATCATCGAGCGGAACGCCTACTCGCGCGAGGTCGCACTGAAGCTGTCCCAGTTCCTCGAGTCGCAGCACGCCGATATCCGGTCGAGGTCGCTGAAGGTCCTCGTGTCCAAGCGCGAACGCTGGGTCTTCATGGCGATCATCCAGCGCCTGGAGCGGCACCATACGAGCGGGATCGAGCCCCACGAGATCGAGGAGCTGGCGACTGCCATGGTCCAGATCTGGCAGACCCGGGCACTCGACCAGTTCCAGCGCTGGATCAAGCCCAAGGGGCTCTTCCGCCGCGTCATCCAGGGCCAGGTGAACCTGAAGTGGGCCGCGGTCCACGGGCTCGCTATGATCCCCGACAAGTCGGCCGCGAAGTACATCCAGATGGTGATCAAGGACAGCAGCGGGCAACTGGCGAGCTACGCCGAGGAGTGTCTCACGCGGCAACGGTCGCTGACGGGCGGAGCGGGAAATGGCTGACGACATCGACAGGGCCCAGCAACAGCTCGCGCAGGACATCGCCGATGCGACGTCGGGCGAGGACAAGCAGCTCTCGCTCAAGGTCCGAGAGCTCGGCGAGCAGCTCGCGCGCCTCCTGTCGGGGCTCCTCAGGATGGCGCGGATGCACGCGTTGACCAACGCCGCGTTCGATGCACCGGTGTCGCAGTTCCGCGGCATACTCCGGGAGCTCTGGGAGATGCTCGGGACGGTCAACCTCGTCTGCGTCGAGGACCAGGTCTACGTCAACGACGTGCGCATCCGGTTCGAGATGTCCGCCGAGCACGTCGAGAGCCTGGCCGACGACCTCGCCCGGCACGGCGTGGGCGGCATCTCTTTCAACCAGGTGCTGGAGGAGGTGGACGTCCGGAAGCTCGTCGAGCTGTTCCACGAGCTGCCGCCCGAGGACGCGCCGCCCCGGCCCACGCTCCAGAAGAAGCTCGCCGAGGCCGGCATGGTCTCGATGGAGCTGCACGGCCTGTTCCGGTTCAAGGTCCAGGACGAGGTGGCGCGGTCCCTGGACCGCGACTATGCGCTCCTGTACACCATGGCCGTGGCCGTGGTGGGAGAGGCGTTCACCAACATCTCCGCCGACCGGCTCCCGAACCCGATCCCGGTCCGCCGCATGATCAACGAGCTCATCGATGCCGCGAAGCTCTGCAGCACGGCGGACCTGGCGACAGACCACGACAGGACGTTCACTCCCCTCGCCCGGCACACCATGATGGTCGTCGACCTCTCGTTGCTCCTCGGCAAGGCGGCCGGGCTGTCGGACGAGGTGCTCGCCGACCTGGGCATCGCAGCGGCGTTCCACGACGTCGGGTCCGCGATGACGGACGGCGGGTACCCCGTCCCGTACGAGCGACACGCAACCGCCGGGCTCAGGGCACTGATGCGCCAGCGTGGGTTCCACCAGGCGAAGACGCGCCGGTTGCTCGCCGTGGCCGAGCACCACAACCCCTTCGAGAGCGAGCGCGGTCGTCCGAGCCTATTCGCGCGTATCATCCATATCGTTGATGACTACGACCTCATGACCAGGAATCGGCCGAATGAAGGGCCGGTGATGGCGCCGACCGACGCGCTGGCGCGGATGATCAAGGTCAGCGGGACCGTCTACGACCCGGTCCTGCTCCAGGTGTTCGTCAACCAGATGGGGATGTTCCCGCCCGGATCGCTCCTCGCGCTCGCCTCGGGACGCACGGTCGTCTCGGTCTCGGGAGCACGCTCGCCGGAGACGTTCGCCAAGCCGCTCTGCCACGTCCTGCGCCGCGAAGACGGGACACCAGCGCGCAAGGGGACGTATGTCGATCTCGCCGAGGAAGACAGGATCTTCAAGCTGCTCCGGCCGCGGCCGGAACGCGCCACCGGGATCGACAACCCGAAGACCGCGACGAGCTGGATGCCCGACAGGTAGTCAGCGGAAGAGCTGCACCATGTCGGGGTGCGGCGGTGCGCCGAGCTCGCCTTCGCGGTCGAGCGCGAGCAGGGCCGTGACCTGGTGTGACGCCGGGAACCCGGTCAACGCGCGGACCGCCTGGTAGTCGAAGACGAACGACAGGTTCCACCGGAGCCCGAGCGTCGTGGCCACGAGCACCGCGTGGGTCAGGGCGATCGGGTGGTCGATCAGCGCGAACGGCTGCTCGCGGCGCACGTGGCTGACGATGAACGGCGCCGCGGCGACGGCGAGCACCGCGGCCGGGGCCGCGTCCAGGGGTACGACGAAGCCCGCGGCTCGCATGAGCTCCACGGTCCGGTCCCTGCCGCGGACCACGACGAAGCGCCAGGTCTGCCCGTTGTCCGCGCTCGGCGCCAGACGCATGGACTCGACGACGAGGCCGAGGTCGCGCTCGCCGGGGTCGACCCCGCCGAACGACGACGCGGGCTCGAGGGACTCGACCACGTCCAGGAGCGAGCGTGCGTCACCTTGCAGGGAGCCGAGGTCCGCGGCCGGGAGCGTACGCCCCGAGTCGAACCTGTCGAGGAAGCAGATCTTCTCGACGGGCTTGCGCCGTTGCGACACGGCGACGCGTGTGATCCGGTCCCAGCCGGCCGCGAGGAGCGATCCCTTGCGCCGGACTCCACCGTGGCCGAGCGCGACCACGGCCGGGATGCGGTCGTCGCGGCCGAGCCCGAGGTGACGCGCGGCCTCGCCGGAGTTGATGGCCGCGAGCCAGCAGCTCGCGAGCCCCCGGGTCGTGGCGGTGAGGACGACGAGCTCGCCGGCCACCGCGGCATCGACGTTATAGAAATGCCGGTCGGCCTCTCGAGCGCCGCGAGCCGAATCGCCGACGAGCACGGCGAAGCCCGCGGGCGGCGCGGAGAAGAGCCAGGGGTTGCCCTTGCCGATCAGACCCGTGGTGAGGGCTCCGATCAGCGGGCCGACCTGATCACCCGTGATGACCTCGACCCGCGCGGACCGCGATCCCAGCACCGACGGCGCGAGGCTCGCCGCGCGCTCGAGCGCGAGGCTGTCTTCCTGTGTCATCCCGGCCTCGGTGTAGACGCGCCACGACCTCCGGTCGATGATCGCTCGCGCGACCTCGTGTCGGCCTTCCGTTCCACCCATGATCCGAGCTCCTGTCGCTGCCGGTCGTTGTAGTTCGATCCAGGCGGCTGGACAATACCACCGATGAATCTGCTATCTTGGCTCTTGGTCGGAAACAACGCTCAAGGAGGAAGCTCGATGCACTCGCTCCGGATCTCGATGGTGTTGGTCCTGGGAACGATACTGGCTCTTGCGCACGGGTGCTCCGAGTCGCACCAACCGGACGGGGACGGCGACGTGGACTCGGACGGCGACGGGGACATGGACACCGACACCGACGTGGATGTCGATGGTGATGGCGACACGGATTCAGATGTTGACGTCGACACCGACGTGGATACCGACGTGGACAGCGACAGCGACGTGGACAGCGACAGCGACGTGGACAGCGACAGCGACGTGGACAGCGACAGCGACGGCGACACCGACGTCGAGTGCGACCCGCGGCTGGCCGAGCCGTGCCCGGACGGCGGCACGTGCGAGTGCGACTTCGAACGGTGCTGGTGCGAGCCGCCGCCGCCCGAGTGCTCGCCGCGCGATCCCGCGTCGTGTCCGGAAGGGTTCGAGTGCACCTGCTACGAGGACGGGTGCGTGTGCGAGGAAGTGCCGGTGATCTGCGATCCGCGCGATCCGACGTCATGCCCAGCCGGTCAGAACTGCGAGTGCGGCATGGAGGGATGCGGGTGCGTCGACGCGCCCCTGGGCTGCGACCCACGCGACCCCGCGGCGTGCCCTCTCGACGAGACGTGCGTGTGCGGCTGGGACGGGACGTGCACATGTCAACCCGCCCCCCGCTGCGTCCCCTGGGACCCCGCGACCTGCCCGGACGGCTACAACTGCGAGTGCACGTGGGACGGTTGCGCGTGCGTCGAGGCACCGCCGGAGTGCAGCCCCGACGACCCCGCCGCATGCCCCGAAGGGTTCACGTGCGAGTGTGGATGGGGCGGTTGCGAATGCGTGGAAGATACAGGCGAGTGCAACCCCTGGGACCCGGCCTCGTGTCCCGATGGGTTCACATGCGAGTGCGGGTGGGCCGGGTGCACGTGCGTGGAAGACACGGGCGAATGCGATCCCGACGTGCCGTGGGGCTGTCCCCGGGGCGAGACCTGCGAGTGCACCGATGCTGGCTGCTTCTGCACGGCGAGCGAGACGTGTGATCCCACGGACCCGAGGGCCTGCCCGCGTGGATCGACGTGCGAGTGCGGCGCGGACGGCGTGTGCACCTGTGTCGCGGTCGAGCGGTGCGACCCCACCGACCCGTCCGCGTGCCCCGAGGGCCAGACCTGCGAGTGCGGCCCCGGCGGGTTCTGCCGGTGCGTCGACTCGGGCACCGAGACCGCGTGCAACCCCCTCGACCCAACCGCGTGCCCGGACACCGAGCGGTGCGTATGCGACGCCGCCGGTACGTGCACGTGCCAGGCGATCTGAGGGACGAGTCCACGAGGGAGGCGCTTTTCTGAAGTTGCATGTAAGTTCCTCCCCCGGACCCCCTCTTCCAAAGACTTTAAACAGTATCCTATACTTCCCACGTGAGCTTCAGACATGCGGCGATACTGATCCTCTCTCTCCTGACGGCGTCGTGCGCCCAGTCGGGGAAAGACCCGTACGCGGGCTGGAGCCTGTACGTGGGCCCTGGCGACCTGTTCGCGGTGCGCTACATCACGCCCCCGTGGCAGGAGTGCAGCGGCACGGACTACGAGGCCGACTGTCACGAGTGCCCGGCCCACCTGCTCAACGCCACGGTCTGCGGCGAGACCGGTCAGTCCGTCACGCTCTGGATCCCGCCGCGGCTCCTCGACCCGGAGTACCTGCTCATCCCGCCCTTCAAGCTGGAGGTGACGTGGTTCGCTTCCGACCTCACCGCGCTCGATGCGGCCCGCTGGGAGCGGAACACGATGGCGGCCGCCGGGCTCGACATCCTGATCGAGCCGAGGGCCGTGACGCTCCACGACGGCACCGTCGCAGCCGAGACGGGATACCACGGGCCGATGCATATCATCACGCAGGACGACCCGGTCGATCGCCCCGACGAGCGCGGGTTTCGCGTGGTCTGGGTGGTGGAGGGCGGGACGGCGTACCGAGTGGCGCTCGACACGGCCGTCGCCATCTCGCTTCCCGAGGCCCGCGACATGCTCGCGAGCTTCACCCTCGACCCACCTGTGGAGGAGTGAGTGAGACGATCCCGCGCGATCCTCGTGTGCGTGATGGTGGTGTCGGTCGCACCGGTGCTCTCGCTCCCCGATCTCGCGCGGGCAGAACAGGCCGGCGCGGTCGAGTGCCCGACGTGCTGGAGGATGATCGCGCCCGGCCCCTGCCGCTGCCCCCACTGCCAGGCCCGTCTCCCCGGGAGGGAGTGTCCTCCTCCGAGCGGTGAAGATCGCCCGGCTGCGCCCGCTCCGAGACGGGAGGAAGAGGGCCCGGCCAAGGTCGAGACGCCTGAGCGGAGGCCTGGCAGTGACGAGCAGGATCCAGTCAAGCGCAGGCCCGCGAAGCGCCGGGTCTCGACGCCTGCTGTAGACCGCGAGGACCGTCCCGCAAGCGCACACACCGAGGGTGACCGGGCACCTGCGAAGCGCCGGCCTGCCAAGCGCCGGCCCACGACGTCCGCCGAAGACCGCGAGGCACGGCCCGCGCGCGAGCGCACCGGCACGGACGGTGGACGACGTCGCGGACCACCCGAAGAGCGTCGTGGCGAGGGTCGCGGGGACGAGACGGAGGGAGAGGGAGAGGGCGAAGGTGAAAGCCGAGAAGACCGGCTGCGACGCGGCCCGTCGCTCCTCGTCGGATACCGCTACTACGGCCTGATCGACTGGACCGGCGAGGGCCACACACACGCCATCGCGGTGGAGGGTTTTCCCCTGTCCTCGCCGCGCTGGCTCCGGATCGGGCTCGGGTTCGATACCGGGTTCCGGGTGCTCGAGCACGCCACCGACTGGGCCACGCGGTTCTTCGCGTCGCTCGGGATCCAGTACCCGTGGCGCGTGACCCCGTACGGGTCCGTCAACGTGGGCGGCGGCGTGGTGTACCGCAAGCGCTTCGCCCAGAACATCACCGACGGCATGTGGGCCTTCGGCGCCGACGTCGGCGCGACGTTCAGGATCTCGACCACCTTCGTCGCCGACCTCTGCCTCGGCTACCTGTACATGAGCTTCGACGACCTCGGCTTCCATAGCTTCACGCTGCGCGTCTCGATCGGGTGGTAAAGAGCCGTCACCGGATCGCGTCTTTCGGGCACTTCGACCAGCAGGCGCAGCACTGGAGGCACTCGGCGGCGTCGAACGTGCAGACGCCAGATCTCGAAGTGGACATCGTGGACCGGGTGGACGAGGTGGACGGTGTGGACCGAGAGCCGGGCGCGCGCCCTACTCCTCTTCGCCGGCTTCCGCGGCGGCGCGCTCTGCTTCATCCTGGGCCTTCTTCTCGGCCTTGGTCTTGGTGGCCTTCTTGGCGGGCTCGCCGTAGAAGTCGATGACGTCGGCCAGGGCCGTGCGCATCTCCTCGTCGTCCTCGGCCGCCTTCCGGGCCAGGCTGTATGCCTTCAGCAAGACGGGCTTCACGTTCTCGCCCTCGTACAGGATCGTGTCGCTGAGCATGACCCAGAGGTCCCCGATCTCTTCCAGCAATGCGACGTAGAGCGCACGCCGCTCGAGCCGCTCCTTGAGCCGCGCTGTCTCGAGGACGCCGGGCTTCTTGCCCTTGTCCATCTTGGCCAGGGGCCTGAAGAACCCCTCCCACTCCTTGCGGCCGACGAGATCGGCGACCGAGAGGAGAGCCGCGTTCTCACCGTCCCGAAACTTCCCCCTGGAGAACCTGCGCCGCTCCGAGTCCATCTTCCCGAGCCAGGGCATGGATGCCTTGATCCCCCTGACCTGCTTCGTGGCTCGTTCCACGGCAGCCTTGACTCTCTTGAGAGGGGCTTCGTCGAAGTCCTTCGTATCCGGGGTCCGCCGCGTCTTCCCGGAGGTCTGCTCCGCCTTGGACTGCTTCGTTTGCTTCTTCGATGTCTTCGCCTTCGCCATGCTCTCGACTCCTTCTCCGACCAGCCGATGATTGAGCCGCCGCATACGGAAGTCAACCGTATTCGTTGTTGGAACCGCCATTCCGAACCGATGCATCTGCTGTCGTGACCGGTCGACACTGCTGTTCTCACGGGATGACACTGCTGTTTCGTGCGGTCCGTACTGCTCGATCGACCGGTTGTATCGGCTCGATGGACCGGTTGTATCGGCTCGATCGACCGGTCGATACATGAGTCGGGACCGATCCTGGCCCATGTTCGATCTCTCGATCGCCCCCCCTCCACGATGGACCAAGGAAACGGTACAATGAGCCCCACTCAGGACGAAGGGGGTGCCTCGTGAGTATCCGGTCCGTGTCCATCGTCATGCTCCTCCTGCTCGCGGCTCCGCTCCCTGTCCGCGCAGAGACCGAGGAACCAGATCGTGAGCAGGACGCCGCCGAACCCAGTGGGCAGCACTGCGTCGGCGCGGGGTCGTCGCGCTGGGTCTGGCACCACATGCTGCTCGGTCAGTACGCGCCGTGGGGGCTGGAGCACACGGGCCGGGCGGGGTACTGCACGCCGTTCGTGCGGCGGCCCGGGATGCTCTGGTCCATGACCCACGCGGAGGTCGGGGTCGTGGAGATCCTGTCGCCCGCGTACGGCAACGTCGGCGGTTACGTGCAGGTCGCACCGATCTCACCGCTCGTGCTGCGGGTCGAGGTGACCTACATGGCCTACTGGCCGTTCCCCATGGACCGCGCGGGGTACTTCTCGCGCTCGGGCTACGACGACGACGTCCGGCCCGAGGTGCTGCCGTACGAGCAGGCGGACTCCGCGCAGGGGTTCAACGTCAACGTCGTCGCCGTGCTCCGCGCGAAGGTGGACCTGGGCCGGGTCGCGCTCGTCGTCCTGAACGCGCTCACGATCAGCTTCTGGCAGATGGGCGACGCCGACTATTACGTGCAGCCGCGCTACGAGCTCGTCATGGCGAACGCGGACTGGGCGCTGAACAACGAGGCGTTCCTCATGGTCGAGATCCCGCTGCCCCGGGACACCGGCCTGCGCGTCGGCCTGTACGACTCGCTCCGCTACGGCATCGGCTCCGCGCACGTCAACAACAACGTGGGGCTCGTCGTCATGCCGAGCTGGGAAGAGGCGGGCCGCTCGGTCCGCGGCCTCGCGCCGTTCTTCAGGATCGGCATGTACACGGACCACGACTTCCGGCAGGCCGATGTCACGCTCTACCTCGGCTTGCTCATGTCGTTCGACCTGAACGCCCTGCGGGACCATGAGAGTTGAGGGAAGACCCGGAACATGATCGCCCCCCGGACGGTTCGATCCGGTGCAAGGAGGTTCGATGAGGTACGGAGTCATGGCGGCGCTCGCGGTGCTGGCGACTGCCTGTGTCCCACCGTCGTTCTACGTGGACTCGCAGCAGCCGGACCAGGTCGTGGTCCAGGCGGCGCCGCAGGGCGGCGGCGAGACGACCGTGGTCGCGGGCACGGGCCAGGGCATGCAGTACCTGTACGTGCCCACGACCAACATCCCGGTGTCGCTCATCGAGCAGGTGGTCATCCGGAGCGAGGACGGACGGGTATTCACGCTGAGCCGGGCCGAGGTACAGGAGGTCGCGGCCGGGCGGGTGGCCCTCGGCATCCCGCCGGGTGTCACGACCGGTACGGTCATCATCGTGGCCGGCGGCCAGGAGCACGCGATCCCGTTCCATATCGCCCAGGCCATGACCACTCCGTACACGACGTACACCATGGACGCATCGTGTTGCGCGATCGCCGGGACGTGGACCGGGAACATCTCGGAGTCGGACCCGGGCGCGGTCGCGACCGCTGTGATCCAGGTCGCGGCCGACTGCCGGACCATCTCGGGCTTCATCCACTGGGAAGGGCCGCGGATCGGCTCCGTGGACTCGACCATCGACGGGATCTGGGACCCGGCGTCGCTGACGCTGGTAGCGCGCGACACGCAGCTCTTCAACGTGCAGCCGAACCCCGGCGGCGGCTTCTGTCCCACCGAGCGGTACCAGCTCACGCTCTCGCCCGACGGACGGTCCCTGACTGGTCTGAACATCTCGAACGCGGCGGCATGCCGGGGTCAGTCGAGCGTGTTCCTCACGCGGTGATGACATGAACGGCTCGTGGCACGCACAGGCAGAGAGCTCCGCCGCCTCGGTGGACATCTCCCCGTCGTTCACTCTGTCCACCCTGTCCACACCGTCCACACTGTCCACATACGGCCTTGGCGTGGCTCGCGCGTCTTCATCTGGAGTCTTCGAGGATGAGTGACAGGAAACGACGAGGATCCCAGACCCCCTTGATCGCCGGGCTCGTGGTCACGGCGGTCGTGGTCCTCGGATACATGCTCGGCACGAGGGCGCCGGCTCCGCCGCCGCGACCCGCGCCCCAGGCCCAGCTCGAGCTCTGGAAGTGCGTGGCGTGCATCAAGGTGCCGGGCAAGACGTGGGGCGCATGCCGCACCGTCACGGGCAAGGGCGACGAGACCGGCGCCCGGCGGTTCGCCCGGGAGCGGGTGTGCAAGGCCAACGACGTGCCCCTGGACGTCTGCGAGGTCGAGAGCTTGCAATGCTCAAAGCTCGAGAACGCCGAGGTCGTGGGCGCTCGCCCGAAGGTCAGGGTCGTCGAGACCGACGAGTGACGTTCATTCCCCCGTGTGTTCGGGAGCGGGCCCAGCCCGAAGGGCTTCGGTCGCATAGCCCGGGGATTCATCCCCGGGCACGTGAGCGTGAGCGTGAGCGCGAGCCTGAGCGTGAGCCTGAGCGTGAGCGCGAGCGTGAGCGGCACTGTGAGCGCCCCCGACCACCTCGCGGAACTGCTCGACGACCCGTCGGGCCGTGGCTTCCCACGTGTGCGTTTGGGCGTACGCCACGAGACGATCTCGGTCCCACGTCCGGGCGAGCGCCTCGCGCAGGCCGCGCTGGATGTCGTCCACGGTCCGGTCGACGAGGACGCCCAAGTCGGGGCTCGTGATGACCTCCGGGGTCCCCCACACGTTCGTCGCCACGACCGGCGTGCCGCAGGCCAGCGACTCGAGCAGCACGTTGGCCCACCCCTCCTTCTCGCTCGCCAGGCACATGACGTCGGCGGCGTTGTACCAGTCGATCAGCTCCTCCTGCCGGATCTTCCCCGGGAGGTGCACCACGCCGCGGAGCTCGTACTGGTCCATCAGGCGCTCGATGTCCTCCATGACGCCGGGCTCCTGGCCCGGGCCTCCGACGAGCGCGACCCGGACGTCGCCGAAGCCCTCCTCGCGCCGCAGCCGTCCGACGGCCTCCGTGAGGAGGTGCTGGCCCTTCCGCCGGATGATGTAGCCGACGGC
>Ga0233425_10009143_pt1 | contig 12728 bp, 12 predicted proteins | sample Watercolumn_Towu_2_FD_181712 | JGI IMG/M metagenome (GOLD analysis project Ga0233425, IMG submission 181712) | Freshwater microbial communities from Lake Towuti, South Sulawesi, Indonesia - Watercolumn_Towuti2014_140_MG | ecosystem: Environmental > Aquatic > Freshwater > Lake | place...
GCCTCCAGTTTGACTGCCCACTCGCGGATCGCTGGCGGTGCTTCTACGTCACCACGAGCGACCGCCGGCCAATAGCCCTCCATCATTTCGTAGGTGACCCGGCCCCACAGCATCGCCCCGCCGTCGTCCATTAGACGGGTGAAGTAGGCATGCGTCTCATCATCAGCGATGCCTTCTTGGTGGTCGACGCAGCCGTCTAGGGTGACGTTGATGCTGAAGATCAAAAGTCCCATGCAGCGATCCTATGCCATACGCTCGAAAAGCGCAGCGCTATTGCTCGCGATCGAGGTTCAGCGTCCGCTAAGGGTCGAAAACGGGCGTTTGAATGCTCGGTTCGCCCGCTCTTAACTGTCGATGCTTTGTCGAAGTCGATGACGTTGCCAAGCGCTTAAGAGCAGCAGCATCCCCGCTCCAACCAACAATGTGACGGCCGCCGGTACAACTTTTGGCACGTCGAACGTCCGCCTGTAGATGTTCGGTCGATAACAACTTCCCTCTTGTGGAACAATTTCTATATCTTCATCTTCAATGAATACTTCTGTAAATACAAATGACTCACAATATGTGGAGTAGGTCCTTAAGCCTGAGTAATATGTGATTTCATTCATATATCCTCTTGGCGTGCCTTTGAGGTAGGCAGTGTCTTTCTTTATGACCTTGGCACTTATTGGAGTTTGACTATGCGTATACATGTATGTTGACGCGTCAATCCATACGCTAAAGCCAATCAACGCAACTATTATAAATGAAAAAAACGTAAAAGCCTCTATTTTTTCTAGTGTTTGTATCCTCACTTTGATTGCTCGTCGTTGGGGCTTGGAGGCCCTGATGGCGATGTCGCGTTCCTAAAAGCGCGAACGTGGTAGGAACTACGAGGAAAAGTCTGCAACAGATCGCAAAAAGAATTTCGACGCGCTCACTTGTCCCTCATCGGCCTCGACCCGAAAAATCCCGATGAAGTTTATACACGGTATGCAGATGCCGAAAGCGAAGGACAGAAAGGAGCTTAACGCTTAGGTGACGAGGGCTGAACAACGGTGCACTGAGGCATCTACCAGACAGCAGCGGGGGGCAGATGGCCCTATTGAGGAAGCTCATCAGCGACACGGTGACATTCACTCTGGGCGGCGTTGCCGGAGGCATCGGGATGATGATCACTCACGAGCCCGGATCGAACGAGTTTCTGCTCCACTGGGACGCAAGCAAGATCGTCTACGCCCTGATAGGGTCAACCTTCACGGCGGCGATGGTAGGCTTGATCCGGTGGCACAAGTGGAGACGATCTCACCCTCAGGCTCTGCACTAAGAGCCTTTGTCTAGGCAGTGTTCTTTGATGGAGCCCTGGGTCTCATTTGGGTCGGAAGCGGCGGTTCTAAACGGGCAGGTAGAATGTCGGCTTCTGGCGCTGTGCGGACCTGCCGCCCATCCTTGCCGGTTGTGGAGTGCTTCGGACGCAGCGTTGACCAGGGTCCACTCTGATGGTCCATTCCCCAGGTCCGATGCCGCTCAAGACGGGTGATCGAGGGTCTAACCCCTTGATGTCGTACCCCTTCGGTTTTGGCTGAGAATCCTGGCGCCCCAGCCAAATTCCCCCGTAAGTCTCTGAATTCGAACGATTTCCCGCTGAAGCGGGAGGCGTCGGCACACATCGGTGTTGCACATGCGTGTCTCACACGAGGTGTCCGGTGCCGGCTATCGCTCATGCTTACAGGCGCGGTGGGAGCTATTCCTGGCGCCGCCGGATCCCGCTGCCGCTGATCCGATTCTGCCGTTCCAGGCAGCTCGTGGTAAGCCTAGGCACGCGCGACCCAGCCAGGGCACGCTTCCTCGCGAGCCAGCTCACGGCTCATTCCGATCAGCTTTTTCATCGCGCCATGAGCGAGCCCGAACCCGATCTCATCATGAGCCGCCGCCAGCTCGACGGCATCTTTCGCGAAAGCCTATTGGCCCACCTCGAAAAACTCGACCGGATCGCTGCGGCAGAACGTGCAGAACCGGACTTCGATCCTGAGGCGAGCCGGCGTGCCGATCGGCGTATGGGATGGATCCTGCGTATCCTTGGAGCGCGCGGCGCGGCAGCGACCATTGATACTCCGTTGGCTGATGAGATGCGTCGCGACGGGCTGAATGACCTCGACATTGAGGAAGCACGGGCGACGCTGGCCGCGATGGTGCGCCAGAACGGCCACCTGATGCCTCGCGCTCGGCTGGAAGGGCTGCTCGCAAACCAAGCGGTCGCACCGACCATGACTAACTTGTCTCTAGCTCAGGAGATTGCCTTCCGCGGTATGTCCGCGGCGGCCTTTGCAACTGAGCGCCGCTACGATGGTCTTCGGATCGAAGAGGTCACACTGCGCGACGCGATCCTGCTGAGGGAAGCGCAGGTGCCGCCGGAGGCCACAGGCTCGACGGCAACCGTGAGTACAGCTCGTTCGCAATCAAACGCTGATGCCGTCCCTCAAATGCCGACAGGCGTTGCAATCGTGTCAGCAAGCCCGGACCTCGCGCTGGATACGACGGACCAAGAGCCTCATCAGAAGGGGATGCATCCAATCATAGCGTTCGGGGAGGCGATGATCGCCGGGCGCGCTCGTGACGAAACCTGGGATGCAAAAACACAGCACCAGGCGCGTCAGATTTTTGCCCTGTTCGCCAAGCTACTCGTCGAGAACGGCCTCATCCGTGTGACTGATCTTCGGCAGAGCCATTTTGCCGAATTAGTTGATCTTTTGCGGTCCGTCTCGCCGTCGTATGGTAAGAGCCCTCGTGATGCCGAACGCAGCACTGCCGAACTGCGTGAGATTGGCGCCAAGCTTCCAACCAACAAACGAGGCATCGTCGGGGATACCATCAACCGTCACCTGACTTTCCTCGGACAGCTTGTAACATTTCTCAAAGCGCAGGGCCTCGCGATTGATGCGAGCATCGATCTCGCGCTCCTTCGCGCCCGCAAGCGGGACAGGGCACGTAACCGGCGACCATCTCTTAGCAACGACGATGTTGCGGCGATCTTCCGACTGCCCTGCTTCACAGGCTGTCGTTCGTGGCGCGATCCGTTTACCACCGGCGATCAGGTATTCCATCGCGCTTTGTACTTCGCAATTATTTTACTCTATTATACAGGCGCGAGACGAGAGGAAATTGCAGGACTTCATGTCGACGACGTGGAGGAGGCAAGCGGGATTGCATACCTTGCTTTTCGATTCAACGAAACGCGTCGTCTTAAGAACGTTCAATCTATTCGGTTTGTCGCTTTGCACCCAGAGGTGCTCCGCCTCGGGTTTTTGGACTACGTCAAAGCTGTTCGCGCACTCGGATACGGACTCGTGTTTCCGGATCTAAAATCGCCAAACTCAAGCTCGCCGCTCGGCGATCGCCTCTACGATGAATTTAGCAGCGGACTTCGAAAAGCGATCTCAAACGAAGCAGAGCGTAAAAAGGTCATCCACTCCTTCAGACATTCGCTCGGCAACAATCTTAAGCAAGCCCGCGTTCACACGGAAATCAGAGCCGACATCCTTGGACACGCCGGGTCCGGTGAAACAGACGAGCGTTATTGCGATCCGACAGCTCTGGCATTGATGCTGGAGGAGCTGAAAAAGGTTCCAGCGGTCACCAACCATCTAGCGCAGAAGCCAATACAGCTGCTCCCGTGGGTCTCCGCAAAAGAGCGGCCGCCATTCGCAAGAGCCCGCAGACGCTCCATCTCTCGGGGATAAGTGGGCCCGGCAGGACTCGAACCTGCAACCAAAAAAGCTATTGCTGCCAGCGCTCTAACGAGCGTCCACGCGTACAGGTTATGCAGTTTGTGCGGGAGCTGCAAGACGGAGCGCCGGCACTTACGTTTGAAGGTGCCCGCAGCGCGGCCGGTCCTTCATCCAAACTCTCGTATGAGGCATTTCCGCAAGGGGGTCGGTGATCGACGTTTCGGACGGGCGGGGGAGCCGGGATGTCGTGCGAGCGCCGGGCTCGCGGATCCACTCGTGTCCGGCGGAACAGAACGTTCCTGACCAAGATGCCTCATGCGAGGCGAACCGGCTGAAGGCGGCGGGACCCATCTTTGGCGACGGCAGCAAACCCCGTCGAGCTCCGGTCACACGCCTGCCCCCACTCGTCCGACATGCCGTGGACCGGCCCGGCGGACGAACCTTGATCCTCAGGCCGCTTTCAGGCGCGCGCCCTCTGGAACCAGCCCGGTGGCGAGATAGCGCCACAGGGCGACCAGCAGCTTGCGCGCCAGCGCCACCGCGGTGATCTTGCGGATGCGCCCGCGTCCGGTGCCGAACCGCTCGACGAACCAGCGGGCGAGCCCGCTGCCCGGCTGATAGCGCAGCCACAGCCACGCCAGCTCGACCATCGACTTCCGCAGGAGTGGGTTCCCGGCCTTTGAGATGCCCTGGTCGCGCTGTCGGTCGCCGCTGGCGTACGGGTTCGGCGTGAGCCCGGAATAGGCGGTCATTTGCTTGCGGTTGGCGAACGGCTGGTACAGCGCCTCGCGCACCAGCACCGTGGCCAGCTCGGTGCCGATGCCACCGAGCCGGGCCAGACGCGCCACCTTCTCGGCGTCGGCGTCCGTGACGGCCGGATCCGCCACGGCGGCATCGCGCTCGGCCTCGGCGGCCGCAACCTGTTCGAGCACGAGTTCCAGCCGCCGGAACTCGCGCTCGATCTCGCCGCGCAGGCGCTGAGGCAGGTCGCGCCCGTCGCCGGTGCGCACCTCCTTCAACCGCTCCCAACGGTCGCGTCGCAGCGGCTGGAACGTGTAGACGCCCTGGGTGGCGAGCAGGCCCTTGATCCGGTTGACGTGCTGCACCCGCTCCGCGATCAGGCGCTGGCGCTCGCGATGAGTGCGCCGCGCATCCTCGCGCTCGACCGAGGGCACCTGCACCATGCGGCAGGCGGCGTGATCGCCGCGGCACCACGCCATCAGGGCCCGGAGCAGCATGGCCGCGTCGAGCCGGTCGGTCTTGGCCCGTCGCGCGCGGCGGTCGACCTGGAGGCTGCCGGGATCCATGACGAAGCAGGTGATTGCCTCGGCCGCGAGGCGGCGCTGCAGCCAGAAGCCGTCGTATCCGGCCTCGTAGCCGAGGATGATCGCGACCTCTCGGCCGGAGCTGCGCTGTTCGCGAGCCTGCAGGCGGCGCAGCAAGGCGAGCAGGCCCTCCACGTCGCCGCCGCTCACCCGGTGTGCAGAGGTCTTCCCGCTCGGGACGGCCTGGGCGGCCAGGAGCCATGCCGACTTGCTGAGTTCCAGCGTGACGAACACAGCAACCTCAGGCAGGTTTGTCTGGATCTGTTCACGATCAAGCATGGCCAACTCCGGTCCAAGGTCAGAGAACCGGAGAGTGATCCAATCTCCAGCTCCCTGCATGGTATCTTTGGCCATTCATGCGGCGTGGCAGAGCGCGTAGGCCCAGGGCGCTGGCAAACGGAAGCGGGGCTTTGTTCGGGCGCGTCGGCGCGGTGATGTTGCTAAAGTCCGCTCGCCGACCGGCCGAGATCATCGTCGATGACCTCGACGTCGACAAAGCCGCGCTGGCGGGCGACATCGACCAGATTGTACTGGCGCCGTTTGCTCTCGAGATTGGTCATGACCTGGGATTGCGTCGACTGCCGCACATAGACGACCGCCGTTCGCTTCAGGATGGCTGGCGGGAGCAGCTCAGCGCTCGTCATCGTCAAGCTCCTCGACGCCGAGGCCGCCGGCCTGCATGAGGATCTGCGCCAGCATTGCGACGACCGTGTCGCGTTCCTGAGCGCTCAGGCCCTCCAGCCCGTCCTGTTCGAAGAGGAAGCTGATCTGCCGATCCGGCACCGCGGCCGGCCGCTTGAAAGGTTCCATCCTGTGCCTCCGGAACGATGCCGACATCGCTCCGGAACTTTGCGGGGCTGTCTGCCCCACTCAACAGCCGCGCCAGCTCGATCAGCGCCGTGACATCGACGCGCGGAGACCCGGACGTCATGCCGGCGCAGTGAACCGGGTCGAACATCCATCCGGCCATGACGATCACAACGCCGGAAGGCGCTTGCACCAGGAGAATCGGGCCGTACGTCCGCTGCTCGACCCGGCGCACCAGCACCTTCCGGCCGGAATGGGGGTGCCCGCGATAACGAACCTCCGCTTCCTGCCCGACATGGGCAGAATGAACGGGTGATGGCGGTCGGGCGCAAGAACTACCTGTTCGCCGGTTCAGATGGCGGCGGAGCGCGGTGGGCCGTCATCGCTTCTTTGATCGAGACGGCCAAGCTCAACGGCGTCGAGCTCTATGCCTACCTCACCGACGTGTTGACCCGGATGAGCAGCGGTCATCCGGCCCGAGATCTCGACGTACTCCTGCCTTGGAACTGGTCGACCGCCGTCAAACCGGCAGCAAACGTGTGAAAGCCTGACGCTTACCATCGTTACCCTCCTGGATCGGAAGGAAACGTCCGGGGCCGGGGATCCAATCCATGCCCCTGACGGAATCCCATGGGCCGGACCTTGGGCTCGGCACCGACGCGCCACGCCCGCGACCGTTCGTGAGCCATCACATGACCGACCTCCCGAGGCCGACACCGGGCCCGGCGTTCATGGACAGAACCGCCCAGCATGAGCTGGCGAGGGGATCTGAGCCGCGTCGGCTCAGTCGCGTGGATGCCCTGCCCGACCGTCGGCGTGCGATTTGGGCTCGGGCGGACCCCGAGGCGGACGGCTGGCCGGTCCCGCGGGAGAGCCCCTTCACAGGAACTTGAGCGGGTCCTTCTCGGGCGGGGGCGGGGCCACGTCGGCCCGGTTCCACCAGCCGCCGCCGAGCGCCACGAACAGGGCGGCGGTGTCGGCGTACTGGGTGGCGCGCGCGCCCGCCGAAGTGACCAGGGCCGAGAGGTAGCCCTGCTGGGCGATCAGCACCTGGACACGGGCCGCTCCAGGTTCGAGGCGTCAACGTCGGCTTCAAGGCCATACACGAACGGGCCGCTCTGCCAAGCATACCCGCCGAACAGGCCGCCGAGCGCGGTGGTCGCATCGCGCCCGGCATCGTTGCGGCCCGTGGCATCCCCGGTGCGGAATTCCGGCACCGAACGGCGGCCGATCATGCCGGAACCGAAGCCGAAGCTGCCGAAGGCGTCACCGGCGCTGCCCTGCCATCCGATATAGCCGCCCGCCCAGGCACCGAAGGAGGGCAGGTGCGTCGCGTCGTGTGGCGTCGGCGTGGCGAGATTGGCCCCGTGGGCGCCGGTGGACACGCCAGCGAGCAACGTCGCAACCCCTGCACCTGCGCGGAGGCGTCCTGCGGCCTGTCTCCACCGGCTCATCGTGCCGCCTCCACATGCGTGAACCGAACCCGGACTAGCGATGCGGTGACCAGGACACGATGCGGCATCCGCCCAAACTTGGCCGCGCTGCTAACCATGGACGAGCGGCTTCGTGCAAGCCCGCCGCCGGGTTCGGGTTGAGCTGACGACCCCGGCCGATGAGATAGCCACGCGTACCACCGAGGTAGACACCGCCCTCACGCCCCTCGCCACGCCTATGGAGCGGGACGGGGAGAGGCCGAACTTCCAGAATTCAAGCGGCATAGCGTGTGGGTTGCTCGCAGCGACGGCAGCCATGCCGCTCTTCCCATCGGCCGTAATCACGACTGCGAACCCGCGTGCGGGCGAATGGGGCGACATTCGAAACGCATCGTGGTCGTGCGCGCGATCGATCGTTCCCCGAATGCCGCGGGTTCGGTCAGGGGCGCGTCACCGCCGAAACAGGCGGCAATCTCCGGGTGCGCCTGTTTTATCGACGGCCGATGACGGTTCGATGCCACTTGTGAGCTTCTCGGCTGCGCAGCACAGCTGGCGCGGGGCGACCGGTACGGGCGCCACCCCCCGGCCTCGAAGCCTGCGCTGGAGGGCGTGCGTGGCGTCCATGTCGTCCCGTCCGGGATGATCCCGGCGGGACAGGTTTGCGGGAACCGGCTTGCTCTCGAAAGGAGGACGGGGCCCGCAGGTCGGCCGATCGTCGTCCGCTGACGAAGCCCACTGCGGCGCACCGCTCATGAAGCCCCGGGCTCAGGCCGCATCGTCATGTCCGGGCACCAAGGCGGCGATTGTCCGATCAAGGCCGCATATGGCGTCGCACCGAGCCCGATTATCTCGGCGGTTTGTGGATCGGCCGCCATCGTAGGCCCGGTGCGGATGATCGCGACCTGCTTCACGGGGTCTGCCCGAGGATTAGGTCCGACGCGTGCCGGGAGGCCGGGTGGCCTGTGGCCGCCTGGTGGGCGACCGAGCACGCCTCGTAGTGGTCGCCCCTGGCCAGCATGGTCAAGCGCCGCTCGCCGGGAACAGCCTTCCTGACGGCCAGGAGCGCGCGTCCAGACGGCCACGACACAGTCTCGGCACCCGGCTCGGTTTGCGGCTGACCGTACCGCCGCACGCCCTCCCGGTAGATGGCCTCGTAGCGCGACGGCAGTTCGGCCTCCGAGAGCGGACGGCTGAGCCAGATGACCTGCTGCAGGCCCTCGTCCCGGCAGACTTCCAGGATGACCTCGTCCGTATCGATGCCCGCGGCCAGCGGACGGTCGTGGAAGTAGGTCAGCGCCGTGATGTTCGCTTCGCGGTCGACCATCGAGGGCTTCGGCACCGTGTCGACGGGTCCCCAGGACAGGCCAAATGGGGCTTCCTGAGCATGGGCTCCGTGCAGGCAGCCGAGCCAAAGCAGGGTCGACAGGGCGCTGCGTCTCATCGTCGTCTCTCCCTCCGTTGATCCGCGACGTCCCCGCACGTCGTCGCTGGCGCGCGACTGAATCATGGATTGCGATCTCGAGCGGCTCTTCCGGACCGAGCACGAGACCCCCCGCGGGAATACTCCGAGATCATCGATGTTGGGCTCGAGCACGACTGTGCGCAACCATTCCTTGCAGCGCTGGTTCTCTCGTCGCTATCCCCGGTTCCAGGGCGAGACGGTGTTCTCATCGGCCTCGAACGGTATCGGACTTGCGCCGAGAGCTGCCGGAAGATGGCCGCCTAGCGCGCGAGGCGCTCGTCGAGCGTCTCCCCTCATACCATGTGTCAGCCGTCTCAGGTCGAGGAGATACGTCATGATCGATGCAAGCCAGATCAAAGAGCACATGGAGGTCAAGGCGTCCGATGGGCACCATGTCGGCACCGTCGACCACATGCAGGGATCCGATCAGATCAAGCTGACCCGGAACGATCCGGCCGCGCACGGCGCGCATCACCTCATCCCGCTCGCCTGGGTCGAGCGCGTCGACGCGCATGTGCACCTCAGCAGGTCGAGCCAAGAGGTCATGACGCAGTGGCAGAGCCAAGGCTGAGACCGACCGCTCCTTGCTCCTCTAGCGGCTAAAGGTTCTAGGCTGCCGGGGAGCAGGAGGATCTCATGACGGGACACAGTGCGGACGCCGCGCGCGAGAACGGTTCGACCTTCACCTGGAAGGTCGAGGGGATGGATTGCGCCAGCTGCGTCGGCAAGATCCAAACGGCGTTGGCCAAGTTGCCGGGCGTCAGCGACGTCAGGGCTTCGACGATCACCGAGACCCTGACCGCCACGATCGATCAGACCCAGATCTCCTCAAGGACCGTCGAGAAACGCGTGGCCGGCCTCGGCTACACGCTCACGCGCAAATTGCCGCCATCCCTCACTTCCGGTCCCGAGCACGAGCTGCTCGGCCGCCGCGATGCGAACGCAGCACACGGCTGTGGTGAGCCGGGCTGTGACCAGGACGAGCAGGCACCCCTGACGGCGGCAGACCAGCATGACGGCGTTCTCGCAAAGCAAGGGCACGCACATGGCGAGAGCGCTGACAGGCCTTGGTGGCAGGCCAGCAAGGGCCGTCTGGTCCTGTTCACCGGCGCCATGCTCGCCCTGGCTTGGACGATCAAGCTCAGCGTTCCCGCGCTGGCCTTCTGGGCATTCGTGGGCGCGACGCTGGTCGGGGTCACGCCGGTCGCCCAGCGCGCCATCGCGGCCGCGCGCGCCGGCATGCCGTTCACGATCGAGATGCTGATGTCGATCGCCGCTGCCGGCGCCCTGTTCATCGGCGCCGCGGAGGAAGGCGCCCTCGTCGTGTTCCTGTTCGCGGTCGGCGAGGTGCTGGAGGGCGTGGCGGCCGACCGAGCCCGCGCCGGCATCCGGGCGCTCGGCGAACTCGTCCCGAAAACAGCGTTGGTCGAGGAGAACGGCATCGCCCGAGACGTGCCGGCCGCCTCGCTCACGATCGGCCAGACAGTGCTGGTGCGACCGGGCGATCGCATCCCGGCCGACGGCGTCATCCTCTCCGGCACGTCCGGCATCGATGAGTCTCCTGTGACGGGGGAATCCTTCCCGAGCACCAAAGGGGCGGGGGACGGCGTCTTCGCGGGCTCGATCAACCGCGAGGCGGCACTCCGGGTGCGCGTCGCCAAGGCCGCCGAGGATAACACGATCGCGCGCATCATCCGCCTCGTCGAGGAGGCGCAGGAGGCGCGCGCGCCGACGGAGCGCTTCATCGACCGCTTCTCGCGCTGGTACATGCCGCTCATCGTCGGCCTCGCCCTCCTCGTCGTTCTGGTGCCGCCGCTCCTGTTCGGGGGGGCTTGGTCGACCTGGGTCTATCGCGGGCTCGCGCTCCTGCTGATCGGCTGCCCGTGCGCGCTCGTGATCTCGGTGCCGGCCTCGATCGCATCGGCCCTGTCGGCCGGCGCGCGCCGCGGCTTGCTGATGAAGGGGGGCGCCGTGATCGAGGCGGCGGCGAATACGCAGGTCATCGCCTTCGACAAGACAGGCACGCTGACCGAAGGAGCGCCGCGGGTGACGGACGTCGCGGTCTATTCCGGTAGCGAGGCTGAGGTGCTGCGGCTGGCTGCGGCCGTCGAGACCGGATCGAACCATCCGCTCGCCGTCGCGATCGTGGAGTGGGCCAGGACGACGGGCTGCCGGATCCAGCCCGCCGACGGGGTCAGGGCCGTTCCGGGTCAGGGCGTGACCGGCTCGCTCGGCGGGCAGGAGATCTTTCTCGGTGCTCCGCGCTTTGCCGAAGGCGGTACGACCTGGCCGGCCGGGGCGAGCGAGCGGAGCGCCGCGCTTGAAGCGGAGGGCAAAACCGTCACGGCGCTCGTGGTGGGCGGCCGTTTGGTGGGGCTGATCGCCCTGCGCGACGAGCCGCGTCTCGACGCGAAGTCGGCTCTTGCAGCCCTACAGGATCTCGGCATCCGTCCGATCATGCTCACAGGCGACAACGCGCGCACCGGTGCGGCGATCGCGAGCGCGCTCGGTCTGGAGTTCCGCGCCGAGCAGATGCCCGATGACAAGGTCGCGGTGATCCGGGCGCTCGGGGTGGGGGGCCGGGTCATGATGGTGGGCGACGGTATCAACGATGCACCTGCACTGGCGGCGGCGAGCGTGGGTATCGCCATGGGTTCGGGCACCGACGTGGCCCTGGAGACCGCCGACGGCGCGCTCCTGAGGAGCCACACCTACGACGTCGTGGAGATGATCCGCTTGGCGCGGGCCGCCATGGCCAACATCCGCCAGAACATCGCCGTCGCGCTGGGGCTCAAGGCGGTGTTCCTGGTCACGAGCGTGCTCGGGCTGACGGGCTTGTGGATCGCCATCCTGGCCGATACGGGGGCCACCGTGATCGTCACCGCGAACGCGCTGCGCCTGCTCGGGTTCTTCGGTTCCGGCGGCACGCAGGGCGGGGGCGACACGGCGCAGCCGAGCGAGGCTCTCGAGCCCGCGGCGTGAGCGCGTGCGTCCCTGCCCCGCAGTCCGGGCTCATCGCTGGAGGAGCGGCGGTTGGGCCGGTTCGCTGCCCCGAGGAATGCCGGCGCCGCGGCGAGCCATCAGGCCGTGATCGTCAGGGTGTCGACGCATCTTTTTGCTCCGCCGCCCGCGTCACCGGGACGCTGTGATCGTCCGCTCAGGAAAGAGGAACCGGAATGGGTGCAGGGCATGATCATGGAGCAACCCTCGGCGGCTCGGCCGCGGGGCGGCACCGCGGGCGCTTGGTCTGGGCGCTCGGGCTGACCCTGACCTACATGGCCGCCGAGGTGGTCGGCGGCTTGCTGACCGGCAGCCTCGCGCTCCTGGCCGATGCCGCCCACATGCTCACCGACGCAGGAGGTCTTGCGCTGGCACTCCTGGCGATCCGCTTCGGCGAGCGGCCCGCGACGCCGCAGCGGACCTACGGCTACCTGCGCGCGGAGGTGCTCTCGGCGCTGGCCAACGCCGTCGTGCTCCTCGTCCTCACAATCTACATCCTCTACGAGGCCTACCGCCGCTTCGTCGACCCGCCCGAGGTCATCGGCGGCCCGATGCTGGCGGTGGCGACCGTCGGCCTGGTGGTCAACCTGATCAGCATGCGCCTCCTGTCCGGCGGCTCGTCGGAGAGCCTGAACGTCAAGGGCGCCTACTTCGAGGTGCTCTCCGACATGCTCGGCTCGCTCGGGGTGATCGTGGCGGCGGTGATCGTGATGGTCACGGGCTGGCGGCTGGCCGACCCGATCGTGGGAGCCGGCATCGGCCTGTTTATCGTGCCGCGCACCTGGAGTCTGCTCAGCCAGGTCACCCATATCCTGCTGGAGGGCACCCCGCCCCAGGTTGACGTCGTGCTGCTGGAGCGCCGCTTGGCCGAGATCCCAGGCGTGGCCGGCGTGCACGACCTGCACGTCTGGACCATCACCTCGGGTCTCGACGCGATGAGCGGGCACTTGGTGGTGCCTGGGGCGGGTGACGCCGCCCGCGTGCTGCGCCACGC
>Ga0233425_10009144_pt1 | contig 12725 bp, 11 predicted proteins | sample Watercolumn_Towu_2_FD_181712 | JGI IMG/M metagenome (GOLD analysis project Ga0233425, IMG submission 181712) | Freshwater microbial communities from Lake Towuti, South Sulawesi, Indonesia - Watercolumn_Towuti2014_140_MG | ecosystem: Environmental > Aquatic > Freshwater > Lake | place...
TCCTGTTTTAATTCTTATTTAAATGTATATATAATATAGCTGACCTAATTCTTCTGAAATAAAGGTTTATCAGCCAAGAATTTATAATAATAGAATTTTTTTTAAACTCAACATCATTATATTTTTTCTCATAACGATTATTTGTTTCTATAAATCTTAAAATTGAATCCAGATTGAAAATTAATCCAAAATCAAAACCAATTTTTATTATACTTTTAAATGAATCTACTATTAAATTATTTATTAAAATCATTTCATCAATTTTATGTATTTCACCTGAATTTAATAATATCATTTCTTCATTAAATTCAGCGTGTCCTTCATGTCTTCCACCAAAATCAATTATTAAACCGTCTTTTTCATATTTTTTAATTATTTCATAATTATTTAATAAATATATACTTTTTTTAGAAATATTTTGTAACTGAACAGATATTTTTAAAGTATCATTTTGACAAAAATTAATTTTATTTGTTTCAAAAATCAAATTTATAACATCATCTTTATAAATATATGATTGTTTTTGTATTGGTGATTCACAGTTTAAATCTTGAGAAGGGGATTTAATATTAAAAAACAAAGAAAAAAATAAAATAATAAAAATAATTTTATTAGTTAGGAACATAATGACCTACCTCTCCCGGTTTTGAGACTTGTTTTTTAAATTTTGAAGCTTTTTCGTTTGCAGATAAATGTGCACCGGTTCCGTTTACACGTTTATATGGTTGTTTTAATTCGGTTCGATAATAATTTTCAGCAAGTTCGTGGAATATTACTTCACTTCTTGGCACAAATTTATTATTAATACCTGGATATGTCCATTTCCCGGTACCTAATGTAATTTGTCCACTATATCCTTCTTTTGGCAATTCTCCTTTTGGATCTGGTGCATTATCAATATTTCTTTCAGTAACTGATAAATTTACTATACCAGAAAATTTTTCAGTATTGTTTAAATTGAAAGTAAAAACATCACCTACATTATATTGTTCACTTGGGTCTCTTACAATTCCTGTAGTTAAATCAGATACTTCATACAAATATTTATTACTGCTATTTACCATCATAAATATTAAATCTTTTGCAGCATCTGACCCTATATCTTCAATATTAAACTCATTTATATCGAGTAATACAACTCCATTTTCGTTAATAGTAATATGTTTAGCAAAATCTTCATTAAATAATGATCTAATATCTTCAAGGGCTTTAGTCATATCACCACCTAGTACTAATATTTTTCCATTAATATCTTTTAAAATTACAGGGTTTAATATTCCATATTGATACGGTGAAAAAGATAGATATTTATCATACAACGGCTCCATCTGTAGCCATCTTCCAATTCTTGAATCATAAAACCTCGCACCAAAATAGTCATAAGTACTTTCTTTGTCCCTCTCTTTTCCAGTGAATTTATATTTTAGAGTATCTATGTATGCTCTTCCTGTTAATTCGTATCCCCACGGGTCATAACCATAGCGGAAATCTTTTGTATTGCTCATATCATCATTTTGAATCATTCTTGCTATCTGGTTTGCTGAATTATATATATATTCAAACGTCGAAGTGAATCCATCTATAATATTCCACATTTTTATCACTCTTCCTCTCGCATCATACCTATAATACTTTAAGTTCCAATCTTCTGTTCCAATAGTCCTGTATGCAGTTGCACAAAGATTTCCGATTGAAAAATTCGGAGCATTATAATAATCCTGCGGAGGATAGAAAATATTTCCCGCAAATGCTGTTGAGAGTGTGTCATAGACATTAACAGTTAAAAAGCTTTCCTGATGGTTATTATAATTTTCAAAATCATAAGTATTATCAGGATTTAATTCATCCCAGTAGGGAATATCACCATCGGTATATGCATCGGCGGAATACAGCAATCTATTGAGTTTATCATAACCTCTGAAATTTAATTTATTCAATAATGTTTTATCCAAAGCGGACCTAAGAAAAATTTATTTAAACTTTGTTCAAATTGAATACCTTCTTTATCAGATAAAAATTCAATTACTTCTACATCATTTATGAATGATTTATTAAAATTAAAATCCCTTGCATAACCTATATTAAGATATACACCATCTATGATTGGAATATTTTTATATTTGGTTGAATAAATATAATTACTGAAACTTTTTTCATATAAATTATTTTCAATTATTAAATAATATTCAAATTCATACTTAGAGTGATTGGGAATTTTTCGAAGCCATATAATATTTTCATATCCTAAATTATATTCCCAGTCACCTAATAGATAAATTTGATAATTACAAATATCACTATTTAAATTATTAAGTTTATGAATATATCTATAATAAGACGCTGGGTCAAAAATATAAATCAATGAACTGCTGTTGTTATTTATTGTAAATTTAATAACTATGGTATCTCTATATTTTTTCAGCGTGTCTTTATATTGTATTTTAAATTCAACACTATCTTTTTCGAATCCAGCTGTATATAGATTACTTTCTTGAGAAAATATATTTGAGAAAATATTCAATATTACAAATATTAATAAATTATTTCTCATTACTTTGCCTCCTCTTCTAATATAAATTCTTTTTTTGTTCGCATTGTTAATGGATTACTTTTAGTCCCTCCATAATAATTTTCATTGGCAATATTATGAGCTTCTTCCCATGTTTTTTTGTTAACAGTTCTTTCAAATTTAAAATTTAATTTATTAATAATTTTTTCTAATACCCCTAAGTAATCTTGATGTAAAAACAGATTCTGTTGAAATATAAATTATATTTTCATTTAAAGGTATAATACATAACGGTGTTTCGCTTGAAGCAAATGTTAAATTGCGTTCAACAAAAACCTGATTATTTGTATAAATTAGACCATTATAAAATTGTGAGATTCCATTATCATATTGTGTTGCAATCAAATTATTCATGGAAAATCCTCCAATTAATGAATTAAATTCCAATGAACTGCTATGATAAATTTCGGCCCATTTTTCGTTTTTGAACCAGAAAAATGAATGTAATGATGACATAATGAAATCGTTATTTAAACATAAATAATTCCAATCAACATATTTTATAAAATTAGTTTCAAGAATTTCTTCGGATATGTTAATAATAGTATCATTAACAATTTTTTTAATATAGTATTTTAATGGCTCATTGGGATTAACATTCTGATTATTTTGACAATATATATAAACTATATCATCATTATTTTTATAAAATTTTAATCGGTGCATTTTTTTTTCTAAATTAAATCGCGTAAAATTATCTGACTCAAATTTATAAAAAATTTCATTCATTGTAGAGATCCATAATGAATTTCCTTCATTTATTATAATATGACCAAATGCAATAGTTGAATCATCAGGTGCAATATAAGTTTCGATATTATTTGATTTTAATATTTTTAAAACAGCATGATTATTTCCATTTGCAAAAAAAAGACCTCCAATATAAATTGTATTTTTATCTTTTGCTTTTAATGAAATAGGTCTAAAATATGGATCTCTCAAATCTATATTTCTATATTGCAGTCCATCATAATGGACTAAATAAGGAAGTTGTGAAAATATAATATATATATCATTTGTATCAAACGGAATAAAACCTTGAATAGAATAGCTAAAGCTGTCAATTTTCCATTTGAAAAAGTCAACAGTATCGACAGTGAAATTTCCACTGGGGGATACAGGATTTTCATTATGACAAGAAGAAGATGCAATAATCAAATATAATAATATTGAAATTATTGGAACGGCAAAAATGAATTTTATTTTCATTTTATAAATTCACATATTAATTTGTATGAGTTAATATATTAACTTTATTCTAAAGATTTAATTCATTTATTAATTTCCAGAGATTAGAATATCTTATCTTTTTTATTTTATTTTTTTTGAATACCTTTTAAGAGTAAAGAATGTTGATTTGGAAAGCTAAATACTAAATAATATCGGTCAAATTTTTTTTGAAACTGACATGGCCAATTGTCATGAAGAAATTCATCATTATTAAGTTCATTACTTGCCCAAAATCCATTCCAATGATGTAAAAAAACTGCATCATTAATGTTACTATAATTTACTGGTATACCAAAAATTATCATATCGTTAAAAGATTTTCCACCAGACCATACACAATATATTCCTGTATTTCTTTCGTCTAATATTTTTGTAAAATTCCCGTTAATAAATTCGTAGGTAATATATGTATTAATATACCTGGAAACAAAAATCCTATTTTCTATTCCTTTATAGGGCCAAAATAATTTATCATCTGTAAATTTACATATTAATTTCCAGATATTATTTTCCATTTTATATATTCTATAATCACTTCTGATTGGAATATGGTTAGAATCATAAATATCTTTTGACATAAATGTAAAAAGATTATTTAAAATATCGTTAGAAATTAAAAATACATGATAAGAGGTATCAAGAGTGTAATAGTCTACATGGTTGTTGTTAAACTTCATAACTTGCCCTCTCATAGTTCCAATCCAAACATCGTTATTAATAATGTTTAAACAAAAAATATAATTATTTATTAACGTATCTCCCTTAACATCTACTGGGAAAAAATTACCATTTCTAAATATTTTTAGAACTGGATATGCAAAGTTTTCATTTACAAAATTTCCTCCTGCGATATAAATATTATTTTCATCGGTTCCGGAAATCGTAGTAGCATAGAATCCAGTATTATATTCTGTAATTGTACCGTTATTGTAATAACCTAATAGACTTGGATAAAACCAGTTTGATAAAGAATAATATGAATTTGTGTCAACAACAACAACATTATATACATTTGAATATAATGTATCAATATTCCAGTTATATCTTGGAGGAGCAAAAGAAAATTCACCAGGTCCATTTGGATTTTCAGAGCAAGAAAAGAAATTTATTATTATAATTAATAAAAATAATTGGATAATAATTTTATTAAAAAAAATTTGAACGAATTTCATAAATTATACTATTAAATCTTTATCATTAAAAGGCTTTGGTTAATTTAAAAAATTTAATTTAAAGTCAATTGCCTACATTTGTTCTTGATTAAGTTAATATATTAACTCTATTTAAAAAATTTAATTCATTTATAAATTTCTGGGATTAGAAAATCTTATCTTTTTTATTTAATTTTTTTATCTTTATTAGAAAAGTGTTGTTGAGTACATCATAAGTGTTCTTTTTCAAACTGTTCATAAAAATTTTATTTAAAGAGCAATCTTTACTAATCCCTCTATATTATCCGTTGGTGTATTCATATTTTTTTCAATTAAATATTGTTATTTAAAAATTATTATTGGATTAAATTAATCATCACCTGGTTTTGAAACCGGTGTTACTTTAATCGAACCATCATCATAATAAATGATAAGATACCATTGACCGTCAGCAAGAACGTATTCACGCCATACTTCAATCGGTTCCTCAGTATATGCATTAATACTTTCTTTAACTGAATAACCAACTGAGCTTTAATACTTTATGAACAAAAAATTATTTGATTAATACCATCTTTTTTACTTGATTAAAACTGCCTGCTTCAATCCTATAAAAATATACACCACTTGCAAGATAGCTTCCATTAAAGTCTATTATATAACTTCCTGCTTGTTTGAATTCACTATTAATAAGCCTTGTTATTTCCCTACAGAGTATATCATATATTACCAGAGAGACTTTTGAGTCTTTCGGCAGGTCATAATTTATTTTTGTGATTGGATTAAAAGGATTCGGGTAATTCTGACTAATATTAAATTCTTTTATAAGTTGTAAATTTTCATTTTTTATAAAAGTAGCTCCTCCATTTGAGGTATATAGTATTTTTCCTAAACCACCCACAGCCCATCCTACACTATCATTTGAGAACCATAAACCTCTGAAAAAAGCTGTATTAAATTGCGATAGGTTAACTTGTTGCCAATTCCAACCGCCATTAATTGTTTTAAACATCAATCCATATGTTCCGGCACACCAACCGGTATTTTCATTTGAGAAAAAAACAGTATATGATAAATCTGCTCCTTGTACTCTTGCAACACTATCCCAACTTCCTCCAAAATTTGTTGTTTTATAAATCTTATTATTACCCACTCCTTGAGTATAACCTGTATTTAAATTAATGAATGACATTCTATAAAAATCCGATGCTTGATTAGCCACAGGTACATTTATTTTTGACCAGTTTAATCCTCCATTCGAAGTTTTATACATACTCGCTGCCTCTCCACAGACGAGTCCCTCATATTCATTCCTAAAATAGATATCATAATTATAACCAACGGGAATACTAACCGAATCAAATGTTACTCCTCCATTTGTTGTTTTAAATATTTTCTGTCCACTTCCGCAAATCCATCCTGTATTTTCGTTAATAAAAAATACTCCTTCATAACTATGTCCATATCCGAATGGACCATTTTTAATATAAGTCCAATTTATTCCTCCGTTAGTAGATTTTATTAATGTCTCAAAATATCCTACAGAATAAACAACATTTTCATTAACTACACTTAAGCCATACATTGATTTACCAGTCAAATTTGAGCAAACTAAATTCCAATTATTACCTGAATTTGTAGTCTTTAATATTACGCCATCTCTACCACTAATATATCCAGTAAAATTATTTATAAATTTTACAGATAATAAAGCATTTGTTGCAGATGAAAACTGCTGAATCCATTGAGTATTAGCATTACTTAAAAAATAAAAGAGTACGATTATAGTGATGAATATTTTTTTCATATTAAGTTAATAATAATATTATTTAATAAAATAAGTTTTTAATTATTTAAACTTAATTATAAAATTCTTTATTTTCTAATCTCATTTAAATACCCATTTAATTCAATATTTTATTTCTACCCGTTCTAGAAGCCAATACATCCCTTCTTCCAATTTTTCAACATTATGAATTTATAAAAGGTCCGAAAATATATTGAAGAGTTCTTTTAATGTCATTTGTGGCTTAAATTAAAATTTACAAGGAACAATTTTATTCTAAACTGCACCTAATTAAAATTTACAAATTAGATGCAGTTACAAAATAAACCAAATTCTCAATCCTTTTTCATAAGGTACTAATAAATTTTCTTCTGTCACAATAAAATTTTAACAATTAATTAATTAGTAATGCCAAAAATATTTATAATTTATTTAACCTTGTACGTTTTAATGATTTTGCTAGTTAAAATAAAATTATTATTTTTTAGAAAATTAACATCTGATTCTTTAAATTCATAGTATTTACTAATTGGAATTATTGTGTTAATAAAATTATTTCCAGAAATTTTATTATAGTTTTCATTTAATAGTTTTATTACTACTGCTTGGAAAGAACAATTTAGAATAATATAAAAATGATTATTTTTTTGCCATATTTTTAAATTTTCTATATATGACGTATAAATTGCTTGCGCAAATATATCATACAATGGTGGATGACATTCTTTATCTAAATTATAAAAAATTAGTTCATAGTATTTTAAAAAATAATACATTTCAGAATTTTTATCTATTAAATAATTTTTTGAATTAATAAAATATATAATATCATAAAAATACCAATAAAATGAATTCATTTCATCAATTTCATTAATATTATTAATCCAATATATTTGAAATGGAAGTGGGTATGGAATTTCTTCAGTTGAATCGTGAAAATTAAGAATCTTATCAATATTAATTATTAAAAATCCATCAAATTTTATATTATTTTTAAGTATAATTTTATCACAAATTCTATTTATGTTATAATTTTCAATCCATTCACCCCAGCGTATTAAAATAGTATCTTCAGCAATACAAAAAGAATATATTTTAAAAAATAGGATTAGAAATAAAAAATATTTTTTCATACTTAGTTTTACTTCTGATATGTTTTAAGTATTCCAATACTGGATGTTTGTAAATTTATATTATTTATATTTATTACATTTTGAAGATCTCTTTCACTTGGTGGAAATCTAAACTCATCTCTACTTTTTTTATGATGCATAATTCCACTTCCAAAATCTTCTCCTGGAAGTCCCATTAAATGTCCCGCCTCATGAGAACCAGTATCTTCAAATGGATTAAGATTGTTAGATGACATGTACATAGTTTTATCACGAACTCCTACACCATAATTTGCATCAGCCATTGTAAATAATATATCTTGCCAATCGTTTTGAATAAAAGTAGTTCCTTTATATAAATCATTATTTATCCCTGCTTCACCTGGATTATTAACTTGAATTAATTCAACAGAAGCTGTCATGGTATATTCCTTACCATTGTATTCAAATTTTTTACTCCAATTTGATTCAATATCAGTTTTAAATTTATTCAACCAATCAAACTGTGCATCATTTAATCCTTCTTTATATTTTATTAATTTATTATAAATATAAATAAATTTAAATTTAATATTTATCGTATTTTTTTCATTATCAATTTCAATTATAGCATCTTTACCATTCACATCAATTAATATATTTGGATCTCTCAATACATAATTGTATGGACTCCATTGTAAATATTTTTCAAATAATGGATCGGGGGATAACCAATTTCCTATCCTACTATCATAATACCTCGCTCCGAAATAATCGTAAGTACTTTCTTTATCTCTTTCTTTTGAAGTGAATTTGTATTTTAGAGTGTCTATGTACGCCCTACCTGTCAATTCATATCCCCACGGATCTAAATCTTGAGCAGAAACGAGATTTAAATAATTATCATATACAGCCCTTATACTTCCGAGATGGTCCTTCAGATAGTAATATATTTTTCCATCAGGGAAAATTTGTCCTTCATTTGAGAGTCCGAAAACATTCCAGAATTTCAAAGTCATATCGGAATTTGGTAACTTTTCATAAACTGCAACTTCCTTTCCTGACAAATCACGAGAGTAATATTCTTTTTTAAGTAAATCCCAGGACTCACCGTTTAATTTATAAGTTATTTTTAATATCCTGTTGCCCGCTTCATCGTAGCGATATTTGTATAAGTACGTCTCAAGCTCTTCGTGATTATAGATATTTCTTTTGAATTCGATTATCAAATTCCTGTAATCATATTTTATTTCATAAATTCTTTTAATACGTCGTTAATTAAATTTCCATTATAATCATATGTGAACTGGTCAGAAGAACCGGTAATTTTTTTCAATTTGTTTGTTCCTGAATAATATTCAATGGATTTTATTACTATTTTATTATTAAAGTAAGTTAAAAGATTATTTTAGTTAATTTCTTTTATTATTAAACCATCCTTAATAAACTGTTCATTATCAATTTCTTTTATCACATGAAATTCTTTTAAATTTGAGATTGGGAAAAATACTTTTACCATTTGATTAACAACAAATTTATGATTTTTCACAACTGTATTTTCTATTTCTAAAATAGCTGCATAAAATTTACATTTTACAAAAATATAATGAATTTTATTATTTATTTTTGAAGTAAAAATATTATCGCTTAAAAATAATGATTTTGTCGATAATATTGAATCATCAGCGTTATTATATAAAAAACTATGTTGCGAATTATTTACAATTTCATTAAATATGAAATAATATTTAAAAAAGATTGATAAATCATCTCTTGAACCATTATCATATTTTATACTATATTTTGCAATCAAATCTTTGTTAGGCCACCAAAAATATATTTTACCAGTTGTATCATTTATTTTTTCAAGAGTATTCTTATAAAATATAGGAGTTTTAACTGTTAATTCATTATCATAAATTCTTGAATTTGAATCCAATTGTATTATTAAATATCCCTCAAATAAATAATAATTATTAACTAAATTTATTCTCATTTTATTTTGTTCCAAATTTAATTCTGAATTAACAGGAAACAAATTTGAGTGTATAAATAATGTATCTGAAATTTGAGAAAATGACTTATTTAAAAAAATATAATAAAATAATATTGCAATAATAAAGATTTTCATTTTTTATTTATTTTGTAAGTTATACTTTCCTGATTGATTAATGTCAATATTCCATAATTTAAAAATTAATTCATATTCTTTTGTTGAAGGATAATTTCTATATTCTATTCCATTTTTTATAAGTACTGGTTGCATTATAGAAGGTATTTCATCATCGTTTTCATTTGAGGGCAAATCTACTAAATCCATTGTATGTCCAGCTTCGTGAGCTCCTGTAGTTATATATGGTTTTAATTCTTCTCCAGTCAGCATATAAATAGTATTATAATAAACACCTATCCCCCGATGACTTTTGAGTTTATTCATTACATCTGAAGAAATATCATAAGCATTTGATGCAAAATTAAAAAACGATTCTTGTTCATATTTATGTGTAAGATCTTTCCAAGTCATATCAGTATTTATCAAATTAACAGTAGATTTTACAGTGTATTTTTTACCATTAAGTGTAAAATCACTCCATCCCTTTATTATATCTTTTTTCATATCATTTAACACTTCTTGTTGTTTTTTATTTAGACCATGGTCTATATCAAACTCTTGTGTTGTATAATAAATATTCCATTCTATATAAATATTACTTCCCAGTATTGTTATACGTGGTCCTAAGCCATTTTGATCTTTAAAAATATTCGGATTTAATAATCCATACTGATACGGTGAAAAAGATAAATACTTATTATATAGTGGTTCCATTTGCAGCCACCTTCCAATCCTCGCATCATAATATCTTGCACCGAAGTAATCATAAGTGCTTTCTCTGTCTCGCTCTTTACCTGTAAATTTATATTTTAATGTATCGATATAAGCTCGTCCTGTCAACTCATATCCCCACGGATCTAAATCTTGAGCAGAAACGAGATTTAAATAATTATCATATACAGCCCTTATACTTCCGAGATGGTCCTTCAGATAGTAATATATTTTTCCATCAGGGAAAATTTGTCCTTCGTTACTCAATCCCCAAACGTTATAAAATTTTAATGTCATATCGGAATTTGGTAACTTTTCATAAACTGCAACTTCCTTTCCTGACAAATCGCGTATATAATACTCTTTTAAAATCAAAGTAAAATTATTCTCTATTAATTTAAAAGTTGTCTTTGAAATCCTGTTTCCTGCTTCATCATAACGGTATTGATAAAGGTACGTTTCAAGCACTTCATGATTTAAAATGTCTCTCTTAAATTCAGTTATTAAATTACGGTAATCATATTTAATTTCATAAATTCTTTTAATATCGTCATTAATTAAATTTCCGTTATAATCATAAGTGAACTGGTCAGCAGTGCCCGTAATTTTTTTCAAACGATTTGTTCCGGTATAATAATCATAAGCGAAATTATCAACGTTATTGCTTCTCGTCAGTGATAAAAAGTTTCCGTCATAATCATAAGAATTTACTCCCGTGAATTCATAATTTCCGTGACCTGAGGTATTTTGTGTCTGTAATAATCTATTTGACTTATCGTAGGTGTAATTGAAATTCATTACGCAGATATTGCAATAAAATTTGAAAACAATTATAATATAATACAGTTATTTAAAAATTTTTAAAATAAAACAAATTGTTAGATAAAAGATTATAAAGTTATTCATTTTTTCTAATTAAATATTTATCAATAATATCATTAGACCTATAAATTTTTGATATAACAGTATCATTTTCAATAAAAAGAATATCATCTAATAATATTCCATAGGGATAACCTGTCCGAACATTTTTATTATATGTATTTATAATATACTTATTTGTATCTTTAAAAATATTTAATTTATATATCGAATCCAATTTTATTTCAATATAATTATTAAAATTAATTTTTATTGAATCCAATTTATTCGAAAATAATATCTTTTTTTCGAAACTTTGATTTTCTACTAAAATAATACAATATTCGTTTGATAATTCATAGTAAATATCTTTTATTTTATATAATTCATTATAATCATTTTTATTGATAGTAGCGCAACATGCAAAAATCAATAAAGAAAATAATGATAAAAATTTAAATTTGTTCATACTATATGTTATTTATTTATAAATTGAATATAAATATTTAGAGTCTGTTGTACCTGATAACCAATAATCATCTCTTTTTAGTCTTTCATTAATACGAACATAAACTTTTACCATTTGAACTGTATATTCTGGTAATAATTTTAAAGTTTCAATATGAAGTATTTTACTAATAATATCTAAATTAGAATGTATTGAATTTTTACCTTCCGCACCTAAATAAGATTCTATTATTTCATGAAGAGCAGAATATCCAATTGAACTTCCTCCAACTTGTTCCCAGAGTTTTGCATGTTCTAAATTGAATGTCTGTTTGCTTACTGTATAAATTTTTCCATTTACTTCAATATTAGTACAACCTTCATATGCCCCTACTTGAAATGGTTCTCCAGTTTCAATTGTATTTTTATCTGTCAAATTCAAATTTACAATTACATCTTTATTATTTAAGGCTTCTAAAAATTTTGATTCTGCTTTTGTAAGTTCATCACCTTTACTCTCAAGAGTTATTTCTCCTGTTTCAGAATTAAAATGTAAATTCAAATTTTTTAATTCTGATTTTAAATAGTCGAAAACTTGTTGAGCATTTTCTCCTTTTAGATAAATATCCATTCCATTTTTATCGAAGTATTTTATTGGATTTAAAATACTATATAAATATGGAGTAAAATTTATGTATTTATCATACAACGGTTCCATCTGTAGCCATCTCCCAATCCTCGAATCATAATACCTCGCTCCAAAATA
>Ga0233425_10009145_pt1 | contig 12723 bp, 13 predicted proteins | sample Watercolumn_Towu_2_FD_181712 | JGI IMG/M metagenome (GOLD analysis project Ga0233425, IMG submission 181712) | Freshwater microbial communities from Lake Towuti, South Sulawesi, Indonesia - Watercolumn_Towuti2014_140_MG | ecosystem: Environmental > Aquatic > Freshwater > Lake | place...
TTTTTACTCATTCCAGCGCAATTTTTTTAACTTATCTCATTTCTCTTTATCGCTTCTCCTAACAAATTACGGCAAAATTTATCAAAATCTAACCAATAATATGTTTTGAAATTCCTAATGATCAAGAGACAATTAAACCATATAAAAAATATTTCCTTTAAAATTAATTGATTATAAAACAGGTAATCTTATCGCGAAGTTTTAGACGACGAATCTTCGCGTGACGACTTTTTATACATTTTCAATCGCCATACTTTCGATAAAACCATGCCTTCACGAATTGCGTTAGACTAAGATAACCCAAGAGAATCCCCGCCAAATACAGCCAATAAAGCGGTGGTAATTTCACAAAACCAAATGCGCTGGCAAATGGCGATTCAGTAAGCCAGGCGCCAATTCCAACAATCAATATCGAACTCACAATCAAGGGCCAACTCGCCCAACTTTGTAAAAATGGAATCTTACGCGTACGAATAACATGAATAATTAAAGTTTGCGTAAAGAGCGATTCGACAAACCATCCCGTCTGGAAGAGCGCAGGATTATGCCAACAATGAAATACGTATAACATGACATAAAACGTCACGTAATCAAAAATCGAACTTAACGGCCCGATAAAAAGAATAAACCGTGCGATCTTACCAATTGCCCACATGCGCGGTTTCAGCAACCAATCACGATCTACTTTATCAGTCGGGATAGTAGTTTGCGAAAAATCATAAAGTAAATTATTAACTAAAACCTGAATCGGTAACATGGGCAAAAACGGCAAAAAAGCGCTCGCACCCAAGACACTAAACATATTACCAAAATTAGAACTCGCAGCCATGCGAATATATTTCATGATATTACCAAAAATGCGCCTCCCTTCGATCACACCTTGCTCCAACACCAATAAGCTTTTCTTCAATAAAATAATATCTGATGATTCTTTGGCAATATCAACCGCGCTATCCACAGAAATTCCAACATCGGCGGATTTTAACGCAGGCGCATCGTTTATTCCATCGCCTAAAAAACCCACAACATTATTTTGCTTTTGCAAGGCGCGGATAATTCTTTCTTTATGCAAAGGTAAAAGCTTGGCAAAAATATTGCTGACTCCAACCGTTTTCATTAATTCATCATCATTCATCGCCTCAATTTGTGAACCCAAAACAGCCGCCGTGCGTGGAAGGCCAACCTGCTGGCAAATATAGGAAGTGACAATTTCATTATCACCCGTTAAAACTTTGACTTGCACATTTAATTCCGCTAAATGCCGTAAAGCTTCAGCCGCAGTCGCCTTGGGTGGGTCAAAAAATGATAAAAATCCCAGCAAAATAAGCTTGGATTCATCTTTAACGGAATAAACAATATTCTTCTCCGTCGTCGGCATTTTTTTATAAGCCAAAGCAATCACACGAAATCCTTCGCTATTAAGTACCGCAGCAACTGAACAACTTTTGGCGGTGGCTTCAGCAGTCAAGAGACTTACCTTCCCATCAACCTCAATATGGTCGCATTGGCTTATAATTTCCTCAACCGCACCTTTACAAATCAAAATATGCATTTTATCAGGATCTTCTACTACTACCGACATGCGTCGACGCGCAAAATCAAAAGGAATTTCGTCAATTTTATGATATTGTTCTTTCATCTTGAGCCGTTCGGCCAAATCTTCATGGTCGAGAATTGCGTCGTCCAATAAGTTTTTCAACCCGGTATGATGAAAACTATTGAGATAACCAAAATGTAAAACGCGTTCACTTGGAGACCCATTCACATCAACATGCCTTTCCAAAACAATTCTTCCTTCGGTAAGCGTCCCGGTTTTATCTGTGCATAAAATATTCATAGCACCAAAATTTTGAATAGAGTTTAAGCGTTTAACAATGGTTTTTTTGCGTGCCATTACCAAAGCGCCTTTGGAAAGATTTACCGTTACTAATGCCGGCAACATTTCAGGAGTTAAACCAACAGCCACCGCTAAAGCAAACAGAAAAGCGCTCGCCCAATCGTGCTTTGTAAAACCATTAATGATAAAAACCGCTGGTGCCATAATGGCGATGAATTTAATCATCAACCATGTAAATTTATTAATGCCCAGATCAAAACTAGTTGGTTGCCGTTGGCTGACGATTGCTTTGGCTAACGAACCAAAATACGTATGATTACCGGTATTGATTACGATCGCCGTCGCGCTGCCGCTTACTACGTTGGACCCCAAAAAACAAATATTTGATAATTCCAAAAGATTAGTAATTTCTACTGCAGGTGCGCTAGTTTTTTCGACGGCCGCAGCTTCCCCAGTAAGTGCTGCTTGATTGAGAAATAAATCTTTCGCCGCCAAAACCCGTACATCTGCAGGAATCATATCACCTGCGGCTAATTGAATAATGTCACCTGGCACCAACATTTTTAAAGCAATTTCATGTGCTTCCCCTTTACGCATAACAGTTGCATTATTGCGCACCATTTCTTTCAGTTTTTCGGCAGCACGATCAGCACGCATTTCTTGAATAAAACGCAAAAGTATGGCCACAATCACCATAATAAAAATCACAATTGCAGCTCGTAGATCACCAGTTAAATACGCAACCGTACCTAAAACCAGCAGCAGTAAAATCAGGGGATTTTTAAAATTGCTTAGTAACAATAGCAATAACGGCGGGCGTTTTTCGCGCGCAATCTCATTCAAACCATATTGCGCCAAACGCGCCTTGGCTTGAGTAAAACTTAAACCATCAATTTGAGATTGCAATTGAGTTATAACTTCATTGGTTTCCATTTTTGCAACTGCCTGTAATTGCCCAATAAAGTTACCGTGAACATGACTTGCCAATGCTTTGGATTCCATGTTGATCCTCTAAAACGGAAAATAGCATCAAATTTGGTATTATACTTTGACATAAATTAAAACCCAAGGCAAACAACTAAATGTGAAGGATTTATGTAAGCAAAAACAAGAATAATGCAAATAAAAAAGATAATAAAATCAACTAAAAATAGAAGAAAGATTCGGATTTGAGATCTAAATCTTTACATTGTCGATTATCCCTCATTGATGTAAACTAACGGACTCATAAAAAATCAATCAGGAAGAAAATTATGTATTCTATTTCAAAAAGAATATTAGTTACACTTTGGATTATGAGTTGCATTTTGTTTCTGCAACCAACCGCGAACGCTTATAATGAAACCGACTCTAATTTTCTCGTCATTACCGATATTCATCTCAACAAAACCACCTCTCACCGCATGGATATTGCCCCAACCGAAAGAGACAGAGCAAATGATTTAGACAATACAACCTTTGATACCCTTTTAACCATGGTTCAATCCAGTATACAAAACGGTACAATTCCTACTCCTAAATTTATTTTGTTATTAGGTGACGTTGCTCAACATGATCCCGAATCAACATCCAACACCGCAGACGATGCTCAAGCAGTGTTTCAAAAAGTAAAACAAGCATTTCCCTCAATTCCATTGCTTTATATTTTCGGCAATAACGATTCGTTAGACATACATTACGGCCCTTTTTATGCTGATACTCCGGTTGGAGTATGGCATAGCGTGTATGATGTAGCAAAAGACTCCGGCTGGAATGATGGTTTTTTATCAACTGGAATATCTTGCCAAAATACCACCAAGACTTATCCTTGCCTGATCACTGAAGATGCAAAACTAGGACATTATTCAGCTTATCTACAAAAAAATCTCCGTTTAATTGGCATTAATAGTATAGTTTTCTCCAAAGATCGACAACATTTAACCGAAACGGACGCACAAACCGAATTAAATTGGGTCACAGAACAACTGCAGACCGCTCAACAAAAACAAGAATCAGTACTATTGGCCACACATATTCCTTTGGGATTAAAAATGGAGGATAACAATTTACAGTGGACGGCCGATGATCACGCGAAGTTTTTGCAACTGATAAGCAGTTATAAAAATAATATTATTGGGGTATTAGTCGCACATACGCATATGGAAGAGCTAAAAGTAATACGGACCGATCAGCAACACAACATAATTGTCATGCTCAATTCGCCATCTTTATGCACTTATAGCGCCAATGCACCGGCAGTTAAAACATATTATTATCGCCAGAACAATACTACCTGGGAGTTAACCGATACCAGCACCTTCTATATTTCGCAAACTTCTAACGGTTTACTGTTGCAAAAACTTTTTGACTACAATGCTTATTATTGCGTAAAGTCCTCACAACACATCACCGATTGCCTATCCCGTATAACTCTAAGTAAAATGAATACCTACTATACTGCAGGAAACAACAATTATCGCCCTACTTTGCTTTATCCAGACGCTTTATATATCGATTTACCAGCAAGTGCCGGACAAGGCGATTCTTCAAACAATTTTGCTACGATCGCAGCGGTTGCTGCAGTGGCAGTTGGCGCTACAGTTCTTACCGCCAGCCAGATGGCAAAAAAGAAGGGAAAAAATATCAAGAATTGATTGAAGGCTCAAAGCATGATAACCGCCAACCAAAACTAAAAACTTCCTTTTGCATCTTTAATCGTTGTCGATTGTCAGGCCGTAATCTTTTCTTGCTTTGCTGACGTATTGGGCGCGAAGACTTCTTGTTACGATAGTGTTGCCCCATGTTGCGAAAGAAATCAAAAAAATCCACTTTTGACCTGCTATTTTAGGGGGGGTCTGCTCTGAAACTATGAGATACGTGCTCTTGTGTAATAGCAGTATCGAATAACTTTTGCCCCACATCTATAGTCAGAGCTTTGTTCTCTCCATGCAAATCTTTATCTTCAATCACCAAAGCCGCTCCGCGAATTATGTCTAAGAGTCTCAGAGTTGCCTCTCCCACATCTGTAAGCGGCGCCGAATGGGATATACCCCTAGTGGCATTTTTGTTAAGTCAGGAAGACCTCCTTCCCTTTCTTGCCATCAGTGGAAGATACGGCAGATACTACCAAAATCCTGCGTTTCTTCACCCATCACAGACAAATTGTTACTACAACTAACTGGTTGCCAATTCTATGCTTTTTTTGGCTTATTGCCTACAATTAGCATGACAATTTCTTTGAGTCAGACTGGAACGAAATCGCTTTGCAAAAAGCAAGATCAACCCCTCAAAGTTAGCAAAGGATTTTTAGTACAAAACCGCGCATACTCATAATCAACAAAACGATACGGCAAGTGTTCGTCCCGACCACGCGGAATTCCAAGTCTTTGCGTGCGCATAATTTTTTGCGGATGATAACCGATATCATCGATATAAAATTTTTTCTGATTAAATTGTTTCTTATCCCAATCTTTGACTTTTAACCCCAATGCTTTACACAATAAAGTTTGTCCAGCACATAATTTTTCTAAAGAACGAATGGTATGATCGCGCTTAGGATTTAAACGCTGCATCACCGTAAGCGCAGGCGCTGTAACATAAGGAAAACCAGCTTTAATCAACACAGCATTGCCCTCTCCTAAACAGCTGACATTCAAAGAATCGCCACCGCGAGAATAGTACATGTAAATCGTACCTGGCGACATAAATAAAGCTTTTCTTTTCTCCGTATAACCGAGCGAAGCATGACTAGCTTTATCGTAAATATAATACGCTTCCGTCTCGATAATTAATGCCGCTAACCAAGTTGTTTGGTATTTAACACGCAATACTTTACCTAATAATTCTTGCGCTACCACAACTGCATCGTGTGCGAAAAAATTTGCGTTTAATATCATAATTTTGCTACTATAATTCAAGGCACGCCGCTTCGCGGCGACCTTTCGCGATGGGGTTTCCAAAGGAAAGAATCGCGACCATCCCCTTTGGTTGTTGACGCGAATTCATTTCGCGTCAACATTGAAATTCCTAAAGATCAAGTATAATAAGTAAAAGGAGACATGTCTTGTTCTGAAGACGCGGCGTAAATCAACTGAGAATTTCTACAAGTTTCTTCACAATTCTATCATTATCAATATTATTGACATTCTTTTTTAAACCAGGCGTGTCAACCTCCAAATAGATCGTTTTATTTTTAGCTAATGGATGCCAATGAATTAACGGGGTTTCGCCAAATAATGACAAACTTCGTTTATTCAATGCTGATGCCATATTCATTACCCCGCCCTCACCTACGTAGACACAATCAACCTGGCTAAGGACATACATAAAATCGGGAAAACATGGCGTTAATACACTGATCGCAGGCATCAATAAAGCAGCAAGCAAATTATCACAATTAGCTTTACAAGAAACTATCACTTTAAATTTTATACGTTTGTAAGATTCATTAAGCGTAGCAATATATTTTTGTTCCGATATTGTGCTATGTACCCGATTGTTAATCAGCGAGATTAGTACCGTTGGACAATTTGGCTCACTTTCAAGAAAACGGTCAATAACACCATGCACACTATTGGTATGAAGATCAGAAATTTTTAACTGCGGAAATAAATCTACGGAGATAAAATTAATTTTTTTATCCAGTAATCTTAAAAGAAGAATATTCCTATGATTTTCCATTATAGCTTGTTGAACAAATTCGGTACCACAATTTATCAACTTAGCCGTCCAATCTTGTGCAATATAACCAATGCGATATTTAGCCCCTAATAACCACATAAATACATTTAAACATTTTGAAGGTCGTGAAATCTTGTCATTAATAACTACGTCCAATTTGCGCTTACGAAATTGCATCGCAATTTTAAACAGCCTGAAATTGTGTTCACCGCGGGCGGGGAGAATTTCATAATCATCAAAATTTTTAAGATATGGCAATAATTGTGCATTTTGAGAATTGGCAAACAAAGTAATTTTAGCCTGAGGTGCTACACGTCTAAGATACAACAATAAAGTATCAGTTAAGATTAAATCGCCATTCATTGCTCGTGAAATTACGGCTACATTTTTCACTCTATGCCAATTGATAGTTGGGTTTGAAGTCTGCATATTTTTACCGTACCGTTTGTTTACATTTATTTTAACATGATGAACCTCCCCACGGCAACAAGTAGGGGGCATCATTAGATGGGATCAAGTCCTACAACGAAAAAGAACCTGGACGTATAGTCGAAAACATTATAGTGATTTATACGGTATTTAATCAGTCATTTTTCTCTGGCATTATGTCGCTACCATGTCTAAACCATTACGAATATTATATGCAAAGGCAACCTCCCAAGAACAATTGCTATTTGCCTTGCCACAGAATTATCTGGCGAGAAATTTCAAGGCACGCCGCTTCGCGGCGACCTTTCGCGATGGGGTTTCCAAAGGGAAGAATCGCGATTCTCCCCTTTGGCTGTTGGTGCGAATTCACTTCGCACCAACATTGAAATTCCTAAAGTTCAAGTTATTGCCGATTTTTTTAGAAACATCAGCACCTGCGGTATTTCGCAAATAGTTCGGCGTATTAACATTCTCAAGTTTAAAAAACTTTCTCTGGCTAATGATATAGAATATCTTCGTGCGCAATCTTAACTAACTTAATTACTTCTTATTTACTTCGTTGTCGGTTGTAAGGACTTGACCCCTTGGTTAATAATTATTAAAATAATGTAAAATTTGTGCCTCCGGTGCTTGTTACTATAAAGGCAAAAAATTCTATGCTTACAAAAAAGCTTATTGAAAAAAACATCGTACTTGGAATTACCGGCGGGATCGCAGCATACAAAACTCCTGAGATTGCTCGATTACTGCGCTCGTATGGAACGCATGTGCAGATAATTATGACGAAAGCTGCAAAAGAATTTATTACACCGCTTACTTTGCAAACAGTATCGGGACGAGCGGTATACGATGAAATGTTCAACCAAAAACTGGAAGCAGAAATTGGTCATATCAGCGTTGCGCGATGGGCACATGCTGTCGTCATTGCTCCAGCAACAGCAAACGTAATTGCCAAGTTAGCTCACGGAATAGCCGACGATTTGTTAACTACTATGGCACTTGCTACTAAAGCACCAATTGCAATCGCTCCCGCGATGAATCGGGAAATGTGGCTTAATCTCGCCACGCAAAAAAATATTGAAACTTTACGCACAAGGAAAATCCATATTTTTGGTCCTGCGGAAGGACTGCAAGCTTGCGGCGAAATTGGTCCAGGAAGAATGCTCGCACCAGTAGAAATTGTGCGCTTAATGGAAACGCTATTTGTTGAGCCAATCTTAAAAGGCAAGAAAGTTGTGATTACCGCTGGTCCTACGCAAGAATCAATCGATCCGGTTCGATATATTACTAATCATAGTTCGGGCAAAATGGGATACGCCATTGCAAGTGCTGCGGTTAATTTTGGTGCGACAGTGCATCTTATTAGCGGTCCAACTTCATTGCCCATACCATCAGGAATCAATTTCACAAGCGTGACCACAGCCGAAGAGATGTTTAATGCGGTAATGTCTGAAATTAAAGGGTGCGATATATTTATTGCTTCCGCAGCAGTTGCTGATTATAAACCCGAACAAACTGCTACACAAAAGCTTAAAAAAAACCAGGAAAATATGGTGCTGCACTTAATTCGAAGTCGCGATATTTTATCTCATGTTGCTGCGCTACCCACTCCTCCATTTACCGTTGGCTTTGCAGCCGAAACTGAAAACATCGTAGAAAATGCCTTGGCGAAATTAAAAAACAAAAAACTTGATATGATTGCAGCTAACCTTGTTGGCAAGGGGAAAGCCTTTGGCGCTGATAAAAACGAATTTATTCTTTTCACTCGAAATGGAATGGAACAGAAATTAGCGCTGCAAAATAAAACCAGTCTGGCGCACGAATTACTCGCCTTTGTTGCAAACACGCTGGGAGAGCCACACACAATGACTCGCACATAATTTATGCAAGAAAATACATTACATTCCAGGTTATTATCGCACCAGGTTGCCGCACCTGATTTAGCAATAACTATCGCTACTATCAAAGACAGGATTATAAAAACCGGGGATAAGCCGCATGTTACTATCAAGCGCCAATTGCAGATAGCGGATGATCTCGCCGCATTTGATTTCGGAAGATTTTTACTGCAACACCGGGGAGTAAATGGTTTCTGGACTGATTATTTTTTGACTCATCCCTGGGATGGACGCAAAACCGGTCTGAATAACGCACAGCAACCATTTACCGCTCTGGAAAGTTTTATTCTCGACCGCGCTCCAATTATATTGGCTACCCAGGAGAGATTTCTGCATTTCTTGACCGCGAATCAGTTAGCAGTGAAAAATGGAGCCACTCTCGCATGTATTCCTTCTGGCATGATGGGAGAACTTTTATACTTGAACTTTAGGAATTTCAATGTTGGTGCGAAGTGAATTCGCACCAACAGCCAAAGGGGAGAATCGCGATTCTCCCCTTTGGAAACCCCATCGCGAAAGGTCGCCGCGAAGCGGCGTGCCTTGAATTATGCGGGAATAAATAAGATTTGTTTGGTGGGAATTGATCTTGATGCCCAAGCTCTAAGTGACGCAAAAAACTTAGCGCAAAAAAAAGATTTGATACACTGGACGAAGTTCGCGCAAAAAGATGCGTGGTACTTGGGCATCAAAAATGAGTTTGATCTTATCTCCAGCAATGGGCTAAGTATCTATGAGTCAGATGATGATCGAGTTTTTGCTTTGTACGAATCGTTTTATCATGCATTAGCTCCACAAGGTAGGTTAGTCACCAGCTTTTTAACTTATCCCCCCAATTCTACCGCTTTTTGCGAATGGGATATGGAGAAAATCGATCCTGCAGATTCGCTGCTGCAGAGAATTATTTTTGGGGATATATTAAATGCAAAATTTCAATGCTACAGAACCACTGTTACTATCAAAGAGCAATTAAGCAAAATTGGTTTTAAGGAAATAACCTTTATTTATGATCGGGCGAGGATTTGGCGATGCTGATCCGCGACACCACTTTCGTAAACTGCGCGTTGAAGTTGCGGCGTTAGAAAGGTTGGATCAGCCAATATAAGGCCTCGTAATCGTTTGGGTTTTCGGCTGGCAACCACTGCCGCTGTCATTCCTCCCATAGAATGACCAAGTAGCACTGTGGCGACAAGTTCGAGCTCATCAATAAAGCTCACGACATCGGCGGCAAGATTGTCATAGCAGTAGCCATGGTGGTCTGGGGCGCTAGAGTATCCGTGGCCTCGAGCATATCTGGCATGATCACGTCGTAGTCCTTCTCCAATGCTCTTGCCAAATGAGTCCAGCACGCTCCATTCAGCATTAGTCCATGTAATAGAACAACAGGTGGTTTGTCGCCGCCAGTTCGGACGTAATGTACATTAATCCCATTTGCTTCACAGATTCCAGTTGTCCAATCGGTCATTGCCTCTCTCTAGCAGTCTTCTACATGAAAATTTTACTCTTTGCTCATCTCGTAATAACTTCTTAATTCATATGGAGCTGGCGGTCGGATTTGAACCGATGACCTGCTGATTACAAAAAGCATTTATATAACAAATCACAAAAAATAACAAAACCAAGGGGGCAAAAACCCATTTGTTGTTATTGCGAGCAATCTATGATAAAAAAGAAGGCATCATAAAAAATTTTAAATACATTACTTTTTAAAAGAGGACCACAATATGAACCACAAAGATTTGATCAAAGAAAATAAACTATTAAAAAAATCCTCAAAAACCTGGGAAAGAAAATTTCATAGCGTAACCAAGCAAAATAATTCCTTGCGCCATGAGCTATATCAAACACATCAAGCCGCATTAGCCAATGAATGGATGGTCAAATACGCGAAAGAAATTTTCAATTTACTACCTGGCAATATGTACTGGAAAGATCGCAATTGCGCTCACCTCGGCTGTAATAATAATCTGGCAAAAATATGCAAACTAAAATCACCAAAAGATATTATCGGGAAAACCAATCATGATCTTTACCAGAAAAATATCGCCGACAAAATAACCGCAATCGATCAAAAAGTAATGAAAAGCAATAAAGCGTTGGTTATCGAAGAAATCGGCATCGATGCCAATGGAAATCTGGCGACCTACCTTACATGCAAAACCCCTCTACGCAATACCCAGGGAAAAGTCATAGGCTTGCTTGGTACATCACTAAACATCACCGATCGCAAAAAAACTGGGGCTCGCAAATAAAATTCGCCTTATAATTTCCAACAGATATTATGCTAAAAAAATTTATTTCATGGAAAACGCTTATAAGCATATTAGAAATTCAGCGTTAAAAATTAAATCCAGTGCAACTGCCAACTGAAACTGCCAACTGAAACCATGCAAATAAAAAATACAATAAAATCAATGTCTTATAATTTACGCTATTGATTCATGTTATTTATAAAAAAGTTACTTGAATTTATTAATGTTATTAATTATTATAATAATATTGATAAACTTAAGTAAGATATTTATATATGAACCAACTCAATAACCCTTTTTCACCAGGAGCTGGTACTCCACCGCCAAAACTAGCAGGAAGAACCCTCATCCTGGAACAAGCTGCAACAATTTTAGCAAGAGTAAAAAACGGTAAACCAGAAAAAAGCATTTTATTCATCGGACTTCGTGGAACCGGGAAAACGGTACTTTTACACGAGATTGCCGCAATTGCCAAAGAAAACAAGTATCAAGTAATCGAGATCGAAGTCCATGAAAAAAAACCTCTCCCCGTATTATTACTTCCTGAATTACGCCGCACCTTATTTGCTCTCGATATAGGAGGAAAAATTAGCCATAAAGTTAAAAAAGCCATGAGAGTCTTAAAAAGTTTTGTTTCAGGAATAAAACTCTCCCTCAAAATTAATGAAATGGATTTTGGCATAGGAATTGAATCAGAAAAAGGTGCTGCAGATAGCGGCGATTTGGAATCCGATTTGACTCAGATTTTCCTCGCCCTAGGAGAAGCCGCCCAAGAACGCAATACCGCAATTGCTTTGATAATTGATGAATTACAGTATTTAAGTGAAGATGAATTAAGCTCATTAATCATGGCTATGCATAAAATTGCGCAAAAATCACTGCCTGTCATTTTGATCGGTGCAGGACTACCGCAATTAGTTGGGAAAGCCGGTCGCGCCAAATCTTATGCTGAACGTTTATTCGACTATCCTGAGATCGGTCCATTAACTACTGAAGACGCAAAATTAGCCCTACAAATACCGGTACAAAAAGAAGGGATCACATTCACTGAAGAGGCATTAAATGAAATTATAAACATAACCCAAAGTTATCCATACTTTCTGCAAGAGTGGGGTTATCAAGCATGGAACCTTGCCCAACAAACGCCGATTGATGTTAATGTAGCCAAACAAGCGACTAACGCCGCAATCCAGCGCTTGGATCAAAATTTTTTTCGCGTACGTTTTGACCGTTTAACTCCACGGGAAAAAGCCTATCTTCGGGCATTCGCTGAATTAGGAAGTAAACCCCAAAGATCAGGCGATATCGCCAGTCAACTTGGAATCGAAGTGCAAAGCGCTGCGCCACTACGCAATAGTTTAATCAAAAAAGGCATGATTTATAGCCCCAATCATGGAGATACCGCATTTACTGTGCCCTTATTCGACAAATTCATGAAACGGATTATGCCCGAGATGCCGCAAACATCGATTGACGAAAAATAAAAGGGGACAAATCGCTATACTGAAAATCTAGAACAATAATCCTAAATTCCTGTTCCTGTAGGCATTATGACGCCCAATAATTCAAATATATTTTTAACTTTTCGGTTAACTTCTTGCACTACAATATCGCTCGCAAAAATTTTAGCTTTTAAATTGCGTAAAATAAG
>Ga0233425_10009146_pt1 | contig 12722 bp, 14 predicted proteins | sample Watercolumn_Towu_2_FD_181712 | JGI IMG/M metagenome (GOLD analysis project Ga0233425, IMG submission 181712) | Freshwater microbial communities from Lake Towuti, South Sulawesi, Indonesia - Watercolumn_Towuti2014_140_MG | ecosystem: Environmental > Aquatic > Freshwater > Lake | place...
TGCACTTCCACGACATCGACATGCTGCTCAAGGTGCTGCACCGCCTGGTGGGCAACGGCAACACCGTGGTGGTCATCGAGCACAACCTGGACGTCATCAAGACCGCCGACTGGGTCATCGACCTGGGTCCGGAAGGCGGCGAAGGGGGCGGGCAAATCATCGCCGAGGGCACGCCGGAGCAGATCGCGCGGAACAAAGCGAGCCACACGGGGCGGTATCTGAGGCCCGCGCTCAAGAGACAGGCATGACCGACGAGCGCTCCCAGTCCGGCCCCTACCTGCTGTTCATGCTGGCCCTGAGCCTGTTCGCCCTGTTCATCCTGGGGGCGGACGCCCTGTTCAGGCTGGATCCGCGCACCCACGCCATCATCGAGTACCTGGACCTGGGTATCTGCCTGCTGTTCTTTGCGGATTTCCTCATCAGCTTTCATCGGGCAGAGAGCAAATCAGGCTACTTCTTCAAATGGGGCTGGCTGGACCTGCTTTCCAGCATTCCCATGGTGGACGCCCTGCGCTGGGGCCGGCTGGCGCGGGTGCTGCGCATCGTGCGGGTGCTGCGCGGCCTGCGCTCGGCCAAGGTGCTGGTGGATTCGGTGCTGGCGCGCCGGGCCGAGAGCGGCGCCCTGGCGGCGGGCCTGCTCACCCTGCTGCTGACCGTTTTCGCCGCCATCGCCATCCTGCAGCTGGAAACCGCGCCGGAATCCAACATCCGCACGGCCGAGGATGCCCTGTGGTGGACGGTGACCACCCTCACTACCGTGGGCTACGGCGACCTCTATCCGGTGACCTCGGAAGGCCGACTGCTGGCGGGCCTGGTGATGGTGGCGGGGGTGGGCCTGTTCGGCGCCTGCTCCGGCCTGGTGGCCTCCTGGCTGCTGCGCCCGGCGGAACGCCAGCAGGACACCGAGCTGCTCCAACTGCGGGACGAGGTGCGGGCGCTGCGGCAGGAACTGGCGGCCCGCCGGCGGGATCCGGTCTCGACGACGGATATGCGCGTCTGAACGGCGTTTGCGGCTATCCTTACAGCGTTCCCAGAAAGAGCCGCCCGCATGCATCCCCAACATCTGGTCCAGGAAGTCGAACACCTCTTCAGCCTGCCGGACGTCGCGATCCGCATCAATGAGCTGATCGACCGGCCCGATACCTCCACCAAGGAACTGGTGGAGGTGGTACAGCTGGACGCCGGCATCGCCACCACCGTGCTACGCCTCGCCAACAGCGCCTGGTACGGCCTGCCTTCCCGCGTGGACACCATCTCCCGCGCCATCACCCTCATCGGCATGAAGGCCCTGCGCGACCTGGTGCTGTCCACCTCGGTCATCACCACCTTCAAGGGCATCTCCTCGGAATTCGTGGACATGATGGACTTCTGGGACAACAGCGTGACCTGCGGTGTGGTCTGCCGCAACCTGGCGCAGAAATGCGGTGTGCGCGAGTCTGAGCGCATGTTCCTGGCGGGCTTGCTGCACAAGGTGGGGCGCCTGGTGTTCTATGCAAGCCGGCCGTTGCAGTACCGCCAGGTGCTGCAGGACAAGGACCGGGGCGAGGCCGCCATCATCGAGGCGGAGCGGGCGGTGTTCGGCTTCACCTACGCCGAGCTGGGCGCCGCGCTGATGCGCGCCTGGCGCCTGCCCGAGGCGCTGGACGAACTGATCGCCTACCAGCTGCATCCTCTGGACGCGCCCACCTATCCGAGAGAAGCCGCCATCGTGCACGTGGCCGGGGACATCGCCTTCCACATGTCGCCCGACATCAAGGCCCGCTTCGAACTCGGGGAATACAACCTCACCTTCGACGAGGCATCCTGGAATGCCCTGAAACTGGAACGGAGTCTGCTCACCGAGGTCATGCAGACCTCGCTGATCCAGTCCTTCGAGTTGTTGGAAATCGTCAATCCTCGCGCCTACGCCTGAGAACGGGTGCGGGGTGGATGGCCCCGAACCCGGTCTGATGCGAAAATGCCGGGCGTATCAACCCGCACGGCCATCCCCATGAAAGACGATTTTCCGCGCGCCGGCCGTCTGGCGCGCCGCTCCATCTCGCCCGAACGCATGCGGCGCATCCGCCAGGCCAACCTGCAACTGGCCGCCCTCGGCCAGCCCGGCTGGAGCGGGGACAGCGACGACCTGCTGGACATCGCCGACGACCTGCTGCGCAACTACCGCCAGCACCGCCGCCTGCTCGGCGGCTATCGCTGCCCGGCGGACCGGCGCATCCAGGACTTCCTGAACGCCTACCTGGCGCGCCATGGCGTGGCCGCGGATCTGGCCCTGCCCCAGGCCCCCTTCGTGCTGGACCGGCCCGAATTGGCGGCGGAACTTTCCCTGCCTGCCGACCGCGACCGCTTCGAATCCCCCTGGCTCACGTCCTACCGCGTGAAGCAGGGCGTGCTGCACAACCCGCAGAAGGACCGCCGCACCACCGCCGGGGTGTTCCATGTCGCGGAAGGCGGCCTGCCCATCCCCACGGACAAGAAGGCGGTGCCGGTACCCGTGTTCGCCGCCCTGTTCCGGGCGGCCATGAATCCGCCCGCCGACCTGCTGCGCCTGCCCTTCACCAGCGGCCAGGAGGCGCAGGCCCACCTCTGGGTGTCCCTGCTGCTGCGTCCCCTCGTGTCCCCGGGCGTGCCCGGCGTGCTGCCGGAAAAGCGCATGGAGACGCGCTTCTTCGCGCCCGGCGGCCTGGTGTCCAACCTGGATTTCGTCGAACGCATCTTCGGCAACGGCGGCGACCCCTATCTGCCCCAGCACGACGCCGGCCTGGACGTCGACCACTGGTCCGGCCACACCGGCTGCGTGATCCTGGCACCCCACCTCATCCACCTCACCAAGAAGGAACTGGGGCTGCCCCATTACGACCAGGCCACCGAGCGCCAGCGCCGCGACGGCATGTGCTGGCGGGATGAGGCCGAGAAGTACAACGACGGCTCCGCTTTCAAGGTCGTGTGCCGCGACATGGAAGGCGTCATCGTCACGATCATCGCCGACAACTACTTCGGCTACTCCAAGAAGGAGATCAAGTCCCAGATCAGCTACGCCGCCAACCTGCTGGGGGGCAGCGAGGAGGAGCACTCCGGCGGCGCGCTGGCCTTCCCCAGCTACAACCTGGGCGACGGCTACGTCCTGGATTCCAAGTACCAGGCCAGCGGCCACACCCTGACCGAGATGCGGGAGCGTTATGCCGAACTGATCGACTTCCGCCCTGAGGGCTACGGTGTAGATCGGCGCTTCAAGGAGGTCATCTACCTGCCGGAGGACGCGCGCCTGGACATGCTGGAGCAGCGCGCCAGCTGGCACAGGGACGGCATCGAGCAGGGCATCAAGCTGCTGGCGGGCAATGCCTACCTCTATCCCTGCGGACTCAAGGTCAGCCTGGAGAAACATCCGCACGCACCCTCCTGGCGATTCGTGGGCAGCGAGCCGGAGGGCGCCTTCTGCTACAAGCCCTGCACCGTGTCTGGCGGCGGCAAGTCGGAGATTTCCAAGTCCCTGGATTCCGCCGTGCTGTCCGGTCCCTACTATGTGCAGGACATCAAGCAGGACCTCGACCAGGTGGAGGCCATCTTCAAGCGGGACTACACCGACCGCTTCAAAATCCCCCCGACCCATGTCTTGGACACCCGCCCCCTGCTTGCGGACAACCGCACCGTGGGTTCGGTGATCAAGCTGCTCACCCCTTCCGAGGAATACACCCCGGAATACAACGCCTGGCTCGCCAGCATCCCCAACCACGTGCGCGCCCTGGTTTATGTCATCAAGCGCTTCTACCGCCAGGAATGGGGCGACGACTGGCGCGAGCACTTCAACGTCGACCTGGTGAATGGCCACCCCGGCCATGAGCTCAAGTTCCACCGCCGCAAGCTGGAGGCCAGCTACGTGCGCATCGGGCGCCTGGAGGAAGGCGCCTGGCGCGTCTACAAGACGCGCCAGGACTTCGTGGGGGCGCGCAAGATCCAGCTCGCCGACGACATCGCCGCCTCTGCCACCCTGCCCATCGGGCGCATCCAGCACCTGCGCCCCGGCCTCGTCCCCGCCGCCGCCGTGAAGCTGGTGGGCAACTGCGAGGCGCGCCTGTTCCAGCGCCCGGACGACGCCAGGCATCGCGGCCTGGACGCCCAGACCGAACACGATCTCACCGAGCCTGACAACTTCATCTCCAATTTCGAGCCCCTCACGCGCCAGGATGCCATCGACCTCACCGAGGACGTGGTGGGTTTCCACCACTACACACCGGCCATGCAGGCCTTCATCCGCGAGGCGGCGAAGGAGGACGGCTACTTCGTCTCCTCCGCCCACGCCCGCCTAGTCAATGGCAAGCCCAGCCCCAATGTGCGCTACCTGCAAAAACGTCCGGACCTGGAGCGCCCCCGCGACAGCCACGTGGCCGAGATGGGCGTGCGCCTGGCGCGGCGCATGCCCGCCCACGCCCCGGTGCACTGGCCGGTGGACGCGATGCTGCCTGGCCGCCGCAACAATCCGCCGGCTCCCGGCATCCCCGCCCTGGCAGTGTACGGCCCCATCCATTACCAGGAGCTGCCGGAGCTGTTCATGGACTTCATCGCCAGCCTGTCCGGCAAGTCCCCCTCCACTACCGGCGCCGGGTCGGAGGGCGCGCTCACCAAGGGACCGTTCAACGCCCTGGCCTACACGGCGGACCTGAACAACGCCCTGGTCTCCTTCATCCTGTGCGGCCATGACGGCTACTCCACCGCCGCCGGCCACATCGGCCCCCACCGCCGCGTGGACCACGACGTCAGCTTCCTCATGCCGGAGATCTGGTGCCGCCTGTCGCCCCAGGAGCGGGATGCGAAGTGGCTGATCGGCAAGGGCTACCTGGAGCCGGTACGGGATTTCGAGCACCAGGGCCGGACGATTCCCGCCAGCCGCCTGGGCTACCGCATCACCACCCGCTTCATGCACGCCTACCTGGGCAAGATCTTCGACGACCCGGTGAGCGCCTTCGACGAGGCCATGCTGCGCCCCGAGACCCAGGACCTGGACGCCTTCGCAGAAGGGGTGGAACACATCGCCGAACAGCACGCCAAGGTGGCGCGGGGCTATCTGGAGGACGGCTCGGTGCACGATGCCTGCCCGCCGCTGAAGGCCCTGCTGCACATCATGGCCGAGGGGCAATACGAGGGGAAGGATCTGCACCACCCGGACATCCGCGCCCTGTTCAAGCGCGCGAACGTGCTGGCCAGTGCCTGGTACCGCCGCCGACTGGAAATCCAGCAGCAGCGGGACATCCGGCTGGCTCAACGGCAGGCGGCCTACCTGGAGGCCTTCCTGGCGGAGGCCGACACTCGCTGCGAGCACGACGAGCGCCAGGACTGCGAAGCCAGGCTGGCCCGCGCCCGTGCCCGGCTGCTGGAGGTGAAGTCCCCCGCCTACCTGGACCGCCTGTACGGCGGGCTGGGCGCGGACTGGGTGCATGATGCCGCCGCCTGAGGGCATCCGCCTCTCCAAGCTCATGTCCGAGCGGGGCCTGTGCTCCCGCCGGGAAGCCGACGCCTACATCGAGCAGGGTTTGGTGTTCGTGGACGGCCAGCGCATCGCCGAACTGGGCACCCGGGTGGACCCCAACTGCCAGATCCACCTGGCCCAGCAGGCCCAGAAGCAGCAGCAACAGCGCGTCACGGTGCTGCTGCACAAACCGATCGGCTTCGTTTCCGGCCAGCCGGAACCCGGCTATCAGCCCGCGGTGACCCTGATCAGCAAGGAAACGCAATGGCCAGGCAGCAGCGGCCCGGCCTTTCGCCCGGCCATGCTCAAGGGCCTGGCCCCCGCCGGCCGTCTGGATATCGACTCCACCGGCTTGCTGGTGCTGACCCAGGACGGGCGCATCGCCAAGCAGCTGATCGGCGACGATTCCGACATCGAGAAGGAATACCTGGTGCGTGTGGCGGGGCAGCTCTCGGAACATGGCCTGAAGCTGCTCAATCACGGCCTGGAACTGGACGGCCGCCAATTGCGCCCGGCGCGGGTGGCCTGGCAGAACGCGGACCAGCTGCGCTTCATTCTCAAGGAGGGCCGCAAACGCCAGATCCGCCGCATGTGCGAACTGGTGGGCCTCAAGGTTCTGGGACTCAAGCGGGTGCGCATCGGCCGCGTGGCCCTGGGCGATCTGCCCCTGGGCCAGTGGCGCTACCTCAAGGAAGGTGAGCGCTTCTAGGCGGCGCGCGCCCGCAACTGCCCACAACCGCCCTCCACGTCCTGGCCGACGGAATTTCTCAGGCGGGTAAGGATGCCGCGCCGGTTCAGCAGGCCGGCCAGCTTCGAGGCATGCTCCCAGGCGGGCCGCCGGAAGCCGGAACCCTCGTTGGCGTTGTAGGGGATGAAATTCATCATGGCGTACTTGCCGGCCAGCAGCCGGGCGATGCCCTCCACCTCCTCCTCGCTGTCGTTGACGCCCGCCAGCAGGGTCCACTGGTACTGGATCGGATAGCCCGTGGCACGGGCGTAGCGTTCCCCGAGTTCGACCAGTTCCTCGGGCGCCAGGACCGGGGCCTTGGGCAGCAAGCGCGCACGCAGATCGGCGCGGGTGGAATGCAGGGAAATGGCCAGGGCGGGCTTGACCATGCCCAAGGGCAGGCGTTCGAAGACGCGGCGGTCGCCGACGGTGGAGAACACCAGGTTTTTGTGGCCGACACCACCCGCGGTACCCAGCAGCTCGATGGCCTCGACGACGTTATCCAGGTTATGCGCCGGCTCGCCCATGCCCATGAACACCACGCGTCGCACCGGACGACGCGCGCGTGCCAGCGCCACCTGGGCGACGACCTCGGCGGAGCCCAACTGGCGCAACAGACCGTCCCGGCCAGTCATGCAGAACAGGCAGCCCACTGCGCAGCCCACCTGGGTAGAGACGCACAGGCCGCCGCGCGGCAGCAGCACGCTCTCCACGGCCTGGCCGTCGGCGAGTTCCAACAACAGGCGGGCGGAACCATCCTCGGCCGCATGCTCGGCGCGCAGGCGCACCAGGCCGGCCAGTTCCCCGGCAATGGTAGGCCAGGCAGCACGCAGCCGTGCCGGAAAGAAATCCTCGGGCGGGTTGCGGCCCTGTTCGAAGGGCAGGGCCTGGGACCAGGACCGCAGCAGGCGATGCTCGTGCGGGGGCTTGGCCCCGAGGTCGCGCAGGCGCTGGCGAAGGTGTTCGATACGCATGGGAGGCGGGATGCTAACACCTCGGTTGACGTGGACGGCACGCCTGGTGGCACATTACGGCCTGCATTCCCTTACCTGACCACAATGAACACGTGCGACTCCCCCCGCGACCTGCTGATCGCTTCGTTTTATGCCGCCGTGGCTGCGGTCAGGGCAGAACGCGTCTTGCCGCCCTATCTCCCGCCTCCGCCCGCAGGTCGCACCCTCGTGGTCGGCGCCGGCAAGGCGTCCGCCGACATGGCGGCCAGCGTCGAAGCTCATTGGCCCGCCGGCGCCTCCCTGTCCGGACTGGTCATCACCCGTCACGGCCACGGCGTTCCCTGTCACCGTATCGAGGTCGTCGAGGCCGGCCATCCCCTGCCCGATGCCGCCGGTGTGGCCGCCGCGCAGCGCCTGCTGGACATCGTCCGCAGCGCCGGCCCGGATGACTGGTTACTCGCCCTGATTTCCGGCGGCGGCTCCAGCCTGCTGACACTGCCTGCGGAAGGACTGGAACTGGGCGACATCCGAAGCGTAAGCGGTGCCCTGTTGGCCAGCGGCGCCCCCATCGCCGATATCAACTGCGTGCGCAAGCACCTGTCCGCCACCCTGGGCGGCCGTCTGGCCGAGGCCTGCGCGGCGCCGGTCACGGCGTTGATGATCTCCGATGTCACCGGCGACGATCCCTCCGTCATCGCTTCCGGCCCCTTCGCGGCGGACCGCGGTACCTACGCCGACGCCCTGGCGGTGCTGGAGCGGTGGCGAGTCACCGCTTCGGATGGGGTGCTGGCCCATCTCCGGGAGGGTGCGGCCGGGCGATGGCCCGAGACGCCAAAGCCCGGCGCCGCCTGCTTCTCGCGTGTCGAACACCGGCTCCTGGCCAACGGCCGCGACGCCCTGCAGGGCGGAGCTGCTTTCTTCCGGGACCTGGGTGTCACCCCGGTCATCCTGGGCGACACCGTCACCGGCGAGGCCCGGGAGGTGGCCCATGCCTTCGCCTCGCTGGCCCGCGAGATCCGCCTGCACGGCTCGCCCTGGAAGCCACCGGTGGCCCTGCTGTCCGGGGGTGAGACCACAGTCACGGTGCGTGGACGCGGTCGGGGTGGACGCAATGCCGAGTTCCTGCTGGCCCTGGCCCTCGATCTTGGGGGGCTGGAAGGTGTCCACGCCCTGGCTGCGGACACGGACGGCATCGACGGGGTATCGGAAAACGCCGGCGCGCTGCTGGCTCCGGACAGTCTGCATCGGGCCGGAATGCTGGGCCTGTCGGCCCGGGTCCGCCTGGACGACAACGACGCTCATGCCTTCTTCGCGGCCCTGGGTGATGCCATCACGACCGGGCCCACCCGCACTAATGCGAACGACTATCGGGCGATCCTGATAGTCTGATGATGTCTCCCACCGCCAAGCCCAGCACCTGGGCGGCGCTGACCCGGTTCGCGGCGATCTCCACCAGCCCGGCGCTGTTCACATACCAGAACACCTCGCCCTTGGCCGCCTCGCCGAACACCCGGCGCCAGGCCAGGGGCCTGCCTTTCGCCTCCAGGGTGACATCGGGATCAACCAGACCGCCCCGGATGCCGGTCCAGGCATTACCGAAATGGTCGATGTAGAGGATGCGGGGCAGATCGGCAGCGTCGAACTGGACGTTCAGGGCCGGCACCGGAGCCAGCCAGTCGACGGGAAAATCTCCCGCCGCGATGCGGGCGGCGACGGGGGCGAACAGGTCACGGCCGTGGAAGCTGGCGCAGAGGTCGTCCGGCCGCCACTGGATATGCCAGGCGCGAGCCTGCTCCGCGCGAGCCGCGACGATGGACAGCAGGCCGTTGTCCGGCCCCACGTACCAGCGACCGTCGGCTTGCACCATGGCCGCCTCACGGGGTCCGCCCACGCCCGGGTCCACCACGCAAAAGAACACCGCCCCGGGCGGGAAGGAAGATGACAAGGCGGCCAGCAACTGGGCGCCGGCGTGAGCATTGAAGGCCGGCGCCTGATGCAGCAGATCGATGACCGCCACGCCCGGTGCCCGCGTGGCCAGCACGGCCTTGACCTGGCCCACGTAGGGGTCGTGCCAGCCATAATCGGTGAACAGCACCAGCATGGCGATGCTCCATCGGGTTACTGCTACGAAGCTTACCCGGAAAACAAAAAAGCCGGCCAAGGCCGGCTTTTTCGTTGCAAGGCGTGGCTTATTCGGCGGCGACCGGCTCGGCAGCGGCCTCGGGGGCGCGGTCGACCAGTTCCACATAGGCCATGGGTGCGTTGTCACCCTGGCGGAAGCCGAACTTCAGGATGCGCACGTAGCCACCGGGGCGAGCCATGAAGCGGGGGCCGAGGTCGTTGAACAGCTTGCTGACCAGATCACGGTCGCGCAGGCGGTCGAAGGCCAGGCGGCGGTTGGCCAGGGTCGGCTTCTTGCCCAGGGTGATGAGGGGCTCGACGACACGGCGCAGTTCCTTGGCCTTGGGCAGGGTGGTCTTGATCGCTTCATGCGTGAGCAGGGCGATGGACAGGTTGCGCAACAGGGCGGCACGGTGACTGCTCGTGCGGTTGAGTTTGCGATTGGAAAGGCGGTGGCGCATTTTCTTCTACCTCATGTCAGGGCTTGTCGAGGCCGGCGGGAGGCCAGTTCTCAAGTTTCATGCCCAGGGTCAAACCACGGGCGGCGAGCACGTCCTTGATTTCGTTCAGGGACTTGCGGCCCAGGTTGGGGGTCTTCAGCAATTCGGTCTCGGTGCGCTGGATCAGGTCACCGATGTAATAGATGTTCTCGGCCTTAAGGCAGTTGGCGGAGCGCACCGTCAATTCCAGTTCGTCCACGGGACGCAGCAGGATGGGATCGATCTGGGGCGAGCTGGACTTCATCATGGGGGAATCGCCGCCCATGGGCACCACACCCTGCAAATCGGCGAAGGAAGCCAGCTGCTCGATCAGGATACGGGCGGCGTGGCGCACGGCCTCGGCAGGCTCGATGACACCGTTGGTCTCGATCTCCAGGATCAGCTTGTCCAAGTCGGTGCGCTGCTCGACGCGGGCGGACTCGACGCTGAAGCTGACTTTTTTAACCGGGCTGTACAAGGCATCCACCAGGATGACACCGACCGGGCGGGTCTCTTCGTCTTGGGCACGGGTGCTGGCGGGCACGTAGCCGCGGCCGCTCTCCACCTTGATTTCCATCTCCAGCTTGCCACCCTTGGTGAGGTTGGCGATGACGTGGTCGGCATTCAGGATTTCCACGTCGTGGCCGGCCTGGATGTCGGCGGCAGTCACCGGGCCTTCGCCGGCTTTGTTGATGGTCAGCAACGCATCGCCCCGGCTGTTCAGCTTGACTGCCAGCCCCTTCAGGTTCAGCAGGATGTCGACCACGTCCTCCTGAACACCGTCGATGGCGGAATATTCATGCACGACACCGGCGATGCGGATCTCGGTCGGCGCGTAACCCTGCATTGAAGACAGCAGGATGCGGCGCAGGGCATTACCCAGAGTGTGGCCGTAGCCACGCTCGAAAGGCTCCAGCGTGATGCGGGCCTGACGAGGGGAAATGCTGTTGACCTCGACGATACGGGGTTTCAGCAGTTCACCGGTGTTGGACATAGTGGGTTCCCTTTATGTTGCCCGGCTCGCCCTCAAGGGCGTGCCCGCGAGTCAATTACTTGGAATACAGTTCGACCACCAAGGATTCGTTGATGGTGGCCGGCAACTCGGCGCGCTGCGGCAGCGCCTTGAAGGTGCCCTTCATGGCCTTGGCGTCCACTTCCACCCACTCTGGGAAACCGCGACCCTCGGCGGCTTCGACAGAGCCCTTCAGGCGAAGTTGAGCCTTAGCCTTGTCGCTGACTTCCACCACATCACCCGGCCTCACCTGATAGGACGGGATGTTTACCCGACGGCCGTTGACCTTGATGCCGTTATGGCGCACCACCTGGCGTGCCTCGGTACGCGAGGCGCCGAAGCCCATGCGGTAGGCCACGGAATCCAGGCGGGACTCCAGGATCTGGAGCAGGTTCTCACCGGTGACGCCGCGGCGACGCTCGGCTTCCTTGTATGTCAGGCGGAACTGAGCTTCGAGCACGCCGTAGATGCGGCGAACCTTCTGCTTCTCGCGCAGGTGGACGCCGTAGTCGGACAACCGCGCCTGCTTGGCGCCGTGCTGGCCGGGAACCTGGTTGCGGCGCTCAATGGCGCACTTTTCCGTGAAGCACTTCTCGCCCTTGAGGAAGAGTTTCTCGCCCTCGCGGCGGCACTGACGGCATTTGGGATCAAGATTGCGGGCCACGTGTGCTCTCCTTAGATGCGGCGCTTCTTGGGCGGACGGCAACCGTTATGCGGCATCGGCGTCACGTCGGAAATGCTGGTGATCTTGTAGCCCAGGGAATTCAGGGCGCGCACGGTGGAATCGCGGCCGGGGCCGGGGCCCTTGATGCGTACTTCCAGGTTCTTGACGCCATATTCCAGCGCCATCTTGCCGGCGTTCTCGGCGGCCACCTGGGCGGCGAAGGGGGTGCTCTTGCGGGACCCCTTGAAGCCCGCGCCACCGGCGGTGGCCCAGGCCAGCGCATTACCCTGGCGATCGGTGATGGTCACGATGGTGTTGTTGAAAGAGGCGTGGATATGGGCGACCCCATCAGCCACACTCTTTTTGACTTTTTTCCGCGCGCGCGCGGCTGTTGCCTTGGCCATGTCGTTGTCCTGTTACTTCTTGATCTGCATCTGCTTACGGGGGCCCTTGCGGGTGCGCGCGTTGGTGCGGGTACGCTGGCCGCGCACCGGCAGGCCCTTGCGATGACGGGTGCCGCGGTAGCAGCCCAAGTCCATCAGGCGCTTGATATTCATGGTGATCTCGCGACGCAGGTCGCCTTCCACCGCGAACTTGCCCACGCCTTCACGCAGTTTGTCCACATCGGCGTCGGTTAGATCCTTGATCTTGGCCGCTGGATTGACCCCGGCTTCCTGACAGATCTGTTGCGCGCGCGTGCGGCCAATGCCATAGATCGACGTCAACGCGATCACGGCGTGCTTATGGTTCGGGATGTTTACCCCAGCAATCCGGGCCATGTACTAACCCCCAGCAACAAAAACAAAAAATTATATTGAAACAAACCGCACTTTGGCAAGCCAAGGCGGCCTGGCGAATCAACCCTGGCGCTGCTTGTGACGGGCCTCGCTGCATATGACGCGGACCACGCCCTTGCGGCGCACAATCTTGCACTTGCGGCAAATCTTCTTCACAGAGGCTTGAACACGCATGTTCGGCTCCTTTATCTAAAAATCACTTGGCGCGGTAGACGATGCGCGCGCGGGACAGGTCGTAGGGCGTCAGTTCCACGGTCACCTTGTCGCCGGGCAGTATGCGGATGTAATGCATGCGCATCTTCCCGGAAATGTGGGACAGCACCACATGCCCGTTTTCCAACTTCACACGGAAGGTGGCGTTAGGCAGGTTTTCCACCACCTCGCCCTGCATCTGGATGACATCATCTTTCGCCATGGCCGTGTCTTATCTGGCGATGAAGTTGCCGCCCTTGAAGTTGGCCTTCTTGAGCAAGCTTTCATATTGATGGGTCATGACGTAGGCCTGGAC
>Ga0233425_10009147_pt1 | contig 12722 bp, 8 predicted proteins | sample Watercolumn_Towu_2_FD_181712 | JGI IMG/M metagenome (GOLD analysis project Ga0233425, IMG submission 181712) | Freshwater microbial communities from Lake Towuti, South Sulawesi, Indonesia - Watercolumn_Towuti2014_140_MG | ecosystem: Environmental > Aquatic > Freshwater > Lake | place: Indonesia...
GAGAATCCTGTAGGCTTTTGATGCCAGTTCACGCAGCAGAAGGTATTCTTTTTTCATGGCACAAGAGGGACCTTTTTCCAGCCGTCGCTCTGCGTGAATTCACGGGAGGCAAAGCACCAGATGACAATTTTTTTCTTCTTCCAGTAACCGGGATCCTTTTGCACCCGTCGCAGAAGGTTTATACGGGCCGGCGTGGCGCCCGATCCACGCACACCGGCCAGGTCCACCGGAAACCCGAGCTCCAGGGCCAGCTGATCGGGCAGACCTGCCTCGCGGGTGTGCATGTCGTCCCCGGCATGAAAAACGAGGTTATGGCTATCACCCACAAGAAGGACCGGGCTTTTCGCATCGGGGGCGACGGGCTTCAGAACCCCCGCGCTTCCCATACCCACCTGGCGGACCGGCAATATCTCTTGCTGTAGGCCCTTCTCACCAAGGGCCTTCCAGAGATCCCCCGCAATGGGCAGCGATTTCCAGGCCGAGCGGTAGGTCGACTTCGGGATCGCCTTCAACCAGGGTCGTCCCTCGATCTCCTCGCGGATCTTCCGGGCGGCAAGGACGGCGCCGTTTCCCGACCAATGGGTATCCTGCTTGCAGAAAAGCGCGCCCTCCCGGTGGAAACGGTTGGCCAGAAAGAATGGGGTCAGGTCGAGAACCCGGATCCCCTCCTTTTCCAGGAGCCGATAGAAGACCTGTAATTCGGTATCGATCCGCATCGGCGGATTTTCCTGCGAGACCGCTGCCATATCGGACAGGAAGTCGGGATAAACGACGCTTTTCGGAGGGACGGGAACCAGAAGCAGTTCGATCCCCATTTTCTTGAGTTGCAGGTGAAAATCGACGATGGCTGGAAAGGGATCGGCGAATTCGGGTCGAGTCGCTTTGCTCACCTTTGCCGCCGCCTCGCCCCAGAAACGCCCCACCGATACGAAGCGAAGCTCCGCACCGAAGAAAAGCCATCCCTCCTTGCCCGGAACGGTTATCGTTCCCTGCTGCTCCGCCGAGCGGGCCAGGGCGGCAAACCGATCGATCACCTTCCGAACGGATTCCGTGTCCGCGGCGAAAGCGGTCGCGGCCATCACCCACAAGCCGATACCAGAGAGGAGCGATGCAAGTCCATTTCGTCTCATTGTTGCACCGCCTCGCCCCAGCAGGGTTCCACGAGCTGCAACGCCGGATCGTCCAGTTCGCTCCGGTTGATCCCTTCATATTTCACCGCCACATCGGACCAGGCGATCAGACGGAGCGTCACCGTTTCGCCCGGCCGGAGCTTGGACGCCGCCGTCAAGACGTTGTCCGTCATGCTTCTTAGATAGATCATCGCATCCGTCGCATCCAGGGGACGTCCGTCCGCTTCCAGATCCGTCAGGTGAATCGCCATGACATGATCCTTATAGGCTACCGTTCCCGGTCTCGGCACGGTGGAAACCGCTTCGATCCTTCCACGGACGACCTGTTCACCCCCCGGCTGGAGGGCCATATACTTCGCCGGCGGAGGCGTCCCCGGTTTCAAGTCGATTCGTTTCCAGTTGCCCACCGCCAGTTCCCGGACGGCAAACTGATAGATCACCAAGCGCTTCCCCGCCAGACGATCTCTCCCCTTCGCCAGTTCGGCGGCAAGAAACTCTCGCGTGGCATGGGAACCATTGTCGTTACGGGTGATCCGGTCGAGCGGCCGCCCGAGGGCGTAGCTGAGCTGTTCGATCAAGCCCCCTCCCTCGCCCCATCCCATTGCGCCGAGGGAATAAACATTGCTGAAACTGTCGCCGAGGACGAGCACATCCGCCGTCTTTTCCGGTTGCCAGGATCCCCCCCCGGCCCCCAGAATTCTTCGGATCGAAACCGCCTCCCGGGGAAAGACCCGCTGATCCGCAGGCAGTCCCAGCATGACGGCCAGATCACCGAGCTGTGTGATCGGGGATCTCTCGACCCGATAGCCGGGCGAAGGGACTACGGGAAGCGGGACACGTTCCATGATGAAGGCCTTCAGACTTTCCGCCGCCAGTTCCATCGCCTCGGGACGCCAGTGGGTATCGGTCGCCAGATATTGGGGTTGACCTCCTCTTGCCTTTGCCGCCATCAGGATGGGTGCAGGATCGAAGACAAGGACACCTTCGCGTTCGATTTCCTCCTTGAACCGTTCATAGGAGGGATTCTGCAGTACGTTCTGTCGCCCGCTATAGCCGCGGGACAGCTTCTCCGGTTGAATCATAGCCTTGATCGGCGTCGGCACGATGAGCAGCGCGATCTTCCTCCTATCGAGTTGCCGCTTCAGATCGAGGATCGCCGACCGCGGGTCCGGCTCGATCGGTGCGGCCCATTCGCTCACCCCTGTCGCGCGCTTCCGCAACTGGACGGGATCGAGAAAGGGTGGTCCCGACAGATAATCGATCCCGGGCCGGTAAAACAGCCAAGGCAGCTCGCCGCAGTAGGCTTTCTCGTTGCCGGCACCAAGCCCCGTCAGGAGATACTGGATCTTTGGACGCATCCATTTTGCGATGACGGACCGATCATCCAGGGTCTCCTCAAATCCCTTCATCCCCTTCAACAGATGGCGGTTGACCGCCAATAAACGTGCGAGAATACCGGATGGTCCGGAATCACCGGATGCCTTCACCGCCGCGGGCAGAAGGGAAAAAACCTCATAGACTTGGGGCAGCGGGAAACGCCTTTCCCCCGCCGTATACGCACCGAACGCCGCGATGTGCTCAACCAGAGGGACCGACAGAATGACCAGCAGAAAGAAAGCAAGCAGACCTCTGGAAAGCGCCGGGCGGATCGAGGTATGCCCCACCTCTCGTCTTGCCATTTCTTCCCGCCGGTCTTGAAGTTCCCAATCGCTCATCGGTGTCCGCTCAAAAAATGAAGTAGATGAAGGGATTGTAGGCCTGCGTCATCAGAACCGTCAGGGAAACCAGCAGCGCCAGCGCGATCGGGGCCGCCTTCCACAGGGGGATCGTCCGCGTCCAGTCCCAGGTCTGCGGGCACCCCCAGACGATCAGCGCCGCCAGGCCGAAGGTCCCCCAGTAGTAGGGCTGGTATAAAATACCGCCCAGCAGGCCGGCACCGGCCTGAACGGTCGCCAGACCGAAGAGCGCGCCGAGATAGGTCAACGCCGCGGGCAGATCCGGTGTCCTGAAGAAAACCCAGGCGATCAGGACAATAAAAAAGGTTATCGCTATGCGACAGGGTCCGGGCAGCCTCCGGTAAAAGGCGTTTTTCCCCTGGGCGCGCTCGATCACCAGCATCCCGCCATGGATCCCCCCCCAGATGACGAAATTCCAGGAGGCCCCGTGCCAGAGCCCCCCCAGCAGCATCACGACGGCGAGATTGATGTAGGTACGCCACACCCCTTTCCGGTTGCCCCCGAGGGGGACATAGAGGTAATCGCGCAGCCAGGTGGAAAGCGAAATATGCCATCGGCGCCAGAACTCGGTGATCGATTGCGACTGGTATGGGGAATCGAAGTTTTTCGGAAACACGAACCCCAGCATCAGCCCCAGGCCGATGGCCATATCGGAATAGGCGCTGAAATCAAAGTAGATCTGAAAGGCATAGGCGAAAAGGCCGTACCAGGCCTCCAGGACGCCGCGGGAGCCTGCATCGAAAACCACGTCGGCGATCTTCCCGCAGGGATTGGCGAGAAGCACCTTCTTCGCCAGACCGAGGCTGACGAATGCCACCCCCCGGGCAAATTTTTCCGTCGTATGCGTCCGATTGGCCATCTGGTCGGCGATCTCACGGAAGCGGATGATGGGACCGGCAACGAGCTGGGAGAAAAGCGAGATATAGCAGGCGAAATCGATCACATTGCGCAGCGCTTTCGCCTGGCCGCGATAGACATCGATGGTATAGCTCAGCAGATGGAAGGTGTAAAAACTGATCCCCAGGGGCAGGGTGACACGAATCACCGTCTCGAGCTTCAGAGGGGAGAGGCCAAACCAGTGAAGCAGCAGATTATAGTTCTCCATCGCGAAATTGAAGTATTTGAAAAATCCCAACATCGCGAGGCTCGAAGCGACGGAAACGGCGAGCCAGGCCTTCTTTTGACGCAGGCTGGCAACCGTTGCCAACCCCGTAACGTTTGAAACAGCGGGCCCGGCCATCAGCCGCTCGCCGGCGATTTTCAAGCCGCAGAGATAGTTGACCAGCGTCGCAACAAGCAAAAGGACCACAAACAGGGGGTTCGCCCAACCGTAGAAAATGTAGCTCAGCAGCGTCAGGGCCAGATGCCGGCCCCGGCGTGGCAGTCCATAGTAGACCGCAAGGGTCAGGGGCAGAAAATAGAAAAAGAAAATCTGAGAGCTGAAGACCATTTCTTTGCAGTCACCAAGAATCGCGAGAGGAAGGGCTACAACCGGGCTTTTTGACGGCAGTCACTCTCATTTCAAATTGAGGCCCACGAGTATCTACCGACATGGGGATTATTCACGCAGCTCGTAGAAGAGCGGCAGTTTGAATTCGTCGCTGTCCATGACCAGCCTCTCTCCTTCCAGCTCGGGATGGTCATCGTAGCGCTCCAGGACCATCCGGTAGGTCTTGCCCTTCTCCCGGATCGCCTCCTTGAGAACCTGCCCCTCCTCGATCACCCAGTGGGCAGCCATGATCTTCTTCTGGCGATAGGAGCCGGAGATCACCCGGACGACTTCGTAGCCGTTCACCAGAAGCGCGCGCCGATAGGGGGCAATATTCTGCGGCGTAGGGATGAGGGAAGGATCCGTTAAGCGGGCCTCGACGACAACACTGGGTATAGATTTTTGTGGGGTGGGCCTTCCAGGAGCGGCGGTAATCGGTCCGGATTTCGCCGCCGTTGAGGAGAGGCCGTCAACGGGTTTCTCGCCTTTCTTCTTTTCCGCACCGGAGGCTTTCGCAGGTTCCAGCTTCGCCGCTTCGGCAGGTACCACCCAGACATCGGGAAAGAAGTCCGCCCGGTCGTTCCTGGTCGCCTGCCACCAGGATTCAATCGCGGTGAAATCGGCGTTGAACCGGCCAATATAGACCTCCACCCCCCGGCCTCCTCCGCCGATACGGTTCCCCCCCCAACCGACCTTGTAGGGCCCCGTCATGGCCATAATTCGCGGATCATTGCTCCAGCGGGGATGGTAAACCTCGTAACCGGCAATCCCCGGGGCACCGTTGATGTTCACCTGCCATTTCTTGTTGTTTTGCAGATCAAAAATCGTGAGATTCCTGTGGGAACCATCGAAGACCCAGTAAAGCGGTCTTCCTTCGACCGTCGCCAGCGCCGTCCAGCAGCCCTTGGCAAAAATCTGTATCTCCCTGTTCGGCAGTTGGGCGATGCCGCCTTCCGGCCAGGGGAAATTGCCCCCGGCGATCCGGCCATCCGTCGAGAGCTGAAAACTATCCACGTTTACCGGCGCCTTGTCCCAGACCAGTTCCCCCGCGCCGGGACGATCCAGCAAGGTCCGATAAACGGCCGGACAGGTCCACCCGCCCTTTTGCAACTCCTCGAACCCATAATAGATCCACTCCCGTCCATCCTGGGGGTCCTGCCAGAGCGCCAACCCAAAACCCCCAAACAGCTCCCGCAGCCCCGAACCGTCCCAGTTCACAACATAAACCTTCTTCCGAATGCGGTCCGAATAGACCACCCGGTCCCCGCGTGGCGTGATCAGGGGCTTCGCATAGTTCCCTGTTCCCAAGATCGCGCGCTCGCCCTTTCCGTCACCCCTGTCCAGACCCATGAGCCGTAAATGAGAGCCCAGTGTATCCACATCTCGACCGTCACCAAGATCCTGAACCCAGATAACGCGAATACGGAGGCCGGGAAAAGCGCCTTGTCCGCGTTGATCTATGGCCGTCGTTTCCTGTCGTGGCGCAGTTGCTGATCGCAGCGCAGCGATATAAATCATCGCACCCGACACAACAACGGCCAGAATCATAAATAAGATTGTTTTTTTCGAGAGCATTCCTCAACCATTTTTAGACTTTGCAAGCTTATTCGCCTATTCCAACCCGTACCCCTGCTCTATCCGAGTGAAGCAGACGACAAAACCACTCTGGGAAATTCTTGACTCATTGCGTCAGGGCACGGAGAAATGTTTCGGCAATTATCCTGTGGCCAGTATCGTTTGGATGAAGACTGTCGGCCATATAATTTCGGTTCCAGCCAAGAGCGATCTCTATATCCGCCACGACGATCCCTTGGCCGGCAGCCAATGTTCGTATTCTGACACTTAAATCGATCATATCCGGGGCTTTCCATGCCCATTCATCAAAACACGGTCCCAACGTTGCGATCACAGGGATCGCTCCGTATGCTTTTGCTCTCTCTATGATGTATTGCAGATTTGCGATGACTGAATCCGGGTTATAGTAACCTGCATCATTCGTCCCGTAATATATCAAAAGATAGCGTGGATTATACTGTTGCAGTACATTATCAACTTTTATCACACCATCCAAACTGAGGCCGCCGTCTTCGGCATCAGCGATAACCCTCTTCCCCCACAATGCGGAAAGCACGGGAACGTAACTGCTGGTGGTGCGGTTCGTTGCGCCGATACCGTATGTGATACTGTCTCCCAACGCCACGCCGATGTCCTGACGCTTATCGACAATCGTTGCGGACACCCTTTCGGAATCATCGCTTTCCCCATATCCGTTTTCGGCGGTCACGACATAATAATATGTGCTGTCCTGAACCAAGTCCATATGGGTGTAGGGACTCGTTACATTGGCGATTTTTGTCCCGTTTGTGCTCGAGACAGCAGCGAAAGTGGACCAGTAAATATTATATCTTGTTTGGCCTGTGGTACTTTCCGCCCCTGCGGGGGTGTCCCAACTGATAACGGCTCGGAGATAACCGGCCACGGCCCTGACCCCCGTTGGGGCTGATGGCGCATTCCCTTGGGCGGGCGTAGCCGAAACCTCCTTTGATTCAACGCTCTCGCCGTATTGATTGACACTGGTCACCACATAATAATAGGTGTTGCCGTTGATTAAACCTCCATGGGTATACGGACTGACTACATCAGAAATTTTATTGCCGTTTACCCGCTTAACACCCGGCGACGTCGACCAGTAGACATTATGAACGGTGTTGCCAGCCTCCGTGTCTACGGACGTCCAGCGAACTATCGTCTGCCTGCTGGCACCGAACACCGCAACATCCTTAGGAGGCAGGGGAGCGGAAACAGCGCTGGGCATCGCGGATACTTCAGAAGATTCAATACTTTCACCATAGGGATTGGCAGCGGTAACCACATAATAATACATTGTACCATTGCTCAGACCCGCATGGTAATAAGGGCCGGCGGTAACCGTAATTTTCGTGCCGCTCAGCTGGTCGACACCTGCCGCTGTCGACCAGTAGATATTGTAGCTTGTCGCACCGCCGACATCCCCCCAAGATAGATAGACCTGACCATTTCCGCCGGCCGATAAAACGTTTTGCGGTGCCGGCGGCGGGGAGGCTGGATTGGTCCCTCCGCCCCCGCCACCGCCACAGGAAAGGAAAAACAGGCTGAAAATCAGAAGGATGAGATATGCTTTCCTGTTCATATCGGATATTCCTTAAATCATATGGACATCGGGAATGGGCACGATGAAACGCCCTCCCCATTCCTTTATATGATCCATCTGCGAGATAATTTCTTCCTTAATATTCCAGGGAAGAATCAGGACATAATCCGGCCGATCCTCCCGGATCCGATCGGGGTGCTTGATCGGAATCCTGCTCCCCGGCAGGTAACAGTTCTGTTTATGGGGACTCCGGTCCACGGTATAGTCCAGAAAATCCGTTCGGATGCCGCAGTAATTCAGAAGCGTATTTCCCTTGGCCGGGGCGCCGTATCCGACGATCTTTTTTCCCTCATTCTTGAGGCCGATCAGGAGTTGCAGAAGATGACGTTTTACCGCCCGGACCTTCCGGTCGAATGTCAGATAGTGGTCAATATTCGCATATCCTTCGCTTATCTCTCTCGCCTTTAATTCACCCACACGGGAAGAAGGAGATTTGCTTTGATCCTCGGCATGCGCTGCATAAATCCGCAGGGAGCCGCCGTGGGTCGGCAACTCCTCCACATCAAAGATCGTCAGTCCATGCTCGCCGAAGATCCGTTCGACGGCGAGAAAGGAGAAATAAGAGAAGTGCTCGTGATAAATCGTATCGAACTGGGTCTCATCCATCAGCCTGGCCAGATAGGGAAACTCCATCGTGATCAGTCCGCCGGCCTTAAGCGCCGTCTTCAATCCCCTGACAAAATCGTTCAGGTTGGGGTTGTGCGCCAAAACATTGTTCCCGATGATCAGATCGGCCTGTCGCCCTTTCTGCCGCATCTTTTCCCCATAGGCTCGATCAAAGAAGGTGATTTCGGTGGGGATGCCCTTTTCCTGAGCCACAGCCGCCGTTTTGGCCGCCGGTTCGATACCGAGAACCGGTACGTTATGCTTTTTGAAATACTGCAGGAGATAACCGTCATTACTCGCAATCTCGACAACAAACGTCTTTGCATTCAAACCGAAACGCTGTACCATCATCTCCACATAACGCTCGCAATGCTGCAGCCAGCTATCTGAATAGGAAGAAAAATAGGCGTATCCGGCGTGAAAAATATCCTCCGCCTTTTCGAATTCCTCCAGTTGAACCAACAGGCAGTTATCGCAAATATAAACATCCAGTGGATAGTGAGGCTCCATTTTGTGGAGGTCATCCGCGCTGAGATATGAATTAGACAGAGGAGATGCACCCAGCGATAAAAAAAGATAATGAAGGGGTGTATTACAGAACCGGCAATGCATTGGTATGAATCATCCTTTCTTAAAAAATTATAGAATGGTTAGATATCTCGTCCTTGCGCCGGTGGCCGACGGTCCGGCACAACGGATAAGAAACCGCTTGTCCTGTCAGGGGCTTAACCAGACATCCGGGTAGTAGTCCGCCCGGTCGTTGTTCGTCACTCGCCGCCAGGATTCGATCGCCGTAAAATCGGCGTTAAAACGACCGATATGCACTTCGATATCTCGGATTTGCCATTTGCCGCCGTAGGGTCCCGTCAACGCGATTACCCGCGGATGATTGCCCCACCGGGGGTTATACACCTCATGACCGTCGATCCCCGGGGCCCCGTTGATCCTGACCTGCCACTTCGTTTCCTTTTCCACATCGACGAGGGTCAGGTTCCGGTGGGCGCCGTCGAAAATCCAGTGAAACGGTTTCCCATTGACCGTCGCCAGCGCCGTCCAGCATCCCTTGGTATAGACCTTCATCGACATATTCGGCAGTTGGGCGACGCCCCCCTCGGGCCAGGGGATATTGCCCCCGGCTATCCGGCCGTCTACCGATAGTTGGAAACTGTCGATATTCACCGGCACCTTGTCCCAAACCAATTCCCCTTTGCCGGGGCTGTCCAAGGTTTTACGATAAACCGCCCGACAATGAAATCCCCCCTCCATCTTCTCTTCGTATCCGTAATATAACCACTCCCGGCCGTCCCGGGGATCCCGCCATACCGCCAACCCAAACCCGTCGGTCAACGCCCGCAATCCCGATCCGTCCCAGTTCACCACGAAAACCTGCTTCCGATGCCGATCCGAATAGACCACCCGATCCCCTCGCGGCGCGATCAAGGGCTTTGAATAGTTCCCCGGCATTCCCAGGATTGCCCGCTCGCCCTTTCCATCACCGGTGTCCAGGCCCATCAGCCGCAAATTGCTGCCCAGCGTATCCCCATCCCGCCCGTCACCCAGGTCCTGAACCCAGACAACACGGGTTCGGGCTTTCCCGGGAACTGTGCGAGGGATGTCCGCGACCTCTCGCGACACGCGGCTTTCGCCATAGAAGTTAACAGCCGTCACGACATAACGGTACATCGTGCCATTGGTTAATCCGCCGTGCAGGTAAGGGCTGGATACCCCTTCGATCTTGTTACGCCGGTCATGGCTCCCCCCTCCAGCAGTCGACCAGTATATGTTATACGATGTCGCTCCCTCAACGGCTTTCCAGCGAATCGTGATCTGTTTATCGCCCGCTATCATGGCGACGTCTGTCGGTTCGGACGGTACGGTACCCGGAAGCGACCCCGCGACCTCTTGCGAAGCGCGGCTTTCCCCAAAGAAGTTAACGGCCGTCACGACATAATGATACATGGTGCCTTTGGTAAGTCCGCCATGCGAGTAAGGGCTGGATACCCCTTCGATCTTGTTTCGCTTGTCAAGCGCTCCCCCCCCAACAGTGGACCAGTATAGGTTATAAGATGAGGCCCACCCAACGGCCTTCCATTGAATGGTTATCTGTTCGTTGCCGGCTGTCATGGCGATTTCTGCCGGTTCATTCGGCGCACAACCCAAAACCGAACAGGACATCACTAAGAAAATCAGTGAAACCTGAATATATTTTAAAACCTTCCTCATACCTTATCTTTCATTACGATCACTTGTGTTGTAATCACCCTTGAGTATCCACCATCTGATCTGGACCAATTCAACGAATGTCTTGCCATAGGCGCTCATTTTCACTTTACTATTGAAGTCATTAATCCATTTGACCGGTATGACTGCCATAGAATATCCGAGCTTTTTTGCTAATAAAAGAATTTCAATATCAAAACCCCACCGATTGATCTTTGCTCGAGAAAAGATATCATCAGCGGCGGCGGCCGTTAAGGCCTTAAATCCACACTGCGTATCCCATATCCCTCTTACAGCTATCATTTGTATCAGAACATTGCTTATATTACCCAAGCACCTTTTTATGATGTTTTGGGAAACTTCCTGTTTTGCTCCTTCTGCATCTTTCGAATCGCGTGAACCTATCACGACTTGATATCCTTTTGAAAACAGAGGAGCCATTAGGTCATAATGTTCGATACTCGTCGCATTGTCAGCATCCATGAAAAGACGAATTTTTGCTTTCGTACTTAACATCCCCTGCCTCACAACCCATCCCTTACCATGATTTATATCATGATGAATGAGTCTGAGGTTTTTTGTTTCTTTTATTAAATGATCTATCAGCCGAACTGTCCCATCTGTCGATCCGTCTGAAACAATAATTATTTCGTAAGATAATTGTTTATTTGCCAGATATGCATAAACCGAACGGACCGTTCTTTCTATCCTCTTTTCTTCGTTGTAGGCGGGAATGATGATTGCCAAATCAATTTGAGATGCCATGTACATCTATCCTTGTTTTTCTCTTTTTAAAACCTCAATCCGGTATGCGCTGTATGGACCTTGCTTCTGTAGGAGAGCGAGTTTTAAATCTTCATTTTTCCAAATCCAGCTCAAGGAGAGAGGATCACTGCCAACGCTTCTTTGCATATGCAAGCTCATGCGCAAAAGAGATAAATATTCATAGAGTTTTTCACGGGCCGGGCTGTAAGACCGGCCAATATATATCCAGGGCTTTCTTTCTTTCATAAGTTCTTCTAACTTCGATACGTGATTATTCCTGCCAATCCACCATTTAAAAGGCTCGGTCTGAACAAATGAATGATGTTCAGCTCCCGGTAACGTTGTAAGCGAAGATCGTATCGGTTTATCCGGATAAGCAAATCTCAACAAACAATATTCGGTTATCCACGGCAATATAAGTGTTGCTTGGGGTTCAGCGTGATATACATCCGCAACAATCTTTTTCAACTCCTTCTGATCCGTGTCATAAAGAGAAAGGGGTGTGAAGACCAAACGATTCAATAGGACGATCGAAATCAATACAACCAAGGCCATTATTCCTTTGTGCAATCGCAAGGACTTGACGAAATTCTGAAGGCCCTGATTTATGACCATTGCCGTGGGAAGAAGACCGATACTGAAAAATCTTGTTTCCAGATAACTCGCAGCGACATATAAGGGAACAATAGAGATGCACAACCAGCAAATGGATAACTTCAGCGTCTTTGTCCACTTAAATAAAAACGAAAAGGGCAACAGGATGAGGAAGGATTGGAAGTACATCATAAACACGTATATCTTTACACCATTGTCATCACTTTTTAAATTCATGACGTTGAATTTGAGCAGACGAACAGATTGAAGCAAATGATCGCCGTTGAGATAAAATGCAAAAATGGCCAGCACGATAAGACCTGCAAAAAGTATCGTTGCCCGCTTGAGCATGGTTCTTAGCAGATGGTGCCGCCTGTAGATTATTCCATACGAAAAGACCAGGCCAATAAAACTGACAAGGGAAAGATATCTGCATAAGGCCCCCAGTACAATGCCTGCGAACGCCAGCGACAGCAGAATACCAATTTTCCCCGGTGCCGTTTCACGGATGCTCTTTAGAAACATCCATAATCCAAATGTAGTGAAAAAAAGTGCCGGAACCTCGGTAAGTGTTTTGAAGCTAAGATACATCGTGACCGGCAGGAACAGCACGATGGTTGATGTCGCCAGAGCCCATTTTGTATTTCTTGCATCCTCTGATCCGATCAATTCGCTATAAAACTTGTATGCTACAAGGGAAAAACCGATCAGGAATAAAGCAAATGCGAATTGAAGGATGTACAGGGATAACCATCCAGCGCCAATAATGTGAGTAAACAACCAAATGATTAACATGGTGCCGATTTTGGAACTAAAAAATCCCTTGGGAAACAATCCGGCACTTAGATCGTTCTCCTTCGCTATTGCTTCTGCCAATGAGTGATAATTAAGCGTATATATATAATAGAACTCATCCCAGTAATGATAGGGAGTGTAACTGATGATAAGAAATAGGATGGATATGACGATAAAAAACCCTTTATTGTTACTAA
>Ga0233425_10009148_pt1 | contig 12721 bp, 7 predicted proteins | sample Watercolumn_Towu_2_FD_181712 | JGI IMG/M metagenome (GOLD analysis project Ga0233425, IMG submission 181712) | Freshwater microbial communities from Lake Towuti, South Sulawesi, Indonesia - Watercolumn_Towuti2014_140_MG | ecosystem: Environmental > Aquatic > Freshwater > Lake | place: Indonesia...
GCCTGGCTGTATCAAGGGGACCAGAAGCAGGCCGGCTTGGGGGAACAGTTCCAGGCGCTGGTCACGGAACTCGCGAAAAGACAAGTGGAGTTCGACCTGGGTTGCGAAGACATCATGGCGCGGCACGGTTCCGTGCAGAGTGGCAGGCTGGTGGTGGGTCGCCGGCAATACGATACGGTGGTCCTGCCGCCCTTGTTGGAGAACGTGAACGGCAAGACGGCCGAACTGCTGCAGGAATATTTATCGCAGGGAGGCACGATGCTCAGCTGCGGCCAGCCGCCAAGACGCATCGACGGCAGGAAGTCGGATCAGGCCGTGGCTTGGTCCAAGGCGCAGGGCTTCAAGATGATTGACGCGGCCCAGGCGGTTGCCGAACTGCGCGCTCGCGCGACGGACGGCTTTTCCATCACCCAGGAACCTGGAAAAGAAGGCATTCTCTTTCATCAGCGGCGCCACGTCGACGATGGGGAGTTTGTGTTCCTGGCCAATACGAGTATTGACGGGCCGAGCTGCGGTGAGTTGCGTTCTCCGGCACGGAGCGTTCAGCAGTGGGATCTGCAGACGGGTGAAATCCGTGCCTATCCCGCAGCATCGGTGGACTCGCAAGGGCTGCACTGCCGCTATGCGCTGCCGCCGTGCGGCAGTCTGCTCCTGTTCTTGTCGACCCGACAGCTGGATCCCAAGCCGGCCGGAAAGACACAGGAAGTCGCGATGTCCCCGCGCGGAACGATGGCCGTGCAGCGGCTCGAGGCCAACGTGCTCACGCTGGACTACGTCGATGTGACTGTCGGGGGCGAGACCAGGAAGAACGTGTATTTCTATCAAGCCTGCGACTTCGTGTACAAGAAACACAGTCCGGACGGGAAAGGGCAGAATCCGTGGGACAGCTGCGTGCAGTTTCGCGATGAGTTGATCACGAAACGGTTTCCCGCGAACAGCGGCTTTCAGGCAACCTATCGATTCACGATCAAGGACCGCGTGCCGCCGCGCTTGGAGATCGTGATCGAGCGCCCTGATCTGTACAGCATCAACTGCAACGACAAACCGGTCACAGCCCGCAAGGATGCCTGGTGGTTGGATCGCTGTTTTGGCTGCATCGATCTGGCCGATGTCGCGCAGATTGGCGAAAACGCAGTGACGGTAGTGGCTTCACCGATGACGATCGAGCACGAGTTGGAGCCAGCCTACATTCGGGGTGATTTCGCCCTGGAGCCGGCGGCCGCTGGTTTTGTCATCGCGGCCGATCGCGGGCTGGCAGTGGACCCGCAGGCCGCGGGCTGGAATCGTCAGGGGCACCCGTTCTATTCCGGGAGTGTGGCCTACGAACAGGCATTCGAAGTCGCGCAAAAGACAGGGACGTACCTCGTGCGGCTGTCGGACTGGCATGGCAGCGTGGCACGTGTGCGCGTGAACGGTGAGTTGGTTGGACATATCGCTTATCAGCCGTGGCAATGTGACGTGACTGCAGCCATTCGGCCCGGAGTGAACACGATCCGCGTGGAGGTGGTGGGCACTCTGAAGAATACGCTGGGGCCCCACCATACCGAGAAGCCGTTGCGCGGTGCCGCGTGGCCGCACATGTTTCGTATCGGTCCGGAAACCGGGCCGCCCGCGGGCGATCGCTACGACACCATTGCCTACGGCCTGTTTGCGCCATTTCAGTTGGTGGTGGCTGAAACCGCGCGGTAATCGAGTTCCCGTTGGGCGAATCGGCTCCTCCCCTCACGGCACTGTGGCGGAGCGGCGAGGATTGGCAACGATGCGTTGATTTCCCTTTAGATGCAGAGAGGTATTTTCATGTTGAATCGGCGAGCATTATTGGCGGCGGCGGGAGCAACCGGAGTCATGACGCTTCCAGGCCTGCAGACAGCGCAGAGCGCGAGTGCGGCTAGCGAACGGCAGTTGTACGAATTGCGTCAGTATCAATTGGCGAGCGCCGAGCAGCAGGCGGGACTGGACGCCTTTTTGCGGGATGCTGCGATTCCCGCCTGGAATCGCATGGGAATTACGCCGGTGGGCGTGTTTCATGCGGCCGAAGGTGTCAGTCCCAGCTACGTGCTGCTGACGCACAGTTCGTTGGAATCCGTGCTGACAGCCACGCAGAAGATGTTGGGTGATGCCGAATACCTCCGCCAGGGAGCGACGTTTCTCAACGCGCCGGCAGACAAACCGGCTTTTCAACGCGTGGAGAGTGCACTCCTGCTGGCTTTCCGGGGCATGCCCAAACTGGAGACGCCCGTCAAGAATCCGGGCCGGGTCTTTCAGCTGCGCATCTATGAGAGTCCCAGCGTCAAGACCGGCCAGAAAAAGATCGAGATGTTCAATGACGCCGGCGAGATCACCATCTTCCGGCGTGTGGGTCTGAATCCGGTCTTCTTCGGCGAAGCGATCATTGGAGCCAAGCTGCCCAACCTGACTTACATGCTCGGGTTCGAAAGCGAAGAACAGCTGAAAGCCGGCTGGAAGAAGTTCGGCGCTGATCCCGACTGGCAGCGTCTGCGAGGCATGGAGGAGTACGCGGACAAGGCCATCCTCTGCGGGATCACCAATCTCGTGCTGAAACCCGCCGAGTTTTCGCAGATCTGACGGTTCCAGCTGCGGGCGATTCCTCGGGCCCAGCATGGATCGCGAGATCGCGAAAGGGCGAAAACGCGAAGGAGACCGATCACAGGACACTGTGTTCTTTTCTGCGCTATCGCGTTTTCGCGATTGGGAGACTGAATTGACCGCTTGGATACACCGGGGAACCGCATGAGTTCCGTGTTGACTGCCCGTGAGCAAACGCTGCTGGACCGCGTCCTGCTCGCGGCGACCGATACTCGCTGCCTCCAGCTTGGCGCTGGTGTGCGCCGCGATGCGGCGCGCACGTTTGTCGCGTCGTTTGGCGATGCTCCGGCCATTGTTGTCGCGGACCCTCGCACCTATGCCGCCGCGGGGGCGGAGGTGACGGGGATTCTACGAACCGCGGGCATCCCCTGTCACGAGCCGTTTGTCTTTCCCGCGGACGTGTGGGCGGAACACTCGTACGTTGAAATGCTGCAGCAGGCCGTGGCATCCATTCCCGGTATCCTCGTTGCCGTGGGTTCCGGCACCGTCAATGACCTGACCAAGCTGGTCGGGCACCGGCGAGGTCAACCCTACATGCTGGTGGCGACCGCGGCCTCGATGGATGGCTACACTGCCTGTGGCGCATCGATTTCCCAGCGGGGTGCGAAAAGCACGCTGGATTGCCCGGCGCCGCGGGTCGTTCTGGCTGACCTGGAGATCATCGCCCAAGCGCCCGGCACATTGAACGCAGCCGGATATGCCGACTTGCTTGCCAAGGGTGTCGCGGGCGCTGATTGGATCCTTGCCGACGCCGCCGGAGAAGAACCGATTGATGCCGCAGCCTGGACGATGGTTCAGGAATTCCTGCCCACCTGGATCGACGCGCCGCAGGGGATTTCGCGGGCTGAACCGGAATGCCTTCGGCGACTGATGCTCGGGTTGCTGATGAGCGGCTTCGCGATGCAGGTTACGGGTTCGAGCCGTCCGGCTTCTGGAGCCGAACACCAGTTCAGCCACCTGTGGGATATGCAGCATCATACGCATAGTGGCGTCGTGCCGCTGCATGGGCACAAAGTTGGCCTTGGCACTCTCGCATCGCTCGATCTCTACGAGCTGATCCTGCAAATGGACATCGCCCATCTGGATATCTCCGCTGCGGCGTCACGTTGGCCATCACTCGAGCAGATGGAGACTCGGATTCACGCGCTTCTGGGGAGCGGAGCGCTTGGTGAGCAAGCGATCATTGAGACGCGGGCCAAATACGTTTCCGCCGCGTCGCTGCGTACGCAACTTGAACGTCTGCACAGTGTCTGGCCCGATCTCCGCACACGGCTGCGCCGGCACCTGCTTCCGTTCCGGCAGACCCGCGCCATGCTGTGCGCGGCCGGTTGCCCCTCGGAACCGCAGCAGATTGGCATCACCCCGGAGCGGTTGCGATTCAGTTATGAGCAAGCGTACTACATTCGCCGTCGTTATACGGTCCTCGACCTTGCCCGGCGGCTCGGCATTCTCGAGCTGCTTCTCCACCGACTGTTTGCACCCGCGGAATCGGAATGGTCTGCAAGAATGCCGTCGGGATTACCGAGCAGTGCGACATGAATCATTCGCGGCGTCCAGGTGATCGTATGCGAACGCCTCTTTCGGACGGTCCGGTTGACGTGCTGGTGATTGGCGGCGGCATCGTGGGAGCAGGGGTGGCCCGTGAAGCGGCCTCGCGGGATCTGCGGACGCTCCTCGTGGAGCAAGCAGATTTCGCGTTCGGTACGAGCAGTCGCTCCTCGCGTCTGTTGCATGGTGGTTTGCGCTATCTCGCCCAGGGCCGCATCGGCTTGGTGCGCGAGGCCAGCGTCGAGAAGATGCGGCTCAGTCGGATTGCTCCCCATCTCTGCCAGCCGTTGCCGTTTCTGTTCCCGATCTGGCGCGGGATGGGTTGGTCGCTCTGGCAACTCTCGATCGGCGTGCGACTCTACGATCTGTTGTGCGGGGGGCGTAATCTGGGTGCGTCATCGACGCTGCGTTCCGCCAAGCTGGCCCAACAGCTGCCGGGACTGCGCCGGCAGAACCTGTTGGGGGCTACGCGGCATTATGACGCGCTGACGAACGATGCACGGCTGGTGATTGACACGTTGCGTTCGGCGGAGGACGCCGGCGCGACGGTCCGCAACTACACGACATTCCTGGCAGCCGCGCGTGCCGGCGCCGCGTGGGAATGCCGGGTGCGCGATGAACTTGCCGGGACATCGTCCACCGTGCAGGCGCGGACTGTTGTCAACGCGGCGGGGGCCTGGGCACCGCGTTTTCCTCAGAGCAGTGTTCGGCTGCGCCTGACCAAGGGAGTCCATCTCATTGTTCCCCGCGAGCGCCTGCCGGTGGACGAAGCAGTAGTTCTGACGGAAGGCAAGCGGATCCTGTTCGTCATCCCTTGGGGCGAACGGGTCATCCTGGGGACGACCGACACCGATTACGAGGGCGACCCAGGCCACGTGCAGACCGACGCCACCGATGTGCGGTACATACTCGACGTAGTCAACGGTGCGTTTCCCGATGCGCGGTTGAACGCGGCTGAAATCATCGCCACCTGGGCCGGTGTGCGCCCGTTGATTGCTCCTCGGACATTGAAGCAGGGTACACCGTCCGACACTTCACGCGGTCACGTCATCCGCATGCCCGAGCCCGGCTGGATCGACGTTGCCGGTGGCAAGCTGACCACTTATCGCCACATGGCCGAGCAAACCGTGGACCAGGTGGGTGGTCATCTGGGCCTGAGGTTGCCGAGGTCCCGTACGGCTGAGCAAGAACTCGTGCGCGGGCCCTTCAGCAGTGTGCTGCCGCCTCCCGTCGAGCGTGAAGTAGTCGCGGAATGTTGCCAGCGTGAATGGGCCGTGCATCTGGAGGATGTACTCTTGCGCCGCACGTCGTGGCATTACTACCACGGCAATCAAGGCAAATTCGCCGAGTTGACGGCCGGATGGATGGGGGAACAGCTAAAATGGAGCCCGCAACAACGGGCCGCCGAACTCGACCGGTATCGAAAGGCAGTATCGTAACACAGCCAGCCACGTCGGCGCTCGATGCGCGAGCGCTTACGATTGGCAAGCGCGAGCGCTTGCAGCTCATTCGGGTTTCCAGGATAAGGAAAATGGCGAATGCACACCACGTCCACAGGAATATCGTCGTGCCTTTTGTCGCTGATCGCGACGCTGGCAATGGCAACCGACTTCTACGTCGCGCCGGAGGGGAATGATGCCCATCCGGGTACACAAGCCGCACCGCTCGCCACGTTGGCCGGCGCTCGCAATGCGATCCGCCGCATGAAGGAAGCCGGTTCGCTCCAGGAGCCGGTAACCGTGCGGTTGCAGGGAGGAGTCTACTATCAGACGCAGGAGGTGCTGTTCGAGCCGGAAGACTCGGGCACCGCTGCCTGTCCCATCACCTACACGGCAGCCGGAAACGCACCGGTTGTGTTGCATGGCGGACGACGAATCACCGGTTGGCAGAAGCACGATGAACGACTCTGGGTGGCAAGTGTGCCCGAAGTCGCCGCGGGCCAATGGCGATTTCGGCAGCTGTTTGTGAACGGCCAGCAACGGGTGCGTGCGCGGACACCCAACGAAGGATTCCTGCGCGTGGCAGCCTGTCCGGAAGGGACACCCAAGACGGCGAACTACCATAAGGACTGCCAGTCGTTCCAATTTCGACCCGGCGATATCCGCGCGGAGTGGACCAATCTCACCGACGTCGAAGTCATTGTCTTTCATTTCTGGACGGACTCGCATCTTCCGATTCAGCGTGTGGATGTCCAGACCAATCTGGTCACGTTTGCCCACAAAGCGGGCAAGGTGTTCACGGATGATTTCACGGAGGACGGCGCCCGCTACATCGTGGAGAATATCTTTGAAGGTCTCGACGTGCCCGGCGAATGGTATCTCAACCGCAAGACGGGCCAACTCTTCTACTACCCGCTGCCCGGCGAAGACCTGAGCAAGGTCGAGGTGGTCGCGCCGGTCGCGGCTGGCCATCTGCGATTGCAGGGCAATCCCGCGGATCGCCGGTACGTGGAGCATCTGCGGTTTCGCAATCTCTCATTCGCCTATTCGCGGTTTGAATTCCCGCCCGGCGATTCCAACGACCGGCAGGGTTCGGCCACCGTCACTGCTGCGATATCGTTGCGCGGCGCCCGCTCGTGTGCGTTCGAGCAATGCCGCCTCTCCAATCTCGGCACGTTTGCTTTCGATGTGATGGCCGGCTGCGCGGATAACGAGTTTGTCGGCAACGAAATCGGCCACATTGCGGCGGGCGGCCTGCGCGTCAACGGCGGCACGGACCGCGACTCACCGTCGGAACGCACGCGGAACAATCGGATCACGGATAACTGGCTGCACCATTACGGCCAGGACTTTCCCTCGGCCGTGGGCGTGCTGCTGATGAACACGGAAGGTAACGTGGTGGCCCACAACCACATTCATCACGGGGGATACACGGGTGTTTCCGTGGGTTGGGTGTGGGGCTACGGCCGCAGCGTGAGCCAGAATAACCGCGTGGAATTCAACCATATCCACCACATCGGCGGAGTGCTATCCGATATGGGCGGCATCTACACGCTGGGAGTCTCGCCGGGGACAGTCCTCCGCAACAACCATATCCACGACGTCGACGCCAATCATTACGGCGGCTGGGGCATCTACCACGACGAAGGATCCACGCACCTGTTGGTGGAAAACAACGTGGTCCATCACACGAAGTTCGCCGGCTTCAATATTCACTATGCCAAGGAAGTCACCGTGCGGAACAACATCTTCGCCCTCGGAAAACTGGAGCAGGTGAGTCGCGGCCGCAATGAACCGCACAAAAGTGTGTACTTCGAGAACAACATCGTCTACTGGCGCGAAGGAGATCTTTTCAGCAAGAACTGGAAGGACGAACCCTATAGCTTTCACTTCAACCCCAAGGATATGAAGGGTAACCGAACGGTCACGAGTACCTTTGACTGCGATTGGAACCTCTATTTCAGCCCCACCAAGAAGCTCGACGAGATCACTTTCAACGGCGCTACCTGGTCGGAATGGCAGAAGCGCGGCAAAGACGTACATTCCGAGTTCGCGGATCCACTCTTCACAGCCCCTGACGAGGGTGACTTCACCCTGAAACCGAATTCCCCGGCGCTGATGCGTGGCTTCCAACCGATCGACCTCAGCCACGTCGGACCGCGCGTCAAGACGGGACCGCAATCGGGCGGAGTCGCGGGCGAACCTGCTGGCGCCCAGCGTGCGGCGTTCACGGTCCCCGCGATGTGGGAGTACAGTGCTCCGCTGATTGCGCCCGAAAAGCGCGAGCATGATCCCAGCCGCGCCCAGAAAGACCCGACGGTGGTCTTTCACGACAACAAGTGGCATGTCTTCATGACCGTCAAGCTGCAGGGTCGGTCCGCCATTGAGTACTGTGCATTTGAAGACTGGCAGAACGCGGACCAGTCACGGCGCACAATCCTGAAAATCAGCGACAGCGACTACTACTGCGCCCCGCAAGTCTTCTTCTTCACGCCGCACAAGAAGTGGTACCTGATTTACCAGATGGGAGTACCCGGGGCGGACAAGATGTGGGTTGCGTATTCCACGACGTCGAACATTACGGATCCGGACTCGTGGACGCGAGCCAGGCCGATCCTGGACGGCGGCAAGGAGGATCCGCGTCAGGAAGGAGGACTGGATTACTGGATCATTTGTGACGAACAGCGCGCCTATTTGTTCCTGACCAACCTCAAGGGGCGCATGTGGCGACTGTGGACGAACATGCAGGATTTTCCGCGCGGCTTTGGCCATTGCGAACTGGCGCTCGAAGCCAAGATCTTCGAAGCCAGCCACACGTACCGCTTGAAGGGCCAGAACAAGTTCCTGACCGTCGTTGAAGAAAACGGACGGCGGTACTACAAGGCTTACCTCGCGGACCGCCTCGACGGCGCGTGGACACCGGTTGCTGACACTGCGGAGAAGCCCTTCGCCGGTTGGAACAATGTGCGTCCGGCGCCGGGCGTGGAGGCCTGGACCGACAACATCAGTCACGGTGAACTCATTCGCGATGGATGCGACCAGACATTGACCGTGGACCCGGACAAGCTGCAATTCCTCTTTCAGGGAATGTGGGACAAAGACAAGTCTGGACGAGGCTACGGCCAGTTTCAATGGCGGATCGGGCTGCTGACTCCGGTCGCAACTGGCAGCCAATGAACGATCGCGAGCCAATCGTCATGCACGGCACCTCGGGCCGCTCGGGTGTGGCTGACCGTCTACTCACTTCCCGTTTGTACTTCCGACTGCGTCCCCTGCTGCTGGTCTATCTCGCTGTTCTTCTTGCGAACGCGGCTACCTGCGAGCCAATGCAGAGCGCTAACCACCAAGCGATTCCAGCGTGCTGACCAGAAAGACGCCGGAATGTGACAAACAGAATCCAGCCACTCATCAGGAGCAGCGCGAGCACGATAACAAGACTCATCTCTTGGTTCAGTCCGTTTACTTCAGCACAACTTCGAGCCGCCATTTGTCCGTTGTAAAGACACGAATCGCGAAAACACAATGACGCGAAAGGGTAAACCACAGGATAACACGTCTTTTCGCGCTTTCGCGTTTTCGCGATTGGGAAACTGACTCGCATCGCAGGAGATGCTACGTGCCGCCATCCAGTAACTGATAGTCCTGCAATAACCGCTTCCGCAGCGTCGCGTAATCGACTTGCTGCACAGACACACGCTCGTCAATGGCCAGCGCGGCCGCCGTCGCCGCACTCTGGCTCGTGATCATGAAGACCGGCTCCATGCGCAGACTGCTGAACGCCGTGTGGCTGGCCGACAAGGCAAACGTGACGAACAAGTTCTCGCATTCGTGCTGCTTGGGAACGATGGCGCCGTAGCCGATTTGATATGGCCCGAAGCCACCGCGGCCCCCCGCCGTTTTGCCTTCACGTATGACCACTCCGTCCCGGACGATGCGGCGGATTTCGTGCGTATCGGTGCCGTAGCTACCCAGCCCCACCGACTTCCGGGCAACTTGTCTGCCGAAAGTATGGTGTTCCGTGAGCACCAGATCGCTGACCATGCGCCGCGCTTCGCGCACATAGATCTGGTGAGGCCACCCGCCGTTGTCGGTGAATTCGTCTCGGGGAAGCCCAAAGCGTTTCAGTTCCTGGCGGACCTTTTCGGGCACGCGCGGATCGGTGGCCAGAAAATGCAGCAAGCCGCGCTGGTAATGCTCGTGCTCTTTGGCGATCTCCTGGCGCCGAGCGTAGGATGCCTCGGGCCATGCGTGGCTGGCGCCGGGCAGATTGGCGCCAAACGTGGCCGTATTGAAATCCCATTTCTGATTCGGGAGCGGATCGTGTTTCGAGAACCACCGCAGATCCACGTCATCGCCGTTGGCTCGACAAGCTTCAATGAAGCGAGCGACAATCTCGTAGCGCCCGGGGTCGAAGTCGGGCGGCGGCGCGATGGGAATACTGTTGGCGGGATCACGGCTGAGACACAGGCGAAAACAATAGGCCTGCACTCCCGCGGCGGGAGCACCCGGATTCCCCGGCTCGCCGGCCTGGATCAATGGCAGCAGGCCGCTCGTGGGGTCTCCTGGAACGACATAGGGATCCAGCGGGAAGTCGCGATCCCATACGCCTTGGCCACCAGGGACGCGGCCGTTTTCCTGCGGCTGCAGATGCCCCGCGCGCGGGCGATACTTCGGATCGTAGTATATGCCGTTGAATGTCTCGCCGTACTTCGCATTGCCCTCGCGCTGGAGTGTGTAACTTACCCCCGCCTTGGCCATCAGGTCGCCCTCATATGTTGCATCGATGAACATCTGACTGCGAACAATCGTGCCGTCGTCCATGACGATCTCGGTAATGCGAGCGCCGGCCTTGGTGACCTGAGCCAGGCGGGCCCGCAACACGATTTTCACACCAGCTTCGAGCGCCAGGTCATTGAAGAGCCGTTCCGCCTTGTGGGGCTCAATGGCATACGATCCGCCGGTAGCTGGACCGCCGCCCGGACTGGCAAACGGCTTATCCCAAGTCAACGTCTGGCCTGCCGTAGCCGCGAGTTTGCTGAAATACTCCCGCGCAATCCCACCGACGCTGCGCGGATCGCCGATATCCACCGCGCTCAAGCCTCCGGCAGTCATCCCACCCAAGTGCGTCCCGGGTTCCGCGATGACCACCGATTTTCCCATGCGCGCCGCTTGCACCGCGGCCACTACGCCGCCCGAAGTGCCGCCCAGAACGCAGATGTCGGAGTTGATGAATTGGGGAGCATCCGCGGCACTCAATACGGCGCGTGGCACGGCAAGCATCACCAGAAGCGCCAGGATGCTGATTCGTTCGGCACGCATCGTCCACCTCCTCACCACCGAAAGCAATCCGCCACAGTCCACAGATTCTGACTTCTACAAAACGGTTTCAGCTAGTCCCCATTGAGTTCCGACTCGGACAGGTGCTCCAATGAGAGCAACCGATTTCACCGTGCGGCTATCCGCCGTGCACGCATGCCAATTTGGGGGAGCGATCGAATGAAACACAAGCATCGTCAGTCATTGAATAGGTGGTCTGCGCCAGAGGTCTTTATCGCTCTCGCGGCTGTGTTGAGCTCCGTGGCAAGGGCCGAGATCCCCGAGTCGTACCGCGCGTTGTGGAACGATCCGGCCGTGATGCAGCGGATTGCTTCCAACATCGAGAAGCACCGCCAAGGTGAAGCGACCATTACTGTTGTTGGTGCAAACGGCCAGGCAGTTGCCGCAGCGTCCGTAGTGGTCCAGCAGCAAACGCACGAGTTTCTGTTTGGCTGCAATGCATTTGTGCTGGGTCAACTTGACACGCCGGAGAAGAACCGCAAATACGAGGAAGCGTTTGCTCGGCTGTTCAATTTCGCCACGGTCCCCTTTTATTGGGAAGGCACCGAACCCGTGCAAGACGAGTTGCGCTATAGGGAGGGAAGCCGTGACATTTGGCGCCGGCCGCCTCCCGATCGTTATTTGCCCTTTGCTGCCAAGTACGGACTGACCTTGAAAGGACACCCCCTGCTGTGGCACGCCTATAATCCACCCTGGTTACCCTCGGATGCTGAAGCCTTGAAGAAGCTCTACCAGAAACGATTCACGGAAATCGCCGATCGGTATGCCAAGGACATCAAGATCTGGGACGTCGTCAACGAGTCGCAGGTGTGTTCACCGAAGTACCCGTTATACACGGCCGACAAGGCCTATGTTGCCTGGGCATTTCGCGAAGCCAACTTACGGTTCGGGCAGAACAATCTGCTCATGATCAATGAGGTGAATCTCTCAAACCTCAGCGTCGGCGAAGCCAACCCCTACTTTCGACAGATCAAGCAGCTCCTGGCGGAGGGCGCGGGGATCGAGGGCATCGGCTTCCAATGTCACTTCTTCTCGATTGACGCGCTGAACAAGGGTCTCGCCAATCCCGGTTTTGCTCCGCACAAGCTGCTGGACACCTATGACTCATTCTCCGCTTTCGGCTTGCCTTTGTTTGTGACGGAGATCACGATTCCAACTCCGCCCGACAACGGTCAGGCGCTGCAAGCGGAGTTGGTCGGCAACCTGTACCGGCTGTGGTTCAGTGCTCCGCGGATGGCGGGGATCACCTGGTGGAATCTGGGCGATGGCACGGCGGTGAAAGGAGAGAATTCCGCTCTCGGTGGGTTAGTGGACGAACAGCTGGAGCCGAAGGCGTCTTACCGCACGCTCGATCGACTGATCAACCAGGAATGGAAGACCCGCATCGACGGGAAGACGGACTCCCAGGGCACCATCCGCTTTCGCGGATTCTATGGCAAGTATGCGATCCGAGTCGCCACGGGAGACCGGACGCAGGAGTTCTCCATCGACCTGAGCCAGAACGGTCCCGCCGCACACCAACTCATGATGAAGGCAGAGTAAGACCCGCGGTGATTCCATTCGGTGCCCATGCGGTCCAGGTCATTGCCACAAGCTGTCGCACGTGGCGTGCATCACGGCTTGCGTGGGTGGACCGTGCGCATGGGCTCCGTTGTGGGCTTCATTGACGCCCGTGTAGAACAGGTGCCACAGACCCTCGTGCTGAACAAGCGCGTGCGGCGCATAAATGCCGTAGCTATCTGGCTGACCGACTTCACCGCGCGGTATCCAGGCACGGCGACTGCGTTCCC
>Ga0233425_10009150_pt1 | contig 12719 bp, 11 predicted proteins | sample Watercolumn_Towu_2_FD_181712 | JGI IMG/M metagenome (GOLD analysis project Ga0233425, IMG submission 181712) | Freshwater microbial communities from Lake Towuti, South Sulawesi, Indonesia - Watercolumn_Towuti2014_140_MG | ecosystem: Environmental > Aquatic > Freshwater > Lake | place...
CGCGGTCGATGAGGATGGTCTCGATGCCGGCCAGGGCCTGCACATAGGCGATGCCCGCGCCCATCATGCCGGCGCCCAGCACGGTGACCTTCTTCGGGTCGGACTTCGGCACGCCGGCCGGGCGCACGGCGCCCTTGTCCAGCTCCTGCTTGGACAGGAACAGACTGCGGATCATGCCCTGGGCCTGGGGCGTCATCAGGGTCTTGATGAAGTAGCGGGTCTCGATGCGCAGGGCCGCGTCCATCGGCACCTGCACGCCCTCGTAGACGGCCTTCATCAGGTTCAGCACGGCCGGGTAGTTGCCGTAGGACTGCTTGCGCAGCATGGCGTTGCCGACGAGGAAGTTCTGGATCCCGGCCGGGTGGTAGGGGCCGCCGCCCGGAAGCTTGAACGACTTCTCGTCCCACGGCTGGACGGCCTTGCCGCCGCCCTTGATCCACGCCTTCGCCGCCTCGACCTCGCCGCCCTTCGCGACGACCTCGTGGATGATGCCCGCGCCCTTGGCGTCATTGGGGCGGAAGGACTTGCCCTCGCTCATGGCCATCATCGCCGCCTGGACGCCGATCAGGCGGGTCAGGCGCTGGGTGCCGCCGCCGCCGGGGAACAGGCCGACCTTGATCTCGGGCAGGCCCAACTGGATCTTCGGATCGTCGCCGGCGACCCGGTAGTGGCAGGCCAGGGTCAGCTCCAGGCCGCCGCCGAGGGCCAGGCCGTTGATCGCCGCGGCGACCGGCTTGCCGCAGGTCTCGAGGGCGCGCAGGGCCCCGTTCAGCCGCCAGCCGGCGTCATAGGCCGCCTGCAGGTCCGCTCCGCCCAGCATGCCCGCCGCCATGTCGCCGAGGTCCGCCCCGGCGCAGAAGCCGCTGGTCTTGCCCGAGGTCAGCACCGCGCCCTTGATGGCGTCGTCGGTCTTCACCCGTTCGACCCACTGCGGGATCTCGGCCATGACGCCCGAGGTCAGGGTGTTCATCGACCGCCCCGGCACGTCGAAGGTGATCAGGGCGATGCCGTCGGCGTCGACGTCGATCTTGAAGTTTTCCATCGGAATCCTCGGCTCTAGCTGAGGCGGAGCGACATTTCGGACGTCGCCTGCCAGTTCATGGTTTCGTAGATCGGCCGCGCCTGGGCCGTCGGGTGAAGGATCAGGTAGTGCACGCCGCGCGCCCGGGCCTCGGCCTCGACCCGGGCCATCAGCCGGGCGGCGTGGCCCCGTCTGCGGTGGTCCGGCTCGACGAACAGGTTCAGCACGTACCCGCGCCGGTCGCAGTCGGGGTGCTCCGGGTGCGGCGGCCAGTCGATGAACATCAGGCCCACGCTGGCGACCGCCTGCCCGTCGTGCTCGGCCACCCAGCCGCCGTACTCCCCGCTGCGAAGGCGGGACGCCAGCCACGGCCGGAAGGCCTCGGTCATCCGCTCGAGCGTCGCCCCGTCGCGGCCCGCCGCCTCGAACATCCGCCGGCGATGGTCGCAGACGAGTTCGAGGTCGCCGAAGCTGACGGGGCGAAGCGTCATCAGACGCGCTCGATGACCGTCGCGGTGCCCATGCCGCCGCCGATGCACAGGGTGACCAGGGCGGTCTCCTTGTCCGAGCGCTCCAGCTCGTCCAGCACCACGCTGGTGATCATCGCCCCGGTGGCGCCCAGCGGGTGGCCCATGGCGATGGCGCCGCCGCAGACGTTGATCTTGTCGTGCGGGATGTCGAGCGCCTGCATGTAGCGCAGCACCACGGCGGCGAAGGCCTCGTTCAGCTCCCACAGGTCGATGTCGGCGGTGGTCATGCCCAGCTTGCCGAGCAGCTTCTGCGTCACGAACTCGGGCCCGGTCAGCATGATCGACGGCTCCGAGCCGATCGAGGCGGCGCCGCGGATCTTCGCGCGGGGCTTGAGGCCGAGCGCCTGGCCGGCCTCAAGCGATCCGATCAGCACCCCGGCCGAACCGTCAACGATGCCGGAGGAGTTGCCCGGCGTGTGGACGTGGTTGACCCGCTCCACCTCGGGGTAGCGCTGGTTGATCACGCTGTCGAAGGCCATCTCGCCCATCATGGCGAAGGACGGGTTCAGCGCGCCCAGCGTCTGCATGTCGGTGTTGGGGCGGATGGTCTCGTCGCGGTCCAGCTGGACGAGGCCGAGCTGGTTCTTCACCGGCACCACCGACTTCGCGAAGCGGCCCTCTTCCCAGCTGCGCGCCGCGCGCTTGTGGCTCTCCACGGAATAGGCGTCGACGTCGTCGCGGCTGAAGCCCCACTTCGAGGCGATCATGTCGGCCGAGACGCCCTGCGGCACGAAGTAGGTCGAGAAGGCCGAGGACGGATCCACCGGCCAGGCGCCGCCGTCGGAGCCCATCGGCACCCGGCTCATCGCCTCGACCCCGCCGCCCACGGCGAAGTCGGCCTCGCCGGCCTTCACCTTGGCCGCGGCCATGTTCACCGCCTCGAGGCCCGAGGCGCAGAAGCGGTTGATCTGGACGCCGGCGGTGGTCTGGGCCCAGCCGGCGTTGAGCACGGCGGTGCGGGCGATGTCGGCGCCCTGCTCGCCCACCGGCGAGACGCAGCCGAGGATGACGTCGTCCACCTTCGAGGTGTCCAGCCCGTTGCGGTCGCGCAGGGCCTCAAGCACCTGGGTGGCGAGGCTCAGCGCGGTGATCTCGTGCAGCGAGCCGTCCTTCTTGCCCTTGCCGCGCGGGGTGCGGACCGCATCGTAGATGTAGGCGTCGGCCATGGAGAGCTCCTTGGGCTTCGAAGGGAGGGTGCGGTTTCGAAACGCGCCTGTCAGAAACCCTACGTTTACGTCAACGTCAAGTAACAAGGGGCGGCGCAGCTTCACCGCGAACGACTCTCAGCTTCGCCGTCGGGCGGAACGGCCGGCCGTCTTGCGCCTTCTGTCGCCGAACCAACCCATGGAGGCGCCGGATGGCCCAGAACTACGAAGATATGGACGCCATCGCCATGCTGAAGGCGGACCACCGGGAGGTGGAGCAACTGTTCGAAAAGTTCGAGAACACCAACGGCAAGGCCACCAAGCAGAAGCTGGCCGAGCAGATCTGCCTCGAGCTGAAGGTGCACACCGTGATCGAGGAGGAGATCTTCTACCCCGCCTGCCGCGGCAAGATCGAGGACGACCTCGTCGACGAGGCCTATGTCGAGCACGACGCCGCCAAGCTGCTGATCAACGACATCGAGGCGGGCGGTCCCGACGAGGCCTTCTACGACGCCAAGGTCAAGGTGCTGTCGGAGATGATCGAGCACCACGTCGAGGAGGAGGAGAAGCGCTCCGAAGGCATGTTCAGCCAGGCGCGCGCCGCCGGCCTCGACATGGACGCCCTGGCCGACCAGATGCGGGCCCGCAAGCGCACCGCGACCGAGGAGTTCCAGGCCGGCAAGCCGGCGGAGACGCGCACGCTCGAGGGCGACGACGTCGAAAGCGCCCGGGCCGACGCGCCGTTCGGCGACGGGGCCCAGGTCCGCTGAGGCGCGCAATGCGTCCCGCCCGCGCGGCGGCCGCTGCCCTGCTGCTGGGGGGCGCGGCCGCCTGCGCCGATCCCGGGCTGCTGGTGGTTCCGCCGCCGCAGCAGCCGCGGGTGGTGCAGCCGATCGCCCCGCCGCGCACGACCGCCCCGTCCAGCGAGGTCGAGCGTCGGCTGCTCGAGGCGCACAACGCCGAAAGGGCGCGGGTCGGCGTCCCGCCGCTGCGCTGGGCCGACTCCCTTGAGGCGGAGGCCCGGGTGTGGGCGCGCGAGCTGATCGGCGGCGACACCTTTGCCCACGACCCCGCGCCGCACGGCCACGGCGAGAACCTGTGGACCGGCTGGGGCGGCCGGGTCTGGACGCCCGAGGAGATGGTGGGGGAGTGGGCGGCCGAGCGCGCCGACTACCGGCACGGCCCGTTCCCGAACGTCAGCCGGACGGGAAACTGGGCCGAGGTGGCGCACTACACCCAGCTGGTTTGGCGCGACACCACCCACGTCGGCTGCGCCGTCGAGACCCGCGGCGACCGCTCGGTGCTGGCCTGCCGCTACGCGCCGCCGGGCAACATCGACGGGCGGACGGCGTACTGAAGAGCGGGTGTAGGGCGTGGGGTGTGGGGTCTACGCGGCACGTAGCCGGCGCCCCCTGGAGCTCTCCACACCCTGGACCCGACGCCCCGCCCCCTCAGCTCACGTACCCCGCCTGCATCAGCTCCGCGATGTGGATGATCGCGACCGGCCGCTCGTCCTCGAGGACCAGCAGGGTGGCGATCTTGTTCTGGGTCATCAGGTCGATGGCGTCGCTCATGCGGGCGTCGGGGGCGACGACCTTGGGGCGCGGGCTCATGATGTCGGCGGCGGTCAGGCCGGCGGCGTTCTCGCGGCCGAAGGCGCGGCGCACGTCGCCGTCGGTGACGATGCCGGCCAGCCGGCCGTCCGGGCCAACCACGGCCGTGGCCCCCTTGCGGCCCTCGGTGATGGCGGACACGACCTCGGCGAAGGTCGCGGTGGTCGGCACGAGCGCCGGGGCCGGCGGCCGGTCGCCCATCCAGTCGCGCACGCTCTGCAGACTCATGCCCAGCTTGCCGCCGGGGTGATGCAGGCCGAAGTCCTCGGCGGTGAACCCGCGGCGGTCCATCAGCACCATGGCGAGGGCGTCGCCCATCGCCAGCGTCATCAGGGTCGAGGTGGTGGGGGCCAGGCCGTTGGGGCAGGCCTCCGCCACCTGCGGCAGGGTCAGGCAGACCGCGGACGAGCGGCCGAGGAAGCTGTTCGGCCGCTGGGTGATCCCGATCACGGGGATGCCCTCCCGCTGGCAGTAGATCAGCGGATCGCGCAGCTCGCGACTCTCGCCGGAGTTGGAGATCGCCAGCAGGGTTACGTCCTTGCGCAGCATGCCGAGGTCGCCGTGGCTCATCTCCGCCGGATGCACGAAGAAGGCGTTGGTGCCGGTGGAGGCGAGGGTGGCGGCGATCTTGCCGCCGATGTGGCCCGACTTGCCCATGCCCGTGACGACGACGTAGCCGGGCCGCGACAGGATGGTCTCGACGGCGCGCACCAGGTCGTCTCCGAGCCCCGCCTCGAGCGCCTGAAGGGCGGCGACGTTCAGGCGCACGACCTCGCGCGCGCGGTCGATCATGGCGGACGGTTCGGCGGGGAGGGGGCCAGCATCGGTCATCCCCGGGAATTGGCCTATCCACCGCGCTTGCACAATCCGGCCGCGTCTCGCCGGTCCCGGGTCGTCGTGAAAAAAGCGAAGCTTGGGTCAACCCTCCGCCGGGTTGCGCGTTAGGGACAGCCATGGGGACGTCACAACCAGACACCGGCGCCGCGATCGCGGCTGTCGAAACTTCACCGCACCTGCCACCGCCGCCTGTCCGACTCCGTCAGCCGGCGCTGTTCCTCGACCTCGACGGCGTGCTGGCGCCGCTCGCCGAGACCCCGGACGCCGTGGTTCCGCTGCCGCGCCGCACCCGGGTCCTGCGCGAGGCCGCCCGCCGCTTCGAGGGCCGGGTGGCGATCGTCAGCGGCCGCACCCTCGCCGAGATCGACCGGATTTCTGACGCCGCGCTGGACGCCGCCTCCGGCGTGCACGGCCTCGAGCGTCGCCGGGCCGACGGTTCGCTCCACCGGATCGAACCGGCCGCCGGCGTGCGCCGGGCGGTGGAGGCGTTCGAGGCCTTCGCCCGCGCCACGCCCGGCGTGATCGTCGAGGACAAGATGGTCTCCGCCGGCCTGCACTTCCGTCAGGCGAAGGCCGCCGGCGACGAGGCGATGGACCTGGCCCGAAGGCTGGCCGAGGAAACGGGGCTGGTCATGCAGCCCGGCAACCTGGTCGTCGAGTTGAAGACGCCCGGAACGGACAAGGGGACGGCCGTCGCCGCCTTCATGGAAGAGCCGCCCTTCGCCGGAGCCCGGCCGGTGATGCTGGGCGACGACCTGACGGACGAGCACGGCTTCCGCGCCGCGGAGCTGCTCGGCGGCTTCGGCGTGCTCGTCGGACCGCCGCGCGAGACGGCGGCGCGCTACGCCCTGCCGGACGTCGACGCGGTGCTGGACTGGCTCGAGCGCCTGCAGGAGGCGGCATGACCCCGGATCTCGACCTCGCGCCCGTCGGCAACTGCTCGATCAGCGCCCTGATCGACCGGCGCGGCCGCTACGTCTGGGCCTGCGCCCCGCGGGTGGACGGCGACCCCGTCTTCTCCGCCCTGATGGACGGGAACGACCCCGGCCACGGCTTCTGGGACGTCGAACTGGAGGGGGTCAAGCACGTCAGCCAGGCCTACATCCGCAACACGCCCGTGCTGCGCACCGTGCTGACCGCCGAGGACGGCGCGGCGATCGAGATCATCGATTTCGCCCCGCGCCATCCGAAGCACAGCCGGACCTACCGGCCGCTGGCCTTCGGACGCGTGGTCCGGCCGCTCGAGGGGGCGCCGCGCATCCGCGTGCGGCTGCGGCCCTCGGCGGACTGGGGGGCGCGTCCGGCGGAGCGGACCAGCGGCTCCAACCACATCCGCTATCTGTGCACCGACGTCACCATGCGGCTGACCACCGACTGCCCGGTCTCGCATGTGATGAACGAGCGCACCTTCCGGCTCGAGCGGCCGTACGCCTTCTTCCTCGGCCCGGACGAGGGCTACGACCAGGACGTCGGCCCCGGAGTGCAGGCGGCGCTCGACCGCACCATCGCCTACTGGCAGGACTGGGTGCGCAAGCTCTACCTGCCGCTCGACTGGCAGGAGGCGGTGATCCGCGCCGCCATCACCCTGAAGCTGTGCGCCTACGAGGAGACGGGGGCGATCGTCGCCGCCCTGACCACCTCCGTGCCGGAATTCCCGGAGAGCGGCCGCAACTGGGACTACCGCTACTGCTGGATTCGCGACGCCTACTATGTGGTGCGGGCGCTGAACCGCCTGGGCGCGGTCGACATCCTCGAGAACTATCTCGGCTACCTGCGCAATCTCGTCGACAACTCCGGCGGCGGCCACGTCCAGCCGGTGTACGGCGTCGGGCTGGAGCCGGGCATCGGCGAACGGATCATCGACACCGTCGAGGGCTACCGCGGCATGAAGCCGGTGCGCATCGGCAACCAGGCCCACGAGCACCTGCAGCACGACGTCTACGGCCAGATCGTCCTGCCGCTGGTGCAGGCCTTCTACGACCACCGGCTGATCCGCCCCGCCACCATCGACGACTTCTATGCGCTGGAGAAGGTCGGGGAACGGGCCTTCGCCATGCACGACCAGCCCGACGCCGGCCTGTGGGAGTTCCGCACCATCGCCCGGGTGCACACCTATTCCTCGGTGATGTGCTGGGCCGCCTGCGACCGCCTCGCCAAGGCGGCGACCCACCTCGGCCTCGCCAGCCGGGCGGAGGTCTGGGCCGACCGGGCGCGCGCCATCCGCGAACGCATCGAGGCCGAGGCCTACCTCCCCGACGAGGGCCGCTTCGCCGCCAGCTACGGCAACCGCGAGCTGGACGCCTCGCTGCTGCAGCTGACGGATCTGGGCTTCCTCGATCCGCTGGACCCCCGCCAGGTCGGCACCTTCGAGGCCATCGAGCGCGAGCTGAAGAAGGGCCCCTACCTGTTCCGCTACGTCGAGCCGGACGACTTCGGGGAGCCGGAGACGGCCTTCAACTTCTGCACCTTCTGGTTCATCGAGGCGCTGCACCTCAACGGCCGCACCGAGGAGGCGCGGGCGATCTTCGAGGAGATGCTGAGCCGCCGGACCCATGCCGGCCTGCTGAGCGAGGACATTTCGCTGGGGGACAACGAGCTGTGGGGCAACTACCCGCAGACCTACTCGCTGGTCGGCATCATCAACTGCGCCGTGCTGCTCAGCCGGTCGTGGACGAACGTGCGATGATCGCGCTCACGAAATCGCGCTGGGCCCGAACGCCGTCCGCAACGGTTTACACGCCATGAGCCGCCTGATCGTCGTCTCCAACCGCGTGTCCGCGCCGAAGGATCCGGCCGCCGGCTCGGCCGGCGGACTGGCCATGGCCCTGTCCGCGGCCCTGCGGAAATACGACGGCCTGTGGTTCGGCTGGTCGGGCGAGACGGTCGAGACCTTCGTCCCCGAGGCCAAGATCGAGGACCGGGCGGGGGTCACCGTCGCCCTGGTCGACCTCGAGGCCCAGGACGTCGAGGAGTACTACAACGGCTACGCCAACAAGACCCTGTGGCCGCTGTTCCACCACCGCATCGACCTGACCGAGTACGAGCGGTCCTACGGCGAGGGGTACGAGCGCACCAACGCCCGCTTCGCCGAGGTGCTGGCCCCGCTGATCCAGCCCGACGACATCGTCTGGATCCATGACTACCACATGATCCCGCTGGCCCGGGACCTGAGGCGGCTGGGCGTCCGCAACCGGATCGGCTTCTTCCTGCACACGCCGTGGCCGGCCCGGCAGCTGCTGGTGACGCTGCCGTATCACCGCCGTCTGGTCGAATCGATGTTCGACTACGATCTGCTCGGCTTCCACACGCGCGAGTGGCTGGACCTGTTCCGCGACTATGTGGCCTCGGAGCCGAGCGTGAACGGCCGTCTGCTGCCCAACGACGGGCTGGAGGCGTTCGGGCGCACCGTGCAGACCGGCGTCTTCCCGATCGGCATCGACGTCGACGGCTTTCTCGCCGCGCGCAACTCCACCCTCGGCGCGCGCACCTACGACCGGATGGCGGCCTCGGCCGCCTTCCGGTCGATGATCGTCGGCGTCGACCGTCTCGACTACTCCAAGGGCCTGGAGCAGCGCATGCTCGGCTACGAGCAGTTCCTCGCCGACAATCCGGACATGCGCGGCGAGGTCTTCCTGCTGCAGGTGACGCCGATCAGCCGCGACGACGTCGACGCCTACCAGGACATCCGGGCACGGCTGGACGCCCTCGCGGGTCGGATCAACGGCGCCTTCGCCGACATGGACTGGCAGCCGATCCGCTACCTGAACCGCACCTACCGCCGCGACCAGCTGGCCGGCATCTACCGGGCGGCCCGGGTCGGACTGGTGACGCCGCTGCGCGACGGCATGAACCTGGTGGCGAAGGAGTATGTCGCCGCCCAGAACCCCGACGATCCGGGCGTGCTCATCCTGTCCCGCTTCGCGGGCGCCGCCGAGCAGATGGGCGAGGCCCTGCTGGTGAACCCGTTCAGCCGCGAGGAGCTGTCGGACGCCATCAAGCGGGCCCTCACCATGCCGCTGGAGGAGCGCAAGCGGAAATGGGCGTCCCTGATGCAGGTGGTGCGCGACAGCGATGTCGGGCTGTGGCGGGACGAGTTCGTCGCCTGCCTGCGCGCCGCGGAGCGCCCCGGCGATGGCGACGGCGCCGCCGCCGCCGACGCCGCCTGAACCTCAGGCCACCTCCGCCAGCGGCGGCGCGGCCCCGTCCTTCGCCGCCGCCCGCAGGCTCGCCGGCCGGGCGGAGATGCGGGCCAGCCAGTCGTCCATGGCCCGGCTCTCGGGCCCGTACTCGCGGGCCCACAGCATCGCCGAACCGACCATCACGTCCACGGCCGTGAACCGGTGGCCCATCAGGTAGGGTCCGTGCTCCAGCGCGCCCAGCAGGCGGGCGTTGACCGCTTCGTACCGGGCCCGGGCGACCGGATCGGCCTCGGTCTCGCCGCGGATCCGGCTCCAGTAGGCCGGCTCCATCTCCCCCGCCGTCCACGCCAGCCAGGTGAGGTAGGCGGCCCGCTCCGGCGAGCCGACGGGAGCCCCCAGCCCCGCCGCCGGAAACAGGTCGGTCAGGTACAGGGCGATCGCCGCCGACTCCGTGACCAGCGCGGCGTCGTGCAGCAGGGCGGGGACCTTGCCGTCCGGATGAGGATTGGCCGGATCGCGACGGCCGGTGCGCGAAACGGCGCGGAAAATTTCCACATAGTCGATCTCGTACGGCGCGCCGGTCTCCTCGAGCAGCCAGACGATCCGTCCGGACCGCGACTGCGGGGCGTGAAACAGGGTCAGCATCATCTTTCCTCCGGCTGCCGGCGGCCCCTCGCCGCCGGCCGGGGTTGACTACTGACAGCCTGCTGACAGCATGCTGTCAGCAACCGTGCGCAAGGGTGCCGGGATGAGACGCGCGGACCGGCTTTTCCAGATCATCCAGGTGCTGCGACGCGCCTCCCGTCCGGTGACGGCGGAGGCGATCGCCCTCGAACTGGAAACCTCGAAGCGCTCCATCTACCGGGACATCGCCACCCTGATCGGGCAGCGGGTGCCGATCCGCGGCGAGGCCGGCGTCGGCTATGTGCTGGAGGGCGGCTTCGACATGCCGCCGCTGATGCTGACCTCGGACGAGGTCGAGGCGGCGGTGCTCGGGGCGCAGTGGGTGGCGGGGCGGGGCGATCCCGCCCTCGCGCGGGCCGCCCGCGACCTGATCGCCAAGATCGCGGCGACCGTGCCCGAGCGGCTGCGTCCGGTCCTGCTCGAACCCGCCGTGGCGAGTCCGCCCGTCTGGGACGACCACAGGCCCGAAACCCTGGACATGGCGCGGGTGCGCGGGTGGATCCACGCGGGCCGCAAGCTGGAGCTTCTCTACCGCGACGAACAGGAGCGGGAGTCGCGGCGGGTCGTCTGGCCCTTCCTCGTGGGCTATCGCGAGACCACCCGCCTGCTGGTCGGGTGGTGCGAGATGCGCGAGGACTTCCGGACCTTCCGCACCGACCGGGTGGTGGAAGCCGGGTTTCTCGACGCGCGCTATCCGGTCCGTCCGGCGGCGCTGCGCGCCCGGTGGGCCGCGAAGATGGAGGCGGAGCGCGCCGCCTGGGTCGCCGCCGGGCGTCCGCCGCCGCCGGAGCGGGAGCGCGCCCGCGAAGGCTGCCCCCCCGTCCGCACCCGCTAGTAGATCTCGAACAGCCCCGCCGCGCCCATGCCGCCGCCGACGCACATGGTGACGACGCCGTACTTCGCGCCGCGGCGCTTGCCCTCGATCAGGACGTGGCCGGTCATCCGCGCGCCGGACATGCCGTAGGGGTGGCCGATGGAGATGGCGCCGCCCGAGACGTTCAACCGGTCGTCGGGAATGCCGAGGCGGTCGCGGCAGTAGATCACCTGCACGGCGAAGGCCTCGTTCAGCTCCCAGATGCCGATGTCGTCGACGGTCAGGCCGTGGCGCTCCAGCAGGCGCGGCACGGCGAAGACCGGACCGATGCCCATCTCGTCCGGCTCGCAGCCCGCCACGGCCATGCCGCGGAAGGCGCCCAGCGGCTGCAGGCCGCGCCGTTCCGCCTCCGCCGCCTCCATGATCACGGAGGCGGAGGCGCCGTCCGACAGCTGGCTGGCGTTGCCGGCGGTGATGAACCGGCCCTGTTCGATCTCCTCGCCGCCGCCGAACACCGGCTTCAGCGACGACAGGCCCTCGAGCGTCGTGTCGGGGCGATTGCCCTCGTCCTTCGCCAGGGTCACCTCCTTCGCAGAAGCCTGGCCCGTCGCCTTGTCGACCACCTGCATGGTCGTGGTCATCGGCACGATCTCGGCGTCAAACCGCCCCTCCGCCTGGGCCTTCGCCGTGCGCTGCTGCGACTGCAGCGCATAGGCGTCCTGGGCCTCCCGGGTCACGCCGTAGCGCGCGGCCACGACCTCGGCGGTCTCCAGCATCGACATATAGATGTGCGGATGCAGGGCCAGCAGCGCCTCGTCCTTCATCCGGTGCAGGTTCATGTGCTGGTTCTGGACGAGCGAGATGGACTCGAGCCCGCCGCCGACGGCGACCCCCTGGCCGTCCAGCACCACCTGCTTCGCCGCCGTGGCGATGGCCATCAGGCCGGAGGCGCACTGACGGTCCAGACTCATGCCTGCGGTGGTGGCGGGCAAGCCGGCGGCGAGCGCCGCCTGCCGGCCGACGTTGGTTCCCGTCGAGCCCTGCTGGAGGGCCGCGCCCATGACCACGTCCTCCACCTCGGCCGGATCGATCCCCGCCCGGGCGACGGCGTGACGGATCGCGTGGCCGCCGAGCTGTTGCGCCTGGGTGTCGTTGAACGCGCCGCGATAGGCGCGGCCGATCGGCGTACGGGCGGTGGAGACGATCACGGCTTCGCGTCGCATCTTCGGAACTCCTGTGGGAGGCGCTGTCGCGCGGGGAGGGGCGCCGCCGTGGCGCCGGGCTGGGGCTTCACCCTAGCGTTCCGCCATGGCGTCGGCAAAGCGTCCCTGATCCGGCGGTCCGGACGGCGGTGTCCCGATACGGCACGGAATGCGCCACGCCGTTCCAGGCCGGTCCGGGAAAGGCCGGTTTTGTGTTGAAACGGCGCCACAGTCGCCGCATTCCGGGCCGGACCGAGGAACCGGGAGCGTACATTCCGGTTAGGCCTCCCGAGCCGCCCCGTGTAAGCGTGGGCATTCGGGCAACCTTGAGTATGAGGGATATGATGAAGGTGAAACTTCTCGCCGGCGTCGCGATGGTGGGGCTGCTTGCAGCCGGCGCCGCGTCTGCCGAGCCGAACGGTTGGTACGGCGCGATCGACGCCGGCTGGCACACGTCTGACGTCGAGACGGCGCAGGGCGTCGATTTCGAGACCCAGGACGGCTGGGCGGCGTTCGCGCGGCTGGGCTACCGCTTCAACGACAACTGGCGGGTCGAGCTCGAGGGCGGTCACCGCGCCGGCGGCGACATCGAGTCGGTGACGCTGGGTTCGGGCGCCGCCTACGCCTGTAACCTGACCCCGTCGACGGGTCCGTGCGAGGCGCCGGAAGGCGACATCACCGCGACGACGGTGATGGCCAACGTGATCTACGACTTCGGCGACGCCTCGTGGAGC
>Ga0233425_10009151_pt1 | contig 12719 bp, 12 predicted proteins | sample Watercolumn_Towu_2_FD_181712 | JGI IMG/M metagenome (GOLD analysis project Ga0233425, IMG submission 181712) | Freshwater microbial communities from Lake Towuti, South Sulawesi, Indonesia - Watercolumn_Towuti2014_140_MG | ecosystem: Environmental > Aquatic > Freshwater > Lake | place...
AAGGATCGCCGCCATCCAGATCATCACGATGCCGGCATTTCGTGATTCCGGGGGGCGGAAGGCGGGGATGCCGTTACTGACCGCCTCGGTGCCAGTGAGCGTGGCGCATCCGCCCGAGAAGGCGCGCATGATCAGGAAAAGGCTCACGGCGTGGGTTGCCTTGATCTCCTCCGTCGGAAGTGGCTGGACAGTTCCGGTCGCCACCCGGAAGAGGCCCGTCAGAATGAGCAGAAACACACTTCCGATGAACCAGTAGGTCGGGACCGCGAACAGCCGTCCGGACTCCCTCACCCCGCGAAGGTTGGCAATGGCGATCCCAGCCACGGAGAGCACACAGATGGTCACCCGCCACGGGAAGAGGGGCGGAAACGCCGAGGTGAGGGCGGCGATGCCCGAGGCAACGCTCACCGAAACCGTCAGGACATAGTCGGTGAGAAGCGCTGCCCCGGCGACGAGCCCGGGCAACGTCCCCAAGTTGTCGCTGGCGACGATGTAGGATCCCCCGCCCGAAGGGTAGGCGTGAATCGTCTGCCAGTAGGAACTGGCAACGATCAGCACCAGGAGGGAAATACCAATTCCAATGGGGATGGAGAGCGGCAGGGCAACCGTGCCGGCGGTCACCAATGCCAGCAGGACTTCCTCTGGTCCATACGCTACAGAGGAGACAGCGTCTGATGAGAAGACCGCCAGCCCTGTAATCTTTCCCAGGCGCTCGTGTTTCTCCGCCGCCGTCGCAAGCGGTTGGCCCAGGATGATTCGCTTCAGCGAGCTCGGCACAACGCCTCCACAACAAAGGCCACAGAGGATTTCCCTGTGGCCGCAGGGCGTATGCTAGCCCTGCCACATGGGTCTGTCAAGTATTGGGCGATCTCCTATTGATCCAGATGATACGGGATGCTGATGGCCACCTTGCCCCGGCGGAAGAGCAGGGCCGCCTTAATGAGAAGGGCCGTCTGGTTGTGGAGCAGGTGATGCCACCACTTGGCGGGGATGAACTCGGGAAGGATGATGGTCATATAGGCGCCTTCTCGCTGCTTCTCCATCTGATCGATGTAGTTCAGGACGGGTTGCAGGACGGAGCGGTACGGCGAATCCAAGACCACGAGGGGCACATCCGGCGCCCATTCCCGCCATTGCATTTGCAGCCGAGAGGTGGCGGTGGGATCCAGGTCCACGGTGATGGCCGTGACGTTCGGCGAAATGGCCTTGGCATAGGTGAGGGCAGTGACCACGCCTCGATGAAGGCCCCCTACGAGGACCACAACGGGGTGTCGGCCCACTTTGGGAGGAGCGAAGCCGTCCAGGGAGAGTTGCGGCCGCAGGGTATCATAGTGCCGCCGGATCGTGAGGAACATCACCACCAGGATGGGGATCACGATCACGACAATCCAGGCGCCATACGCGAACTTGGTCACTGCGACCACCACGACCACGATGGCAGTCGCGCAGGCCCCGACAGCATTGACCGCTGCATGAGGGCGCCAGCGGGGCCCCCGTTCCCTCCACCAGTGGCGGACCATTCCTGCTTGAGAGAGCGTAAATGCAGTGAACACCCCGATAGCATACAGCGGGATCAGGGCGTGGGTGCTGCCGCCGAAGATGATCAGCAAGAGACAAGAAATCCCTGCCAGAATAAGGATGCCGTTGCTGAAAACCAGGCGATCTCCCCGGTTCGCGAATTGCCGGGGAACGAATCGATCCTTGGCCATGAGAGAGGCCAGCATGGGGAAGCCGGCGAAGCTGGTGTTCAGAGCGAAGAGGAGGATGATCGCTGTCGTCACCTGGATCATGAAGTACACCCAGGTTCGCCCGAAGATCTGGCGGGCCAACATCGACACTACCGTCTCTTCAGCGTGCGGCACAATGTGGTAGAAGTAGGCCAGAAACGTCACACACACGGTAGAGGTTGCCAAAATCGAGGCCATCCAGATCAGGGTAATGCCGGCGTTGCGAGACTCTGGAGGCCGAAAATATTGAACGCCGTTGGCGACGGCTTCAGTCCCGGTCAGGGCTGCGCATCCCCCGGAAAAAGCTCGCAGGACGAGAAAAAGCGTGAGCGGCTCCTGCACGGAGAGTGTCGCTGGGTCTGGGGGAGGCGGCGCCCCTCGCGTCATGAGCTGGTAGAATCCTCCGACCATCAGGATGGCCAAGGACAGGATGAAGGAATAGGTGGGGACTGTGAATATTCGGCCGGTCTCCCGGATCCCCCGCAGGTTGGCCATCATAACGACCAGGACGGTCCCCACGCAGATCGTGACCCGGTGTGGGTACAATGCCGGAAAGGCTGAGGTGATCGCCGCAACGCCCGAGGCAGTGCTCACCGAGACGGTGAGAACGTAGTCAACAAGGAGGGCTGCACCGGCGATCAACCCCGGGTGGGTGCCGAGATTATCCTTGGCGACGATGTAGGCACCCCCGCCCGACGGATAAGCATGGATGGTCTGCCAATACGAGCTGGCGACGATGCCGGCGAGAATGCCAATGGCGACGCCGATGTGTGGCGCGTACATCATGGCGGCGGCGCCGCCCAAGACCAGCACCAGCAGAATTTCCTCCGTGGCGTAGGCCACGGAGGACATCAGGTCGGACGCGAAGATCGCCAGGGCGGGAATCTTGGCGAGGCGCTCGTACTTCTCCTGGGCCGTGGCCAGGGGGCTGCCGATGAGGAGTCGCTTCAGGGGTGTGGGCATTGGGCTACGCGGGGCCGACCAGACGTTCCTTTAACGCCTTCTCTGCGTCAACGGTACTGACAGCCAGGACCTCGTCCCCGGCTTCCAGGACGGTATCACCGCGGGGGATGATCAGCTTGCCGCTGCGGATCACGCTCACGATCACGCAGTCGCTGGGAAGGTCGAGATCGCGGATGGCCTTCCCCCGGCAGGGCGATGTCTCGGGAAGACGGAGCTCGACCAGGGCTGCCTCGCCCCGGTTGAGCTTGAGCAGGGTGACCAGTTCCCCCATGCCGATTTCTTCCTCGATGACCTTGGAGGTCAGATGCACCTGGCTGATGGCGACATCCACCCCCCAGGCCTTGGTGTACAACCACTCATTGAGCGGGTTGTTGACGCGCGCGATCACGCGCGGGACGTGGAAATGGTGCTTGGCCAAACGGCAGACCACCAGGTTGTCCTCGTCGTTATGCGTCAAGACCACCAGCAGGTCCGCTTTGGCCGCTCCGACCTGTTCCAGCGTCTGCGGACTGCACCCGTCGCCGCAGATCACGTCGCCGCTGATCTCCTGCCGGAGCTTCGCGACGACCTCGGGCCGGCGATCCACAACCCGGACCCGGTATCCTTGGGCTTGGAGATCCCGCGCCAAGTATGACCCACCCCGTCCGCCACCAACGATGACTGCGAGCATGTACCACTCCCACCCATCAATGGGTCAGCAATTTGTCCAGCTTCGGGATCGCCGTCACGGCAGCCGTGACATGCAGTTCGTCCTCGGCCTCCAGGCGGGTATCGGCGGTGGGGATCATGGCCTGGCCGCGGCGGACGATGGCACTCACCACCGATTCCCCCGGGAAGGTCAGGTCCCGCACCGTGCGCCCGGCCAGCGCCTTGGGAACCTCGATTGAAATGAATTCTACCTCGCCGCCTCCACAGGTGCTGAGTTTGGCCAATCTCGGATGAGCGATCATGGTCTTCATCGTGTTCGCCGCCCACAGGGTCGGGGTCACGGTCGGGATCCCTTCCCGGCGGTAAATCTCGGCGCTGAGTGGATCATAAATCCGGGCGACGACGCGCGGGACCTTGAAGACTTCCTTGGCGGTAACGGCCACCACGATGTTGATGTTGTCGCTGTCCGTCGTGGCAGCCAGGGCGTCGGCCCCCTCGATGTCTGCCTTCGTAAAGATCTCGCGGTCGAACCCCACCCCCGTGATCATCCGTCCGCTGAACTCGCGCGAGAGGCGGGCGAAGGACATGGGGTTCCGATCGATCACCACCACGTCGTGCCGTTCGGCCGAGAGGGCGTTGGCCAAATCCGCCCCCACCCGCCCGCATCCGACAATGATCACCCGCATGTCGTAGCCTCCTTCCCGAGACCGCAATGCGAGAACGAGCCAGCCGCAGCAGGAAGCTCCTGCGGCTCCCGGAGGAGCCAAATCCGCAGTAGCGCGTGATGCTAGGTCCGATCCTTGCCCTTGTCAAGCGCTGACATAAACCGCGTCGCGCATCTGATGACACCCTCTAAGGACGAGAACAAATCGATTAGGGAGCCATGCGTCGCAAAGGGGCGTTACTACGGAGAGGACTGTGATTCGGTCGCTGCCCCGGTTGGGGGGGCGGGCTGAAATGGAAAAATGGATTCGTGCGTTCGCCGCTGGAATTCGGCGATGCCCGTCTTGTAACGCACGAGAAGTACTATGATAATGCCCAGGCCGACGAGTGGCGTTCCAATGACGAACGCCGCAGAAAAGGCGCGAAAGCTTCCCATGCGGACCATCTTGACGACGAACCAGATGCCCAGCAAGACCAGGACCACTGCCAAATTGCCCGCGGCCTTGGCCGGAACGAAAAGGGTAGCCCATGCATGCCGGTACAGAGCATATCGTCTTTCGAAATCCTCGGGAAGATTCGGGATCTGCTCCATCCATTGGAGAGGGGACGCGGGGGCACGCCAGCCACGTCGAAGGCGCGGCAGGCCCAGCCAGACCTCTCCCACAACATGGCGCAGGCTATCCACAATCATCCCGATGGGGAAGGCCATCAACAGCGCCGTAACGAGGAAGTACGGAAAGAGCCCTTCGGTGCCAAGGATTTCCTGCATCAGGGTCGTGTAATACGATCCATCCTCGTGGTAGATCTCGTACATGACCGTCCACGCCATGGCGAGCAGCAATCCCGGCACCAGTTGCGTGAGCACGAGATCTTCGAGCGGGACGGCCCGGAATCGTCGCATCAATGTTCTTTCTGCGACGGCGGTGGGGCGGGGAACTCCATCAGGGTCAACTCCCAGGTGGCGGACGAGCGATCCTGCCGGATGATGTACATGGCGCCGTCGTCCCCGGTCAGCTTGAAGTAGGCATGATCTTCCCCGAGCCAGCGATCCAGGATTGCTCGGACGGCGATGCGTCGCTCCCCGAGCCAGAAGGCGACGGGTCGCTCATCCGCCTTGTAGCCCGAATAGGTCTCGACACGCAGGAGAATCTGAGCCGATCCGGCCATGGGCTGCCCAACGGCACCCCCCCTCTGTTGGCTAGGGAGTCCCATCCGCGCCGGTGGGGGGGGCCGGTCGTTTCATCCCCCGCCGAAGACCCGGGAAGATCACCCTGCGCTGGATCACGTCGATCATCTTGGCAATGCCCAGGGCGTTCGAGTCATAGGTGAGGACGACCCGCTCCTCCTCAAGGCTCACCTGTACCTCGCTGATTCCGTGGAGCCCATCCAGGGCCCGCTTGATCCGGCGGACTCAGCGGGAGCAGACCATCCCCGCGACAGCGAACTCCGCTCGAAAATGTCCCACCGGTCGGGCCAAGCGTTCCGACTTGACCAGCCGGGCCACGGGGGCGACAGCCAGATTTCGCAGCCTCATGTGAGTGCCTCCAACGAAGGTCACCGATGTTTCAATTACTCTAGTCGCTCCGCCGTCCCCGGTCAAAGAGAATCCATTCGCGTGTTCCGTTTCCCAGACCATCCGCGCAGACGTCGGGGGGCGCCCCGCGTCTTCAGGATTCCGGGAGGCCTCACCTCGGGATTCCCGCTGGCCCGCCCGCACCAACACGAACGCCCCAGGCGGGGTCACCGCCCGGGGCGTTCGTGTTTCTGTGGAGCAATGCGTGGTTCTCACGCACACCCAAAGAGTACCCGGCGCCGACTGCGCGTCGCAGTCGGTTTAGTACATGTCATGGCCGCCATGCGGGGGCATGGGCGGGGTCTTTTCCTTCTCTGGGATTTCGGTGACCATGCACTCGGTCGTGACCATCAGCCCGGCGATGCTGGCGGCGTTCTGGAGCGCGATCCGCGTGACCTTGGTCGGGTCGATGATGCCGGCCGCCACGAGGTCCTCGTACTCCTCGGTCTCGGCGTTGAAGCCGAAGGAACCGCTCGACTCGCGGACCTTTTGCACGACGATAGAGCCCTCGACCCCGGCGTTCTCGGCGATCCACCGGATGGGCTCTTCCAGGGCACGGCGGACGATTTCCACACCGATCTTCTCGTCCCCGCCGGCCCGCACCTTCTCCAAAGCGGCCAGGGCCCGCAGCATGACCACGCCGCCGCCAGGCACGATCCCCTCTTCCACGGCAGCCCGGGTGGCGTTCAGGGCGTCCTCGACGCGGGCCTTCTTCTCCTTCATGGCGATCTCGGTGGGGGCGCCCACCTTGATCACGGCCACGCCGCCCGCCAGCTTGGCCAGGCGCTCTTGCAGCTTCTCGCGGTCGTAGTCCGAGGTGGTCTCTTCGATCTGGGTGCGGATCTGCTTGATCCGGCCCTCGATCTCCTTCTCCTTCCCGGCGCCCTCGATGATGGTGGTGTTCTCTTTGTCCACCACCACCTTCTTGCACTTGCCCAGGTCTTCCAGCCGGATGTTCTCCAACTTGATCCCCAGCTCCTCGGAGATGACCTCGCCACCCGTCAGGACGGCGATGTCCTTCAGCATCTCCTTGCGCCGATCCCCGAAGCCGGGGGCCTTGACTGCGCAGGTCGTCAGGGTGCCGCGCAGCTTGTTCACCACCAGGGTGGCAAGCGCCTCGCCCTCGACCTCTTCGGCGATGATGAGCAGGGGCTTGCCCATCTTGGCGATCTGCTCGAGAATGGGAAGCAGATCCTTCATTCCGCTGATCTTCTTCTCGTTGATGAGGATCAGGGGATTCTCGATCACAGTCTCCATCCGCTCGGGATCGCTCACGAAATACGGGGAGATGTAGCCACGGTCGAACTGCATCCCCTCGACCACCTCGAGCGTGGTCTCGACCCCCTTGGCCTCCTCCACCGTGATGACGCCGTCCTTGCCCACCTTTTCCATGGCGTCGGCGATCAGGTCACCGATCTGCTTGTCGTTATTGGCGGAGATGGTGGCGACCTGCGAGATCTCTTTCTTGCCCTTGGTGGGCTTGGAGAGCCGCCGGATCTCCTCGACCGCCGCTTCCACGGCCTTATCGATCCCGCGCTTCAGGGCCATGGGGTTACTCCCGGCGGTCACATTCTTCATGCCCTCGCGGATGACAGCTTGGGCGAGGACCGTGGCCGTGGTGGTCCCGTCACCGGCGACATCGGAGGTCTTGGACGCGACCTCTTTCACCATCTGGGCTCCCATGTTCTCGAAGGGATCCTCCAACTCGATCTCCTTCGCCACGGTGACCCCATCCTTCGTGATGTTAGGTGCGCCGAACTTCTTGTCCAGGACGACGTTGCGTCCCTTGGGCCCCAGGGTTGCCTTCACGGCGTTGGCCAACTTGTCTACGCCGCGGAGAATGGCCCGCCGGGCCTCTTCATTGAACATCAGTTGCTTGGCTGGCATGCTATCTCCTCCTTGCGGTCATGAAAGTGCGTTGCCCTGCCGTCATCGTAGCAGGATGTGAGCGGTGTACCTTACTGCAGGATGCCGAGGACGTCCTCCTCCCGCATGATCAGGTATTCCTCATCACCAAGCTTGATCTCGCTGCCGGAATACTTCCCGAAGAGGATCTTGTCCCCAACCTTGACCTCCATGGGCTGCCGCTTTCCGTCCTCGGTGACCTTCCCCGGACCGACGGCCATGACTTCACCTTCCTGCGGCTTTTCCTTGGCGGTGTCGGGGATAATGATACTTCCCTTCTTGGCTTCTTTCTCCTCCAGGCGCTTGACAAGGATTCGGTCCTGCAATGGCTTGATCTTCTTCATCGTGTGTCACTCCTTTCCAGAGAATCGAAACGTCTTGCTCGCCCCAGACAAAAGAAAACCCATGCGGGCACACAGGCTAGCCCGCCTCACCCTCGAGTTTTTCCGATTGCGTTAGGTTGTGTCTCGGCTTTCCAGGCAGCAATCCTGCGTGATCGGTTACTCTATATGGTTAGCACTCAATTCTGAAGAGTGCTAACAGCGGGCGAAATTTAGTGCTTCAGGAGTTAGTTTGCAATCCAAAATATGGAGAGAATTTCGGCAATGAACGGACGTTAATCTTATATTTATAAGTATTTTGCCTATTTTCTGAATTTCTATAAAGACACTTAGACTAGAGGTCCGAATTTTCCTCGTAGGCGCCTACGCCAGGATGAGTTGCAACTACTTGTCTTTTCTGGTATTGTCGCAATCCTATTGCTCCATGATTTCACTCTCAAGGGGGACTCACTTGCGTCCAACTCGCGCCGAGATTGACCTTGCTGCCATTTCCGCCAATGTTTCTTTAGCCTGTCGTTTGGCTGGTCAGGGCACACAGGTGATGGCCGTCGTCAAAGCCGATGCGTATGGCCATGGAGCGGTCCCCGTCTCCAGGACTGCCTTGGAGGCTGGTGCTACATGGCTTGGTGTGGCCGTTCCGGAAGAGGCGATTCCCCTGCGCGGGGCGGGGCTCAGCCCTCGGATTCTTGTCCTTGGTCCTATCGCTCCTGAGCAGGCTGATCTCGTGGTGGATCTCGCGCTGGATCAAACCGTCTCCGATCCGTCCCAGGCCGAAGCCCTGGACCGTGCGGCCCGGGCCCGCGGCCGGGTAATCTCGCTCCACCTGAAGGTCGATACGGGCATGCACCGCGTCGGTATTCGACCACAGCAGGTGCCACCCGTCGCGAAACACATCGCCGAACTGCGATCCGTGCGACTCGTGGGCCTCATGACGCATTTCGCCACCTCCGAGGCGGAGGACCCTGCGTTCGCCCGCGAGCAGCTCGCTCGCTTCGCGGAGGCCGAACGAGGCCTCGCCGCGGCCGGCATTCGCGTGCCCATCCGGCATGCGGCAAATAGCGGCGCTCTCCTGTTCCTCCCCGAGGCACGACTGGAGCTCGTGCGTCCCGGTATCATGCTGTATGGCTGTCATCCTCGGGGCAGGCAACAAGACGCCGAGCCGCTGCTCAGACCGGCCCTGCGGTTCCAGACGGTCGTCAGCCACATTCAGAATGTGGCTCGTGGAGAAAGCGTGAGCTACGGGCGGACGTTTGTGGCCCCGCGTGATCTCTGCGTGGCAACCCTGCCTGTCGGCTACGCCGACGGCTATGGGCGGTTGCTGTCCAACCAGGGACGCGTCCTCATCCGCGGCGTTCGAGTTCCCGTCATCGGCCGCGTATGCATGGACATGATCATGGTGGATGTGAGCCGGGTGCCGGACGCCTGCGTCGGTGACGAGGTGGTGCTGATCGGCCGCCAGGGACCGGAAGAGATTACTGCGGACGAAGTCGCGGAGCTTCAGGGAACCATCAGCTACGAAGTCCTCTGCCGCATCGGCCCGCGCGTGCCGCGCACCTATCTGCCGTCCCCACCCGCTCGTTTCCCTGAGAGCTCTTGAAAGCGAAAGACAGGGCGCCCCGTCTGAACCGATCCTCTCTCAACCGGGGTGGGCTACCGGGCCCTGATTCCCTGGTGCGATCCTCCAGCCCGGGAATTACTTGGCATGCGCCTTCTCGACCGCCTGTCGTGCGGCTAGAAGATTCCCATCCGGAACCGTTAAAGGATATGTGCACCCGGCGGCAACGATCAGCCGCCGCCCTCCCGTCTGCTCAATGGCGTCCTGTACCTGCGCTTCCACCTCGACCGGGGTCCCGAAGTGGAGCAGAGTGTACTGCTCGACTCCGCATGCCAACGCCCCAGGGAACAACTTGGCAGCCTCGGCCAGGCTGGGGCCGGCTGCGCGATCATGCCAGTTCAGGACGTGCACGGGATAGTCTGTCACGCCTTTGAACATGGGATATTGCCCGTGAAGGTGCAAGATGTTCAACCATCCCCCGTCGGCAGCTTTCAGAACCGCAAGATCACCTGGGCGTCCATACTGGCGATACTCCTCCCCGCTCAGCACTTCGTAGCTTGCGGCCATGGTGGAGAGGAAGACACCGTCGGCTCCCTCGGCAATCGCTGCTCGCGAGAAGGCCGCACACGTTTCCGTCAGGGCCGTCAGCGCTCGCTGCACGCGCTCAGGGGCCTGGCGAAGATGCACAATGTAGGCTTCATCGGCCAGGAAACGCGCCATCGCGATCGGATTGAACACCGTTTGGATGACCGGGGTGTTCGGGTCACGCCCCTCCACCACCATGCGAAGACAGCGTAACTGTCGAGCGTATGCGCCCTTGTGGACGTCCACAGGCTCGATGCGATCCCAGTCCTCGATGCGCTTCACTACGCGCTCGAGGTGGTCCCGATCTCCAATTGGCTTCCCCCGATAGGCATGCTTCGCCCCGTAATCCTCGACACAGTACGTGTGGGATGGGGTCACCTTGATGAAGTCCCAGTCGAATCGACGTTGGTACTCCAGCGTGGCGCGCGCAAGCGCCTCCGCATCCTGATCGTCGATCGGCCAATGCCTCCAGAAAGCAACGGGCATACGGTCGAGCGGTTTGCCTGCAAGCGCCGCCTGGACTCGTTCACGCTTTGTCATTCCAGCCATGTTGGCCACTCCTCCCCGCTGAAAATTCGTTTTTGGATCTCGCTGACCCGCGATGCCTTCGCCTCCATCCTTCGGGGAATCCGGCTATCGCATGAATCCCTTCAATCGCTCCATGGCCTCGGCCAGCCGGTTTGCTGGATGCGTGAGGGCGATGCGGAGATAGCCCTCGCCGTGCTTGCCGTACATCGAGCCTGGGATCATCCAGACGTTGATGGCGTCCAGGACCTTGAAGCAGAAATCCTGTGAGGTGAAGCCGCCGGGGATGGTGGACCAGACGTAGAACGTGGTTTTGGGTAGGTCCACTTCCAGGCCGACCTCCCGCAGGCCCTTCACGACGACGTCCCGCCGCTCCTTGAACGTGGAATTCCGAGCGGCCATGAAGTCCACAGGACCGTTAAGGGCCGCCACGGAGGCCACTTGCATGGGGTAGTACATGCCCCGATCGGAGTGGGACTTGATCTTGGCCACCCCGGAGATGACGTCCTTGTTTCCCACCAGCATGCCGGTGCGCCAGCCGCAGCAGTTGTAGCTCTTCGAGAGCGAGTGGAACTCCACCCCCAACTCCTTGGCTCCGGGGAATTGAAGAAAGCTGGGCGTCCGATACCCGTCGAAGGTGACCTCTGAGTACGGGTTGTCGTGGACCACGATGACGTCGTAGGCCCGCGCCCATTCAATCAGCTCGCGGTAGAAGTCCGGCGTGGCCACGGCTGCCGTCGGGTTGTTCGGGTAGTTGACCCAGATCATGCGCGCCCGCTTGGCGATGTCGGACGGGATGGAACCCAGATCGGGGAGAAAGCTGTTCTTCTGCAACAGGGGGACCGGCTCGACCTGACCCCCCGCCAGCTTTACTCCTGCCTCATAGGAAGGGTACGACGGGTCCGGGACCAGCGCCGTGTCGCCGGGATCCAGCAGGCACAAGTGGATGAGGAACAGCCCCTCGCTGGATCCGAGGAGGGGAATGACCTCACTGACGGGATCCAGTTCAACCCCAAACCGCCGGGCGTACCAGTTGGCAATGGCCTCTTTGAGGGGCCGGTTAGAATAGAAGCTGGGGTAATGGTGGTGATCCGGAACGCTCACCGCGTCCCGTAAGGCGTTCAGCAGGTGCGGTGGGGGCGTGACGTCGGGGTCGCCCAGGCCCAGATTGATCACGTCCCGCCCCTCCTCGCGCATTCGGGTGAGACGCACGTTCATTTCCGTGCCCAGGTACGCCCTGAACGTCTCCATGCGTGCGGCAACTCTCACCTTCAGGCTCCTTTCCCTTGAGTGCCCTCGTCCTCGTACACATTGGCGATGCAGCACAAGAAAGTCGCGGGCTCTGTGTCACTCAGGTTCTTCATGCTGTGGGGTTCCATGCTCGGCACGTAGATCAGATCGTTGGGGCCCACCAGTTTCTCCTCCACGACCGCGTCGGTCTTGGGGTCGTGACACACACAGCTCATGCGACCGCTCAGGATGTACATGGTCTGGTGATAGAAATGGTTGTGGATCGGGATGAATCCCGCTGGGCCAATGGTGAAGTACCGGAGCCCATACTCCGGCGCCCCATCCGGGCCCGCTTGGGATAGCCAGCGAATCCAGACATCCTTGACGGGGAGGGGCTTCCCTTTGTACGGGAACGTCTCGATCTTCTTATCCTTCCTCTCATTGACATTGAGGACTTGCATGAGGTCCCTCCTGTTCTGATTGAGTTCGACAGAGTGCCACCCGCGAAGAGTTGCGCGCGGCCACATCTCCGACTGGCGCAGAGTATGTTGCCCCGTCGGGGCGAGCCTCAAGGCGAATCGGCTCGTGACGCTTCCTATGGGAACCGTACCAGATTGCGAGAGGTCAGGCAAGGGCTGTCCTCCTCACCCAGCCGCTGATGTGCCCGTGGTTATGCCCGGCTGGTCCTTGACACCCGTGGCATCGGCTGATAGTGTGCCACCCGCTTTCCGATCTGCTTCACAACAAGAGGGAGCCAACCATGAGCCAGAAGAGCTACAAGGTCGCTGTCATTCCTGGGGACGGAACCGGGCCAGAGGTCACCCGAGAGGCGGTAAAGGTCCTGAAGGCCGCCGAGGCCAAGCACGGCTTCTCGCTCTCATTGACGGAATTCGACCTTGGTGGTGAAAGGTACCAACGCACGGGCGAGATCCTGCCGGATTCCGTTCTTAAGGAGTTGCGCGGATTCGATGCCATCTTTTTAGGTGCTATCGGCCATCCCGATG
>Ga0233425_10009152_pt1 | contig 12718 bp, 10 predicted proteins | sample Watercolumn_Towu_2_FD_181712 | JGI IMG/M metagenome (GOLD analysis project Ga0233425, IMG submission 181712) | Freshwater microbial communities from Lake Towuti, South Sulawesi, Indonesia - Watercolumn_Towuti2014_140_MG | ecosystem: Environmental > Aquatic > Freshwater > Lake | place...
GCCACGGCGGCGAGTCTGCGCGGCAAGTTCGAGTATCCCGCGCAAGCGTTCCATCACGCGTGGCTGTTGATGTGCCTGAACATGGACCGCAACACCCTCTGGGGCGCGGCCGGCGGCATGGTGTTCGAGCACGAACGCAGTTGGGACGCCCGCGACCGGTTCGAGTGGGTCGAGCAAACCGCCCGCGACATCGCCACACGCGCCGCCCAGTCACTGGCCCTTCCCGTCACCAAGTCCGAGCCGGCCGCCACGAAAGAGATTGCGTTGCCGGCTACCATCCAGACGAAGTTCTACACCGCCCGGCTCGATCCAAAGACCGGCGCGCTCATCAGCCTCAAGCTTGGCAACCGCGAACTCCTCGGCGGCCCCGCAAACGTCATCGTCGCCGAGCAGCCAAAGAAGAAGATCGCCTTTTCTGCCGACCACATGGTGGACCGTCCCGAACGCGACCGCCTGGCCGATTCCTGTCAGTCCGCGCCGCGGCTTGCCGTCCGCGCCAGTTCCGGGATGACGGTGGTGGAAGCGGAGTCCGTGTTCATCGGTGGCGGCCGGCTGCGGCGCACGGTGACGTTCCACCGGGACGATCCGCGGATTGATTTCGAGACCGAATTGAACGACTTGCCGGACAAGACAGTGGTCGTGGCGGAGTTTCCGCTGGCGTCGCCGGTGCAGGAGGTGCGCCGTGGTATTCCTTATGGTTTTGCTCATGCGGCGTGGGCAACGCCGAACCCGGATTTGCCCGGCTTCGCCAAGGGGATCACACCCGCCGTGCGCTGGTCCCACTATCAAATGGATGGCGCCGGCCTGGCTATGCTCGACCAGGGCCTCACGGGGCGCGAGATCACCGGCAACACCCCCATCCTCTTCCTCTACAACGCCAACGATACCTATCGCGGCCACACCAACTCCTGGCTCAGCGGTGCGGGCCGGCACGTCTTGCGGTATGCGCTCCTGCCCCACAAAGGCGATTTCACCAGCGCGCAAATTGCGCAGACGGCTTGGGATTACAACAGCCCGGCTGATTTCCCGGCGGTGAAGGCTCTGTCGTTCCTGCAAACCAGCGACAACGTCATCGTCGAGGCGTTGCGGCGCGAGGGGGGCGAGATCGAGCTGCGCCTGGCCGAATGCCTCGGCCGCGCCGGCACCGCGCAGGTCACGCTACGCCTGCCACATCTCGACGCTACGTTAACCGACATGCTTGGCGGCAATCGTCAACTGTTGCGCGGCGGCCCAAGCTACAAGTTTCCCGTGCGCCCGCAGCAGATCGTGACACTGCGCTTCAAAACCGCCGACGCCGTGGCGGCCGTGAAGCCGCTGACAGAGTGGGACGAACTTGTCCCGGAGAAGAAGCGCGCAGCGTTGCGGCATTATCTGCCCGACGTAAAAGGCCACCCGCCAGCGGACTGGCTGCAACCAAAACCGAAGGAGAAGAAACAACCATGAGCATGTTCGACACCACCGGCAAAGCTGCCGGCACCACCGCGCGCAAGGAAAACACGCTGCGCAAACTCGACCGGATGAACAAGGCGCTGCGGCACGAGGAGCCCGACCGTGTGCCGGTCAGCGACTTCTTCTGGGGCGGCTTCATCGAGCGCTGGCGCAGGGAACTCGGCCTGCCCGCCGACGCGAATCCCTACTACCACTATGACCTCGACTGGATCGTCACGGTGCCGAACTTCGATCCGTGGATCCGGCCGTTCGAGACGCTGAAGGAGACCGCCGAGGAGGTCGTCGTGAAGACCGGCTTCGGCGCGGTGATGCACAAGCACTTCTCCTATCCGATGCCGGAGATGCGCGCGTGGGACACCGACACATTCGAGAAACTCCAGCGCGCCGAGTTCGACTCGCCCACCGACCCGCGGCGTTTTTTCGCGGCGGGCGATAACCAGATCGCCGGCGTCGGCGATGGCTTCCAGCGCAATACGCCGCCGTGGATCGAGACGGTCAAATCGCTGCGCCCGGATTTCCCGGTCTATGGCAGCATCATCGAGGCGAGCGAATGCCTGACGCGGCTGATCGGGCAGGAGAACGCGATGATTTGGATGGGCGAGGAGCCGGAGGCGATGGGCGCGGTGATCAACCGGCTCGGAGCTTTCTATCTGGAGTTGGCGAAGGCCGAACTCGCCGCGGGCGCGGGCCTGCTCGATGGCTTCGTGATCTGGGGCGATGTCGCGTTCAAGCAATGCACGTTCATGGCGCCGGATTACTGGCGGAAATATTTCAAACCGTGGGTCGCGCAGATGATCGCGCTCGCCCACGCGCACGGCCTGCCGGTGATCTACCACGGCTGCGGCAACGTGAAGGCGATCCTGCCCGACTACATCGAAATGGGGCTCGATGCCTACAACCCGCTGGAGGTGAAGGCCGGCCTCGACGCCGTCGAACTGCGCCGCCAGTACGGCCAGCGGCTCGGCATCTGTGGCAACAGCGACATCCAGATTTGGGAGAGCGGCGATCGCGCCGCGATCCGCCGCGAGGTGCTGCGCAAGCTGAACGCCGCGAAGGGCGGCGGCTACATCTTCCAGTCCGATCACTCCGTCAGCAGCAGCGTCTCCGGCCACACCTACGACTACATCGTCAAACTCGTCCGCGAGTTCGGCACCTACCCGCTCGCGCTCGGCGAGTTCGAGGAGAAAGGGCTGTCATGAATCCCATCACACCCAACCCATTGCTCGGCGTGGCGCTGCATGCGGTGGGCGCTACGTTCGCGGCCACGTGCTACACGCCGGAGAAGCGCGTGCGCGGCTGGTCGTGGCAGAGCTACTGGCTGACGCAAGCCTTGGCATGGCGCGCGCCTGTGCTATCCTGCCGCCGTGAACGATGACGACATGATCCGCAAACAGGTGGGCCGACCGCGCGGCGAGCGCCCGCTCGTGCGGCTCGACCGCCTGAACCGCGGGCTGCGCAACCTCGGCCTGATGCAACCACATGAATCCCGACCTGACCACGTTCGAAAAATTGTTGGCCGCGCTGGCCGCCGCGCAGGTTGACTTCCTCTGCGTCGGCGGGGTGGCCTGCTCGCTCTGCGGCTTCGTCCGCGCCACCGAGGACGTGGATATACTCGTCGCCCGTCACCGCCCCAATCTGGAAAAAATGCTGGCCGTGCTGGGCGGTTTTGGCGAAGGCGCCGCCCGCGAACTGACCCCGGAAGATTTCGCCGACGAAGAAGGAGCGATCCGCGTTGTCGAGGATTTTCCGGTGGACATCTTCGTCCGCATGCGCGGGCGCACCTACGAAGCTTTAGTGGGCTACCGGCGCTGGCACGACGTGGGTGGCGTTTGCATCCCCTACCTGAATGCAGCCGGGCTGATCCTGCTCAAGCAGGAAAGCTGGCGCGAGAAAGACCGCCTCGATGTCGCCGCGCTTCAACGCCTGCAGGCCGACGCAAAATAATGTTGGCGCGGGGCGGAGTCCGCTGCTGGGCGCGATGTTCGCGGCGACGTGCTACACGCCGGAGCAGCGCATGCGCGGCTGCTCATCTGAAAGGTTGCGTTCCGCGGTGTAACGGCCTATTTTTTCGCCGTCATGCAACGGCAGATACAACCATCGCTCCGGCAGGCGCTCCAGTTGACTCCGCAGGAGCGTCTGCAACGGTTTGCTGAACTGCAACGGCGCGGCCACCAGCTCTTGGCCGCCTCGCCCGAGGGTGTCCGCCGTTTCCTCGCGCGCAACTTGAGACAGCGGGCCATTCGTGCAACTTCCTGATCAGAGCGGCGACCCGCTGGCCATCTTTCGTGTCCTCACGCAAGCGGGCGTACCCTTTGTCATCATGGGTGGTCACGCGGTTATCTTCCACGGGTACATCCGCACTACGGAGGATGCCGACGTCGTCTTCCGTCGCACACCGGCCACCGAAGCGGCACTGCTTCGCGCGTTGCAGTCCCTTCATGCCTGCTGGATCAGCAACGAAAAGGATCCCGTCACGAGGGCGCACCGCTTGGTGCCGGTTGCGGAGTCCTATCTGAAGGCGCACCATCTCATGATGCTCGCCACGGATCTCGGCTTCCTCGACCTCTATGACTATGTCCCCGGCTTCCCTGATGTCTCCGTTGAGGAGTTATTTGCCGACAGTGTGGCGTTGAATGAGTTGCGGTTTGTCTCCTTGGCGTGGCTGCGCAAGCTCAAGGCGCGTGCCGCGCGCCACAAGGACTTGGACGACTTGGAGCATCTTCCGTCAACATGAATCCCATCACACCCAACCCATTGCTCGGCGTGGCGCTGCATGCGGTCGGCGCGACGTTTGCGGCCACGTGCTATACGCCGGAGAAGCGCGTGCGCGGCTGGTCGTGGCAGAGCTACTGGCTGACGCAGGCCTCGTTCTGCTGGTTCCTGCTGCCGCTGCTCGGCGCGTGGTTGACCATCCCGGACCTCTTCGCCGTCCTGCGCGAGGCGCCGAAGGACGCGATGCTGCTCTCGTTCGGGCTCGGCGCGGCCTACGGCATCGGTGGCACCGCGTTCGGCATCTCCATCCGCTACATCGGCTTCTCGCTGACCTACGCGATCGCCGTCGGCCTCTCCAGCGTGCTCGGCACGCTGATCCCGCCGCTCGTCAAGGGCACGCTCGTGGCGACGCTCTCGAAGACCGGCGCCGACTGGATCATCGCGGGCATCGTCGCCGGCGCGGTCGGCATCGCCGCCGCGGGCTGGGCGGGCCGGTTGAAGGAGCGCGACTTGAGCGCGCAGCAGGCCTCTGCCCAGTTCTCGCTGATGAAGGGCCTGCTGCTCTCGCTGCTCGCCGGCGTGCTCTCCGCTGTCTATGGCTTCGCGCTCGAAGCGGGCGAACCGATTGCCGACGTGGCCACCGCGCATGGCGCGGGCGTCTGGCGCGGCAACGTCGTCTACATCTTCTCCAACACCGGCGCGTTCCTGACGACGGCGATCTACTGCCTCTGGCTGCACGCGCGCCATCGCACGCTCTCCGAATTGATCGAGCTGCCCGCAGGCGCGGAGAAGGCAAGCTTGCCGGTCAACTGGGCGATGGCGCTGGTCACCGGCCTGTTCTGGTACGGCCAGTTCTTCTTCTATAACCTCGGCCACGTCCGCATGGGCACCTACAAATTCACGAGCTGGGCGATCCACATGATCATGCTCGTGCTCATCAGCAACCTCGTCGGCATCCTCCTGCGCGAGTGGCGCCAGTGCCGCCGTCTGACGCACCGCACCATCGCCATCGCGCTGCTCGTGCTGATCGGCGCGGTGCTCCTGCTGACTTGCGGGAATTATCTGGGCGGCTTGTGATGTGGTTTCCAAGTCTCGGGAAACGGAACCAAATGTTTTCCAGGGCATGGAACAGGGGTCGCTTGGCTCTTTGTAAGTGGTCCGAAACCCGCCTGATGATGAGGGGACGGTAATTTTATTCGTTGTGTATCCAGCAGGGCAACCTCGGGTGACTTGCGGCAGGCTTGAATGGCTGCGCGAACGGGCCTATAGTGCGGCCGTCAACAGGAGAACCAACATGAAACTACGTCTTTCGCAGTGGCTCGCGCCGGTCGCCAGTTGCGCCCTGCTGTGCTTGGGTAGCGGCTGCGCCATGTTCCGCGCCTCGGTGACGGAACTGGATGTGAACCAGAAACAGCATGTGGATGCGGACTATGACTATTCCGACATGCGCAATGTGACCGAGGGCCTCGCCAGCGACATCCTGGCGAGCAAGTTCCTCAAGGACGCGGCGCAGCCGCCGATCATCATGATCGCCGGCATCCAGAACCGGACCAAGCAGTTCGCCGACATGAAGAATTTGAGCGACCGCCTGCGCACGCTGCTGCTCCAGTCCGGCAAGGCCCGCTTCATCAACGAAACGCGCCGCGACGATCTGCTCAAGGAGCAGGGCTATCAGGCCGCAAACGCGACGCCGGAGACGCAGACGCGCGTCGGCCGGCAGCTCGGCGCGAAGTACATGATCAGCGGCTCCTTCACGGAGATGGACCAGAGCTCGCCGCGCCAGGTGCGCATCTCGAAGCAGGAGTACAAATATTACAAGCTCACGCTCGAGATCAACGACCTGGAGACCAGCGAGATCGTCTGGACGCAGGAGAAGGAATTCGCGCGCAAGGCGAGCATCCCGCTGATCGGATGGTAAACCCATGGCGGGCGATCTCCGGCGCGCCGTTGCGGTCGCGCGTCCCGCGCTGCTCGCGGCGGCGCTGCTGCCGCTGCTCATCACCGGCTGTTCCACGCCGCTCGCCGGTGCCCGCCAGAATTTCTATCTCGGCCGCCTGCCGGAGGCCGAGGCCGCGCTGACCAACGTCGTCCCGCGCCCCAAGGACAAGGTCCTGTTCCTGATGGAGCGCGGGACGATCCGCCAGCAGCGCGGCGAGTACAAGGACAGCAGCCAGGATTTCATCGCCGCCTCCGAGGAGATCGAGCGGCTCTGGACCATCAGCGCCTCCAAGGGCGCGGCCAGCTTCGTCATCAACGACAGCGTGCAGGATTTCCGCGGCGCGCCCTACGAGCGCACGCTGCTCGAAATCTTCAACGCGCACAACTTCCTCGCGCAGGGCGACTGGGACAACGCCGCGGTCGGCGCGCGCCGCGCCATTCGCTCGCTCGATCCCGACCGGCGCGGCGACTACCCCGAGGACGCCTACTCGCGCTACGTCGCCGGGCTCTGCCTCGCGCTGATTGACGACGACTCCAACGCCGCCATCCAGTACCGCCGCGCCGATGAGCTCGCGAAACAGGCCACGATTGAACCGTTGACGGGCCGGCTGGGTCCCAAGGTGGTGGCCGCGACCAACACGACGAAGAATACCGAGGCGTCGCTGCTGCCGCCGCTTCAGCCGGTGGCCGGCGGCTCCAACACGGCCGAGTTGATCTGCCTGGTGCTCTCCGGTCGCGTGCCGCCGGGCGATGCCGATCCCGCCCTCGTCCACGCCTTCTCGCGCCCGCTGCACGCCGAGATTCGTCTTCAGGGCCGGCTGCTGGGCCGCAGCTATCTGCTGACCGACACCGGCGAACTGGCGCGGCAGACCGCGGAGAAACAGGCGCTGGCCACCGCGCTCAAGACCGGCGTGCGCGTCGCCGCCAAGACGGCGCTCGCCAGCCTGGCTGACCAGCAACACGAGGGGCTCGGCGCGCTGGTCTATGCGCTGCTGATGGCCTTCGAGGAGCCCGACTTCCGCCGCTGGGAGACCCTGCCGCAGTATTTGCAAGTCGCCCGCGTGTCGTGTCCGGCGGACCTCAAGGAATTCGACGTCGTCTTCAAGGCCAGCGGCGGCGCCACCGTGCGCACGCTGCACATCACGCAGCCGATTCAGCGCCGGCGCAATCTTTTCGTCGCCGTCATCCGCGATATGACGCCGATCACCGCCACTTACGCGCCCCGCGCCAGCAAACCGGCCTCCTCCTATCCGATCACCTTCACCCCGCGGACGCAGCGCCCGATCTATCGCCGCTGACGCCGGCATTTTCCAAGGCCTGGAAAAAATTCCGCGCGCTTGTCCAATGCTCGGAAAAAACAGCAGCGCCCTTGTCCAATCCTTGGAAAATTTCGCTTCCCACCGTAGCCGCTTGCACTACACTCTCCGCCGTCTGTTGCGTCAACCCATAGAGAGGAATCCATGAGCCTGAAAAGCATGTCGCGCCGCGAACTGCTCCGCGTACTCTCCGCCGCCGGGCTCGGCTCGGCCTTTGCCACCCGCGCCGTCGCCGATGCCGCGGGCGATGCGCCCGCCGTCGGGGGCAAAATCAAGGAACTCACTCCGATGTCGCCGACCGCCCGCGCGCTCTACCCGGCGTGCCTCGTGAATGGCAAGGTGATCCAGCCGGAGCGGCCGCTCCCGATTTTCGCCGAGACCGATGTGCTCGTCGTCGGCGGCGGGCCGGCGGGCTTCGCCGCCGCGGTCGCCGCAGCGCGCGCGGGCGCCAAGACCACGCTAATGGAGCGCTATGGCTACTTCGGCGGGTTGTGGTCGGGCGGCATCGTCCTCGTCGTCATCAGCACGCACGCCAAGGAGAACGGCGAGAAGATCAAAGTCATGCGCGGCATCGGCGATGAGCTGTGCGAGCGGCTGACGAAGATCGAGGGTGCGATCATCAACCAGACGCCGGGCAAGCACAACCCGACGACCGATCCCGAGGCGACCAAGTTCATGATGGATGAGATGATCGCCGAGGCCGGCGTCAACGTGGTGCTGCATAGCTGGGCGACCGACGTGGTGATGGAAGGCAACGCCGTCCGCGGCGTCGTGTTCGAAAGCAAAGCCGGGCGGCAGGCGCTGCTCGCCAAGGTCGTCGTGGACGCGACCGGCGATGGCGATATCTTCGCGGCCGGCGGCGCGGCGTTCGAGCAGCGGCTGCACGCGATCGGGCTCGTCCACCGCCTGGGCAACGTGGACCGCGCCGAACTCGACAAGCTCAAAACCGCCGGCTTCAAGTCGCTTGGCGCGCTCGAGCCGCTCGCCAGCGTCCGCTGGGTCAACCTGCGCGGGCCAAGCACCGATGGCCTCGATGTGAAGGAACTCTCACGCTTGGAGATGGAGCACCGCCGCGCCATTTGGAACCGTATCCAGAAGCTCCGCAACACACCCGGCGGCGAAAAACTCTTCCTGCTCCAGACCGCGCCGCAGCTCGGTGTGCGTACGACGCGCCTGCTGACGGGCGTCACACAGCTCACCGCGGCCGACGCGAAAGCCGGCAAGAAGTGCGCGGGTGTGATCGGCGTCGGCGGCGCGCAGAGTGCGAATCACGTCGGCTGGCCGATCCCCTATGGCGCGCTGGTCCCGCAGCAGCTCGATGGCGTCATCGCCGCGGGCCGCTGCATCGCCTGCGACACCAAGTGGGTCGAGGACATGCGCCTGATCGCCGCGTGCCTGATCACCGGCCATGCCGCCGGCGCGGCCGCAGCCGTCGCGGTGGCCTCCAACTGCCAGCCGCGCGCTGTGGACGTGGCAAAGGTCCAGGACGTCCTGCGCAAGCAGAACGCCTTCCTCGGCTGACGCGGAGAGAGCGAACATCGAACACCGAACATCCAACATCGAACATCGAACGGCCGGGAGCGCAAACACCCATCTTCCGAAATTAACCGGGCGCGTGCAGGCCATATCAGCGAACCCACCCCGGCCTGCGGCCACCCCTCCATGGGAGGGGAACCCGGAACGCCGCCAGTATTTTGATCCCCTCCTTGGGAGGGGTGCGCGAAGCGTGGGGTGGGTGGATGCGCCGTACCAGCGCGTGCATGTTCAAAACGGCGGCGCGGCATTGACGCGCGAGCATCGTCACGCATGAAAGCCAACTTTGGATTTAGTGGCGCTGCCGCACGGCAATTTGGCCGGTGGCTCGTGTTGGGCTTGTGCCTCGCGCTGCTCGGCCCGTGGGCGCGCGAGGTGTGGCAAGTTTTCCTGCTGCCCGCGTTCAGCCCGTTCGTCGCCGGCTGCGGCGCACTGGCGGCGCGGACGGCGGGCGCGGTGGCGTTGCTCGCGCTGCCGGTCCTGCTGCTGGCGGTGTTCGTGCGCCGCGGATTCTGTCGGTTTCTTTGTCCCACCGGCCTGCTTCTCGAACAGGTCGCGCGCCTGCGCGGCGGCAACGTCCCAGAGGTTCCGAAAAATTTTCCGCGCTTGAATTCCGCCATCGCGCTGCTGACGCTCGGCGGCGCGGCGTTTGGCTATCCGCTCTTCCTCTGGCTCGACCCACTCGCGCTGTTCAACGGCTTCCTCGGCGCGCTGCGCTGGCCGCTGCAACTGGCGACGCTGGTGACGGGCCTCGGCTTCGGTCTGGTGGTCCTGCTGGAACTGTTGCGGCCGGGCCTCTGGTGTGCGCGGCTGTGCCCGCTGTGCGCCACACAGGAGTGGCTCGTCTGGCCGCGCGAGCGGCTGCAACGCGAGCCGCCACCGATCGCCGGCCGGCGCGCGTTCCTCGCCGCCGGCGGCGGCGTGGCGGGCGCGTGGCTCGTCGGCGTGGTGCGCGGTAAAACGCAACCGCCGCTCCGTCCGCCGGGAGCGTTGGGCGAGGAAAAAATTTCCGGCGTTTGCCTTCGCTGCGGCAACTGCGAACGCGCCTGCCCTGCGCAGATTATCCGGCCGGACCTCGGCGCAACAGGTCTGGCGAACCTGCTGACACCGACGTTGCACTTCGACGCCGACTACTGCCGCGAAACTTGCACCAAGTGTGGAGAAGTCTGCCCGAGCGGCGCGCTCGCGCGGCTGCCCCTTGCCGAGAAACGCAGGCGTGTCATTGGTGTCGCGCAGATTGATTTGGACCTCTGCCTGCTGGCGGCGGGGCAGGAATGCACCGAATGCATCAAAAGCTGTCCGTGCGAGGCGCTCGCAGTGCAGAGCAACGATGGCGGCTTTTCGACGCAGCCTGTGCTTGATCCCAAGAAGTGCAATGGCTGCGGCGCCTGCGAATGCAACTGTCCCGTCCGTCCCCGCCGCGCCATCCGCGTGACGCCAGTTTCCCTCTGAAATGACTCTTCTGTAGCGGCGCGTGATGCGCGCCGCCGGCGGCCATAGGCCGCCGCTACAGCGCGCAAGGAAAGGATGACTGGTATCACTTCTCCGGCAGCCGGCGCGCGCCGGCGGGCGTCTTGAGGTCCACGATACGGCCATCGTGGACGCCATGAAGCCCCTCGATGGAATTCTGTTCAATGGCGCAGGTGGCGTTGGTGCTGTCCACGGCGAAGGCGACCGGCGCGTTGGTGGAATTGTTCACCGGATACCAGAAGTAGGCGTGGTTGCGCCGCAGCACGGTGGCGTCGGCGCTGGCGGCGACGTGGTAGGCCGTCTGCGCGTCGCGCACGACGTTGAACTCGACGATGGTGCCGGCAATAGAAGCCGACGTATCGGCGATGCCCTTGGCGGCACCGCGGCTGGTGAGCACGACGCCATCGGTGCGGCTGCGGATGAACGAATTGTGCCGTAGTACATTGCCGAGTGCGCGCGGAAATTCCACCGGCAGGGTGGGGGAGTCGCCGCTGGTGACGAGTGCGCCGGCGCTGCATTCCTCGACGCGATTGCCCTCGGCCACGTTCCAGAACAGCGGGCTGATGCCGCGGTTCCACGTGCGCGGCATCGAGGAAGCGAGCGTTGTGCCGTTGCCGTAGAGGAACAGGCCCGGTTTGCGCTGGCGCGCGATGGTGTTGCCCGCGATCACGTTCTCGACGCACGAAATCCAGAGCTGGATGCCGGTCATGCCATCAGGCGTGTGATTGCCGACGATCAGGTTCTGGTGGAACATCGTCGCCACCGCCACGATGCTGCCTGCGGCGGGCGCGATGCGCCACGGCCGGTCGAGCAGAAGTTTTTCTTCCGCGCGGCCAACGACGCGACGCGTCTGACCCTGCCCGCGGCCTTTCATCACCGTGACAAAGTATTCGCGCAGCGGCGGCTCCGCGGAGCCATCATCCACCTCCGGCGGCCAGTAGGGCGTTTCGCTGCCGGCGGCATCGTGCGCGAGCTGCTCGCGTTTGACGTTGCCGAGCCGGTTGTCCGGCGTCGGCGGCAGCGTTTTCGGCAGCGTCACGCTCTGCGCGTTCGCGCCGGCGAGCGGGCCGAAGTACGCGGTGCGGTGATTGCCCTCGAACAAAATCATCTCGCCGACGTTCTGGTCCGTGCCCGCGACACCACCGAACCGTGCTTGGCCGGCCGACAGCGGCGACACGACGCCGTTATTCGCGATGTAGTTGCGGACGATCGAGCCGTGGCCGGTGGAGAACCAGAGCAGTCGTCGCGCGGTCGGCCCGCCCGCCTCCGCGCCGGGTGGCGAGGCGATGGTGTTGCTTTCAATCACGCACTCTTCAATCGGCTCACACCGGCCGAGTATCGCGGCCTCCGCGTTCCCGCCGTAGCGTGTCACGGAAACCAGCCGGTTGTTTCTGAACGTAGAACGACGCGCACCAGAGATGAACAGCGGGGTGCGGCCAAACAGCTCGCAGTCGCTGACCACCGCGCGCTCGGCATTATGCACCAGCACACCGCAATTCTCCGCCTGCTTGCCGTCACAATCCACCACACGAACGCTTTCAACCCGATTGTCCGCCTGCCATTTGAGTGGTTGCGGTGAACGGATGGCGACGCCGATATTCAGGCGCGCATCGCCGAGGATCGTCAGGTAGCGTACGCTCGCGCCGTCACCCGCGAGCCAGAGCGCGGCGTGATCGCCGCCGGGCAGATTGCCGTCCTTCGCGGCGAAACGCGTGCAGTCTTCACCTTGCAATACGATGACCGTCGGAGAAGTTGAAAGCGGCGGAATCTGCGTCGGCACGAACTTCGGATCGAGCACGAACACGAACGCATCGAGCGAGGCGCCGCCGCCCTTGACGTTCTTCCAGACGAGCTTGTGCTGACCCTTGGTCAGTTGCATCTCCGCCGATTTCACCCATTTGAACGCACCGAAGCCGCCGGTGTTCTCGAGATTCTTGAGCCAGACCGGTTCGCCGCCGTCGGCGGTGAGCGTGTAGCAGTCGCTGACGCCCGGCTTCTTCCACGGACTCATGTCAGTGGCGTAGCGCAGCCAGACATGCCATGTGCCCGAATCCGGCACAGTGAGCGCGTACTCCATCACATCGCCCGGCGAGTGGATCGCACCCGGCGCCTGGCCCCAGCCGTCGACGCCGATGCGCGGCAGCGGCACCGCCGGGTCGTTGACGAACTGCAGCTTCGTCGCCTCGCGTCCCGCTCCGGCGAGACGCACGCCGGCGGGAATGCGCAAGGTGCTGGCGCAGTTGAAGGTGCCCGCCGGGAGCAACACTATTCCGCCGCCCCGTTCAGCTCGCACGTTCAGC
>Ga0233425_10009153_pt1 | contig 12717 bp, 9 predicted proteins | sample Watercolumn_Towu_2_FD_181712 | JGI IMG/M metagenome (GOLD analysis project Ga0233425, IMG submission 181712) | Freshwater microbial communities from Lake Towuti, South Sulawesi, Indonesia - Watercolumn_Towuti2014_140_MG | ecosystem: Environmental > Aquatic > Freshwater > Lake | place: Indonesia...
TGCAGAGGCTGTTTTAGTTCGTACTGGAAAAGGCATGAAAACTACTGATACGGCGCAAATTGATGTGCCGATTTATGATGACTTGGCGTCGTTTGTTCAGCAGTTTTTAGAGCGGTGATGATGGGTTATCCTAGTGCCCATTCCATTTTCGCGATTTTTTAAAAAGCCGAAATAAAAACCACAAGCAGTCTACATGTAGGCAACAACAAATCAAGTGCTAGATAATCCAGGAGTTTTTGTAACGACAGCCATATCACCTGCGCCTTTTTGTTCTTTATCTGAGATTAACAGACGAGACAGCTCTTCACTTCTTTGTGTCGCCCTTCTATGTTTTGCCCTGTTCCAATAAGTACAGGCAATCGCGGTCAAAAATATTCCCCCAACCGCTGCTCCTCCGGCAATTAAAGCAGTTTCTACTCCATTACTGTTTTCTGAAGAAGGTGCTGGCGTTGATGTAGGAGTCGTAAAATGAATGGTAGCTGCTACTGGAGCAGTTGTTGCCGCCCCATTACTTACCGCCACCATATAACCCGGTGCATTTATACTGCCGTCATGAACAAAATGTATAACACCGTCTTTTACCTCCTGTAAAGCAAAGGTATTTACCACGACACCAGCTCTCTTAAAGTTACCGTGTCGTACGTTGCTCACGGTGAAAGAGAGAAATTGTGTTGTCCAAATCATGGCTGTGCAACCCCAACCACCAGAAACAAGCCGATCTCCGGTAGGATTAAATGTAACAGTATAAGGAGATTCATGCCCCGTTAACGTACGTAGCAATGAACCAGCAGCACTATCCCAAAGCTTAATTGAATTATCATAACCTCCTGCTGAAACAATCTTGTCTCCGGCAAGATTAAGGGCAACACTATAAACACAATCCTTATGCCCGGTTAACGTATTTAGCAATAAACCATCTGCAACGTTCCAAATCTTGATTGAGTTATCACCACAATCGCCTGATATAATCTTATTTCCGGCGGGATTAAAGGCAACACTATGAAAAAAACTTGTATACCCAATTAGCGTCTTTAGCAACAAACCATCGGTAGTGTTCCAAATCTTGATTGAATGATCATCACTTCCCGAAGCAATCAAATCTCCGGCAGGGCTAAAAACAGCACTATTAACATTACTTGTATGTCCCGTCAGCGTACGCACTAATGCGCCATCCACAACATTCCAAATCTTCACAGTCCCATCACTACTGCCTGAAACAATCTTATCTCCGGTTGGACTAAAGGCAACACTATTAATATAGTTGGTATGCCCTGTCATGGTACGCAGTAACGAACCATCCGCAACGTTCCAAATCTTGATTGACCCAAGCGACTCACCACCCCAATATCCTGAAACAATCTTATCTCCCGTAGGATTAAAGGCCATGCAATAACCACGATCCAGCTTACGTACCAACGAGCCGTCTGCGACGTTCCAAATCCTAACGACATAATCTACCGAAGCAATTTTATCTCCTGCAGGATTAAATACTATGTTACGAACCCATGTTGGTGAGCTCTCCTTATACAAGGTACGCAACAATCCATCTCCAGTCGGATCATCTGGATTATAAGCATTTAAATTGCCAGTCGTTAAAACTGCTGACATTCCTTGAGCAATAGTTAACTGATTAGCGGTCAACTCCGGCATGGCATTTGAGGAACTTATCGCAGCAACTTTTGCGCTGGTTTTTTCATCACTTGCTGCGACGCTATAATTCTGGGTGCTTACACCGCTGCTATCCGTAGAGCTAACTAGTAAGCCTGTATCAACTGCAGGGGGATTGCTCTCAACCAGCGCCACACCATTATCGCCCACTTCTACTGTTCTTGATTCCTTACCATTTTTTGCAGCAGAACTTCTCAACCAATAACCCGCTCCGCCAAGCAGCGCTAAACCAAGCAACGCCGCGCCACCCTTAACAATCTGGCGGAAATTATCCATAAACCAATTGCCCCGAGTTTCGGGTTTAAAAGCTGGCACTGCGATAGTTATTGATGCTGCTGTTTCTTTACCCATAAAAATTCTCCTATTTTTTGAATTAATGACGGGACTACTGTTTGACCGATATTCCCCATATGGGGTCCAAAATCTACGTTTTTCCGTCATGATAACACAGCATAGAATCTAGTTTCCAAAATTTTTTGGTAATTTGCATTGTTTTAACATTAAACACAGTACGAAAGCTTGGTTATTAGCCAAAAAACTAAAAAATTTCATACTTTGGTTGGCTTTGGGATAATCCTCTCCGCTTTTCAGTTATTGGTCAATATTTTCGTTCGGCCATTTTTGTTTTTTTGTACACTATCCAGCATATAACGTCATTCTCAACTTTTTAGTTGTGCCTGTAGCCGCGGGCTAAAGCCCGCGGCTACAAGACTATTTTTTTATAAATTTTGCCATAAATTATCGCGGAAAATGTGATGGTTTTTAATTTAAAAGGCATAAACAATTGAAATTATTGTATTTTTCCTTTGTATGGCTACGTATGTTTTCTTAATAAAAGTTGTCTAAGAGGTTGATTTTTTAACCAGTATGTAGGAGAATATCTTACATACTGGAGGCACATATGGAAATATCCGCTTTAAGAAAACTGGCCGGGAAAGAAGAAATTGACTATTCATTTATTATCTCGGCTTTGAAAGAATATGCACATCCCCGGGAAAAGATTTCTTCATGGTTAAAATCTGGGAAGTTAATACGGGTTAAAAAAGGCTTGTATGTTTTTGGTGATGCTGTAGCGCATCATTTATATTCCAAAGAAGTGTTAGCAAATCTTATTTATGGACCTTCGGCTATTTCGTTGATTTATGCTTTATATTACTACGGTTTGGTTCCGGAAAAGGTTGAAGTTATAACTAGCATTACCAATAAACGCATTAAATCTTTTGCTACTGGCGTTGGTAATTTTCAATATTATTACTTACATCCCAAAAAATATGCGGTAGGAATAGAATTAAACTCACAAATTTCCCATCAATCGTTTTTGATTGCTAGCCCTGAGAAATCTTTATGCGATCAAATTCATATAATTGATAGTGATTATTCGTTGCGATGTTTGCAGCATGTGGAGCAATATTTATTCCATTTTTTACGCATTGACGAGACTTTGTTGTTGAAATTTAGATTGATAAGGCTTAAAGAAATATGTGATATTTATCGCGATGGGCGGCTTTTTTTGCTTTATGATTACATTAAAAATAGAAAATAACCATGCATGATGTAGTAAAACAAATGCTAAGTAAATATCGTTGCTATTCGCAGCAAGATTATGTTAATGCGCTTAAAGAAATTTTTCAGGAGATTGCTTTGTTGGGTTTATGGCGGGCCAAATTTTTTGAGAAAGCGGCATTTTATGGCGGTTCTGCTTTAAGGATTTTGTATGGATTAGACCGTTTTTCTGAAGATTTGGATTTTTCTTTACTCAAAGCGGATAAAAATTTTAATCTTCATAATTATAATCAGGCAATTGCCAGTGAACTAGCCGCATTTGGTTTTCAGGTAACAGTACAAAGTAAAGTTAAGCAGTTGGCGTCTAATATTGAATCAGCTTTTATTAAAGCTGAAACTAAGAGGCAATTGCTTATTATCGAAGCTCCAAATGATATCATAAAAAGAATGCATCACATGCAGTCTTTAAAAATAAAAATGGAGGTGGATGTTACTCCTCCGGGTTTATTTGCTACTGAGACGAAATTTTTACTGCGTCCAGTTGCATTTTCAGTAAAAAGTTTTGTGGCGTCAGATTTGTTTGCTGGTAAGTTGCATGCACTTTTGTGTCGTCCCTGGGTTACTAGAATTAAAGGTCGAGACTGGTATGATTTTGTGTGGTATGTGGCACACAATATTCCTGTTCATTTGGCGCACTTACAGGAGCGTTTGGTTCAAAGCGGTGCGTGGAACGCACAAAAAACATTGGACAAAAGAGCGCTTTTTGTTTTTTTAATGCAAAAGATACAAGAGACTGATTTCGCCAAAGCAAAACGAGATATTACTCCTTTCATTAGCAATTCCTCTAGCGTAGATGTTTGGTCGCAAGATTTTTTTAAAGCAATTCTTGAAAAAATTCAGATAATTTAGGGTATTGAAAATATAACTAATTGATTTTATTATATTTTTTATTTGCATGGTTTATATTGCTTAAGGGTTTCCTCTGGTTTTTTATTGGTATTGTTACAATTGTGATAACTTCCTAAAAATTGTTACACTGCTCTTATGATTGCTAACAACGACACAATTACTGCCTGTGCTACGCCGCCTGGAAGGGGAGGCGTTGGTGTAGTGCGTATTTCAGGGCCGCTTACGGCAATGATTGCGCGGACTATTTTAGGTAGATTACCCAAGCCGCGTTATGCTACTTATGCGGATTTTATTGGTGCAAAACAAGAAATAATTGACCGCGGAATTGCTCTTTATTTTATAGCGCCTCATTCTTTTACCGGTGAAGATGTGTTGGAATTGCATGGTCATGGCGGACCGGTGGTAATTGACCGGTTACTGGCGCGCATTATTGGTTTAGGTGCACGTATGGCCAAACCAGGTGAATTTTCACAACGGGCTTTTCTTAACGGCAAGATTGACTTAACGCAAGCTGAAGCCATCGCTGATTTAATTAGCGCATCGTCCATTGTGGCCGCAGAAAACGCAGCGCGATCTTTGAGCGGAGAGTTTTCTCAATATATATATTCTTTGGTGAATGCACTAATTGCACTGCGTGTTCAGATTGAAGCAGCTATTGATTTTGTTGAGGATGAAATAGATTTTATTAAGATCACCGCGATTGCTAAGAATTTAACGCAAATTTTACAAGAAGTGCAGCGCGTAAAAAATGCGGCAAAACAAGGAGTATTGTGGCGTGATGGCATCACCATTGTCATTGCCGGTAAGCCCAATGTAGGTAAGTCCAGTTTATTGAATCGCTTTACTGGTGAAGCAACTGCGATCGTAACTGACATTCCAGGAACAACGCGCGATGTGTTGCGATCGTATGTGCAAATTGACGGCATTCCCTTGCATGTATTGGATACTGCGGGATTGCATGTTAGCACTAACGTTGTGGAACAAGAAGGAATTAAGCGCGCGTTGCAAGAAATTAGCAGAGCTGACCATGTTTTACTGGTTGTTGATGCGTCGGCAGAAAAAAGCCGTGAGGCTAAAATGTTGGGAGAAGAATTGTTGGCACAATTGTCAGAGCATAAGAAATTTACCATAATCTATAATAAAATTGACTTAAGCGGTGAAAAAGTTAGAGTCGAAACAACGCTTGATGGCATTAATAGTATTTATTTATCGGCTAAAACAGGTATGGGATTAGATTTATTGAAAGAGCATTTAAAGCGAAGTGTCGGTTTTGTTGCGGCGGAGAGTGGTGTTAGTGCGCGACGCAGGCATTTGGAGGCTTTAAATCAAGCGGAACAGCAGCTGTTGCGCGCACAAGATTCTTTAACTAATGGCACTTATGAATTATTGGCCGAAGATTTGCGCCAGGTGCAAAAATCTTTAGACGAAATTACCGGTAAATTTACGACCGATGATTTGTTGCAGCGGATTTTTTCAGAGTTTTGTGTGGGGAAGTAAAAATGTCCACAAATTTTTTTGACATTATTGTAATTGGCGGCGGACATGCTGGAATTGAAGCCGCTTTGGCTGCGGCTCGCATGCGGCAAAAAGTATTGTTGTTGACGCATAACCTTGAAACCATCGGGCAGATGTCGTGCAATCCGTCGATTGGCGGCATTGGCAAAAGCCATTTGGTGCGCGAGATTGATGCTTTAGGCGGTGCGATGGCAGAAGCCGCAGATTTTTCCGGCATTCAGTGGCGCATTTTAAATGCCAGTAAAGGTCCGGCAGTGCGCGCTACTCGCGCGCAAGCAGATCGTATTTTATATAAACGCGCTATATTAAATCTGGTGCAAAATGCGGTTAATTTGACGGTTTTGCAGCAAAGCGTGGATGACTTGCTCATTGAAAACGGTCATGTTTCAGGAGTGATTACGCAATTGGGTTTGAAGTTTAGGTCGCATGCAGTAATTTTGGCGATGGGAACTTTTTTAAATGGCAAAATTCACGTAGGTTTAGTGAATTATTCTGGTGGCAGGATGGGAGATTTGGCGGCGCTTACTTTGGCGCAAAATTTACGCAAATTACCGCATCGCGCGCAGCGGTTAAAAACCGGTACGCCGCCGCGTTTAGCAGGCAATACGATAGATTATCGCGAATTGCAGGAACAAAAATCCGATTATCCTTTAACGGCGTTTTCTTTTCTGGGCAATTGCCGCCATCCGGCACAAGTTGCTTGTTATATTACTCATACCAATGAGCGCACGCATGAAATAATTCGCGCGAATTTAACACGCTCGCCTTTATATACGGGAGTGATTGAAGGTATTGGTCCGCGCTATTGTCCTTCAATCGAAGATAAGGTGGTGCGGTTTGCCGATAAAACTCACCATCAGATTTTTCTCGAACCGGAAGGTTTAACGACTAATGAAGTTTATCCCAACGGAATTTCAACGAGTTTGCCATTTGATGTACAGGAAGAATTGGTGCATAGCATCAAGGGCTTGGAAAAAGCGCGAATTATACGGCCGGGTTATGCAATTGAATATGATTTTTTTGATCCGCGAGATTTAAAGTTTTCTTTAGAGTCTAAACATATTTCAGGCCTGTTTTTCGCTGGGCAAATTAATGGTACTACCGGTTATGAAGAAGCTGCAGCGCAAGGGTTAATCGCGGGAATTAATGCGGCTTTATTGGTGCAGCAAAAAAAACCGTGGTGGCCCAGGCGCGATCAGGCGTATATCGGAGTGATGCTTGAAGATTTGGTATTGCGCGGCGTTGATGAACCGTATCGCATGTTTACCAGTCGCGCAGAATATCGTTTATTATTGCGCGAAGATAATGCGGATTTGCGTTTAACGCATCTTGGCAAAGAATTAGGCGTGGTCGATGAAAAGCGTTGGTGCTTGATGAACGAAAAAGCGGAGATGATAGAGCGCGAAACTAAGCGTTTGAGCCAAATTTGGGTTACGACCGTAAGCGAGGTTGGCGCAAAAATTGCGCGCCTTTTGGGGAAGTTTCTGGAGCGCGATTGTTCGGCTTTGGATTTATTGCGGCGGCATGATGTAGATTATTTGCGCTTGATGGAGATTGATGAATTAATGCCGGATTATGCGGTTTTACCTCAGGCGGCAGAACAAATTGAAATTCAGATGAAGTATGCAGGATATATCGAGAGGCAACAAGCGGAAATTGAGCGCCATCGCCGCTATGAAGAAATGCAGCTGCCATCCAGCCTGGATTATGCGCTGGTGCCTGGTTTATCTACGGAAGTGCGGCAAAAATTAGCGCGTTTTCGTCCTCAAACAATTGGCCATGCTATGGCTTTGCCCGGTATTACTCCTGCGGCAATTTCGATTTTATTGGTATATTTAAAAAGCAAGAGCCGCGATTAAAAACTTGCTGCAAAAATGCAAAAAAGTGTTATTATTTCCCAATTCGATATTGGTGTTTTTCTAACTCATTGATTTTATTAGGTTTTTTATTTGCATGGTTGGCTCAAAAAATTCAAAAAGACATAAACAGGCTCTTCCAGTTATTATTCCAAGGGCTAAACACAACATTTCTCGTACTGCAATCAACAAAAATGTATTGAAAGTTTTGTATCGTTTGCGCGATGAAGGGTTTGCCGCTTATTTAGTCGGTGGTTGCATTCGGGATTTATTATGCGGTTTGCGCCCGAAAGATTTTGATGTTGCGACTGACGCGCGGCCCAATCAAGTCAAAAAAATTTTTCACAATTGCCGTTTGATTGGCAAACGATTTCGTTTGGCGCATATTTGTTTTGGTGATGGCATAGTGGAAGTGGCGACATTTCGTGGGCAGAGCAATGATTGTGAACATAGAGCGCATTCAATGCAGGGCATGATTTTGCGTGATAATGTTTATGGAACGATTGAAGAAGACGCTTTTCGCCGCGATTTTACGCTTAATGCTTTATATTATGATATTGGTGATTTTTCGCTTTTCGATTATACCGGCGGCATTCGGGATTTTAATGAGCGCATGATTCGCGTCATTGGTGATCCCGTAGAGCGTTATCATGAAGATCCGGTACGCATGCTGCGGGCGTTGCGTATCGCGGCTAAGCTGGGATTTGCATTAGAAGCCAAAACAAAGCGCCCGATTAAAGGTTTGGTTGGTTTATTGCAAAATGTTTCGCCTGCGCGTTTATTTGATGAAGTAAATAAGTGGTTTCGTGGCGGTAAAAGTTGGGAAACCTTTGAGCTCTTGCGGCACTATGGTTTATTTGCGGCATTATTTCCTCAGGCTGAAGCGGAACTTGCCGGCGCGCATGCGAAATTTGCTATGGATTTATTAAAACAGGCGTTTATCAATACTGATCACCGCATCGCAGAAGGCAAGAAAAATAATGCTGCATTTTTATTTGCGGTGTTGTTGTGGTGGCCGCTTCAAGATTATTTGGAACATCATGTGAAAAAGGTAGCGCATTATCACGCGTTTATGGAAGCGTGGCATGTGATCATCAAGCGGCAACAGGCGCGGATTACTATTCCGCATCGCTTAGTTAGTACGATTCGCGAGATTTGGCATTTGCAGTATCATTTGGAAAAATGTCATGGGAAAAAAGCCGACGCGCTGTTAAAACATATGCGCTTTCGTGCCGCATATGATTTCTTGGTATTGCGGGCGCATGCGGAAGAAAAATTGCGCAAGATTGCAGAATGGTGGGGAGAAAAGCAGTGTATAATGAACAGTGAATAGTGAATAATTTGTGAGATAATAATATGACCAGAAAAATTATTTATCCTGGAACTTTTGATCCTATCACTAATGGGCACATTGACATTATCGAGCGTGCTTTGAGCTTATTCGATGAGGTAATCGTCGCAGTTGCGGAAAATGCGAAGAAAGATTCGAGTTTAAGTGCTGAGCAACGTTTGGTGTTAGCCCAACAAGTGCTGCAAAAATATTCGCGCGTACACGTGCAGAAGTTTTCGGGATTGTTGGTTGATTTTGTGCGGCAGCAAAATGTATTTGTAGTGTTGCGCGGTTTACGTGCGGTTTCTGATTTTGAATATGAATTTCAATTAGCGAGCGCTAATCGCGCTTTGGAGGTAAAGTTAGAGACGGTTTTTCTTACTCCTGCGGAAAAATATGCTTATATTTCTTCTTCTATGGTGCGAGAAATTGCGAGTTTAGGTGGTGATATTTCGTCCTTTGTGCCGCCCGAGGTGGTGAAGGCATTGCTGTTGATTTGACGTTGTGTCTATATCTAAAAGATGTGAAACTTACCGGAGAATTGTAGGGGCTCAATATTTTGAGCCCGTTATACTTGAAATACCGTTGGTCTATTCACTCACCACGGTCGGCAATTTCTTTCAATTTCGCGTACCGATAAAATGTTCCTTCGAAATTGCTTAAAGCGATTAAAAACCCCGGCCAACCGTCCAGAAAACCTAGTTTGAGGAAATACATTCTGATGAATGTCCATATTGCATGAATTAGAGATTTTAGAATACCGCTAGATTTTCCTTGAGCGGCCAATTTAATTGCACTTAAACTGGAATAACTATTCATCTTTTCGATCATTTCCTGGATGTTATGAAAAGGGAAATGTAGTAAGTTATTTTTTAATACACCAATTTTTCCATTTATTATAGCGCGTGGATGTACGATATCGCTAAAACGCCCGTAACCTTTTTTGATTAAACGGGTTGGTTGATCGCCTTTAGGACTGAGGCAGTGAGTAATTGCGCGGTTGTTGACAAAATTGAGGCGAGGGGTTTTATATGCCACGCAATCTTGGGGATTATGTAGAACTTGTTGAATTTCTTTTTTTAATTCCGGGGATACGCGTTCATCTGCGTCAAGTAATAAACACCATTCAGTGGTTGTTAAATCAAGCGCGCGATTGCTTTGTTCACCAAAGCCAGGCCAATCGGTATCGATAACCTTCGCGCCTAATTTTTTACAAATTTCTTGGGTCCCATCTGTACTGCCAGAATCTAAAACAATAATTTCATTTGCCCAATTTATTGATGCCAAGCAATCGGTAATATCTTGGGCTTCATTTTTAACCATAATTGCAACAGTGATGGCGGTCATAATTTTTTAAATTAGTCGATATTGATCAAAAAGCTAACGGCGTAGACATCACGTCAGAAATTTACTCTGTTTTTAAACATTTATTTATTGCTTTTTTACTGTCGTTTCATCGTTTCGAAAAATTCTTCATTGGTTTTCGTCGGCGTTAAACGTTCCAATAAAAATTCAATTGCCGCAAGTTCATCCATGGGATGTAAAATCTTGCGCAAAATCCACATTTTTTGCAATTCATCAGGGGCGGTAATTAGTTCTTCGCGTCTCGTGCCTGAACGGTTAATGTTAATTGATGGGAATACACGTTTTTCCGAAATGCGGCGATCGAGGTGTACTTCCATATTTCCCGTGCCCTTAAATTCTTCATAAATTACTTCGTCCATTTTGGATCCGGTTTCAATTAATGCGGTGGCGATAATAGTTAAACTGCCGCCTTCTTCAATGGACCGTGCTGCACCAAAAAATCTTTTAGGGCGCTGTAGAGCGTTGGCATCCACACCACCGGTTAATACTTTACCTGAAGCAGGACTGATGGTGTTATAAGCGCGCGCTAAGCGTGTGATGGAATCGAGTAAAATTACGACGTCGTGTTTGTGTTCAACCAATCTTTTAGCTTTTTCGATCACCATTTCTGCAACTTGAACATGGCGTGTCGCCGGTTCATCAAAGGTGCTGGCGATTACTTCGCCTTTAACCGAGCGCATCATGTCAGTCACTTCTTCAGGGCGTTCGTCAATTAATAATACCATAAGATGGCATTCGGGATGATTTGCAGTGATCGCATGGGCAACGTTTTGCAGCATAATAGTTTTCCCCGCTTTAGGCGGCGAAACAATTAGGCCGCGTTGGCCTTTGCCGATCGGAGAAACCAAATCTAATACTCTACCGGTAATATCTTCTACAGTGCCGTTTCCGCGCTGCAAGACTAATCTTTTGGTAGGAAACATCGGCGTAAGGTTTTCGAAGAGAATTTTATGGCGGCTGTTTTCAGTATTATCGAAATTGATCTCATCAATTTGCAATAATGCAAAATAGCGCTCACCTTCTCGCGGTGGGCGGATTTTTCCTTTAATTGAATCGCCTGTACGCAGGTTAAAGCGCCGAATTTGTGCGGGTGAAACATAAATATCGTCTGGTCCGGCTAAATATGAACAATCGACGGAACGTAAAAAACCAAATCCGTCGGGAAGAATTTCTAAAACGCCATCGCCGAAGATATCTTTGTTATTGCGTGCATGCGTCTTAAGAATGGCAAAAATCATTTCTTGTTTGCGCAAGCGGTTGGTGTTTTCAATACCCAGTTCTTGAGCAAGTTCTACCAGTTCGGCAGGATTTTTTTGCTTGAGCTCAGTGAGACTGGTGATTTTTATTGAAGGATTAGCTTTTTTTTTGGTTTCAGTAATGATGGGTTGAGAAAATCCATCGTCGGATGTGGCGACGTTAAAATTATCAACGACGGTATGCTTGTCGCTATGAGGTGTTTTTTCTGGCATAAATTAAAGGCCTTTATATTAAAAATGATGAAGAATCTTGTCTTTGGTTACAGATTAAATTTCCTTAATAACACAAGTTTAGAAGTTAATTATCTTTGGGAAAAATTACGGAATTGACAAGGTTAATAGTGTTAACTGCAGGCGCATAATAAACCTTTTTTTGGAGTTGTCAACTATTTTATAGTGCGATTCTCAGCTTTTTAGCCATCTCACGCGGACTAAAGTCCGCGGCTACAAAAGTTGATAATGGCGTTTTATATCCAATATTTAGTATAAAGTAACAGTTTCCCAATGATGCGTTGCATGAGTGGTCTTTTATGCCAGTCGTTAAGGTAAATTTCTTTGGCGGAATTTAAGTCTAATATAAATTGATTTTCCAGGGCGGCTTTAGTTGAGGGTTGGCGAATATTGGCATCAACTTCCAGATCGTGCAATAAGCTGCGATGGTTGAGATTGCTTGATCCGACCAGCATCCAATCGTCCAAAATTAAAGTTTTGGCATGCAGCATAGACGGAAGATATTCAAAAATACGCACACCGGCTTTAAGTAAGCTCGCATAGAAGGTGTTAGATGCCCATGGCATGAATGTTACATCGGAATTTTTTGGCAATAAAATTCTTACATCAATGCCGCTATAAGCAGCATCCAGGAGTTTTTTTAACAAAAAGTTATCGGGAACGAAATAAGCGTTAGTGATCCAGATGCGTTTTTTACAGCGTGTAAGGCGCCTGAGTAGATTTTTGTATAATACACGGCGTCGACGACGAGAATTGTTAAGGCGAAAAGTTGCGTTGGGTGTGGTATGGCCAAACATGCTGTGCAAACGCATTTTAAGCGGGATGTGATTCCAGGCAGTTTCAAAACCTTGAAGTAATGGCGTAAGGTTTGTGCTCTCAAAGCGAACCGCGGCATCGCGCCATCCCTTGCCTTTATGCGATAACGGCATGTGGTCTTGCGAAATATTAAAGCTGCCGATGTAAGCGATTTTTTGGTCAATTAAGCAAGTTTTGCGGTGATTGCGCGAATTAATTTTGAGCAATAAATAAATGGCCTTAAGTATTGAAGGCATTTTGACATGCGAGCGGCTCCATTGCCATAAAT
>Ga0233425_10009154_pt1 | contig 12716 bp, 9 predicted proteins | sample Watercolumn_Towu_2_FD_181712 | JGI IMG/M metagenome (GOLD analysis project Ga0233425, IMG submission 181712) | Freshwater microbial communities from Lake Towuti, South Sulawesi, Indonesia - Watercolumn_Towuti2014_140_MG | ecosystem: Environmental > Aquatic > Freshwater > Lake | place: Indonesia...
GCGAAATTTCCAAAATGCCGAAACAGCGCAACGCGGGCAACCACAAATACTTCCACACGATCCAATTCGAACGCGCGAAATCGTGATCGCGAAAACGTTTGCCGCGTTCCAATACCAGGACGCGATACCCCTTCTCGGTCAACCGCATCGCGGACACACTGCCGCCGAAACCGGAACCGACGATGACGTAATCGTACACCTCGTTGTGTGCTGGCATAGATCACCTGTGGGAAAGTTAGATGTTGGACATTGGAAGTTGGATCGTCCGCGAAGGTGTGTTCCAACTTCCAACATCTAATATCCAACCTCCGCCATCCAACTTCAAAAAACAAATTCGGTTTCGATCCGCGTGCACGCTTTGATGATTTCTTGTGCGGCTTGCACGTTCTTCATCACCATCACCATATTGCCCTTGAGTTTCAATTGCCCGGTCATCATCGCTTGGATCGGATCGAGTTGCGCGGTAACGACTTTTTTCCATTTGCTGTACGGACCCGACATCACGAACGCCGGATTTTTTTCGCGCTTGTCTTGCACGACGAACGCGACGCGTGATTTGCCATGCCACAAATCCACGTACAAGTACACCGGCTCTTTCAGTTCGCCTTCCGGCTCGACGACGAAATAAAAATCGCCTTCCCAGTTTTTCGCGGCTTGAGCGTACGCGTCGCTCGCGTTCAATTCATTGTGTAACGCCTGCAACCATTCGTTCGAACCGAATTGAATTTTTGCCATTGCCATCTCCTTGTTGGACAAATTTTCAATTTGTCCGACGGCATTATAACACAACTCTATTTTAGCAATTAGAAATTCGCGTCAACGAATATCCGTTGACGCGAATTACCTTTACCACTTACCCGACGATCCATCGCGATTGCTCGCGCATAAATTGTTGGACATAGTACGGGCCCAACGCGCTCTTGCCGGTGCTCCCGCTTCCCTTCCATCCGCCGAACGAATTGATGCCGGGCCACGCGCCGGTCGTCGCACCCGCGCGACGATTCGAGTACGTGACCCCGGCTTGAATCTGCGCGTAAAATTGTTCGACCTCGTTTTTGTCCTGGCTATAAATTCCGGCGCACAAACCGTAATCCGAATCGTTCGCCATTTGCAACGCGTCTTCAAACGAGTTCACGCCCGCGACAACGAGAAACGGCAAGAACAATTCTTCGCGAAACAAGGCGTGCACTGGCGGTAACTCGACGATTGCCGGTTCGACGAAAAATCCGTTTGCCATTGTGCCGTCTTTGATCGCGTTGCCGCCGAACAAAAATTTTCCACCGGCGAGGCGCGCGGCGTTCGCCGCGCGCAAGTACAAATCAACTGCGGCTTGATTGATCACCGGTCCCATAAACGTCGGCTTGAGCGTCGGATCGCCAACCTTGACACGATCGCGCGTGTACGCGACGAGCAGTTCGATAAATTTTTCTTTCACGCGATTGTCCACGTACACGCGCGAGCACGCGGAACATTTTTGCCCATCGAAACCGAACGCGGCGCGCATCACGCCTTCGGCGGCTTCATCCAAATTCGCGTTCGCGGTAACGATTGCCGGATTTTTGCCGCCCATTTCCGCGATGACCGGCTTGGGAAATTTTTTTGCAAAATTGTGATAAATCTGCATTCCGATTTCCAGCGAGCCGGTAAAAATCATCGCGTCGATCCCAGGATGCTCCTGCATTTCCGCGCCGACCGTCGAACCAGGTCCCACCATCAAGTTGAACACGCCGTTCGGCAAACCCGCGTCCGCGAGCGCGCGATAAATTTCATGCCCGATCACCGGCGATTCGGATGATGGTTTGAACACGACGGAGTTTCCGGCGACGAGCGCGCCCGCGCTCATGCCCAGCGCGAGCGCCATCGGAAAATTCCACGGCGCGATCACGCCCCACACGCCGTACGGTCGCATCACACTCACGGTTTTTTGTCCCGCGCCCGGCGATTCGAGGGGCAGAACGAATCCTTTGTGAAATTCCATTCGCGCGCAATAATAGCGAATCAATTCCGCCGATTCGTTGATCTCCGCGAGCGCTTCCGCGCGATTCTTGCCGACTTCGAACGCCATCCACGCGGCAGTTTCAAAACGACGCTCGATGATGAGATCGGCGGCGCGGCGTAAAATTTTGATGCGCGCGCGATAGTCCAGCGCGCTCCACGCGGGAAACGCTTCACACGCGGCGCGAATCGCGGCGCGCGTATCGTCGCGCGTGCCTTTCGGAAAATAACTGACGACCCAGTTCGTGTTGACCGGACTCGCGTGGGCAAATTCGCCGGCGGACGATTCACGTTTTTCGCCATTCACAAAATTCGTGAACTGTTTGCCGAGTTGCGCGCGCACTTGCGCGACGGCGGCATCGTACCGCTGGTCATCGTCCGGCGTTACGGTCAGCGTCGCGTACGTAATGCGCGGAATTTTCGATTTCGGCGCGGCAGTTTTTTTGACGATTTTTTTGGCGACCGGTTTGGTCGCGATTTTTTTCGCGGGCATTTGTTCCTCCTCGTAAAAAGAGATTCAGAGATTGAACGCAATCTCAAAAAAATTGTAACCTCAATCGCGATGCGTGTCAACACATTCACACAGCACAAAATCTCTGGTATAATGCCGACACGATTTAGGATTGCCGATGCGTCCACGCGCTCAATCTGAAATCTGCAATGGAAAGGTGCCGATGAGTGATCGTATTGTTTCGCCCAAACCAACCGAAGACGAAGGCAAGTTCGAATTATCGCTCCGCCCTAAACGCATTGACGAATACATCGGTCAGGACAAGGTGAAAGAAAATTTGAAAATCCTGATCGAGGCGGCAAAATCGCGCGGCGAAGCGATTGATCATGTTTTGTTGTACGGTCCGCCGGGGCTGGGCAAAACGACGCTCGCGAACATCCTCGCGAACGAAATGCACGTCGCGATCAAAACGACATCGGGTCCGGCAATCGAACGTCCGGGCGACCTCGCCGCGATTCTCACCAACTTGCGCGCGGGCGATGTGTTGTTCATTGACGAAGTGCACCGGCTCGGGCGCCCGGTCGAAGAAGTGTTGTACTCGGCGATGGAAGATTTTTCGCTCGACATCATCATCGGCAAAGGTCCGAGCGCGCGCAGTATTCGCTTGAAGATGCCGCGCTTTACACTCATCGGCGCGACGACGCGGTACGCGATGATGTCCGCGCCTTTGCGCGATCGGTTCGGCGCGGTGTATCGTCTCGATTTTTACGATCAACGCGCGATGGAAACGATCGTGCATCGTTCCGCCGCGATTCTCGGCGTCGCGATCGACGCGACCGGTATCAGTGAAATCGCGCGACGCGCGCGCGGCACCCCGCGCGTCGCGAATCGGTTGTTGAAGCGCGTGCGCGATTACGCACAAGTGCGCGCAGATGGCGCGATCACCGCGCCGGTCGCGAACGCCGCGCTCGCGATGCTCGAGGTGGACGCGCTTGGACTCGATGACGTGGATCGCAAAGTTCTGCGCGCGATCGTCGAAAAGTACGGCGGCGGGCCGGTCGGGTTGGAAACGATTGCCGCCTCGATCAGCGAAGAAGCCGACACGATTATGGATGTGTACGAACCGTACTTGATTCAACTCGGTTTCATTGATCGCACAACGCGCGGACGCGTCGCGACCAAACGCGCATACGAACACCTCGGCATCGCGTACCCCGAATCGCCGCAGGAAAAGTTGTTGTGAAAATTCATATTGTGCGCGAGCGTCCAACGCCCGAACAAATTTCTGAAATGTTCGGGTAGAGGCGAAGCATTTTTCGCCGAAACGATCGGCGAAAAAATTTGCCCCTACCCAAACGCGCCGGGATGTGATAGAATCAGCCCCGACAGGTTCGCTTCGCGGAAACCTGTCAGGGCTGATTTCATCAAGGAGGATCACGATGGTCGCTCCACTGACCAAAGCGGACGAACATGGTTTGCGCGGCGTTTCACTCGACAGCCGGTTGCGCCAATTATTTTTTGGAATGGCGCCGGAAAAATTAACCGCGCTCGCGCAACAAGTGCGCGAGGAAGCGACGCGCCGCGAACTCGTGTACTATCGCGACGGCATCCAAGAAACGATCAATGTGATGTTGCGCCCTGCCGGAATTTTTTCCGAGCAGATGAATTATTTTCATTACGTCGCGCTCACATTGGTCGGCGCGCTCAAGCGGATGCCGGAACTCTACCTTAAAGATTTCAACATTCGCGAAGCCGTGCCGCTCGAAGACCTCGAAGCGAAATGGTTGTGGGACACCTGGGGCGCGAGCCACAATCAGTATCACACCGTCTTTGGCCGTCTCGACGCGATTGTTGATCTCACGAGTCCGTTTTGGAAAGACACGCTCGCGTTCATCGAACCGAACCTCGTCGGCGTCGGCGGGATTCATTTGATCCCCACCGCCGAAGGCGTCGTGCGCGATGTTGTCGTCCCGGCATTGCAAGAAGCCGCGCCCGATCTCGATCTCGAACCCGCGCAGGATTTGCGCGATTTATTTATTCTCGAAGTGAACGATCACGCGGAAGCGATTGGGCGCAAAGGGCGCACGGTTTGTTTGGTGGATCCCAAATACGCGGGCGATGGTCCGAACGAACTCGAAACGTTGACGAATTATTATCGCGAGCGCGGGTACGAAATTTATCACGCCGATCCGACCGAGCTTGTGTTTCGCAATAACGAAGTGTACTATGAAGGGCATTTGATTGATGTCGCGTATCGCGATTACGATACGCGCGATCTCGCGCAACAGGAAAAAGACGGCGAGAATATGCGCGCGATCAAACACCTCTTCAAACAAAATCAAATCATTTCTTCGATGGCGGGCGATTTCGATCACAAGAGTTGTTTCGAGATTTTTACCGACTCGCGTTTCTCGCAATACTTTTCGGTGGACGAGCGCAACATTTTCCGGCATCACGTTTTGTGGACGCGTTTGTTGACCGAACGCCGTTCGACCGATCCGCACAATGAGATGATTGACCTGGTCGAGTACGTTCGCAAAAATCGTGAGATTCTCGTGATCAAACCGAATCGTTCGTACGGCGGCGAAGATATTTTGATCGGGCCCTCGGTAACCGACGGCGAATGGGAAGACGCGATTGAACGCGCGGTGCGCGCGCCGGGCGCGTGGGTGGTGCAACGGCTCGCGAAAATCAGCGTGTACGAATTTCCGGTGATCGCGGACGATGGCACGGTGCAAGCCGCGCCGTTCTACGTCGTCGTCGGTCTCGCGCCGACCAAGTACGGCGTCGCGATCCTGGGTCGCGCATCGCAAAAGCAAGTGGTGAATGTCGCGCAACGCGGCGGAATGTTGGCGGTGCTTGTCGGTCGCCACGCGCCGCGCGTTCTCCCGCCCAAGTACGGAACGTGAAGCGCGCGTAAACAAGGCAACAGGTACACAGGTAAACAGGTAGACAAGTTTGACTTGTCTACCTGTTTATCTGTGTACCTTGATTTTTGCCAACTCGCCGCAATGTGCTACAATGAACCTAGTTTGACGATGAGGTTAGACCTTTGAATATCGCCATGTTAAGTGTGCATACCTGCCCGCTTGCCGCGCTCGGCGGCAAAGAGACCGGTGGCATGAATGTATATGTGCGCGAATTATCGCGCGAGCTTTCCGCGCGCGGACATTGCATTGACATTTACACGCGCTCGCAAGACGCGCACATTCCACACGAAATTCCCGGTTTGGAAATCGGCGCGCGCGTTTTTCACATTCCCGCCGGGCCCGAAGCGCCGTACAACAAACATCGCTTGTTCGATTACCTGCCCCAGTTCGCGCACGGCGTTCAACACATCGCCGAGACCGAAGGCATTCATTACGACGTGTATCATTCGCACTATTGGCTCTCGGGCTGGGTCGCGCGCGAATTGCAAAATTGTCAACGCGCGCCGGTCGTGCAAATGTATCACACGCTCGGCGCGATGAAGAACAAGGTCGCGCGCCGCGCCTACGATCACGAGACCGAGCAACGCATTCAGATCGAACGCGAGTTGATGCGATTCGCGAATTGCCTCGTCGCCGCGACGCCGCTCGACCGGCAACATATGATCGAGTTGTACGACGCGCCGCCGCAAAATATCTGCGTCGTCCCGCCCGGCGTTGATCTCAGTTTGTTTCGCCCGATTCCCTTCGCCGAAGCCAAAGCGTTCGTCGGCTCGCCGAACGATCATCACATGATTTTGTTCGTCGGGCGCATTGATCCGATCAAGGGCATTGACATTTGGTTTCGCGCGATGGCGCGCGTCGTCGAAGAACATCCGGCACTGCGCGGCAAAATGTGCGTGTGTCTCGTCGGCGGCGACGTGGATGAAGACACGCCGCCCGACGCGGAACTCGCGCGTTTGCAATCGCTCAAAGACGAACTCGGCATTGGCGACCTGGTTTTATTTCGTGGCAAACAATCCCAAGAAAATTTGCCGTACTATTATTCCGCGGCGGACATTGTCGTGATGCCGTCATTGTACGAATCGTTTGGAATGGTCGCGCTCGAAGCGATGGCATGCGGCACACCGGTCGTCGCGTCCGATGTCGGCGGCTTGTCGTTCGTCGTGCGCGATGGCGAAACCGGGTTTCTCGTGCCCGAAGGCGATCCGCGCGCACTCGCGGACATCCTGGGACATTTGATTTGCGAACCGGAATTGCGCGATCGCTTGGGCAAGCGCGGCATTGAAATCGCGCGCGAGTACGCGTGGACGCGCATCGCGGATCAGATCGAAGAGATTTATCAGGAATTGGGAAATGGACATCACCGCAAACGCGACTGAATGTGCGCCAATCCAAAATATTTTCGCGCGACGACAACGCGGATCATCGGCGCGATGGATTGACGCGTTTGCAATCGTTCAGAACACTGGGCAGGGAGTGCACGTCAAAATGAAAACACAAACACCGCGCGCGCGCGCCGGCTGGTCGGCGTACGCGCGCACGAATACAAAAATGCTTCGATTCGGATTTGAGATTCGCCCGGCATTTTTGCGCCACGTCCTCGCGACGCCCGCGCTCGCGGCGACGCGCGGCGCGTCCGTCGCCGATGGCACCTTGCTCTTGTCCGACACGGTCACGCTCGGCTTGAACAATGTGCTCGTCGAGGTGTGGTTGCACCCGCTCGAAAATTCAAATCACGCGCGGATCGAAATTTCCGTTACCTCCGCCGCGCCGCTCCCCGAACCTTTGCGAATGACGATTCATTGGAAAGGCAATCGGCACACCAAAACTTTACTCGATGGACAAACCAGCATCGCGCCGGTTTCGCTGATCTCGTTGCAACGCGCGCCGTCGCTCCGCATCGAATTTCAAGCCGGCGCGATTGGCGCGACCATCGAGGATTATCGTGAGTCGCGCTGAACGCGCGATTGCCGCGCGTCAACTCTCCGCCCACGCCCCCGATTTTTCCAGCGCGATTGCTCATCTGCTCGAACATACCTCGCTCGCCGAACGAATCGAACTCATCACCACGCTCGAACGCGATGCGCGCGCCGCGTGCGATCACCACCCGCGCGTGGCGCGCGATTGGGCGCGCGTCGCGGACGAACTCGCGCGCGCGATTAACGACGCGCGACTTGGCGCGACGACCGCGCTCACCTTCGCGCAGATCGCGAATCGGCTGGGCGATTATCGCGACGCGCGCGCCGCGAGCGAACGCGCGCAAGCATCGTTCGATCAACACGATGATCGCGCGCGCGCGCTTTTGGAATCGGCGTGGGCGAGCATCGGCATCGGCGATTTGCAAATCGCGCGCGCCGAGCTCGAACGCGCGCGCGCGTTGAGCGCCGCGCCGGACATTCACACGCGTGCCGCGTGGATTCACGCGCGCATCCTCCGCAATCAAGCCCAATACCCCGAAGCGAAAACCTGGTTCGAACGCGCGCGCGCGAACGCGTCGCCGCGCGACGCCACGCGGTGCGCGCTCGAGTTCGCGTACGCGCGCGTTCTCAACGAAGAGACCGATGTGCTCCCGGTCATCGCGGCATTGCGCGAAACATTTCAGCGCGCGCAATGTCCGCTCGACGTTGCCGTGTGTGATCGTATCACCGCGATTGCGTTGACGTACGCGCAGCGTTATCGCGACGCGATGGAAATCATCGCGCCTGCGCGACGCGCGTTCGCCGATCTCGACGCGATGCACCATGTCGCCGAATGTGATTTACTGATCGGAATGTTGCACGACCGGATGCATCAGTACGCACACGCACTCGCGCCATTGCGCGCGTGTCGCGAGTATTGTCGCGCGAACGGCGCGCGTTCGCTCGCGTCCGCGTGCGCGATCAACCTGGGCAATGCACATTACGCGCTCAATCAGTACAGCGCGGCGTTGGCGTGTTACCAGGATGCCGCCGCGCTCACCGCCGGCGATGGGCGCGCGACGCGCGAGGCGCGTGTGCTAATCAATATCGGAATGGTTTACATCAAGCAGGCGCGCTTTGCCGACGCGCTCGCCGCGCATCAACGCGCGTTAGACATCGCGACGCGACACGATTTAGAGGTACTCGCGGTTGGCAGTCATCAAACGCTGGCGATGTGTTACCGCGAGTTGGGTCGCTATGATGAGGCATTGCACCATTTGAACCAGGCGCGCGCGACGTGCCTCAAACGCGATCTGTGCGATGGGTTGATCTTCTGCGATATCACGTTAGCCGAATTGCATCGCACGCGCGGCGATCCCGCGCCAGCGCGCGCATGTCTCGAACGCGCGCGCGCCATCGCGTTAGAGCGGGGATTGGATTCATACGCGGCGATGTGCGAACGCGCGTTGGCGCACACGTTGGCGGATGATCAAGCGCTCGCGCATCTCGCGTCCGCGCGCGCGCGCTTTAACGCGCACGCGCAAACGATTGATGTCGCGCTGTGCGATTTGATCGAAGGCGAGTTGCATTTGCAGTGGCACGCGCTCGACGCGGCGAAGGAATGTTTCATTCGCGCGCGCGCCGCGTTGACGCCGGGATTTCCCGATCACGCGTGGCGCGCGGAAGCCGGACTCGCGCGGTGCGCGCACGCGCGCGGCGACTGTGTGACCGCGCTCGCGCATTATCGCGCGGCAACGCGCGACATTGCCGACCTGCGCGCCGCGTTGATCGCGGAACAATTCAGCGACGCGTTTTTCGCGCAACGCCAAGCCGTATACGCGGACGCGCTCGCGCTCGCGGTCGAACTCGACGACGCGCCCGCCGCGTTCGACATTATCGAAGCGAGCAAGGCACGCGCGTTTCTCGCGCTGCTCGACACGCGCGGCTGGCAAGCGCGGCGCGACGATGCGGACGGCAACATCGGCGGGTTGATCGCGCGCGAGCGCGAATTGCGAAATGATTTGCAAACGCTCCGGCAACGCGTTACCGCGCAAACCAATTCACACGCGCGCGATGATTCCGCTACCGCGCGCGCTGAGTTGAACGCGCGCGCCGCGCAGTACGAAACCGTCGTCGCACAACTGCGGCTCGCGACGCGCGGACTCGCGGGCGCGCCGATGCCCGCGCCGTTCGCGCTCGCCGAATTTCGCGCGGCGATGTGCGCGACGTTCGGCGATGATTGGCGCGCGCTCGATTACGCGTGGACTGAAAATCAAATCATCATCCTGGAGATCGCGCCAGACACGACGCGCCTCACGCACAAAACGTTGAGCGCGTTCGCGCGCAAATTGTTGGAGCAATGCGTCGCGGTCGAACGGGATTTGCGCGAGCGCGTGTATCGCGGCACGGTGCGCGGCGCGCGTGTGCCATTCAACGATAAACCTCTGCGCGAAATGTATCGCTTGCTCATTCCGTCGGACCTGCGCGCGTCCACACTCATCATCGCGCCGCATCGCGCGCTCCACAATTTACCGTTCCACGCGTTGCGCGACGACGCCGGGTATTTGATCGAAAAGCACGCACTCGTGTACGCGCCCAGTCTTCAAGTGCTACAGAGTTTGTTGCGCGATCCGCGCGCGGAGCCGCGTGGCGACGCGCTGGTGTGCGGGCTAGCGAATTTCGGCGCAGAGTTGCCCGCGCTCGAATTTGCGGAAACCGAAGTTGCCGCGTTGCGCGCGATGCTACGCGGAAAATTTTTGTGGGGCGCGGACGCGACGCGGCAAATGCTGTTCGATTTGAACGCGACCGGCGAATTGGCGCAATTCGATCTGCTTCATTTCGCGACGCACGCGTTGCTCGACCGCGCCGCACCGCATCAATCGCGCATCGCGTTGTTCGATGCGCCGCTCACGACGTTCGACATTCTCGAACTCGCGTTGAACGCGCGCGTGGTAACGCTCTCCGCGTGCCAGACCGCGCTCGGCGCGCGCGGTGCGGGCGATGAGTTGATCGGTTTGGCGCGCGCGTTTTTTTACGCCGGTGCGCGCGCGTTGCTCGCGACGCTGTGGCACGTCGAGGACGCGTCAACGCGCGACCTGGTCGCGCGCGTGTATCAGCATTACGCGCGCGGCGAAAATCTCGCGGCGGCATTGCGGCGCGCGCAAATCGAAATGCTTCGCGCGGGACAATCGCCGTACCAGTGGGCGTCGTTAATAATGATGGGAAAACCGTGAAAAACAAAATCGCCGCTATCGCGCGGCGATTTTGTTTTTCAAATGAGCATCGGTTGTTTCGCAGAAACCGACGCGTACATCGGCATTCGCGTCGCGAGGTTGAAGCGCGTGCACCAATCACGAAAGATGCGCTCCAACTGTTTTGCGTTCGGCGGCGCGCAACCATAGCGTTCGCCGTACTGCTGTTCGTACTTTTCGCGCAATCCTGGGAACAGGCGATCCAACTGCCGATAATAGTACGCGCGCTGGCGGTCGCGCAGAGTCATCGCAAATGCCGGGATGATGTACGTCGCGCCCGCGTCGCGCGCGCGTTCGACAATCGCGCGAATGTTTTCTTCCGTGTCTTCGATGAACGGCAGGATCGGCATCATCGTGACGCCGGTCAAAATGCCCGCGTCCGCGAGCGCGCGCATCGCGGCAAAGCGTTTCGATGACACCGGCGCGCCGGGTTCGATCTTTTTCGCAAGCGCGTCATCCGCCGTCGTGATCGTGAAACTGACCGCCGCATAGACGCGACTGATCGCGCGCAAGAGATCGCGATCGCGCAACACCAGGTCGCTCTTGGTGATGATGTGCACCGGGAATTGATAGTCCGCGATCACTTGCAACGCGCGGCGCGTCAACTCGCGTGCGGCTTCGAGAGGTTGATAGGGATCGTTCATCGAACCCGTACCGATTGTGCCCTTGACGCGTTTGCGCGCGAGTTCTTTTTGCAAAAGATCAATCGCGTTCGTTTTGACGAGCACATCGGCAAAATTTTCGATGCGATAACATTCGCTCCGCGAGTCGCAGTAGATACACTGATGCTGGCACCCGCGATACAAGTTCATCGTGTACTTGATGCCGAACCAGGGATCGGGGTGTTTGCTCGTCGAAAGCAAAACGCGCGCGGTAATGTTTTTGATCATACGATTGCGCGCAAAACCTGACAGGTTTCTAAAACCTGTCAGGTTTTGCCATCTTACTTGAGCGGAAATACCACTTTGGTTTGCAATTCCTGGGGCGGCACAACTTGCGGATCGTTCAAATACATTTCATACGCGACGCCAATCGGTTCGTAATTGTGCGCTTTCATCCATTTTCCCAGCGCGTCATACGCCGCGCCGACCTGGTCATACGGACCGACGTGCAACGTAACCGCCCACTTGCCGCCGGGAATTTCGCCGGGTTGCATCTCGCCCTTGCCCGCGAGTTTGCGCGCGACCGGAAAACCGGCTTCGACATCCAGGTCTTGCATGTCCATGTTGCGATACGCGGCGAACGGCGCGCCCATCGGTTGCTCGCCGAGTTCGCCCAGGTACTGCGCCAACGCGCCGTATACGCGTCCGAACAGTTGCGGTAAATCTTGCACCGCGGCGCGCGTGCGAATCGAGAGCGTCGGTTGCGCGGATTGCTCCGCAAGTTCACATTGGTACGTCATTTCAATTCCTCCTTGAGAGTTGGACAAATTGAAAATTTGTCCTACGGGTTTAGAAATTCGCGCACGACACGCGCGAACTCGTTCGGTTGATCGCTGAACGGAAAATGGCCAGCATTTTGGATCACGCGAAATTGTGCGTTCGTAAACGCGTCCGCGTACATTCGACTCGCTTTTTCCGGTTGCAGATCGTTTGCGCCGTGAATGATCAACACCGGCGCGTTCACATCTTTGAGCGCGGCGCGATAATCGTGGCGCATGCCCATACTGAGATACAACGCGTGCGCCATCCACCCGCCGGTCTCCGCCGATGAATTTTCCGGCGGGATGCTAAATCCTTTGCGTTGCGCGGCGACGGCGTAATAGCGCGCAAATTCTGCGTTGAGCAACGCGAGTTCGGATTCGGTTTTAGAAAAGAGCGATCCGTAATCGAGATAGCGTTTCAAGTACGCGTCGTACTCCGATTTCATTTCGGCCGGCAAAAGCGGTTTGATTTGCTCGAACAAGCCGCCGGATTCCGGCGGCATCACCAACAATTCCGCGGGCGCGACCAGGATCAGCGCGCGCACGCGTTCGGGAAATTCGGCGGCGTAGAGCGACGCGAGAAATCCGCCGAACGAGTGCCCGACCAAAATAATTTTTTCGTCGCCGAGAATTTGCCGGATGCGTTCAATGTCCGCGATCTGCGCGCCGAGTCCGAGCGCGCGGTCGAGCATTTGCATATTTTCGTAAAAGTTCGACGACGCAAATTTTTCGATGGGACGCGATGATTTGCCGCACCCGCGTTGATCG
>Ga0233425_10009156_pt1 | contig 12713 bp, 8 predicted proteins | sample Watercolumn_Towu_2_FD_181712 | JGI IMG/M metagenome (GOLD analysis project Ga0233425, IMG submission 181712) | Freshwater microbial communities from Lake Towuti, South Sulawesi, Indonesia - Watercolumn_Towuti2014_140_MG | ecosystem: Environmental > Aquatic > Freshwater > Lake | place: Indonesia...
GGTCTTATTCTACCGCCCTGCAAGAATGCCTGACAGGCTTATGGACCAATGCTTCGTCCCACATTCGCTGGATTCAATTGAATGGCGGTGCGGCGGGTGTTCGGTGCTCGATCCGTGACGGCGCGGGAGCACCAGCAGCAACAGCGCCCCGTTTTGCAGCGTGGTCTGCAAATGCCCGCGTACCCCCGCAGCGTGAATGGCGGCAACCCGCAAAAAAGACGCTTATCGCCCCGCGAAATCCGTCGGCACCAGACCCATTTTCATCTCACCCTATCTCTTGATACTAACACGATTTATACCATTCAGCCCGTTGACTCTGAATCAGTAGGTTGTTGGTGCGCCCCTGCCAATCGCGAAAACGCGACAGCGCGAAACAGACGCTTCGTCGCCTGATCTTACCTTTCGCGCTTTCGCCCTTTCGTGCTTTCGCGATCTCCTGCCGGCGCGGTATGCGGATCGTCAGAAGCGCGGAATACGAACGAGCCCCGCCATTCTGAAGGCGGCACGGCGAGACGTCGCGGATTCAAGAACTGCTGGTGGACCACTCCGACGATGAGAGACCGATCCAACCTGCCAATCGCGAAAACGCGACAGCGCGAAACAGACGCTTCGTCGCCTGATCTTGCCTTTCGCGCTTTCGCCCTTTCGCGCTTTCGCGATCTCCTGCCGGCACGGCACGCGGTTCGTCAGAAGCGCGGAATACGAACGCCCCGTGTTGTCCGGTCTGGCACAGCACTCCCCTTGCCGCGGCGGAATGAAGCTGGGGTCCGGTCCTCTTCGACGCCCATTCAGAGCGTCCAGCCCTTGCGATACGTGCGCTGGACGAGCTGATTCAATTCCGGCAGGTTGGTGCACTTCATGTTCGGCCCGTCCCATTCTACTTTCCTGCCAACCCCCGCGCGGATGGCCAGATTTCCCAACAGGACCATTTCGGTGAGCGGCCCGGCATGGTCGAAGTTGGAGAAGGGGGCACGGCCACCCTTGCAGCCGGTCACCCATTCGCCGAAGTGAGTGCTCTCGCAACGCGGCAGCACGGGATCCGGCAGCCGGTAGTCCTTCATCCGGCTTGCAGAAAGCAACCGCGGTCCGTTTTCCAGGGTGATCTTGCCGGAGTCGCCCACGAGAATCGTGCCGTTCCCGGGGAAGTCCTGCCCCTCGGGTACCTCGGCAATCTCGCGCGCCGGGTAGTAGCCGCCGTCGTACCAGAACAGCTGGCAAGGAGGCATGCCGCCGCGCGCCGGGATCTCCCAACGAATGACCGAGGAACTGGGGAACATCTCAGTGGTTCCATCGCCGCTGTCTTTCACCAGTTCGACGGCCGTGGCGTATTCAATCTTCAGCGCGCTGAACGTACCGCTCAGCGCATGGCACCCGATGTCGCCCAAAGCACCGGTGCCGAAATCCCACCAGCCGCGCCACACAAAAGGCTGATAAACGCGCTGCCCCTGGAACTTGCCGTCACGATAGCTGTCGAGATACGGACGCTCGGGAGCCGGTCCCAGCCAGGCATCCCAATGCAGACCGGCCGGAACCGGATCGGAGCCCGCCGGCCGACCTCCGCCCTGAGGCCACCAGGGATGCCGGGGAATTCCCGGGCGATCGGTCCAGACGTGCACTTCGTTCACCTTGCCGATGGCTCCCGACCAGACCATTTCACACAAGCGGCGCCAACCCTCTTCTGCGCGGCCCTGGTTCCCCATCTGGGTCGCGACCTTGTGTTCGCGCGCGGCCAGTTGCAGTTGCCGCGCTTCATAGATGTTGTGCGTCAGGGGTTTTTCGCAATAGACGTGTTTTCCTGCTTTGATCGCCATCATTGACGCCGGCGCATGATGATGGTCGGGAGTCCCCACGAAGACCGCGTCGATCTGCGGGCCCATCTGGTCGAACATCTCCCGGTAATCGGAGTACGTCTTGGGCAGCGGGCGCTGGAGTTGGTGTTCGCGATCGTACTTCTCCACGTAACGCAAACAGTTGTTGACCGCCCCTTCGACGGCGTCACACACCGCGACCAGGTTCTCCGAGACAGACGACTCGACGTGCGAGTGCCCGCGGCCACCAACGCCGATGCCCGCGATGTTGAGTTTCGAATTCGGGGCGGCGGCAGACAGGATGTTGGGAGCCGTCAGGTTCCGCGAACCGGCGGCAGCCACCAGCGCGACACTCGACTGCAGGAACCGGCGACGATTGAAGAGGCGCATTATTCGTCTCCTGGGGATCAGACGTTGTTACTGGTCCTTCCGGCGGATACGGAGGGCCGTTCCCCCCGGATGTCGGCGCGCTACCATGATATCAAGTTGCCGCGGATTCTCGCCACCTTTGAACCCGCTGAGCCTGTCGCGCATCCTATTGTGTGTCCGCAGCCTCCACAGGGACCCCACGATGACCGACGCCGACTTGATCCTCTGCGAGATGCTTGTACTCCGTTGCCAGCGACAGGACGCTTGTGCGGCTGGTGAGCTGGTGGCCTTGTTCGAGAAGCCGCTGCTGTATTTCCTGCGACGGTTGGTGAGATCGGAAGATGACGCCTGGGATTTGCTGCAGGAAACATGGATCTCCGCCTTTCGTGCGTTACCTGGCCTCCGGGACGCCCGTGCGCTGCCTGCCTTCCTCTACCGCACCGCGCGCAACCACGCCCTCGCCCGTCTGCGTCACCGCGAGGCCGACTACCGACTTCACTCGGCCGTGGACGCATCCCCGATCAGTAGTGAACCGGAACCCGCGTTTGCCGCCGAGGATGCTGCCGCGGTACACGCCGGCCTCGACAAGCTCTCCCTACCACACCGGGAAGTCCTGACTTTGTTTTTTCTTCGGGATTTGAGTATCGCGGAAATCGCCGCGGTGCTTGGCATTCCGCCGGGCACTGTCAAGTCCCGTCTCCACCACGCCAAGAAAGCTCTCAGAGCAGTACTCTGTGAAGGAGGCCATCATGTCGCATGAGAACGATCTACGCGAAGCCCTGTTTCGCGCCGAACCCGTCAACACCGAGCGCCAGCAGAGATTCCGGGACGAGCTTGCCCAGATCATGGAACCCCGGCTCTCTCGCTGCTACCGGCTGTACTACACCGTGTCTCTGGTCGGTCTGGTCGCGGGGCTTCCCGGTGCAGCATGCGGCGTCCTCTTTGACGGAGAGCACCGCTGGATCTGGGCGCTAGGTCTGCTGGGTTGCAGCGTCTTCGCCGGCTGGACGTTCTACATCCTCCGCCGCAACACCGAGCCGCTGCGGATTATGCAAGGCATGAGCAAGGTGTTCACGGGACTCAGTGCGGTTGTCGCCGGGTTTCTGATCTTCCAGGGCCTCCAGGGCCCTTCGTTGTCCAACGTGTTCTGGGCACTCCTGGGCCTGCTGGTATTCCTGTTGGCGAGCTTCATCAACCTTTGGAACCGCGTGATCGTGACTGAACGGACCATGCGGGAACACATCCTGCGCGTCGAATACCGTCTGGCGGATCTGAATCAGTCCGCGCACTGAACGCGGATTATTCACCACGGAAGGTGAAGAAATGGCAGGGAACGCAACTGGCAAGCGTTCACGGCCCGGTGAAGAGACGGGGATCGGCACATGTTTTCGGATAACGTCTGGTACTGACGCCAGACCATCAACGCCGAAAGACGTGCCAATTCCCCATTGACCCGTGAACGCTTGCCGCAGCGAGCATTGCCGAATCGCTGGACCGCGATGTCTGGGCTTAGGGCGCCCTCAGGAAAGAGTTGCCGCATCGATCATCGTCGCACGGCTCTCCGAGCCGTGATTGCTCGACTCGGAGAGTCGAGCGACGGACGGGAATTCGGTAGCGTCTCGTTGAGCGTGTTCTCATGACTGCTGCAGGAGCGTCAACAGCCGGCGATCCAGCTGATGCCCGTGAAAGTCCTCGTAGTTGACATCCTTGCGGCCGGAATCGACCACGCCAAAGGAACCGCGGAAGTTCCACAATGCCCAGCCGATACCGTGCCCTTTGAGAATGTCGAGCACGTCGGACATCCAGGCGTGAAACACATCGTACGGCGTCCTGTTGAAACTGCCGCCTTCTCCACAATGGACGCCCACGCCCTGGGCCACCAGCGCACCCCAAGGTCGATAGTGATCCTCCAACCGTTTGCGATCCCACGTGATGCGGCCGCTCTTGTCCTTGAGCGGCCAGGTTGGTGTGACAAAACTGTTGTTGCGGTCGACCCAGTTCGCGCGGTAGTGGCTGATGCCGGCGGGAGAATAGGCGTGCACGGACTGCGCCACACGCTGGGGCGCCAGTGGTATCAGCTCGTCCACAGCAACATTGCCGACATTGAGTCCATCAACAATGATCCAGCGATCGGGTGAGATCGCGCGAATGGCGTTGATGGCGCGCGTCATGACGCGCGCGTAGTCCCCACGCGTCATGTAGCCTTCGCGCGGCGTGGGCGCTTCGTTGACCAGATTGAAACTCAACTGCTGCGGCGAGATCTGCTGATAGCGGCGCGCAAAGACCTCCCAATGGTGCACGAAAGCGTCTTCCGCTCGAGCGTCCGACCACAACACGAATGGCTCGCGCTCGGGATCGTTGATGCAGTAACCGGGTGCGCGATGGAAATTCAGACTGACGTGCACCTGGTACTTCTGGCCCATGTCCACCGTGCGATCGATGTTCTCTAGCACGGACTCGTTGATCTTGGTGACATCCGCAATGTCCATTTTGCGGGACTGCCGGCAGTCGGAGTCAATCCAGAGCCAGTAGTCCATGGGGATCCGCGCGAAGTCAAACCCCCAGTCGCGAATCCAGCGGAAATCGTCCTCCGGAATCGCCATGTCGCTCACGTCCCCGCCGCCAAGAGCCTGGAAGTAATTCAGCAGATTGAAACCGCGCCAGCGCGGCAGCGGGTTGCGCGCCGGTTCACTGGCGGTCGTCGCGCGGGGAAGAACGGGCAGCGCTGCGCATCCCGCGGCCAGAGCGCCGGTGGCCAGGAGCCATTCGCGGCGTGTCCCGCAGTTTTCCTGGAGGAAAGGAGTCTCCGGGCCGGGAGTCGCAGGTCTTCGATGCATGGCAAGATTCCTCAGCGGCGTGGTTGTCGACCCGCGGGTCGAGCGGGCAGGATCTCGAAAGGTACGGCGGGCAGCAGGCCGATCGGCGACCGGTCGGTGCGCGCGGGTGAGCCGTCGGTCGGATTGGATTTCCATTCGCGAAAGGCGTTGAACAGCAAGTTACCTTTCTGTTCCGCTTTGACCTTGGCCGCGTCGGCGGCCAGCGTGACGATCAAGGTGTCTCCTTCGGGAAGCACGCGTTCCACGGAGATGCCGTCGGGCGGTTCGTTCAGTTCAACTCCCACGTTCTTGAGGTCCATCTTGTCGGTGGTCAGTACGCGCAGCCGCACGGTGCCGCCGGCAGGCAGGCGGGCCGGCACGGACCGGTCAAAAACCAAGCGCGCCTTCGGCGGTGGCGGACCACCGTCGGGAACGAACACGGTCCAGTCCTTGGCGGGCACGAGATGCTGATAGGCAAAGGCCTGCATCATGGTTTCGGCTGGCACGGCCGGGTGTGAGATCCGCCGTTCGCGTCCCTGCGAACGTCCTACCAACTGCAGGTTGATCGGCTCCTTGGTGGGTGTTGGGGGCACCGTCAAGGTGAGACGCGATTTGTCCTGGTTGCCCGGGATCCAGTTGCCGCCGAGAAAGAACCCGGCTGGCGGCTCTTCCAATTCCAGCACAATGTCCTCGGCGAAGCCATCGCGGCGCAGGGCATGAACCGAGATCGGCACGGTCGCACCGGGACGAGCGATGATACTGGACGGCACCACGCGCAATTCGAAGTCGGGGCGCGGGCGGCGGATGTGCAGGCGATAGATGAAGTCCTTGCCGCCTTTGTTTTGAGCGTCCGCCAGCCGCACATAGTAGACGCCGGGGCCCGGCAGATCGGCCAGGATCCGGGAATCAGCATGGTGCGTCAGCAGCGGCAGGCCTTTGTCCTCATTGTCGTCATTGCTCGCGAGTTCCTTCCCGTTGGCATCCGTCAAACGCAGGGTCGCGTCCACGGGGGAACCCATCCGCCGCGCGTACACCTCGGCCACAAGGTTGCCGTAGGATTCGAATTTGAACCAGTCCGCATCGCCCGCTTGATCAATGCGACCATTGATGATCATGGGCAACGTGATTTCCTGAGGATGGTCGCGCTCGTTGTTGGATTCCTGGTCCCGGGTTTCGGGCAGCATATCGATGGCCAAGGGCACGCGCAGCGTCACCTGGTCCGATTGCTTGACGTTATACCAGCGCAGGGGGCGTCCCCGATCATAGGTGGCATCCACCTGCAACTGGGTCTCGGACAGATTCCAGCCCTGGAGTTCGACGGACACTTGGGTGCCGGCCCGGCCGCCCAGCGGAAAGATGCCAGTGATATACGGCAACTCGCCAATGGTAATGCGATAGACGAAGTCCTCGCGCCCGCGGTAGATCGAGTCGCGGATCTCGACGACATATTCGCCGTCTTGGGGGACTTCGTAATAGATCACCGGATCCTGCCGGAAGTAGTATGCGCCGGCAAAGGCCACTTCGCGGTTCTCGTGGTAGAGCGTCAACGTGGCTTGAAACCAGCCGGGTACGGCGTCCGCCAGGTAGGGAATGAGTTCGCGAGCGCTGGTGACCATCACCAGCCGCGTTCCCGCGCGGGCCCGGAACGCAAACCGATCAACATCGCCGGGAAGGACCTGCCCGTTCATCACGACCGGCAACTGCTCGCCGATGGTCTTGTCCGGGATCTTGTCGTTGGGTTCGGTCTCGCGGCATTCGGGCCACTGGGCAACATAGAACCACATGGGGTTCGACATGCCCGAAGGCGTGATCAACCGCAATTCGCGATCGCCCACGGGAGCGTCCGGATCGACTTGCACGCGCAGCGTGATTTCTTCGCTGATCTGCACATTCGGTTGTCGTTTCGGGTCCTCTTCCCGCTTGCGGTAGATCTCCATTTCTTTCAGCTGATCGTCCGTGACGCCCGCCTCCTTGGCGACTTTCTCCGGTGTGAGCGGCTCCAGTTTGGCTCCGGGTTTCTTGCGTTCCTCCAGCAAGCGCTCGCGTGTGTCCTGCAGTTTCTGGCGCAAGTTGTTGTATTCGCCTTGCGTCAACGGCCGGTAGTACTTGACGATCGAAACACGCGCACCGGGTCCGGAGATATGGGCGGCATTGGTATCCTTCAGGTACTGCCCGCCAACCGTGACGTCGAAGGACGTGCCGGCCTTGCCTCCTGCCGGAAATACGTAACCGATATGCGGGTCCTGTTGTGCGCGTTGTGCGTGCGCACTGCGCGCGAGAATCGCGAAGAGCAGCACCAGGAGAGCTGACCAACGAGGCAGGGGCATAGTCCGGTCCTTGAGGCAGAGGCAGCGGAGCAGACAGCGGTCCTGGGTCGCCGACCATGCTGCCGTCCGGGATCACGCCGGGGGTGGTCACGTGATTTCGGTGAGCCGTCCTCCCATCTGCACGCCTTCATCCTTGCCGGGCGTCGCGCGCACGACTTCTCCCATCGGGTGCGGCAGGTTGCCATCGGGATCAATGCCCAGCAACTGGTACATGGAACCGATCAAGTCGCAGGGATAGACGGGCCGATCCTGCACGTCCACACCCTTGGCGTCCGACGTGCCCACGGCTTGTCCACCCTTGAAGCCGCCGCCCGCCACCGCGGCGCAGAAGACCTTACCGTAATGGCCGCGCCCGCCATTCCACGGTGGATCCCAGTCTACTTTGGGCGTGCGGCCAAACTCGCCGCTCCACCAGACGATCGTGCTGTCCAGCAGGCCGGTCTCCGCCAGATCGGCGATCAAGGTCCCCATGCCGCGATCCAGCTCCGGCAGTTTGCGGCGCATGGTCTGGAAATGCTGTTTGTGCGTGTCCCAGCCACCGTAGTTGATGGTCACGAAACGCACGCCGCGTTCCACCAGGCGGCGGGCCACCAGGCACGACTGGCCGAACGTATTGCGCCCGTAGCGTTGGCGCAGTTCGTTCTTCTCCTGCGACAGGTCGAAGACTTTGCCGGTGTCGCCCAGGATCAGGTCGTAGGCTTCCTTGCGGGCCTGGGCCGAAGACTGCAGGACCGCGTCCCGCGGCAGGACCTGTCCCAGGGTATTGAGCCGCTCCAGCAGGTTGCGCCGCTCCTGCTGTTGTTCGTCGGAGATCCCCGGAGCCACGATTCCCTCGACCGCAAAGCGGCCGGCATTGGGATCACCGCCTGTGGCGAAAGGCTTGTAGCGGATGCCAAGGAAGCCGGCTTCGGAGAACCGGCCTTGGGGCTGGGTCAACACGATGTAGGGCGGAATGAGGCTCTGGGATCCGGTCTCAAAACCTTTGAACGCGGCGACGACCGCGCCCACGGTGGGGTACACGAGTCGGCCGCCGGGCATGCGCCCTGACTGCGTCATGTAGGCCGCCGTCTCGTGACCGAACTGACCGTGCGTCATGGAACGGATGATCGAGAACTTGTCGGCCAACTTGGACAGCTCCGGCAACAGCTCCCCGATACGGATGCCAGGCACATTGGTCTGGATGGGGTTGTTCAGCGGACCGCAATAGTCACTGCCGGCTTCCGGTTTGGGGTCGAACGTGTCCAGGTGGCAGGGACCACCCCACATCCAGATCTGGATGACGGCTTTCGCCTTGGCGGCGGGTGGCGCGGACGCCGGAGCGGGCGACTCCGCCGGAGTCTCGGCGGCTCCCAGATTCCCGGCGGCGGCCAGACCGGCCGCTCCCAGCAGACCCCGTTGCAGCACTCCGCGTCGCGAGACAAGCTGGTCGCCGTCAGGTCGCAGCGCGTGGATGTCGGCAGTATCAGGGTTCCACGGTTTCATTTGGTCACTCATGGCAGTACCCAGTGATTGGTGTGTCGGATCGTACGGTCTCAGTGTGACGGAACTATGGATCAAGAATCAATGCCGGTGGAGGAACTCATCGCTGTTGATCAATGCCCAGGCGACGGTTTGGCCGCCGGACTGCGAACCGCAATGGCCTTCCACGATGGCCCGTTCTTCTTTTGTGGGAAACCGCGAGAGGATCGTCAAATACAAGGCGTCCGCCATTCCCTGGGCACCGCCAGCCGAACTCATCACCTGCCGCATGGCCGGCCCTTCCTGGATTGTGCGGCGCACGTGACTGGAATTCAACAGATGCAGCCATTGAGAGGCCGTGATGCGATTATTGCGCTCCAATTCGAGTCCCGTGTCGCGGGGCGGGCGCCCGAACATCTCGAGAAAGCTGCTGGTGATGCTCCCATCGGGCAGCGCGATGGACCGGCAGTCATCCGGGATGAACGTGAACGGTTCGGGAATCATGCTCGAATAGCTCTCCGTCGTCCCGGAAATCTGGCACAGGGCGTCGATCAGAACTTCCGCTTCCAGCCGGCGCAATGGATAGTAGGCGAATTGCGCTGCGGCTTGCGGGTCGTCCGACCGGGGAACGCAGGACAGTTGGTAGGTCTGCGAACGGAGAACGAGACGGTAGATGTGCTTCAGGTCGTACCGCGCCGTGACCAATTCGCTGCCCAGCCACTTCAATAACTCGGGATTGGAAGGCGGATTTCCGGCGCGGATATCGTCGGGTTCGTGGACGATTCCCCGTCCCAGCAGCCAATACCAGACGCGGTTGACGATATGCCGCGTGAACCAGGGATTCTGCGGCGTGATGAGCCAGTCGGCGAAGACCACGCGCGGATCGTGATCCGGGGGAATCGTAGCCGCCGTCCCGTCGGGGAACATCGGAGCGACGGGTTCGGTGCCCGGTTTCGGCTTCCCTTTGCTGGGATCAAAAATGACGATCTCTTCCTTCCATTCGCCTGTCGGTTTGTAGCCGATCTGGGAGAAGAACACGGCCGTGCCGGCCAGGCGTTCCGGCGGCCACTTCTCGGCACGCGCTCCCATGAACGCCAGCGCTACCGCTTTGGCAGCGGTCGCCGGCTCCTTGTTCTGCAGCGCGCGATAGAAGTTGACTTGCGGCACACGGAAATTGCTGCCGCTGGCCGCGAGCAGTTGCCGGACAAATTCATCGTACGGCATGTTGTCGCGCAAGGCCGCACGCACCCAGCGATGATAGGCCTGCGCTGCATTGGGCCACAAATTGATCGGGAACTCCGACTTGATACGCAGCAGATCGCTCCACTTCATCGCCCAGTAGTCCGCGAACTCGGGGCGAGCCAACAGACGGTCAATCAATTTGTCCCGTTTGTCCGCTTCCTGGCTCTCGATGAATTCCCGAACTTCTTGCGCCGACGGCAACGTGCCGATAATGTCCAGATAGACGCGCCGGACGAATACGGCATCGGAACACAACTGTGCTGGCGTAATTCCCAACTGCTGCAGCTTGCCGAAGACCAGTTCGTCGATCTTCCCTTGAGGAGCCGGGTTCGTGCGGCTTTCGTAGAGCGGGGCTTCGTCGACGGGTTTGCCGGGCTCCTCGACACCCCCTTCTGCTGCTGCCGGAGAGGGTTCGTCATCACCGGTCAACTGTCGCGTCTTCAGCGATTCCACGGCCGCAGTCAAGGGATCGTCGGCGTCCGCGCCGGGTGACGGCGCGTCCGTCTTCGTGGACGAGCGTGGTGAGGGAGTCGACGGATCGGGAAGCGTGGTAGAAACCCCAGTTCCGTTTGGAGTCACTGCCAGATGCGCGCCCGTGATCGCCACCGCAGCCGCGATCAACACCACGATCGCCAGCACAATGGTTCGCGACCGCCTGGAAGAAAGATAGCGCAGCATACGTCCAACCCCGGTGGTGCGCAGCCCGGCGCATGCCCCGCTGCCAAGACCTGCACGTCGATGAGATGGCGAGACTCTGCGGGAGCGGCACTCTTCACTGTTCCGGCTTCCATTCTACCAGAGCGCAACCGCCAGCAAAATAGAATGCGCCCGGGAGGATACATCCGGCCAGAGTGCAGGAGCGGGCCGCCTACTTCGTCGGATCGGGACCCACCGCGTCGCTCGCCAACTTGCGCAGAACGAACAGTACCTCGCACGGCTCATCGTCGGGATGGCCCGTCGCCCGCGAAGCATCGGCGGCACCCGCCGCCACGGCCGGTCGGACATGGGCCGCGTCCTGCTCCGTGGCCAGACCCAACGGCGCGGCCACGGGCGCGGAAGGTGACTCGGCCTTGGGCACTAACTCCACCCGCATCAAGGGGCGCGCCATGTTACCCATGAAACCGGTCGAGATGGGTCGCAACGAGAAGCGGAAGGCCAAGCGATGCGCCCGCGGAGCGCGCTCATCGACGCTCGCCAATCTCGCTGCTGAATCCAGCAATTTGAAGAGATCTCTCTCCGCCGGCTCGATTGCCAGATCGTATTGCCAGCGGGCGATCAAGGACGCCGGCAATGATTGGAGATTCCGCAACGCCGCATCGATCTGCCGGCCGGGACCGGCGACGAATGTCATTTCGATCTCATCCGCAGGCGCCGGCGGGCTCCCGTCGCGGGGAACACGATCGACATCCCCAATGAAACGACTCGCCAGAATCGCTTTCTCCAAACGATCATCCACCTTGATGTCGGGATCGAAGTGAATCCCCGCCTTTCGCAAGGTGTTCTCGAACACCTGCTCTTTCTGTCCGACGGTCGTGATCGTCAAGTCCATCACCATCACGAGGTCCGGCACACGATCGTCCGCGGCCTCCTGCGTACCCACTTGGCGCGTCATGTCGCGCAGTCCCGGCTCGCCGCCTGCCGGCGATGGAATGCTGGTTGCCCCGTGTGCCACCTGCTCCCGAGGGGCTGAAATGCGCTGGCCGCCGTCCGGGGCCTGGCTCGCCACGAACGAACGCACGGGGGCCGCTGCATCCGGACGCCACGAGGAAACCGCCAGCACCGCCACCAGCACCATGGCCACCAAAGAAGCGGCCGCTGGCACCATAACCTGCCACGATCTCCACGCGGGAGTCTTGGATTTGGCGCCTCGGCGGGCGGGCGTCACGATCTGATCTTCCGTCGGCAGAGGTCGCAAAGAGTCTCGGGCAATCTGAGCCGTGATCCGCGCGGCGAAATCGACGGAACTTCGCTGACGCGGCAACGCGCGTAGCCCTGCTTGGATACCCTGCAAGTCCTGATAGAACCGCCGCAGGTCCGGCGAATCCGCTAAGGCTTGTTCGACCAGCGTTCGCTCTTCGGTGTTTAACTCACCGTCGAGATAGGCGCTGATCAATTCTTCAGACACAACAGGGTTCATACGTCACAACGATTAGCCTTGGCAGCTACGCCGGGTAACTCACCAATGCGCTTGCAGTACGAATACGGTTCTCTCACATCCGGCCACTGACCTCTGAGCACGACATCCATGCGGCGAGCCTAAACCGTCCCGACACGGGGCGAAATCGATCACCGCCTGTGCAATTACGACGCATCTGGCGCCGCGGAAGTTCCCTCAACGTGAAGTTTATCGGAAGCCCATCTCCGTAAATCCTAGATATTGCCCATCTTTCTACATCACATTGCGGCTGTCAAACGAATTGCACCGAAAGCACCCGCCGATGACATCCACCTATCTGGGTTATCCGTCAGGGACAACCGCAAACCCTGGTGTGCCGATACCGAAGTCCAATGCCACCAAAGCACTTCGTTCAGTCGGAGGCGGGCGGGGTTCCGTCGAGCGCTGGCGGAGGTTGTCCTGCGGTTTGCGGTGCTTCCAGGTAGGCGGTGAGCAGGATCTGGGCGGCTAGTTTGTCCACGGATTGCTTGCGGCGTTTGCCCCGCATCTCATGCCGCCCCAGGATCTCGTCGGCTTC
>Ga0233425_10009157_pt1 | contig 12708 bp, 9 predicted proteins | sample Watercolumn_Towu_2_FD_181712 | JGI IMG/M metagenome (GOLD analysis project Ga0233425, IMG submission 181712) | Freshwater microbial communities from Lake Towuti, South Sulawesi, Indonesia - Watercolumn_Towuti2014_140_MG | ecosystem: Environmental > Aquatic > Freshwater > Lake | place: Indonesia...
CGGTTTCACTACCGGAGGAAATGCCCGTGGCTAAAGCAGTTCTAATTCTGGCGGAGCACCTGGGAGGGACGCTCTCAGGGATCACGCACGAACTTCTGGGGGCGGGCCGCCGGCTGGCCGACGCCCAGCAGGCGCCCCTCCACGCCGCCCTGTTCGGCGACGGCGTTGAACAGATCGCAACGCAGATGAGCTTGGCGGACAAGGTCTGGGTCATCCCGGGATTGGCGCTCGAGGCCCTGGCGGCGGGCGACGCCGCCGTGGTCCTGCAACGGCTGGCCGCGCAGCAAGGCGCCGGGCTCATCCTGGTGGGCGGGACGAACCTCGCCATGGGCATTGGCTCGACCCTGTCGCTCAAAATGGACCGTCCGTTCATCAGCTTCTGCCGCAACCTGCGCGTCGAGGAAGGGACGGTGCTGGTCACCAGCCAACTCTTTGGCGGGAAGATCCTCTCAGAGGTCGCTTTGCCGGACAATGAAGGCATTGTGGGGGTCTATCCGGGGGCGTTTCCCGCCGAGCCCGGCACCGGCCGGCAAAGCCCGTCGGTCGAACCAATCGAGCCGGTGAGCGCAACCCCCAGCGTGACGTTCCGGAAGTTCATCGAGCCCGAAACCGGCGACGTGGATATCACGAAGCACCGCGTGCTGGTGGCGGTCGGACGGGGCATGCAGTCAGAGGACAATGTGGTGCTGGCGGGCGAGTTGGCCGAGGCCCTCGGGGGTGCGGTTTGCGCATCCCGGCCGATCATCGATCAGGGCTGGCTGCCGCTGAGCCGGCAGGTGGGCAAGTCAGGCATGAGCGTCAAACCGGGGCTCTACGTGGCCCTGGGCATCAGCGGCGCGCCCGAGCATGTCGAGGGCATGCAAGGCTCGCAACTGATCGTGGCGATCAACACGGACGCCCAGGCGCCGATCTTTGGAGTGGCGCAATACGGCGTGTGTGCCGACGCGCTCGAGGTGCTGCCGCTGCTGATCGAAAAGGTCAAGGCGGGGAAAGGCGCCGCGTAAATGGACGCCAACCCGTTAAACGTTCAACTGCTCGGGGTTCCCGGAGTCGCGCTCCTGTGGTTGTTGACGTTGGCGGCGTTTGGGGTCTTTGGGTGGCGGGCGTGGCGGCTGGTGGGGCTGTTGCGGAGAGCCCGACCGGAGAACCGCTTCGACCAACCCGGCCGCCGCCTGGCTGGGCTCGTCCGCCATGTGTTGCTCCAGCCGCGGCTCTTGAATGAACGCGCCATAGGGGTTGCGCATCTGCTGATTTTCTGGGGGTTCGTCCTCTACGCCGCCTGTTTCAACTGGACGTTGGCGCGTGGCCTGTTCCCGTTCCTCCGGGTCCCCTTCCCTGACGAAGTGCCGCTGGTGGCCCTGGGTTTGGAGCTGTTCGCGGTGCTGGTTCTGGCCGGGTTGGCCGCGGCTGCCATTCGACGCCTGTTCTTCGCCCCGCCGCACCTGCACTTGAGCGTGGATGCGAACCTGATCCTGCTGCTCATCGGTCTGCTGATGGCCAGCACGCTGTTTGAGCAGGCCTTTCGGATTCAGGCGGCCGGCGCCGGGAGCGCCTGGAGCCCGCTCAGCAGCTTACTGGCGGACCTGCTCCCGCGCCTCCAGGCCTCCGGCGCCCAGGCAGGCGCCCGCGCCATGTGGTGGTTGCACATGATCATCGTGCTCGGCTTCCTGGTTTATCTCCCCTATTCGAAGCACCTCCACCTGCTGGCGGCGCCGTTCAACGTCTTCTTCAGCAGCCTGCGTCCGCCAGGGGACCTGACGGTCGCGGGCGCCGCCGAAGCGCACACTGCGGGCGCGGCGCGCTGGGAGGAGTTCACGTGGAAGCAGTTGCTCACGGGGTTTGCCTGTGCCGAGTGCGGGCGTTGTGACCGGGCCTGTCCTTCCTTGACCGCAGGTTATCCCTTGTCACCGCAGCAGCTCATCCAACAGCTCAAGCGGCGCCTGCTGACAGTCGGTTCGCGCGAACACACGCCGCCCGCGGGGAACGGCAACGGCAACGGTGAAGCGCCTTTGATCGGCTCGAGCATCACCGAGGCCGAGATTTGGGCTTGCACCACCTGCATGGCCTGCCTCGAGCGGTGCGCGGTGTTGAACGAGCAACTCCCCCTGGTGATCCAGATGCGCCGCCACCTGGTCGGAGAGGGGAAGGTGGACCGCGGCCTGCAGGACATGCTCGGGAACCTGTCGCGCTACGGCAATTCGTTCGGCAAATCCGACCGCCTGCGCGCCCGCTGGACCCAGGCCCTTGGCTGGAAGATCAAGGATGCGCGCAAGGAACTGGTCGAATATCTGTGGTTCGTCGGCGACTATGCCTCGTACGATCCGCGGCTCGAGGAATCGACCCGCCGCATGGCCAACATCTTCAAGGCGGCGGGGGTCGATTTCGGCATCCTCTACGAGGGCGAGCGCAATGCCGGGAACGACGTGCGCCGCGTCGGCGAGGAGGGGCTGTTCGAGGTCCTGCGGGACAAGAACCTGCAGACGCTGGCGAGGGCGCGCTTCACCCGGATCGTCACGACCGATCCCCACACCTACAACACGCTCAAGAACGAATACGGCTTCAATGGCCACGGGCCGCGCGTGCTGCACTCGACCGAGTTGCTGGCGGAACTGGCCCAGCAGGGCCGCTTGCCGTTGAAACAGCCGGTACGCTCGCGCCTGACGTACCACGATCCCTGCTATCTCGGCCGTTACAACGGCATTTACGAGGCGCCCCGCCAACTGCTGCGCTCGCTTGGGGTCGAACTGGTCGAGATGCCGCGCAACCGCAACCGCAGTTGGTGTTGCGGCGCCGGCGGGGGACGAATCTGGATGGAAGACAGCCCGGGGATCAAAGAGCGGCCCGCCGAAAACCGCATCCGCGAAGCCGCGGCGTTGCCGGGCGTGGCCGGTGTCGTCGTCGCGTGTCCGAAGGACGTTGCGATGTTCCGCGACGCGCTTAAGACCACCGCCACGGAAGGCCGGCTCGAGGTCCACGAGGTTGCGGACGTTGTTTGGGAAGCGCTCAACCCACCCGAAAGGAGCATGTAACATGGTCGCATTCGCCGAAGCCGCAATAGCCGAACCGCCGAGTTGTGAGGCCGACACCAGCCTCGAGAGCCTGCTGCAGACGCCCGAGGGCAAGCGGATTCTGACGTGCATTCAATGCGGGACCTGCGCGGGGACCTGCCCCTACGGGGAGCACATGGATTACCCGCCCCGCCGGATCATCAACCTGCTGCGCTGGGGAGAGATCGAGGAGGTGTTCCGCTCGGATAGCATGCTGCGTTGCGTGAGTTGCTACGCGTGCATGGCGAAATGCCCGCGCGGCATCCGCCTCTCGGATGTCCTGCTGCCGTTGGTAAAGGAACAAACCCTGGCCAGCCTCCCCGACCTGCCAAGCGAGCTGCAGAAGTCACTCCAAAACACGCTGCGCTACGGCAATCCCATGGGCGAGTCCTCGCGCAAACGCGTGCAGTGGACCGCGACCGCCGGCACGCCGATTCCGCTCATGGCCGAGCGCGGGGCCCAGGGCGTGGACGTCCTTTGGTTCGTCGAGTGTTACACATCCTACTATCCGCGCGGCCAGGATGGGAGCCGCGCCACCGCCAGGCTTTTCAACGCCCTGGGCATCGATTTCGCGATCCTTGGCAACGAGGAGAAATGCGCCGGCGACTGCGGTCAGTTGACCTGGGAGTCGGGCCTCTTCGAGACCCTGACGGATTACAACATGGAGATCTTCAAGAAGTACCGGTTCGCCCGGCTCGTGACGGGAGATGCCCATGCCTACAACGCATTTCGCATCCGGTATCCCCTGTATGGGTTCAACTATGAGGTCGAGCATACCACGCCCTTCTTCGCGCGCCACCTCGAGAGCCTGAAGCCCAAACTCAAAAAGAGACTCGATTACACCGTCACCTATCACGACTCGTGTTGCCTGGGACGCCGGGCCGGCTGCTACGAGGAGGCGCGCGCCCTCCTGCAGGCGATTCCGGGCGTGAAGCTCGTCGAGATGGTTCACAACCGTGTCAACTCGATCTGTTGCGGAGGCGGTGGCGGCGGGATGTGGCTCGATACCTTTTTCAAGTCCAAAGGCATGGAGCGGCTCTCGGAACGCCGCGTCAAGGAGGCCATTGCCAGCGGCGCCAACGTCCTCGCGGTCTCGTGTCCTTACGAGATTTTCAGGTTCGAGGACGCCCTCAAGACCCTCGGTCACGACAAGCAGATGGTCGTGCGCGATGTCACCGAACTGCTGGCTGAATCTCTGATGGAGGCCTGACATGTACAAGCAACGCAAGGAACCCATCCGCATCGGCTTCTACATTTGCCATTGCGGGACGAACATTGCGGGGATGGTGGACGTGGACCGGGTGGCCAGGTACGTCGCGCTCCTGCCAGGGGTCGCGTTGTCGCGGCACTACAAGTACATGTGCTCGGACCCGGGGCAGGAGTTGATCCAGCGCGACATTAAGGAACACCAGCTCAACCGGGTGGTGGTGGCCGCCTGCTCGCCGCTGTTGCACGAGCAGACGTTCCGCACCGCGGTAGGGGAGGCCGGCCTGAACCAGTACTATTTTCAGATGGTCAACGTGCGCGAGCACAACGCCTGGGTGCATACCGATCGCCTCGAGGCCACCGAGAAAGCCATGGCCCTGGTGCGCGCCGCCATCCAGCGTGTCCCGCACCACAAGGCGCTCGAGGTCAAACGCGCCCCGATCTATCCCAACGCCCTGGTGCTGGGCGGCGGCATCGCGGGCATCCAGGCCGCCCTCACCCTCGCCAAGGCCGGCAAAAAGGTCCACCTCGTCGAACGCGAACCCGCCATCGGCGGCCACATGGCGCGGTTCGACAAGACGTTCCCGACGCTCGATTGCGCCGCATGTGTGCTCACCCCCAAGATGTCCGCGGTCCAGGCCAACCACAACATCACCCTCTGGAGTTACTCGGAAGTGGTGAAAGTGGACGGCTACGTGGGCAACTACACGGTCACGATCAAGCGCAAACCCCGCTACATCGTCGAGGACCTCTGCACCGGCTGCCAGGAGTGCATCCAGGCCTGTATTTACAAGTCGCCGAAATTCGCCGACGAGTTCAACCTGGGGCTGGGCAAACGCAAACCCGTCTATCTGCCGTTCCCGCAAGCCATCCCGCTGGTGGCGGTCATTGACCCGGAGACCTGCATCGAGCTGAAGACCGGCAAATGCAAGAAGACCTGCGTCGAGGCGTGCGGCGATCGCCAGGCCATCGATCTCAAGCAGAAAGAGGAGTTCAAGGAAGTGCAGGTGGGGACGATTGTCGTCGCCACGGGTTTCCGGACGTTCGACCCCCGCCGCACACCGTACTACGGCTACGGAACCTACCCGAACGTCTATACCGCCCTCGAGGTCGAGCGGTTGGTCAACGCCTCGGGGCCCACGGGTGGGGAGGTCGTCCTGCGCGATGGCAAGAAGCCGCGCTCGATCGGCATCATCCACTGCGTCGGCTCCCGCGACGAGAACACCAATCGCTGGTGCTCGCGCGTCTGCTGCCTCTACTCCCTCAAACTGGCCCATCTGCTCCATGAACGCACGGGGGCCGAGGTGTTCAATTTCTATATTGACATGCGCACCCCGGGCAAAGGCATGGAGGAGTTCTACCACCGCATCGCCGAGGAAGGGGTCCACTTCATCCGTGGCCGGGTGGCCGACGTTTATCCGGGCGGTTCCAATGGCGGCAACGGCCAGCTCGTGATCCAGGCCGAAGACACCCTCGTGAGCCGGATTCGCAAAATCCCGGTCGATATGGTGGTGCTGTCGGTGGGCATCGAGCCGCACGACGACGCTCAGGACGTGCGGCGCATGCTCAACATGAGCTGCGGCACGGAGGGCTTCTTCCTCGAGCGCCACCCCAAACTGGCGCCGGTGAACACGTTCACGGACGGCATTTTCGTGGCCGGCTGCTGCCAGGGGCCGAAGGACATTCCCGACTCGGTCGCCCAGGCCGGGGCCGCCGCGGCCGAGGCGCTCGCCCTGATCGACAGCGCCTCGATCGAACAGGAGCCCAACACCGCCGCGATCCTCGAAGAGGAATGTTCGGGCTGCAAGTCCTGCCTCCCGCTCTGCCCTTACAAGGCCATCAGCTTCGTCGAGGAGAAGAAGAAGGCGGTCATCAACGAGGCCCTGTGCAAAGGCTGCGGGACGTGCGTGGCCTCGTGCCCATCCGGCTCGATTGTCCAGAACCTTTTCGAAGACCAGGAAATCTTCAGCGAGATCGAAGGCGTGCTCGCCGTGGCTTGAAATCGTTCCTCGAGGAAAAACACTATGGCTCAACACGAACCCACCGCCACCGGCAACGGGGCATGGAAACCCAGGATTGTGGCGTTCTTCTGCAACTGGTGCACGTACACCGCGGCGGACCTCGCCGGGGTGTCCCGCATGAAATACGCCAGCAGCGTGCGCGTCATCCGGCTTATGTGCTCGGGGCGCGTCGATCCGCAGTTCATCCTCGAGGCGCTCGCGCGCGGCGCCGACGGCGTGTTGATCGGCGGCTGCCACCCCGGCGACTGCCACTACGTCGAGGGCAATCACAAATGGCTGCGCCGGTTCGATCTGCTCCAGCGCCTGCTCTCCGACCTCGGGATCGAACCTGAGCGTGTCCGCCTCGAGTGGATCAGCGCCGCCGAAGGCGAGAAGGTCAAGACCGTGATCAACGACATGGTCGCCAAGGTCACGGCCCTCGGGCCGCTGGGTCTGCCGGGCCGCTTCGTGCAATGGGACAAGGAACTCACCGCGCTCGAGCACGAGATCGCCGAGGCCGCGGTCGCGCAACCGTCCGTCGAAAGGGAGGTGGCTCATGTCAGCTAAACCCAAGGTCGGCTTTTACTGGTGCGCCTCGTGCGGCGGATGCGAAGAGGCGGTGGTGGACCTGGCCGAAGACATCCTCGGCGTGGTCGAAGCGGTCGAGATCGTCTTCTGGCCGGTGGCGATGGACTTCAAGAAATCGGACGTCGAGGCGCTGCCCGACCAGGGCATCGTCGCCACCTTCCTCAACGGCGCCATCCGCACCAGCGAACAAGAGGAAATGGCGCATCTGCTGCGCCGCAAGAGCCAGTTTCTCATCGCCTACGGCGCCTGCGCTCACCTCGGGGGCATCCCCGGCCTGGCCAACCAGTTCGACCGCGAAGACATCCTGCGCTGGGTGTACGAGACCGGGCCCACCACCGTCAACGACGCCAAAGTGCGGCCCCAACCCGAGTTCACCGACAGCGGGCGCGTCCTGAACCTGCCCAGGTTCCATGATCGCGTCCGTGCGTTGGACCAGGTCGTGGACGTGGACTATTACCTTCCCGGATGTCCCCCTACCCCGAAGCTCACGAAGGCCGCTGTGGGCGCGCTCCTGAGCGGCAAGCTGCCCCCCAAAGGCAGCGTCCTGGCGCCCGACATCGCCCTCTGCGATGAGTGCCCGCGCAAAGCGAGCAAGCCGGCCGATCTGAGCTTCACCGAGTTCAAACGGCCGCATCAGAAACTGCTCGACCCGGAAAAGTGCCTCCTGGCCCAGAACGTGGTCTGCCTCGGGCCCGCCACCCGCGGCGGGTGCGAGGCCCTCTGCATCAACGGAAACATGCCTTGCAGCGGGTGTTTCGGCGGCACGTCCCGCGTGCGCGATCAAGGCGCGAAAATCCTCAGCTCGCTCTGCGCCAATGTCGCCGCGAAGGAGCCAAAGGACATCCGCGCGGCGCTGGCGGGAATCCCCGACCCGGTTGGCACTTTCTACCGTTACGGCCTGGCCCGAAGCCTGTTGCGAGGGCGGGTCAACGGGGGCGGGACCCAGAACGCGCGCTCTTGAACTAGCTGTTCGTCACGAGAATTGAACTATGAATGCAACGGCGCAAACAGTGTGGAACGAGGCCAATCAACGGGCCAATGCGGCCTGCACCGAGCGACGACGGGTGCGCGTGGACCCGATCACCCGGCTCGAGGGTCATGGCAAGATCGACATCTTCCTGGACGAGCAGGGCGAGGTCGAGCGCGCCTATCTGCAAATCCCCGAACTGCGCGGCTTCGAGGTCTTCAGCATCGGCCGTCCGGCCGAGGAAATGCCCCAGATCACCAGCCGGATTTGCGGGGTGTGCCCCACCGCCCATCACATGGCGGCCACCAAAGCGCTGGATGACCTCTACCAGGTGGCGGTGGCGCCGGCGGGCCGCAAAATTCGCGAGTTGGTCTATAACGCCTTCATGCTCGAGGACCACGCCCTGCACGTTTACATCCTCGGCGGACCGGATTTCATCGTCGGCCCGCAGGCCCCCGCCGCGGAGCGCAACGTCGTCGGCGTCATCGGCAAGGTGGGTGTCGAGGTGGGCAAGCGCGTGATCGCCACGCGGCGGCGCTTGCGCGAACTGATCAGTTACTTCGGCGGCAAGGTAATTCACCCGGTGTTGGGTTTGCCCGGCGGGGTCTCGAAAGGGCTCGCGGTCGAGGAACTGCCAAAGTTCAAACAACTGGCCCAGGACGCTCTCGAATTCGCGCTGTTCACCAAACAGGTCTTTCACGACCTCGTTCTGAAAAACGCGGACTATGTCCGGTTGATCACCGGCCCTGCTTACACCCATCGCACCTATTACATGGGCATGGTGGACGAGCGGAACCGCGTCAACTTCTATGATGGCCTACTCCGCGTCGTGGATCCGGACGGCAAGGAATTCGCGAAGTTCGCGGCTCGTGATTACCGCGACTACGTGGCCGAACATGTCGAGCCGTGGAGTTACGTCAAGTTCTGCTATCTCAAACCGCTCGGCTGGCACGGGTTCGAGGAAGGTCCGCAGAGCAGCGTGTATGCCGTGGCGCCGTTGGCCCGGTTGAACGCCGCCGAAGGCATGGCCACACCCCAGGCGCAAGCCGCGTACCTCGAGTACTTCTCGGTGCTGGGCGGCAAGCCGGTCCATCACACCCTGGCCAACCATTGGGCGCGCGTGGTCGAGATGATCCAGGCCGCGGAACGCATGGTCGAGTTGGTGAACGATCCCGACATCACCAGCAAGGACATCCGGACGATCCCCACCCGCAAACCCGCCGTGGGCATCGGTGTGGTCGAAGCGCCCCGCGGCACCTTGTTCCACCACTTCGAGACCGGCGACAACGGGCTCATCACCAAAGCGAACCTGATCGTCGCGACCCAGAACAACGCAGCGCGCATTGCGATGAGCGTCGATCGCGCCGCCAAGGGCTTGATCCACAAGGGCGAGGTCTCGGAAGGGCTGTTGAACATGGTCGAGATGGCGTTCCGGGCTTACGATCCGTGCTTCGGCTGCGCCACCCACAGCCTGCCCGGTCACCTGCCGCTGGCCGTGGACATCTTCGACCCCCAGAAGAAACTCGTCCGCCGCCTCGTCCAGGAGTAGGCGGCCGCGGCCGCGGCGGAGGCGGAATGCAACCGCGAATGGCCGCGAATAGACGCGAATAGGACCAGGGAGAAACTCCCGTACGCCTCCTACCACGGTGCTCCCGCACCGGCGGTTCGGTCATTCCAAAATAGTTCCGTCTTGGCGGTTGACATAGTGTGTGTGTTACACTATATTGAAGGTGTATGGCATACACTTACCCATACCCCCGAGCGGCCCTGACCGTGGACTGCGTGGTGTTTGGTTTTGACGAGGGCGACTTGAAGGCGCTGCTGATTCAGCGTGGCCTCGAGCCATTCAAGGGGCGCTGGGCCTTGCCGGGTGGCTTTGTGCGGCTGAACGAGACCCTCGACGCCGCTGCCCGCCGGGAACTGCAGGAAGAGGCGGGGCTGCGGAACGTCTTTCTCGAACAGCTTTACACCTTCGGCGCCGTGGACCGTGATCCCAGGGAGCGCGTGGTGAGCGTCGCCTATTACGCCCTCGTCGAAGTTTGGCGTCATGTCGCCCGGGCGGGGACCGATGCGGCCAAGGCGCGGTGGTTCCCAGTGACCCGGTTGCCGAAGGTGGCTTTCGACCATGCAGGCATCCTGGAAACCGCCATCGAGCGGCTAAAAGGAAAGGTGCGTTACCAGCCCATTGGATTCGAGTTGCTTCCGGAGAAGTTCACCCTTTCGCAGCTCCAGCATCTGTACGAGGCAATCCTGGGAACCGAACTCGACAAGCGGAACTTCCGGAAGAAAGTGCTGCGCTTCGAGTTGCTGATTCCACTGAAGGAAACCCAGATGCTGGGTCGTCATCGGCCATCCCAGCTCTTTCGGTTCGACGCGCAGAAATACGAACGGCTGAAAGAGCGCGGATTCCATTTCGAGCTTTAGCGGTTTGGCACAGCAACAACGAACGAAAGGCACCCCATGCTCGGCATCAGATTCATCAAGGTCCAACCCACGACATACCTCCTGCAGTATCGCGGCGGCAAGATCGTTCGCGAGGGACCTGGGCTGTCCTTCTTCTACTACGGGCCGACCACGTCCTTGGTTGCGGTGCCGGTCGCGAGCACCGACACGCCGTACATCTTCCAGGAGACCACGGCGGATTTTCAGGCGGTGACGATCCAGGGGCAGGTGACCTACCGTGTGAGGGAACCCAAGCAATTGGCCGCCCTCCTGAACTACACCCTTGCCGCGGATGGAGAGAAATATGCCTCGGAAGACCCTGACAAACTGCCCGAGCGGGTGATCCACGTCATCAATGTGCTGGCGCGCGCGGCGCTGCAGACGCTCCCCCTGCGAGAAGCGATCCGTGCCTCGGACAGGCTGGTGCAGACCATCAAAGCAGGGCTGGTGGGTGCGCCCGAAATCAGTTCTCTTGGGTTGGAGGTGCTTGGGCTGTCGATCCTGGCCCTCAAGCCTACACCGGAAACCGCACGGGCCTTGGAAGCGGAAACAAGGGAAAACCTCTTCCGTGAAGCCGATGAGGCCATCTACGCGCGCCGTAATGCCGCAGTCGAGCAGGAACGGGCGATCAAGGAAAACGAATTGAACACGGAGATCGCGGTCGAGAACAAAAAGCGCCAAATCCGCGAAACCCAGATGGAGGCCGAACGGGCCGTGCAGGAAAAGAAGCACCTGCTCGAGAAGGAGGGGTTGGAAGCCAGCATCGGGCTGGAAGACCGGCGCAAAAGCCTCGTAGCGATCGCGGCAGAAAACGCGAAGGCCGAGGCGGACGCCCGAGCCTACGGAGTGTCCAGCACGATGAAGGCGCTGGCTACGGCAGATGCCAAGATCCTTCAGGCCCTGGCGAGCGCCGAGATGAGGCCCGAGCAACTGATCGCATTCGCGTTCCAGGAACTCGCCGGCAAGGCGGACAAGATCGGCCAATTGAACATTTCGCCCGACCTGCTCCGTGAGTTGCTGGCTCGGCGGCCAACCAGAGAATGAACCGGCTCACCGACAACAAGATCGTCCTCGTAACACGCCCGACCCGCCTGGCGGACCTGGTCGTTCGGTTCAACACGGTCAGCCAGGCGCAGTTCTACATCGAGCATCAGGGAGCCGACTTCAAGGACTACCTGATCGAGGACCGAAGGTATCACCGCGCACTGGTCGAGGCCCAAGCTGTTCTGGGGCAACTCGGTCTGGTGCAGGTCATCGACCGGGGCTTCCTGCCGAACTTCATCTTCGGACCGCACGACACGGTCGTCACGCTTGGTCAGGACGGCCTGGTGGCAAACACGCTCAAGTACCTCCACGGGCAACCCGTGATCGGCGTAAACCCCGACCCTGCGCGGTGGGACGGAAAGCTGCTTCCCTTCAAAGTCGGTGATCTGAAGCGACTCGTGCCGGAAGTATTCCGCCATGGTCGGCAAACCAAATCGGTCACGATGGCAAAGGCGAGCCTCAACAATGGCCAGACGATCTACGCGGTGAACGACTTGTTCATCGGCCCGAAGTCGCATGGGTCGGCTCGCTACCAAATCCGCTGGGGAGAGGCTTTTGAGGCTCAGTCATCCAGCGGCGTCATTGTCTCGACAGGCATGGGTTCGACCGGGTGGCTGAAGAGCCTGCTAACGGGTGCGGCAACGATCGCCCAATCCGCGGGGTCCCCTCTGGCACGGCGTGGGGTCGCGGAGGACCTCGGGAATGGATCACAGCCGAGCCCCGATTCGCGTGTTCGCCTGAATGTGCGGGCGGAATTCCCGTGGGACGCCGATTACCTCTATTTCACGGTTCGAGAACCATTCCCCAGCCGCACGACAGGTGCTACACTGGTTTTCGGGCGAGTGACCGCCGGTAACCTGCTGCGACTCGATTCCCAAATGGCCGAGAACGGGGTCATCTTCAGCGACGGGATCGAGAAGGACTTCCTGGAGTTCAACTCCGGAAGCCAGGCGACGATAGGCCTCGGCGAACGGAAAGGCGTGCTCGTGGTGTGAGAACGGTGGCGGGCATCCTGTTGGTTGTCCCAGCTTCAGCCGGTCTCCTTGAAGCGAATTGACTGCGGGACGGCCTGAAGGCTGGACTACGAACGGTCCCCGCTCCCTCCGGACAGGCGGACATGCCGCTGCCCAGCCTCCGGTTCCAACACCCGGAGTTGCGCACTGTGGCCGCGAGCAGGATACTCGGGGGCCGATGAGCGACGCAACCGCCAAGCAAGTCCTGGTGCTCGGTCTGGGGAACGACATCTTAACCGACGACGCGGTGGGCCTGCTGGTAGCGCGGGAGCTGCGCGAGCGGATCCAGGACCACGAGGGCATCGCGGTGGCGGAAACCGCCGAGATGGGGCTTTCCCTGCTTGATCTGGTGGTGGGATACCGGGACCTGGTGCTGGTGGATGCCATCCAAACGGGCCAAC
>Ga0233425_10009158_pt1 | contig 12708 bp, 8 predicted proteins | sample Watercolumn_Towu_2_FD_181712 | JGI IMG/M metagenome (GOLD analysis project Ga0233425, IMG submission 181712) | Freshwater microbial communities from Lake Towuti, South Sulawesi, Indonesia - Watercolumn_Towuti2014_140_MG | ecosystem: Environmental > Aquatic > Freshwater > Lake | place: Indonesia...
GGGTGCGGCAAGGTGGGTTGGGCCGGATGCTGCGACGGGGAGATCCTGAGGTTCTGCGAAGGCGGGGGGTTGTGCGAGAAGGACTGCTCCGGAGCGCTCCACTGCGGTTACAACAAGGACAAGGGCTTCTACGATTGCGGCACGGACGGGCAGGGGGACCCGAGCGGCACGTTTCCCCTGGCGTGCCCTCCTGACGATCTGTGCCAGGGGGTGGACTACGCGGGGTGCTGTGCGGGGGACGTGGCGTGGTGGTGTGAGGGGAATGCGCTGAAGTCGCTGGACTGCGGGGCCAACGGCACGCTCTCGGTATGCGGGTTCAACGGCGAGAAGAAGGTGGCGGACTGTCTGGACGCCGAGGCCGCGGCCGCACCGTCGTGCCCGTTTGCGCCCGGAGCCGACGTGGGGACGGGGGGAGACGTGGTAGCTCCGGACGGAGGCGGTCCCACCGACTCCGGAGCGGGAGCGGGCGATGCGTGGCCCTCGGTGGACGGGGTGACGGTGCCGGACGTGAACGCTCCGTCGTCGTGCGTGACGCTGGGTGTGCGGTATGCGGTCTCGTCCACGGATTGCAGCCTCTTTGCTTCCCGGGTCTCGGTCAAGCAGGAGGGATGTGCGGCAGTCTGGGTGGGGCTGGTGCCGACAGCGCTGTCGGATCCCGCGGGCTTCGTGACCCAGTCGGGCGTTGCGTTCTCGTTTACCGACACGGGGCTGGACCGGAGCTGCACGGGCCAGATCTCGGGCGACACGATCACGGGCAGCTGTTCGTGGACCGGAGACGGTGCGTGTGCGTTCACGCTCGATCGGGCTCCGGACCCGGTTTCCCCCGGCACGGACTCGGGCTCTTCGGGAGGCTGCAGCGTGGGTCTGGCCCCGCGTCCGCAGGTCCTCCTCTCGGTGTTCTTCGTCGTCCTTGCACTCTGTCTCGTGAGCATCTACTATAGGGGAGCCAGGAGGTAGGTGGGCATGGCCAAGAGCAAGACCAGGAAGCCCCATGGGTCGACGGGCGGCGCCAGTTCCGGGGGCGGCGGCGGGATTTTCACCTCCATGCGCGGAGGTCTCAAGGGCCTCGTGGGCACGGGCGATCCCAAGAAGAAGAAGGAGACGACCTTCTGGGACGTCCTCTTCTGGCTGGCGGCCCTTCTGCTGGGTGCGGCCGTCGTCTATCGCTGGTTCAGGTAGGCTTTGTCGCTCTCCGCGTTCCGGTTGACTTTTCCCTGCCATGGCAGTATATAGGCCGGGATTGTTCTTCGGGTAACCCGGTCCTGCCGAGTTCCGAGACAACCATGAAGGGGGGGGAAGCGGTTCCCGGATGTCCCGGTTTCTGCGCCCTTTGCAGCCAGGAGGAGACGACATGGCCATCGCCCCGGACAAGAAGACCGAAGTGATTCAGAAGTACAAGACGCACGTGAACGACACGGGCTCGCCCGAGGTCCAGATTGCGCTCCTGACGGAGAACATCCTGGCCCTGACCGAGCACTTCAAGGTTCACGCGAAGGACCACAATTCCCGGCGTGGTCTGCTCATGCTGGTCGGCAAGCGCCGCAAGCTGCTCGAGTACCTGAAGGGGAAAGACGTCAAGCGCTACCGGACGCTCATTGCGTCGCTGGGGCTGCGCAAGTAGGCGCATTCACATACGCGAGGCGCGGGCACGGGTCCGCGTTGGGCGCGTCAACAAGGAGATAGGATATGGTTCTCACGAAATCGGTTGAGATCGGCGGCCGCACTCTTTCCATCGAGACAGGGGAGCTGGCCCGCCAGGCGGACGGTGCTGCAGTAGTGCGCTACGGCGACACCATGGTGTTGGTTACGGCCTGCATGGGCGGGCCCAGGGAAGCGGACTTCTTCCCGCTGTCCGTGGACTTCGTCGCGAAGACGTACTCCGCGGGCAAGATCCCGGGGGGCTACTTCAAGCGGGAGGGGCGTCCCACGGAGTACGAGATCCTGACGTCCCGCCTGGTGGATCGTCCCATCCGGCCGCTGTTCCCGGAGGGGTGCCGCAACGACGTCCAGGTGGTTGCGATGGTGCTGTCCACGGACCGGGAGAACGAGCCGAGCATCCTCGCGATGATCGGCGCGTCCGCGGCGCTCAGCGTTTCCGACATCCCGTGGAAGGGGCCGGTAGCGGCCATCCGGGTGGGACGCATCGACGGCAAGCTGGTGGCAAACCCGGTGCACTCCCAGGATGACCAGCTGGATCTGGACTTCACCATCGCGGTGGGCCGGGACGGCGTGGTGATGGTGGAGGGCGAGGCGAAGTTCGTCCCCGAGGACGTGCTGGTGGACGTCCTGATGTTTGCGCAGGACCAGGTGCAGCCGCTGCTGGCCGCGCAGGAGGAGATGGCCAGGGAGCTTTGCGTCGCGAAGCGGAAGCTCGAAGTGCTTCCCGACGACGAGGCGCTCCAGAAGAAGGTGGAGAAGCTCGCGAGCGCTCAGCTCAAGAAGGCGTTCGCCATCAAGGTGAAGAAGAGCCGGTACGAGGCGGTTTCCGAGGTCCACAAGAGCGTGCTCCAGTCGCTGGCCGAGGAGTATCCCGAGGGCAGCCCGCTCATCGAGCGGTACTTCGAGAAGACGAAGAAGGCGGTGGCCCGGGGCATCCTGTTTGGCACGGGCAAGCGGATCGACGGCCGGTCTACGACGGACGTGCGGGACATCACGTGCAAGGTGGGGGTGCTTCCCCGCACGCACGGTTCCGCTCTGTTCACCCGGGGGGAGACGCAGGCCATCGTGACGCTGACGCTGGGGTCTGCGCAGGACATGCAGCGCATCGACGGCATCACGGACGAGACCACGCGTCGGTACATGCTGCACTACAACTTCCCGCCGTTCTCGGTGGGCGAAGTCCGGCCCATGCGTGGGCCGTCCCGCCGGGACATCGGCCACGGGCATCTTGCGCAGCGGGGCACGGAGATCATCCTCCCGAGCCTGGATGCGTTCCCCTATGCGATCCGGATGGTGTCCGAGATCCTGGAGTCCAACGGCTCCTCGTCCATGGCCACGGTATGCGGCACGTCGCTGGCGCTCATGGACGGCGGCGTCCCGATTGCGGAGCCCGTTGCGGGCGTCGCCATGGGGCTCATGAAGGAGAAGGACAAGGTGTTCGTCCTGTCGGACATCCTCGGCGACGAGGACCACATGGGCGACATGGACTTCAAGGTCGTGGGCAACCGGGAAGGGGTGTCCGCGGTCCAGATGGACATCAAGATCTCGGGGCTGACCCGGGAGATCTTCGAGACTGCGCTCGGGCAGGCGAAGCAGGCGAGGAACCACATCCTGGACTGCATGGCCAAGGCGTTGACCGAGCCGCGCAAGGAGCTGTCGCAGTATGCGCCGCGCATCTTCACGGTCCAGATCAACCCGGAGAAGATCGGCGCGCTCATCGGCCCCGGCGGCAAGAACATCCGCTCCATCATCGACCAGACGGGCGTTGCCATCGACGTGAACGACGACGGCAAGGTCAACGTTGCGGCCGTGGACGGCGAAGCTGCGGCCAAGGCCATTGCGCTCATCCAGGGGTGCACTGCGGAAGCCGAGGTCGGCAGGAACTACATGGGCAAGGTCGTCAAGATCGTGGACTTCGGTGCGTTCATCCAGATCCTGCCGGGGATCGAAGGACTGTGCCACATCAGCGAGCTTGCGGATCGCCGGGTGGAGCGCGTGGACGACGTGCTGTCCGAGGGCGATGAAGTGATGGTGAAGGTCATCGCGGTGGATGCCAAGAGCGGCAAGGTGAAGCTGTCCCGCCGCGAGGCCATGCGCCGCTAGGGCCTGCCGATGCCCGCCCCTACGCTGATCGTTCGCGTCGAGCGACTGTCCCACGGGGAAGGGCTTCCTCTGCCGGAATATGCGACCAGCGGGTCTGCGGGCATGGACCTGCGGGCCGCGGTGGCGTCTCCCGTGACGCTGCTTCCAGGCCAGCGCAGGCTGGTGCCGACGGGGCTCAGGATGGAGATCCCGGAGGGGTACGAGGGCCAGGTGCGGCCCCGGTCGGGGCTTGCTCTGCGCCACGGGCTGACCGTGCTCAATGCGCCCGGCACCATCGACTCGGACTTCCGTGGGGAGGTGCAGGTGGTCCTGGCCAATCTCGGAAGCGAGCCGGTGGAGATCGGGCGGGGCGACCGTATTGCTCAGCTCGTGATCGCGTCGCTGGTGCGAGCGGAGCTCGCGGTGGTGCCGGCCGTCGAGGCATCGGACCGCGGGGCCGGCGGGTTCGGCCACACCGGCGTGCAGTAGGGGACGTGATGCGCTTTTCCGTGGTCATCCCCGCGTTCAACGAAGGCAACCGCATCGCGGCCACCCTCGAGACCGTGACCGCGTTCTTCTCTGCCCGCGGCCCGGACTTCGAGGTGCTGGTCTGCGAGGACGGCTCCGCGGACGACACGGTGGCGTGCGTGCAGCGGGCAGCGAAGGCTGATGCGAGGGTACGGCTTCTGACCGTGCCGCGGAATGAAGGCAAGGGTGCGGCGGTTAGAAGGGGGGTGCTGGCGAGCAGCGGAGAGCGGATCCTCGTGACCGACGCGGATCTCTCGACGCCGCTTTCCGAGATCTCCAAGTTGGAGGCGGCTCTGGACTCCGGCAACGACATTGCGATCGGCTCTCGTGCGGCCGCGGGAGCCCGGCTGGTGAAACGTCAGCCGCTGGTTCGGGAGCTGGCGGGGCGCGCGGGCAACCTCGTGATCCGGCTGCTGTGCCCCGGCCTGTGGGACATCCGGGACACGCAGTGCGGGTTCAAGCTGTTCGCGCGGGAAGCGGCCATGGATCTCTTCCCGCTGCAGCGGCTCCAGCGGTTTGGATTCGACGTGGAGGTGCTTCACCTGGCGCGGCGGGCAGGCTTCCGGATCGCGGAGATCCCGGTCACGTGGGCGCACGGTGAAGGAAGCAAGGTCAAACCGCGGGATTATGTGTATACTGTCGTGGAAGTCGGGCGGATTCGCGCCTTCCAGGCTGCGGGCCGCTACGGGAAACCGAAGAGAAAGGGGACCTGATGGAAAGCACCCGAGACAAGTTCGCCTTGTTCCCGGTCGTGGCTCTGGTTGCGGCGTTGGCAGCGGTTGCGGGGTTCGACACCGCGACCTCCTCCGGCCGTGACCATTCCCAGGCGCAGGGCGCCCAGGCGCCGGAGGAGAAGCCCGAGTCCGAGGATGGGGAGGAGAAGTACTGGTCGGGTGTGACTTTTGGAGAGGAGCAGTTCGACGAGGTGCTCCAGTACGTGCAGGAGGAGTACATCGACGACAAGGTGGACGCTTCCCGCGGCTACGTGTCCGCGGCCAACTTCGTGCTGTCCGCGCTGGAGCCGGCCTACGAGCTGGTGCCGAGAGACTACTACGGCAAGCACAAGGCCGACCCTGCGGTGGAGTTTCAGGCCGCGGACCGGGAGGAGCTGTATGCCAAGCGCAAGGAGCACTTCCGCGGCCAGAACGACGAGCTGCAGGCCGCGTGGAAGAAGGCGGCGTTTACGCGGGACGACTTCCTGAAGGTGATGAAGTTCGCGGGGAAGGAAGCGGAGAAGGAGAACGGGAAGGAGAAGGGGAAGAAGAAGGTGGATGCCAACCACCTCTGGATCGCGGCGGCACAGGGGTTCCTGTATGCGCTGGACCCGCACTCGTCGCTGGTGAGCAAGGCAGCGTGGGAGGAATCGACCAAGGAGACGCAGGATGCGAGCTTCGACGGCATCGGCGCGCTGCTGACGCAGCGGTTCGAGCCGTCCCGCACGCTGGAGAACCGGCTCCAGGGCAAGACCCGGGAGGTGGACGGGAAGGCTCCCTACCTCATGGTCCAGCTCAAGGAGGAGGACAAGCTGCAGCGGCGCACGTTCGTGGAGAGCCCCATGGCGGGCCAGCCTGCGGAGAAGGCCGGGGTATGGGCGGGCGACGAGATCGTGAAGGTGGACGACGCATCCACCGTGGACCTTCCGCTGGACGACGTGGTGTCCAAGATCCGGGGACCGAGAGGGACGAAGGTGAAGCTCACGGTGCTGCGGGAGGGGGCTCCGGGCGAGCAGGTCATCGAGGTGGAGCGGGCGCGCATCCGCGTGACCAACGTGGAGGGGCACCTCATCGACTCCTACCCGTGCGTCGGGTACGTGAAGCTGACGGGGTTCATCGAGACGAGCTATGACTCGCTGCGTGCGGAGGTCTTGCGGTTGAACGAGCTGTGCTCCCAGGACGGGGAGGGGTTGCGAGCGCTGGTGTTCGACCTGCGCAACAACAGCGGCGGGCTGCTGTCGCAGGGGGTCATGATTGCGGATCTGTTCCTCGAGACGGGCAAGATCGTGACGGTGAAGAACCGGCGGCCGTCCTTGTTCCGGCTGCTGGAGGGGGAGGACGAGGTGCGTGTGGCCAAGCCCAAGGACACGCTGACCATGCCGCTGGTGGTGCTGGTGAACGACGGGTCTGCGTCCGCGTCGGAGATCGTGGCCAGTGCGTTGCAGGACAACGGGCGTGCGATCATCGTGGGGGAGCGGACGTTCGGCAAGGCGTCGGTGCAGACGCTGGAGAACCCCATCAAGGGGGCTGGCTACTACGTGAAGCTGACCATCGCCCGTTACTATGCCCCGAGCGGTCGGACGCTGCAGGTGGTGGGGGTCCAGCCCGACGTGGAGACGCCTCCCGAGGTGGGGGGCAAGATGCCGGTGTCGTTCCGGGAGGAGGACCTGTCGAACCACCTGCCCAAGATCGACGCGGAGTACGTGTCTGCGAACAAGGATCTGACCGAGAAGCTTTCCGCGTGCGTGTCCAAGCGGGGGATTGCGGAGAAGATCTTCAAGGACAACCCGCACCCGCAGATCAAGTTCGACTACCAGCTCTACCGCGGTGCGGACTATGCGGTGTGCCTTGCGGACGAGAAGGGGCTCCAGCCTGCGTCCGCGCAGTAATCCAGGGACTCGGTTTGGCGGGCCTCAAACGCCGAAAAAGGCTTGACAAGGCCCTTGTTCCCGGTTAGAAAAACCGGGTCTTTGACAATCGGCGCCATAGCCAAGTGGTAAGGCAGAGGACTGCAAATCCTTTATGCCCCGGTTCGAATCCGGGTGGCGCCTCCAACGAATAGCCTCGATGGGATCGCAGGGTACCGGACCCTCGTGTCCGCGGTGACGGCCGCTGACGCTTCCCCGATGATCTCAAGGCACTTGACCATGAGAGCATCTTGCTTCAGCCGCGCGCGTGGCAGTACGATGTTCCCGAGAGGCGAGGCCATGCCACTGGATCTGGCGAGCTTGAGAGACGCTGTGGGCGCCACGGAGACTGCCGTTGCCAGAAGCCAAGACCCGCTCTTCATGAACGGGCTGGATGAAGTCGGCAGGCAACTGGTCCGCTCCGGTGTCATCCAGCATTTCGAGTTCACGTACGAGCTGTGCTGGAAGTTCATACAGCGGTGGATGACCACGAACCGGCCCGACGGGGAAGCTCTGCTGCCCCGGACGAGAAAGGATCTCTTCAGGTCCGCTGCCAGATACGGCCTGATTTCGGATCCGGAGCAGTGGTTCGTGTTTGGAGACGCGAGGAATGTGACGGCACAAGCCTACGATCGGTCCAAGGCGGATCTGGTCTACGCCATAGCCGTCACCTTTGCTCCAGAGGCTCGGAAATTCCTAATATCATTGGAGAAGCTCAATGATTGACCTCAGGCCGGAGCACCTTGAGGAGGTGCTGCGCATCCTGGCCGCGGTCGTGCCCGGTGTCGAGGTTCGGGCGTTCGGGTCGAGGACCGACGGCTCCAGCCAGGAGTTCTCCGATCTCGACCTGGTGTTGTGCGGCGACAGCGCGCTGGACTGGCGTCTGCTGGAGCGGCTCAAGGATGCCCTGTCCGCGTCTGATCTTCCTTTCCACGTTGACGTCCTTGACTGGCACGCTGCCTCGGCCGCCTTCAGGCAAACCATCGCGGCGAAATCGGTGCCGCTCCGGTCATGACGGCGGGACGCAGCGCCCCACGGTATGCCTGGTGGTAGGCCGGCCCGGTGCCGTCGCTCAAGTCGGAGTCCGCGCGCGTGCCCGCACCGCATCCTACGGACGGCATTCTGATGTGCCGCTACCGGTACGCCTTCGTTCCGTCTGCGTTGAAGCGCTGGGCAAACACCGCGTGGAGCACGTTCTCCTGGTGCCAGCTCGTCCAAGCCACCACGAAGCTGCCGTCGGAGAAGGCGCACAAGGCAGGCTCTTCCTGGTTGTAGTCCTTGAACGTGTTGACCTGGAACTCCCCCCCAACCTTGCCCCCCCCGGAGTCGAACCGCTGCCCGAACACGCCCGCGCCAAATCCGTCCTGGCCGTAGCTGGTCCAAACCGCCACGAATCCGCCGCCGGGCAGGGCCGCGACCAGGGGGCTTGACTGGTCTCCGGATGTGTAGACATTCAGGGTCATCTTGCCGCCGGACGTGGTAGCGTCCGACTTGAAGAGCTGGGCCTGGATGTCCTTTTGTCCACCCACGTCCGCGGTCCACGCGGCCACGAAGCGGCCGTCGCTCAACACCGCGATGGAGGGGCTGCTTCCCTTGCTGCCGTCCAGCGTCACGACCGGGCCCTCGGGAGCCCCGGCGGAGGAGAACCGTTGCATGTACGCGCCCAGGGGCCAACCGGACGACTTGTCGGCCTTGCTCCAGGCCACAGCGAAGGAACCTCCGGCCAGGACTCCCACCGTGGGGCCTATCTCGTGCGCATCGGCCGCGGACGTCAGGGGCATCTGCGGCCCGGACGGTAACCCGGCCTCGGTGAAGAGCGCGGCGCTGACGTCGGAAGTGGCGTTGTACTTCGACCAGGCGGCCAGGAACCCGCCTGCAGGCCACGGACGGCACTGGGCCGCGCCGGACATGTAGCCGGCAACGATATTGAACGGCCCGGCCTCCCCGGTGCCGCCAGCAGAGTAGGTCCTGGCAAGCAGACCGGGAGGCTGCTCGCTGCCGCTGACCCACGAGATCAGGGCGTTGCCGCCGGGCAATCCGACGGCTGCAGGCGTTCCCTCGTCGCCTTGCGTCACGGTGTTCACCGGGACCACGGCCTTGCTCCAGCCGCCGCCAGGCTCGAAGAAGTCTGCCCGGATGTTGTAGTCCCCCGCGGCGCCGCCCTGTTTGGACTTGTATGCCACCACGAAGCGGCCGCTTGCGAGGCATGCCACGGCCGGCTGATGGGACAGATCGGGCCCCACGTTGAATTCACTGACTGCGTTGTTCGAGCACCCGTCCCAGAGGTTGGTGTTGCCGTCGTCACACTGCTTGCCCGGAGCAGGGCACTTGTCGTTGATGCACACCTGGCCGGCACCGCACTGCCCGCACACCCCGCCGCACCCGTCGGGGCCGCACGCCTTGCCTGCACAAGCCGGCTGGCAGACACACTGCCCGTCCGTGCACACTTCCTGAGCCCCCGTGCATTGCCCGCACGAGCCGCCGCACCCGTCGTCCCCGCACTGCTTGCCGTCGCAGGATGGTTGGCAGCAGAGGTCTTCATGGCACACTTGCCCCGCGGCACAGCACTGGCCAAGACAGGGGGCAAACTGGCAGCGACACTGCCCCTGGCTGCAGACTTCCGCCTCGCCACACGAATCGCACGCAGGCAGGCATCCCCCGATCTCCAGCACCTTCAGCCCCGCTTCAGACGAGGCGACGTAGAGGTAGGGCGCTGCCAACGACACCGCGACCGGAGAACCCTCCACCGGGATTTCGCCAAGCGGGACGGGGAAGAACGGCTGTGACAGGTCCAGCAGTTGCAGCCCAGAGCCCTCCGCCGCGGCATAGCCCCATCCATCCAGCACCGCCAGATCGCTTATTGGCCAGGCGTTCCAAAGCCCCTCGAAGAGCAGCTGCGGCTTGCCGGGCGCTGAAAGGTCCACGACCGCCAGCCCGGCCGGTTCCAGGAACACGTACGCCAGCCCCCCTTCGACCCGAAGACCGACTGCAGGCTTGCCGAATTCGCATGTCCCGGCAAGCTTCATCGAGGAAGGAACCGTGACGTCCAAGCTTACCAGCCCGTCAGCACCGGCTGCCACCAGCACGTGGTCCGAAATGCGATCCACGTCCCTCACGTCGGAAGCCCCATTCCAGGTTCCCAGTTTGCTCGGGGCCGACGGGGATGACACCTGCACGGCATGGAGGCCTCCGGTCCCCGCTGCCACGAACGCGGTGGCCCCCTGCACCGCCACAGCCTGCGGCGTGCCGGCAAGCGACAGCTGCCCCTTGACCTTCGGCGCGCTGGCCGCTGCAATGTCCACGACCACGAGCCCCCCGGTCGGAGAGACCGTCACCGCCAGGGTGCCTGCGACAGCCACGTCTTCCGGCCACCAATTGGGTGGGTCGTCTCCCGAGATGTACGACACCAGTGTCGGCGCCTCGGGGCTCTGGGTGTCGATGACCTGGAATCCCATCTGCCCCTCCACCAGGACGGCCGCTCCCTGCGTCAGGGCCAGCGCTCTGGGACGAGACGGCAGACGAGTGCTGGCCACTTCCTTGGGCACGGAGGGAGAAGAGACATCCACCAGGTTCAGCCCCGCGAACATCTCCACCACCGCGACCTTGCTACCGGGAAGAGAGACCACGTCAGAGGCGTTGTACGCACCCACGTACCCCCCCAGATACGTCGGAGCCTGGGGGTTGCCCACCCCAGCGACTCCCAGGCCGTAGCCGTACCCCGCCAGATAGGCGGTGCTCCCTACGACCGTAACCGCCTGGATCTCTCCTGCGCCAAGGTCCAAGGAACCCGAAAGTGACGGGGACGCCGGGTTGGCGACGTTGACGATGACAAGATCCTTGGAAGACTCTCTCACCCCCACGTACGCGTAGCTCCCAGCTACGTAGACAGCCCCAGCCCCCCCCTGGATGGGGATCTGGCCGACCGCGACCGGCTTGGCAGGATCGGAGAAGTCCACGATCTTCAGGCCGAAGAACCCGTCTGCGACGTAGGCGGTGGAACCGACCACGTGCAACTCCCTTGCGTACTGCAGGCTGGCGAGCTTGGACAGCACCTTCGGCGCCGCGGGACTCGAGACGTCCACGATCTCCACGACGGTCCCCTCGGCAAGCACAGCCAGCCCCCCGGATCCATCCACGGCATAGGCAGGCGACTGGGTGTCCATGGAGGCCAGCCATGCCGGCGCCCCGGGCGTGGCCAGAGTGTAGACGTGCAGCCCCTGTTGGCCCGACGCGGCCAGTAGCGCTGCCCCGTTCACAGCCACGTCCTCGATCTGCTTGGGGGTGTGCTCCCTGCTCACCAGCGACGGCTTGTCCGGGGGGGTGACCAGGTAGGTGTAGAGCCCCGAGCCCTGGACGGCCAGGTACACGTAGTCGCCCGATGTGTCCGCTCCCGTTGCCTGCCCCCCCAGCTCGCCAACCGACGCCAACTGGCATGCGGGAACGCAGGCCGACGTGGAGCAAACCTGGCCCGCAGGGCATGTCCCGCAACTCCCGTTGCACCCGTTGTCTCCGCACTGCTTGCCCTGGCAATCGGGCTGGCAGACGCAGACTCCTGCCACACAGATCTCCAGCAGCCCCTGGCAACCCCCGCAGTCACCGCCACAGCCATCCGGACCGCACTCCTTGGCCTGGCACGAGGGGTGGCAGCATGCACCGTCGAGGCAAATGGCCAGTGCATCGCTCTCACATGGACCAGTGCCGTCCTCAACCGAAGTGTGCTGGCATCCGGACAGAGGGGCGCACGCGTCGATGGTGCACACATTTCCGTCGTCGCATGAAACCGGCTTCTGGACGCACTTGCCGGCTGCCGGATCGCACGATGCGGTGGAGCATTTCGAATCTGGAACGCATTTGATCGGTTCCCAGAAGCAAGCGGCTTTCCAGCAAGAATTAAGGTCCGGCGGGAATGACCCAATGCAAACGCACTTATCCAACGTGCACGCGTTGTTGTCGTTGCATGCCGCATCATTCATCTTCCCTTCAGGTCCGGGGAGGCATTCGCAGCATGGGTTCACGTCGCAGTCATTGGTCGAGAACGGCATGAACACACAGCCGATGCCCGGCTCGCAGAACTCCTCGGTGCACTTGTCACCGTCGTCACACTGGACCAGCCCGCCTCCAACACACTGTCCATCCACGCAAGCGTCGACCGAAGTACATGGATCGTAGTCGTCGCAGGGGAGCATGTTGTTGACATGGGTGCAGCCTTTCACGTGGTCACACCAGTCGTCCGTGCACGGGTTCCCGTCGTCGCAGACGAGCGAAGCGCCTGGAACGCACTCGCCCCCGGAGCACGCGTCGCCCGCGGTGCACGCGTCCAGATCATCGCAGGGAGACGTGTTGGCCGCATGGGCGCAGCCGGTGGCCGGGTCGCACGAGTCGTCGGTGCAGGGGTTGTCGTCCGTGCAGCCGGGCACAGGCAGCGTTGCGTCGTCCACCATGCAGATCATCTGCTGCTGCACGGGCAGGCAGCGGACCTGCCCGGTGCACGCGTCGTTGTCATCAAACGGCTTGCAAGACTCGTCGTCGGCGCAGAAGCACCCCGCGGCAAGCAGGGCCCCAAGGGCCAGCAACTTCCCCCCGCACCCGCCGTCCTTGCACACGTCGTCGTAGGTGCACGCGTTGCCGTCGCTGCAGTCCAGGGCGTTGGGCTCGTACTTGCAGAACGCGCCGTCGCACGAATCGTCGGTGCAAGGGTTCAAGTCGTCGCACCCGCTACCACACGTCCCCCCGCACCCGTCGTCCCCGCACTCCTTGCCCGCGCAGTCCGGGTTGCACGCATCTGGACCGGCAAGGTCCCCGGTCTCGGACAGCACGTC